>ERZ772885.6-NODE-6-length-216465-cov-50.787367_pt1 | contig 216465 bp, 322 predicted proteins | sample MGYA00580580_ERZ772885 | MGnify/ENA primary metagenome ERZ772885 (study PRJEB29015, sample SAMEA2737673) | human gut metagenome | biome: human gut; feature: human-associated habitat; material: faeces | place: China | collected 2012 ...
TATGAAAAAGAAAATTTTGTGGAAGTAGACGAATCATGGAAAGCTCATTTTATGAGAAGATTTCAAGAGGTGAAGTAGATGGAGAGATTAACACTTGATGAAGCTATTAAACACGCAAAAGAAGTAGCAGATATGAATTATAATGACGCAGAAAAATTTGACTCAAATGATTCTGTAGAAAATTATATGAAGGCTAATTGTATAAAATGTGCAGAAGAACATGAGCAACTTGCGGAGTGGCTTGAAGAATTAAAATCTTACAAAGACTTGGAAGAACAGGGCTTGCTTGTGAGATTGCCGTGTAAGGTTGGAGATACAATGTATGATATTGTAGGAAAACCTCTTAGAATTGTAGAACACAAAGTGGATGCTTTTCATATTGATAAAAAAGGCTTTCATTTACAAATTATTAACGGAGTTTTAGAAAAGAAGCAAGAAGCAAAGGTTTATTTTTCTCGTGAAGAAGCTGAGAAGAAATTGGAGAAGATGAAGAATGAAATTTAAAGAATTTGTAAACTGGTGCAATGAAAGAGCATGTGACGGATGCTGGGGAACACTGACAGCTATGGCGTGTATTGATTTAATAGGTGAAGTTAAAAAAGTTCCGTTTTGGAAAAGAGAGAAATTTTGGAAAGAAAATTACGAGCAGCAGGTATTGGAAGAGATTATTAATCCGATAGAGAAGAAGTTAGAGGAGATGAAGAAAAAATGTTAAGAATAACGCTAGATGAAGCAATTGCTTATGAAGAAGAAATAGTGGAAAGAGCACGTAGCGCTATGAATTTTGAGTCAGTTGATTCTATTGATAATGATATAAAATCAAATTGCAAAATAATAGAGATACAACATTGGCAACTCATTAAATGGCTGAAAGAACTAAAGTTATATAGAGAGGCAGAAGAAAAAGGGTTAATTAAGCTAACTTCAAATATTGATAATTTTATATACTGTCCGTATTGTGGAAGAAAATTAGAAAGAAATGAGAAAAATAATGAATAATAATACAGTAAGTAAGGTAGCAGCATGGGTTGGCACTGCAATAGCAATATCTGTAGCGTTATATTTTACAAAAAATCCAATTTGTTTATGGGCATTTGCATTTCCAATGATTGCTATGGGAGTATAGAATAAACTTTTTATCGGAGATAAATAATGGAAGAATTAAAGAATGAAAAAAAACGTTTTGTTGATAAAATTTATATAATAACTGATGAAATGGACTCGTATAGTGGAAACACTGATGTCATTGGATGGTACGACTCTAATGGAAGAAAATATTACAGTCCTGATGAAATTAAGGAACTATACGAAAATGGAGAGACAGAAAATGTATTTATAGATCCTAGTGGTAAACTAAATATGAGACAAACTTGGTTAGTTTTTAGAGTTGCTTTTACAGTTCAATGCGGCATTCCATTTGGGAACTATGATAAATATCCTAATCTATTAGAATACGCTAAGAAAGTTGGAATTGTTGCTAATAATCCAAGACCAATTAAAATGCTTGCAGGTATTAAAACTGTAAATGAGTATTATGGGGAATATGGTGAAGGTCCAACAGGCACATATAAAATTACATACAAAATAAATGATGATGTTGTTTCTTCATTCAACCAGGAATATCTGACTAAGATTGCAAATGGATTTATTAATAGAATCACTCAAGATAATAGCTTAATTTCTATATGCAATAAATGCAAATATTATGAGTGGACTCATACAATATGTATCTATTTGGTGTCTGAAAAAGACATGGAAAAATCAGAACTAATTAGAGAGTTCAAAGTTTTTGATATGGAATTGTTGATGTTAAAATCAAATAATTTTACAACTATTATGAATGCTTGTAAAATGGCTTGTCGTGATCAAGGGCAGTATCATTGGATAAAAGAAAAAGGTACTGAGAATGACGAGAAGAAATCTAATTATTATTGGTATGATAAAACTGGAAAGAAAGAAGAAAAATGAAGAATAAGGATAGAATCAAATATACATCAGATCATAGAAAAGCTTTTAGAAAAATTGAGAAACAGTTATTGGGATATAATACTTTTAGAAGCTTATTTCATGATTTAGATAAAATGTTCTTATATATGTTTTTTGATTATAAGAAAGTACGCTATTGGCACAGACTCCATATGCCTCATCATAATGTTAAAGCAAAAACACATTCTGATTTTATACAAATGGTAATTGACTGGGAGTGTGCAAGATATACAAAACCAGACAAGCCATTAAATGCTAGAGAGACGTTAGCAAAATTTTATCCAGAATTAACAGATAAGGTATTGCCGGTAATTGAAGAACTTGGATTGTAAAGGAGAATATATGAGTACAAATTTGATTATCAAAGATCGAGGTACCGGAAAGAGTGCACAGTTACTTTATACAAGCGCAACAACTCAATATCCTATATTAACCAAAACAAAAGATAGGGCTGTTAATTTGCTAAAAATGGCTGAAGACTTAGACTTGTGTATTCCGGTACCGTTAACTGAGAATGACATTAAATCAAGGGGAATCAGATTGCCTGAGAATATCCTTGTAGATGAGGGATATGATCTAATCGGTACTGCCCTTAATTATTACCTTGGAACACATGTTGTGGCAGTAACACTAACAGATAAACTTAAGGAGAGATACGGTAAAAATGATTATAGCAGCTGCAGTTAAATTTTATATTGAGAAAACTGATCAAGAGGTTATCCTATGTGGATTGAGACACGATGCTCCATTTAGGCAATTGGCAGCACTTGGTTTTGAACCAAAAGTAGGATACAAAGAACTTGAGCAAGGATTTATAACAACTGATGGAGAATTTCTGAATAGAGAACAGGCTTATTATCATGCTGTGAGTTGTAGGCAGATCAAACCTGATGATGGACCGGCTTGGCTCATTTCAGAAATGTTGTGGTAAAATTTAGTTTTTATGGAGATTAAAATGTGGAATAGATTTGATTTAAAACAATGGAATAAATATCTTACATATAATCAAAATTTGAATAATGGTATAAATCTTCCGGAAAAGGATATCCCTGTCCTTATCCACAATTTTGATAACTGCAAATACTATGTAGGAAGATTTTCAAAAGGCATAAATGGTGAACTTAGATTGCATTCTTGTGAGACAGGAAATGAGTTTTATTGTTTCTATATAGAATGGCAATATTTTGATATAGGAGACACTTATGAGTAAAAGAAAATTGACTATTAGCAGCAAGTACAGAAGTGTTATAAAGAGTGCTTTAATGATTACAACGAAGAAGAGTTTATGAGTTTCTTTAGCAAGGTTATGAAGAAATGCGATGAAGGATATTCGTTGAATAATGCATTTCGTTATTGCCAGATTGATAAAATCAAAGAAGATATGGGTAAGGAGTTTTTGAAAAATGAGTAAAAATAATTCTGTTGTAAGGTATAATGATGAACTATATACTCTGTTAAATAAAATATCAGTGAGTTTATCATCATGTTTTAATAAGAAAAGTATAGCGTCTTGTTGTTGGCGTTCAAATATATATGCAGAGAAATTATTAGAATACTGTTATGGAGATGAACCACTTTCATTACCTATTGATCTTGATAAAATAGAAAACAAATTAAAAATATTTACTGGGCAAGTAGATATGAAAGATTTCTCAAATGATAATATTAAAAGACCAAATCGTAAAGTTTCTCAGTTATTGATAGAGAAGAACCCTATTACACAGGAAAACGAAGTGATTATTTATGTTGACAAGAACATACCAACTTTACAAAAAAGATATGCAGTAACAAATGAAATAGCAAAATATATACTACATATAGATGATAAAAAGATATATGAAAATTATTTTGTAATGCCCATACTTCCAGCAAATTCTTACGATTTGATTGCAGATATTTTTTCAATCTTTTTATTAGTTCCTATGAAACTTTTTCTTGATGAGTTTTATGAATATGTAAAATATAGGAGTGATACTCAGAAAATTCCAATAAGTACAGAAGAGTGGATAAAATATCTTGCAGAAAGGGCTGGCGTACCAGAATACTATGTTGCTTATGGGTATCAATATTTAAGGAGCTGCGCATTTTTGATTTATCAGGCTTGGACTGCAGATTCGGAAAAAATAAAAGAAATTAAAATGACAAAGACTGAATTAAAAGAAATTAAAAATTGTATTTCAGAAGAAAAATTTAATAAATTAAAGTATTTGCTATATCAAATTGAATAACATAGAAAGCTTAAGAGGTAATTATTATGTTACATTATAAAGTTGATAAATATACTATTGGCGGTACGCTTCAATATTATACTCATAAAATTTTTGAAGAGACAGGATTGCAATATAGAGAAGATGAAATTAAAGATGGAGATGTTTTTGCATTTGCTTACTTAGAAGATGAAAGGGCGACCAATTTTTTCTGTAAACCAGTAAAAGGTAGAATAGATGGTTATATGTTTTTTGAGTATAAAAAGAATGGTGAATTAAAGAAAAATGGTGTAGGTATTGGAGCCAGAATATATGCAGATACATATGAGGAAGCGGTAGAAGGCTTTAATATCCTTATTCAGAATAGAATTAAACGATTAAAAGAAGAGATTAATAGAGTAGAGAATTTTTTAATCGAATAAAAATTTAGTTTGATTGGAGAAATTTATGTTCAGTACAATTATAGCTATTATTGGTATTATGGTTTTTACCATTTTAATAATTTTTCTTATATGTTTAATGCTGCAAGAAAAAATTGAAAAAAGTATATATAAAATTCCTTTTATTACTAAAAAAGTAGAATGTTACAAAATTAATAAACGTATAAAAGATGTATTTAATAGTGCTGTTTATGACCAAAATAGAAGAATATCTATGGCAATGATGGAAGGTAAAAAACATACAATATTTATATTTGCAAACGATGAATATTATTTTAATCCATGGAATACGTATAAGAAGCAATATAGACAAATTTTGTTTGACATGGGAATGAAATATTACAAAAGATACAAAATAGATGGAGATAAAATCTCCTGGGATTAATTCTTATAGCTGCGATTCCGCAGTTAATTTCCAGAATAAATAAAAATTGAATAGGGAAGAAGGTATTGTAGATGAAATATTTCATTATTTTAATCACTATGATTTTTTGCCATATAGTGGATGACTATTATCTTCAAGGATGGTTAGCGTCTGCGAAACAAAAATCGTGGTGGAAGAAAAATGCTCCAGATGATTTATATAAGCATGATTATCTGATGGCGTTATTTATGCATAGTTTTAGCTGGACATTTATGATGATGCTTGCACCAACATTGTATGTAATTATATTTGGTGGACATTATTATCCGTTAGTGTTTGTGCTTAATGTAATAATTCACATGATCACTGATAATATGAAAGCCAATAAGAAAGAGATTAATTTGATTCAGGATCAGTTAATTCATTTAGCACAAATTGCTGCAACATTTTTAGTTTTATTTTGGAAGTAGGTAATGAATGGATAGAGCAGAAAGACGTAAGGAAACTTTTAGAGTAATTAGGCAGAGAAAAAGGAAGTTAAAAGCATACCAACATAATTCAGATGATTCTCTATGTGATGGGAAATTAAAAAACAATAATGAGATGAATGCATTTCGTTATACAAAGAAAAAAACCAATTGGAAAAAGCGACATGCAAATTGGAGAACAAATTTTGGATATGGTGTTGGTATGGATTGGAAAAAGCATGACAAACAACAATTAGAGGACATGGATCACCAAGAGGAGGAATGGAAAAATGAACAATAAAAGAAATAGTAGCAGTTCAAGTGGTATGGGAATTTTAGGTGTTTTGCAGATTGTGTTTCTGGTACTTAAGCTTACCGGACTGATCACATGGTCGTGGCCAGTTGTTCTAATTCCGTTATGGATTAGTCTTGGAATATTTGTGATTTTCCTTATTTTTGTGATTATTGCAGTAACAGGTCATTACAAATGGAAACGATAAAGGTTTGGTTTTATGAGCAAGCACCATTTGCTATTAAAAATAAAAGAGGACTGTCGTGATGACCAGCCCTCATAAAAGGAGAAACATATGTTCAATCAAGACAGCGTTATTTTGGGATATTAATATTTATATCTTTGGACATCATTTTGGCTATTGACTTCACTTGTTCATCAGACAAGTTGGATTCAGTGACTTTGTGCACCAAATAGCACTTTCCGACTACAGAAGTAATATGACAAATAGCATAAATGATAGCAATTCCAAAACTACCATATAATAATATCGTCATTATAACGTTCTGTCCTTTCTTATTCATATGTTAAAACGTGCTTTTAGCACTCCCACAGGTTCCTCACCAGGATACAGTAGCGTGCAACGTTCCTGGTGTGGTATCCATGGAACTACTAATATCTTAATTGATAACTGTAATACAATTCTCTTGAAAAATCAATAAAGGAGTATACAAATGACGGTAAAAACTGTAAAAGAATTAATTGATGTTCTGAAAGATTATCCTCAGAACATGCGTGTTGCATCTGCGTGTCTTCCATTTGATGATTTAGAAGTTAATTTGCGTCATTATGAGAGCGATAATTATAAAGTAGAAGAATTTGATTTTATAGCAATTGATTAGTTTTAAAAAGGAGAATATATATGACAAAAGCAGAATTAATTTTCTATGAAATGACAGATAGAGAAATTTTCAGTAGAGCTAAAACAGTTTATGAGAAGTTAGGAATGAGTGAAAAAGGACTTCTCTCAGTTATGCGTCCAACGATGGGTGCTGTAACAATTCTTTCAGTGGATCTCACAAATAAGATCAGAGATGCTGTAAGTATGCAGTATGACGATTTTCTTGCAGATGACTATATTGAAAGAGCAAAGAAAATTCAGAATGAAATGAAAGAAAAGAGAGAAGAAAGTATTAAGGGGCAGAAAGTAAGTAATTCATATATTGATAAATTCAATAAAGAGGTACAGGACTCAGACAATGATTTTGAGAGAGAATGTACTAAAGAAATTATCAGACTTATAAAATTACTTCCTGATAAATCTGCCAAGAAACTCATTAAAAAATATTTTGAATAAAAAATAAGGAGAAAAAATTATGAAGATGTATGATCCGGAAATCTGGAAAAATGAGAACAATGGATATGAGGAACTTATTGAAAACATTAAGAAAACTTTTGCATCAAAATTGAAAGACAATGTAAAAACACCATTATTCAGAACAAGCGTATCTGACTTATTTGACACATTTCTTTACTATCTTCCAGATGCTTGCAAACAGGAATATACATGTAGAGCTTGTAAACACTTTGTAGATCGATTTGGTGGACTTGTATTTATTAAAGAAGATGGAACAACTGAGTCTGCTATTTGGAATGTTGAAAATATTCCTGGAATGTTTATTGAGCCAATTACACAGATGAAAGAGATTGTTGAATCTGCACAGGTCCAGGATATATTCGTATCAGACTATGTGGATCTTGGAACATATGATACTAATGGATTCCATCATTTTTCTGTAAAACTTCCAAGAGTAATGATCAATACATCAAGAGTAAAAAATGCATCACAGGTATCTGCTGAGAAAGCTGAAGATTATGGAATGCTGAAAAGAGCACTTGAGAAGTATTCCATGCCACAGATTGATCAGGCACTTAATTTATTAGAATCCGGAAGTTTATATAGAGGTAGCAGCTATGTAGCAATGTGCAAATGGTTTAAGGAAACAAAAGAGAAGATTGCTTCTATCAATGATCAGCCACAGCACACTAATATGATTTGGAAATATGCTGCTACAGCTCCAAATGGATTTACTCACATTTCCGGAAGTATGTTAGGTACATTACTTGACTATATTGTAGATGGTGATGACTTTGATACTATCAAGCGTAAATTTGAGACTAATATGAGTGCCGAGAATTATAGACGTTCACAGTCTGCACCTACTCAGAGAGCTGTTGAAAGTGCTGAAAAACTTATTGAAAAACTTGGTCTTGCAGATTCACTTAGAAGAAGATATGCAAAACTGGATGAGCTTCCTGAGAATGAATTTATTTGGAAGAGTAAAACTGAAAAGAAAGATGAAGTAAAGACTGGAGTATTTGCAGGAGTTCAGACTAAAGCTGTAGATAGTAATGAAACAAAATCTGTAATTCCACAGGTAACTATGACATGGGATAAATTCGGAAAAACAATTCTTCCTACCGCAGATAAATTGGAAGTAAAGGTTGATGGAACAACTCATCTTATGGGAATGGTAACAGCTGCGGTTCCGGAATCTGAAAATATTATGAACTGGGATAATCCATTTTCTTGGTATTATCAGAGTGGTATTGATTCTGTGATTCGTGAGCGACTTGAAGCAAAAGGTGCAAAATATGAAGGTTGTGAGATCAGATGCTCTCTAATCTGGAATACACGAACAGATTTAGATTTGCATTGTATTTGTCCTGATGGAGTAGAAATTTATTTTGGACATAAGAATCACGGATATGGTTCATTGGATGTTGATGCAAATGTTCATGGTGAGACAGTAACACCTGTTGAGAACATTCGTTGGCCACTTGGTAAAGTTCCAGAAGGACGTTATAAATTCTTTGTTAATAACTATACAAATAGAGCAACCCAGAATCCATATAAATTAGAGCTTGAAGTAAATGGAAAAATTTATACTTATGATGGAAATCTTATAAGTGATAGTTGTAGAAAAAATACAGACGTAGTATTTGAATTTGATTATTGTCATGGCGAAGATCCTAAGTTTACTGCAAATTCTAAAAAGACAGAAACTAAAGAAACTTGGGGAATTAGCAACGGATTCTCAGAAGTTGTTGCAATTATTCCGTCTCCAAACATGTGGGGAGAAAATCCATATAAACGATCTGGTGAACATACTTTCTTCTTATTGAAAGACTGCAAAGATATGACAGGCGGAGTTGGACGTGGTTTCTTTACTGAAATGCTTAAGGGTGATTTACAGGAAATTAGAAAAACACTTGAGGCATATACAGCTTCAACACCTATTGAAGGTGAAGATGAAGCAAGTGCTTGTGGTGTTGGCTACAGTAAAGATAAAGAGTGGAATCTGATTGTAAAAGTGACTACCGGCAACATTGTAAAAATGATTAAGATTGATAGGTTTGACTGATATGAACATTGAAGAGATTAAGAAAAAAGTAGCTGGTCCGGACTATGATTTTCTGAGAAACAATGAACACCTTGGCTCCAACATTATTTTGTTGGGGTTAGGTGGAAGCTATAGCTATGGTACTCAAAAATCTGACGGAACGAGCGATTTGGATTTGAGGGGAATTTGCTTAAATAAAAAGCATGAAATTCTTACTAACCAGAATTTTGAACAATTTATCAACGAAGATACAGATACAACTATTTATGCGTTTAATAAGATTATTTATCTTATGGCAGCTTGCAACCCTAATGTTATTGAGCTAGGAGGGCTTAAACCAGAACATTATTTATATATTCATCCAATTGGACAAGAAATATTAGATAATGCACATATGTTTTTATCTAAAAGGGCAATTCATTCATTTGGTGGTTATGCCTCGCAACAATTAAGAAGAACAAATAACAAGGCAGCTCGTTTAGTAGGACAAACAGAGCGTGAACAACATATTTTAAATTCGATAAACAATGCATTTTATACTTTTCCTACAAAATATTTTACATTTCCGGATGATTCTATAAAACTATATGTAGATAAGGCGGTTCAAGAAGACTATGATACCGAAGTATTTATGGATATTAATCTAAAGCATTATCCGTTACGTGACTATAAATCTATGTGGTCCGAAATGAATAATATTGTTAAAGATTACTCGAAAATTGGTAAGCGTAATAAACATGCGGTAGAGCATGGAAAATTAGGTAAGCACATGATGCATTTGGTTCGCCTGTACTATATGTGTTTTGATATTTTGGAAAATGAGAAGATTATTACATACAGAGAAAAAGAACATTATTTGTTGATGGACATTAGAAATGGTAAATATTTAGATGAAAACAAACAGCCAATTCCAGAATTCTTTGAGATGGTAAATGAGTTGGAAAAGAGACTGGAATATGATGCAGAAAACACATCACTTCCAGACAGTCCGGATTATAAAAGAATCAATGAGTTTGTTATGTCTGTAAACGAAAGAATTGTGAAAGGAGAAATTTAATTTTGTACGGTTTAAAAAGTAGTGAAGTAGAAAAGCAGAGAGAAAAGTATGGTAGTAATAAACTGCCAGAGAAAAAGCTGAAAACATGGTTTCAGTTCTTTATGGAAACATTTAAAGATCACATAAATCAGATTCTATTAGCAATGATGATTGTATTTACAGTTATTGCAGTGTTTGGACAGGGATCTTATTCAGAACCGATTGGTGTAGCAGTAGTATTATTGGCAATCGCATTGTTAGGAATGAACACCGGACTGAAAAGCCAGAAAAGTACAAAAGAGTTGAAGGATAGGACATCAGTTCATTATTGTAATGTAATCAGAAATGGAAAAATCGAGCATATCAATACAAATGATTTGGTTGTCGGTGATCTGGTTATCATTCAGTCCGGAGAAGCCATTCATGCAGATGGTTATCTGGTAGAAGGAAATATAAAAGTTGACAACTCTGTATTGAATGGAGAGTCAGAGCCTTGCAAAAAAACAGCATGGGATAAAGAAGATTCACCTATCGCATTTGGTGGTCAGAGAAAAGCGGATTCAAGTGATTATACAAATTCTTACGCACTGTTTTCCGGAACAACGGTAACAGACGGTGAAGGAAAGATGATCGTAACTAATGTTGGTGTTGACACAGTAAACGGTCAGACAATTTCGACCATTGATGAAATCGAAGAAACAAAGACTTCCCTGGAAATCCAGTTGGAGGATCTTGCTGGACAGATTAGTAAATTCGGGTATATCGGAGCTTTAATCATTGTTGTAGCATTGATTATCACAAACATTATCCAGTACGGCGGTATCGCTGAATACTTTGGAATGGGTTGGATTGGTATTTTGAAAAATATTCTTACCATTGCAGTAACTGCGCTTACCATTATTGTCGCAGCAGTACCAGAAGGACTTCCGTTGATTATTAACCTTATTACCGCGCAGAATGCAAAAGTAATGATTAAACACAATGTCCTAGCTAAACACACTAACAAGATTCCAGAAGCAGGTAATATTCAGTTACTTTGTACCGACAAAACAGGAACGCTTACAGTTGGGAAACTTGTTCCAGTAGAGAATGTAATGGGTGATGGAAAATCTATTATAGAAGATGAAAATACATATAATTTGTTTAAATATAATGTCATCTTAAATAGTAGTGCAATGTTTGATGAAAATAATAAAATTGTTGGTGGAAATGCCACAGAGAGAGCATTACTTTCTTTAGTTAATGCAGATGAGTATAAGAAAATCACTGGATCTACAACTATTGTAAACAAGAAGAGTTTTAATAGTGCAAATAAATTTAGTGCTGTTGAAACAGAATATAACGGTGAGACATTTACATATTATAAAGGTGCTCCAGAGAGATTGATTGATGCAGCAACAAAATGCGTGACTCTAAACGGTCTTGAGCCTATTGATAAAGATAAACTTAAAATGATTGTAAGATCATATACCGTTAAAGCAATGAGAGTAATTGCTACTGGTTATAGTTCTTCTAAGCTTCCAGAAGATGGATTCCCAAATGATCTTATTATTACATCTTTGGTTGCAATTCGTGATGATGTTCGTCCGGAAGTACCAGAAGCAGTGGCAAAAATGCACGATGCAGGAGTCCAAGTAATGATGGTAACTGGCGACGTTATCGACACAGCGAAAGCTATCGCAAAAGATGCTGGATTGATCACAAGTGAATCTGATATTGCAATGTCTGCTATTGACTTTGATGCATTGTCAGATGAAGAGGCAAAAGAAAAACTTCCTTATATTAAAGTTATTGCTAGAGCAACACCAAACACTAAACTTAGAATTGTACGTTTAGCTCAAGAACTTGGTCTTTGTGTAGGTATGACTGGCGATGGAACAAATGATGCACCAGCACTGAAAGCTGCAGATGTTGGATTCTCAATGGGATCTGGAACAGACGTATGTAAAGAAGCTGGAGATATTATTATCACAGATGACAACTTTGTATCTATCACAGATGCGGTTCTTCTTGGAAGAACATTCATGCACAACGTTATGAAGTTCCTGAAATTCCAATTGCCTATCAATGTAGGTCTGGTAATTCTAAGTATTTTATATCCGATCATCATGGCTGTAGAAGCAGTCGCAGCAGTACAGATTCTTGTAATTAACATTGTTATGGATTCTCTTAATTCACTTTCCTTTGGTGGAGAACCGGCGAAAGATGAATATATGAAAGAAAAGCCTATTCCGAAAGGATCAAAACTTCTTTCAAAAGAAACTATCGGTCAGATTGCAGTATCAGTTGTGGCATTTATTGGAATCTTTGGTATTACTTTATTACCACCGGTACAGAAAATTTTCGGAAACAATGAGTCTGTTTATGCCACAGTCAGATTTGCACTACTCATTATGATGGCAACATTCAACGGATTTAATATTAGAACAGACGGATTCAATCTGTTTAAGGGTATCGGCAAAAATAAACTTTTCATCGAAATTGCAGTTGTAATTTTCGCCTTAACATTTGCTCTGGCACAGTTCGGGGGAGATATTATGGGATGTACAGCAATGACGCTTATGCAGTGGGGTGTAACAGTTGTTTTGGCATTTATGATTATCCCAATTGATTTAGTACGAAAAGCTGTTATAAAAATTAAAAGAAAGTAGGAAAGTATATGGTTAAAAGAGATAAAGAGTACAAGAAAATTGAAAATATAACCTTGTGTTGTTACGCCGTAGGGCTGGGGCTTGCATGTGCAACAAAGTTTCTGCCATTTATCCTTTTAACTGTTATGGCATATCCTATTTCATTTCGAGTAGTAGATAATAAATGGAGTGGTAAAAATGCCACTCCTAGAAAATAAAAGGAGAAAATATTATGGTAAGTTTAGTAAAAGGACAGAAAGTAGATCTTACAAAAGGAAACGCAGGATTAAAGCAGATTATCGTTGGTTTGGGATGGGATGCAAATAAGTACGATGGTGATAATTTTGATCTGGATTCGGCAGCATTTCTTCTTGGAACAAATGGAAAAGTAAGAAATTCAGATGATTTCGTATATTATAACAATCTCAAACATTCAAGTTGTGCAGTTCAGCATATGGGTGACAATCTTACTGGTTTAGGCAATGGAGACGATGAGCAGATTATCGTTGATTTGACAAAGATTCCGGCTGATGTTGAAAAAATTGCATTTACAGTAACTATCTATATGGCAGAAGAGAGACTGCAGAACTTCGGTATGGTTTCCAATTCATACATTAGAATGGTAAACAAAGACAATGATGAAGAGATGATCCGCTACGACCTGGGAGAAGATTATTCCACAGAAACAGCAATGGTTCTTGGCGAACTGTATCGCCACAACGGAGAATGGAAATTCAATGCTATTGGACAGGGATATTCCGGTGGTTTACAGGCACTTTGCAGTAGTTTTGGAGTTTAATGTAGGAGGAAATAAATAATGGCAGTAAGTTTAACAAAAGGGCAAAAAGTAAATCTTTCAAAAGCAGTAGAGAAACTGGCAAATGTAACTGTAGGACTTGGATGGGATATGGCACAGAGCGGAAGCAGAATTGATTGTGATTCTTCTGTATTTGTACTTCGTGAATCCACAAAACGAATTTCAAAGAAAGTGAAATCTGGACTGTTCGGACTTTTTTCAAAGGTAGAAACAGATGAAGTTACAGAATGTAGTCTGACAAGATCTGATGATATTATTTATTATGGAAATCTTACACATGATAGCGGTTGCGTTAAACATAGGGGTGACAATCTTGTTGGTGGAAAGGGCAAAAGAAATGATGACGAACAGATTGCGATTGATTTGAAGAAAATGCCGCCGGATATTAAGAAGTTGGTAGTGGTTGTGAATATCTACAACTGTAGAGTTAAGGGGCAGCATTTTGGAATGATCAAAAACTGTTATGCAAGAATTGTAGATGATGCAACCAAAGAAGAAATTTGTCGCTACAATCTTACAGATGGTTATGACAAATGTACAGCACTTATCGTTGGAGAGCTGTATCGTGACGAAAATGATGAATGGCAGTTTAAAGCTATCGGTGAGGGAACACAGGATGGTAGTATTTCTGATATGGCAAAAAGATACAAATAACGAAGGAAATAATGAAGGAGATAAAGTGATATGTCAGTAAGTCTTAAAAAGGGAGATAAAGTTGCACTGTCAAAGGACAGTATTGTAAATAGAATTTCCGTTTGCCTTGGTTGGGACACAGCAAAGTATGATGATGATGGAGATTTTGATTTGGATGCTTCTGCATTTGTTGTTACCAAAGCTGGTATAACAAGATCTGATAATGATTTTGTATTTTACAATAACCTGAAACATCCGAGTGGTGGAGTAATCCATAGCGGAGATAATTTAACAGGCTTTGGAGAGGGTGATGATGAAGTCATCAAAGTGGATCTTGAAAAACTTCCAAAATATGCGGACAGAGTAGTATTTTGTGTGACCATTTTTGAGGCAGAACGCCGTATGCAGAATTTTGGCATGGTGGAAAACTCATATATCCGTATTGTAGATGATGTAACTGGAAACGAAATTATGAGATACGATCTCAAAGAGAAGTTCGGAAATTCTACAGCTATCATTGCTGGTGAAATTTATCGTGATGAATCAAAATGGAAGTTTCATGCAGTAGGAGAAGGACGGGATGGCGGTCTTTTAGAACTGTGCAAAGAATTTGAAGTAGAGGTAGAATAAAATGACAGTAGGAACAAGTAATGTAGTTATCTTTTGTCTCTCAATCTTGGGAGTAATTATTATTGCGGCACTGATTTTAAACAAAACATTTTTCAAGCAACTCGTAATTAAGTTCAGAGGAAGAACGGAAGAAATCGCAAGACAGGACGCTTCTACGCCGGATGGTGCAAGAGATTATTTCAATAATGCGATCAGAGAAAAAGAGACTCTGTACAGCAAAGCAGAACAGTCTTATACAGAGATTGCCGGTAAACTGGATGAAGCAGAAAAAGAACAGTACGACCTCAAAAAAGAACTTATGAAGATTGATAAGTCTATCAATAATTGTCTGGATTCTGGTGATGATGATACTGCAAGACAGTATGCTATGAAGAAGATTACTATTCAGGGTAAGATTGAGACGTTGAAAGATACTATTGAAGAATACAAAAAAGCAAAAGAGCAGCAGAATGAAATCCGTAGTGCTATTAAGCAGGAACTCGATGAACTCAAAGAGGAAAAAGAAAGAACGGTTTATCAAATGGAAGCAGATCAGCAGATTATTTCTCTGCATGAGGGCATGAATGCAAGTGCAAGCACAAACGAAAGTGACCGTATGCTTGAAAGAGTGCGCGAGGGTGCGAAGAAAACAAGAGAACGTGCAGCAGGAGCGCAGATTGCTTATGACACAAGTACAGAGGCAATGGATCGCAGAATGGAAACACAGGAAAGAAATCGTGCGGCTGATGAAGTACTTGCTGAGATGAAACGAAGGAGAAACAACAAATAATGATTGTTATAAATATCGGGGCATTTATCATTTGTATTGCAACAGCTTTTATTGTAGGTTTCTGCACTGGAAAAGTAAAGAAGAAAAAGAATTAAGAAGTTGAATAGTGGAATGTTGGCTTAGAAGCAGCCATCATCTAAGGAGTAGGGCTTTAAGTCTAAAGGTATGAAAAACTTCAATCGAAGATAAACGAGTAAGAGAATAGGATGTAAAGAGTTATGATACGTCACCCCTTAACAGGTAAGGACAAGTCCCCTTTTGGCGTAATAGCACACCACTATTAATATTTTAGATGCATTTAAAAAATTAGGTCGTGCAGTGGCAGAATGGACATATGCGTATAATAATGCTTTATTTACAAAATTAGGCATATTATAATGGCGAATTTATGTCAGTAAACAAAATTGATAAAATTTGCTTATATAGGGTTCAAATCCCTATCTGCACATTAAATCTTAAAGAAAGGAGAATAAAAATGATAGAGGGTATTGTATTACCAGAGTCCGTAAAATCTATATTTTACGTACTTAATCGTAATGGTTATGAAGCCTATCTTGTAGGTGGAGCTGTACGAAATTCTATTATAGGATTACCTGTACACGACTGGGATATCTGCACAAATGCCTTGCCGGAAGACGTATGTAAATTATTCCGTAGTAAAGGATTTCGTGTAGTAGAAACAGGCTTGCAGCATGGCACTGTAACTGTCATGGTAAATTATCGTGGATACGAGATAACTACTTATAGAACTGATGGAAAATATACTGATAGTCGCCATCCAGATTCTGTAAAATTTATCGGAAGTATTCACGAAGATTTAGCAAGACGTGATTTTACAATGAATGCAATTGCTTATAATGACGATGATGGATTTATTGATCCGTTCAATGGACTAAAAGATATTGAGAATAAAGTTATACGATGTGTAGGCACACCTGTTGATAGATTCACAGAAGATCCGTTACGTATTATGAGAGCTGTAAGGTTTGCCGCCCAATTAGGATTCCATATTGAAAACTATACCAATATTGCAATGGTACAAACAAATGATGGTTTGTCAAAGATTTCTGCAGAAAGAATACAATCAGAGCTGTGTAAGATTCTTATTTCAGATCATCCTGAGTATGTACTTGATTATTATATTGATATTTCACCGGCAATTCCTGAGTTAAGTAAGATGATGGGATGCTCTCAAAATAACATGTATCACATTTATGATGTATGGAATCACACCAGATTTTCATTAACAGCTTGTAGAATACATGAATTAGAGACCAGACTTGCTATCTTATTGCACGATATTGGTAAACCAGAATCAAAAACTGTAGATCGAGGAATTGAGCACTTCTATGGACATGCTGTTAAAAGTGCAGAGATTACTGAATCACTACTTCGTAGACTAAAATTTTCCAACGAGATTAGGGAATCTGTAGTAGAACTTGTAGCAAGTCATGATATGGAAATTGTACCAAAACCAAATAAAATTAAAAAATATCTGAATAAACTTGGTGAAGCACAACTTAGAAGACTGTTAGATGTAAGATTCTGCGATATTATGGCACACAATCCGTATTATGCAAAAGATCGTCTATGGGAAATTTTTCGTGCAGAAGAAATATTAAATGAAGTTCTGGCAGAAGCGAAGTGTTTTTCTATAAAAGATTTGGCTATAAATGGGAAGGATATTATGGAACTTGGCGTACCGGAAGGACCAGATGTCGGAAAATGGCTTAAATATGCATTAGAGGAAGTAATTAATGACAGGTTGGATAACGGCAAAGAAGATATTCTAAACGATATTGAGGCTAAATTATTTGCAGAAAGAGAAGAAGGTAATGACGAGGAAATGTCCTAAATGTGGTCAATATATGAGTTCTGCAATTAAATACGATTATGGACACCCTATTGTTGTACATGAGTGTTCATGTGGCTATTCTGAATTGCAAGAGTGGATGAAATATAGCGACAAACTAAATTATGATAATGTTACAAAAACTTGTAAAGATTCAATTGGAGGAATTTAATGAGATTTTATATTGCAGACAATCATTTTCATCATGCAAAAATGAATACTGCTATGGATAAACGTGGTTTTGAATCACTGGAAGCAATGCATGATTACATGATTAAGCAGTGGAATTCTGTTGTAAGAAAGAACGATGAAGTTGTAATCCTTGGAGATTTTTCACTTGGGAAGGGTGAGGAAACAAATGGAATACTTCGTCAGTTAAATGGGAAGAAGTTTTTAGTAAATGGTGGACATGACAAGTTTTTACAAGACAGGAAATTTGACCAGTCACTATTTCAGTGGATTAAGCCTTATGCAGAAATGCATGATGATGGAAGAAAAGTAGTCTTATGTCACTATCCAATATTTTGCTATAATGGACAGTTTCGTACTGATAAAGATGGTAAACCCATTACCTGGATGCTGCATGGACACACTCATCTTACGGAAGATCAGGAATTAGTGGAACAGTTCAAAGACATAACGAGAAGTACATTACGTAAATCAAAATATGATAATGAATCAAAAACAATTCCGGTACAGATGATTGATTGTTTTTGCATGTTATCTGATTATAAACCACTTACATTGGACCAGTGGATTGAAATGGAACAAAGTGGTGTTATCAAGGATTTGATTGATCGAAAATGGTATTACAGTGACAATAAGAGGAGCAGTGAATGAGTATTTATATTCCTAAGAAGATTAAAGTGGGGTATCAGGATCGTAGTGATACTTATACAGGAAAACTTGCGTATGTAATTTATTATGATGAGAAGAATAAATTGCGTAAGGAGAAGAGTTGGAATGGTTGGAGAGATAATACAATCGATCCAAATGATTTTGATAACGAACCAACCAGAGGTTTTGTATTAAATAAAAAGGTTGGCGACTATGGTGGCAGTTGGGGCGAACACCGACATGCATATTGTAGAATTTACGATCCAAGAGGATTTGAGTTTGAGATTACAATTGAAAATTTGCTTTTCATTTTGGAACATGCGGATTGCTTAAAAGGTAAGGGACTTGACGGAGAATTTGTATATGGTTGGGATGGTAAAGATTTAGTGCTCATTCCTGTGGATTCTCCGGATTATAGAGAAATAAAAGCTTATACAGAAAAGATTCAAAATGGGAAGAAATTTAAAGGTAAAGATCTTATTATTGGAGCAACGTATCTGACAAAGAACAATGGAAAATGGATATATATGGGTAGATTCGATAAATGGGATACTGAAATTAACAGATACCATACTTATTGGCGAGAAAGTGGTGGATATTGGATTGAATCATTAGATGATACATGGACCATACGAAACGATGATAAACATAGTGCATACAAACAAATAAATAAAGGGGAATATTATTGGTTCTGTACAGGTAAAAATAATGGATGGTGTAGATATCAAAATTATACTTTTGAGAGTAGAAAAAGTATTGGAGACATATTGATTGATTGCATTGATGAAAAACCAAATCAAAAGTATTCTGAAATGTTTTCTGATCTTGAGAATAATCACTTTAGCTATAACCCAATAGATTATAATTCTATGACATATGCTAATTTATCTTATGAAAAACTTTTGGAAATAACAAATTTTGAAAATTTTTATAAAATGGATGCATACGATAAAGATTTAAATTACTTTGAAGCGTATAAAAATCGTGAAACTGGATTGTTTAAATACAATAAAAAAGACTATTTATTATCAGAATTATATAATTTATTAAAACCAAAATATAGAATATATAAGCATCTGGATGGTAAAGAATTCCATGATTATGCCAAAAATATATATTAAATAAAAAAGGAGATAAAACTATGGCAAACAAAAATGACGAAACAATCTTATTATTAAAAAAGAAGGTAGAATTACAGAGAGAAGAACTTGCGAAGCTTCCAAGATCACTGCAGTCTGAAACTTCTACTGTGTTTAGACCTGATACAGAAAATATGAATCTTCGTGTAATGAGTGTTGAACAGCTTAAATTATTAAAGGTAAAATTACATACTTATAAGATGGCAGCACTTGATTTAAATATGGATCTTGATGAGTTTACAATTTCTGGATTTACTATTGACAAATGGATGCATGATATTGATATGCAGATTTCTGTATTAACTAGAGCAGAAAAAGAGAAGAAATTAAAAGAGACAGAAAACACTTTGAATAAGCTTTTATCTGATGATAAGCGTACAGAGCTTGAACTTGAAGCTTTGGCAAAAATGCTTATGTAAAAAAATTTATAGCTTTTGTGCTATATATCATAAAACAATTATATCAATATGAGGTGAAAACATGACAAAGAAAAATGCATGGAACAAAGTTTATGAAGAAACAGAAAAAACTTACAAGGTGAAAGGTGAAGATGGTAAATGGACAAAAGTTACTGAAAATGTGACTGTTCTTGCACAGTCTGGGATGAAACCTGGTAAGAAGGAGATTGCTTTTGGAAGAGCTATCCAGAAAATCAAGACAGAGAAGCCAAAAGCATTTGCAGGCGATTGGACAAAATAAGAGGGGATTAGTATGATTTCGTTCTACATTTTAGTAATTATTGGAGCAATTTTATTATGGATTTTACTTGCAAATATCGGTACATTCAAGTTTATCGGATGGATTTCATCACATTTAAGTAATGGTGTTAAAGATGCAATGGAAGATAAAGAAAATGAAAACAAAGAGGATAAAAAAGATGAGTAAAAAAAGAACTGGTGGAATTATTGCTGGAGCTGTTATTGTTGGTGGACTTGCATTGGGTGGTTTAAACACAGTTAAGATTGACCCTGGTTATATTGGGATTATATACGATGCTACTCATGGTGGAGTTAATGGCGAAACTATGAAAGAGGGATGGAACTTTAAAACGCCTACACAGAAAGTAACGGAATATTCAATCGCCCTCGAGCAGTCTTATCTTACTAAAGATGATAAGGGGGATTCTGATAAAGACGAAAGCTTTAATATTCCAACATCTGATGGAAAATCAATCAATGTAGATGTGGAATTCTCATATCGTTTTGATGAGGATAGAATTACAGAAATTTTCAAAACATTTAAAGGTAAGAGTGGTGAAAGTATTAAAAATACATTCATTAAACCTAAGATTATTGCGTGGTCTCAGGAAGTATCTGCAAAATATCCTGTAACTGATGTATTTGGTGATAAAAGGCAGGAGCTTAATCAGGCACTTGATGATTATCTCAAAGCAAAATTCGACAAATACGGAATTATTATTGATACTGTAAACTTTACAAGAATTGAAACAGATGAAGAGACTACAGCTGCAATTCAGAAAAAGGTAACAGCACAGCAGGATCAGGAGCTTGCAACAATTGAAGCTAAGACTGCGAAGATTAATGCTGAAAAAGAGAAAGAAGTTGCTCTTATCACAGCAGAGCAGAATAAAGAAACCGCACAGATTAATGCTGAACAGGCAAAAATCAAAGCAGAAGGTCAGGCAGAAGCTACTAAGATTGCTGCAGAAGCCGAAGCAGAAGCAAACAAGAAGATTGCAGAGAGCTTAACTCCAGAACTTATTGAGAAAATTAAGATGGAGCGTTGGAATGGCGAACTTCCAATGGTTAGTGGATCTTCCGGAACAATTATTAATATGACAGACGATGCCAATGAAACAACTGTCGAAGAAGAGAAATAATATGGATAAAAGAGAATTACATAATAATATTATTTACGCTTTAACCGAGGCTGATAGTGTAAATGAGTCTATTAATATCTTATGCGAATGTGGTATTTACATTGATAAAGCCGAATCGTTTAAAGATGTTTTAGAGAAAATTTATGAAGTTTGGTAATAAATAACAATCTGGTCTGCCTTAACCGGTGGACCAGAGAAATGGAGAAGATATGATAATAATTAAAACATTTATTATGTTGATTTTATGTGTAGTATTTCCGATTTGCTTATTTACATGGATATTGGCAATGATCTGGATGTTTACACCATTTGATCCATTAAAAAGATTATGTCATGACATTCTAGGTTGGCATAAGCCAAGTGGAGTATATCATCATTTTTCAAAAGGTGTTCGGAAGAAATGTAAAATTTGCGGATGCGATATTGTATCTGATGGAGCCGGTGGTTGGAGAAAATGGTAAAAGGATGGATCTTATGAGTAAAAATAATAAGGATTACGAGGTTTTATACGCATTAAGAGATAAAAAAACTAAAAAAATTGTCAGAGCAACAAAATGCAAGGGCGGATCATTTTATAAAAACCGATATATGTGCGAAAAACGTTGCACTCAGTTTAATGATGTACATAAATTAGCAAATTGTACAAATGATTTTGAATATGAAGTCGGTGAATATGCAGTTGTAGATATTGAAAAATATAAAGAATTAATTGGAGAAAAGCAGTGATTTATATAACAGGTGACACGCATGGTGATGTAACAAGACTAAGTATGGATAATTTTCCAGAGCAGAAAACGTTTACCGATCAAAATGAAAATTATGTAATTATTTGTGGTGACTTCGGATTGGTTTGGAATTATCTAACTGAAACACATTCAGAAAAGTATTGGCTTAACTGGCTTGAGAATAAAAAGTTTACAACTCTTTTTGTTGATGGTAATCACGATTGTCATCCTAGACTTGCAGACTATCCTGTAAAAGAATGGAATAGTGGACTGGTCCATGAGATTAGACCACATGTATTGCATCTGATGAGAGGACAAGTTTTTAATATTGATGGCTGCACAATATTTACTTTTGGTGGTGCAAGATCCCATGATATTGAGAATTTGCTTGATTTAGATGATCCAGACTTTACAGAGAAACAAAAACAACTTAGAAAAGATAATTTATTTTATAGAGTAAAAGGCATCTCATGGTGGGAAGAAGAAATGCCAACTCAAGAAGAGATGCAAATTGGATTAGATAATTTAGAAAATAACAACTGGAAAGTTGATTATATAATTACACATGACTGTACTTCAAGTACAAAAGCTTTGTATAGTCATGGGTCTTTTAAGACAGATGAACTAAATGCATATTTAGAAGAAATTAAATATAAGTGTGAATTTAAGAAATGGTTCTTCGGACACTTACATGATGATAAGCAGATAAATGATAAAGAAATTTTACTATATCACCAGATTGTGAGGATTTGGTAATGGGATATTGGAATAGGAAAACTGAATTAAAGAAAAAGGCGAATGTTCATACAAATAAAATGGAAGAGCTATATAGCTTGGAAATTACAGAATGTGTAAACAATACAAAAGTATATGACCAAGAGTTCTATTGTAAAAAAGAATGCGATAGTAAGCCGGATTTTCATCAGAAAATCACTGTAGAAGATATGGATAGTGTACAGGCAATATTTTCTTATGAAAACACAGGTAAAACAGCAGTTCTTAATTTTGCAAGCTATAAAAATCCAGGTGGCAAATTTTTAGATGGATCTTCTGCACAGGAAGAAATGCTTTGCCACAGTTCCTTCCTATATAATGTGTTATCTGAATTTGATGAAGATTATTATGAATTCAATAGAATGACTAAGAACTTCGCATTATATACAAATCGTGCATTATATAGTCATGATGTTTTATTCATAAGAGGCGATGAAGAGATTTGTGTAGATGTTATTACTTGTGCAGCACCAAACAAAACTGCAGCTCAGAAATATTGTGGTAAATCTGATTTTGATTGTAATTCTGCAATGGTTGATCGTATACATTTTATGCTTGATATTGCACAAGAAGAGGAAGTTAATACATTAATTCTTGGCGCATGGGGATGTGGTGTATTTGGTAATGATGCAGAATTTGTTGCGAATAGTTTCAAAAAAGAATTAGAAGAATATTATACCGATACTTTTGAGAATATTATATTTGCGATTCCTGGCGGTACGAACTATATGGTATTCAAGAGGGTGTTTGGTAAATAAATAGATTGGAGATATTAAATGTTAAATTATACACGATATTTTAATGCCGGTGCTTTGCTACATAATTTCCAAGATGCAGCAAATTTAACAAAACAGCTTGGAATTAAAAATGCCATTGAATACAACGTGAATGATTTTTTATTTACGATTGGAAAAAATTATTTTGTTGATAAGATTAATAGGCTTCAAGACAAATTAATTGTTGGATTTTTTACATCATATTCTGATGATATTAAAAATATTTGCTGGTATTTAAATAAACTCGATCCAAAACTATACAAAAAATATATTGGTGATATAGAGGAATATAAACAGTGCTTTGTGAGAAACGATAGAGTTTATTATATGCTTCCATATGAACGAAAATTTGTATTTACTTGCAAAGATAAAACTAAAGTGGTTGCCAAATTAAGTAAGGGTAGTTTTTTAGATTATGCAAATATTTATTTTATCGGTCCTCATAGAAAAGAACATGCAGATTTTTTTAGAAAATTTTGCGATAAATATAATAGTAAATATATGACAATAGATACTCTGCAAATTGATAAAACAGATAAGATGACAAATGAACTTGACGATGAAATTGATGGTATTTCAGAAAACGCAATTATATTCCCAGAAAAAAATGAAATATTTAGCTATTTGGACGCATGGTTGAATTCTGAAACGTATTTTACATCATGTGGAATTAATCACAAAATTGGCATCCTTCTTTATGGTGAACCTGGTACTGGTAAAACCACTTTTGCCAAGGTCTTGGCAACAAAGTACGACTTAACTCTTGTTAAGTTCACATTGAATGATTTATCAAAATTAATTTCAAAGAATGAATTTTGGAAAAAATTAGAAGATTCTGTTGTAGTGTTAGAAGATATCGATGTTCTGGTAAGCAAACGTGATAATAGTGTTACCTCTGCAGACAAAGAAAATTTTCAAGCATTATTGCAACTCTTAGATGGAATTAACTCATGTAAGAAAACAATATTTTTAGCAACAACAAATTATATTGATAGACTAGATCCTGCTCTTATTCGAGATGGACGATTTGACATTAAGATTGAAATGAAAAATTTTGATCACGATGAAGCGGTAAAAATGTGTAATAAATTTGAAGCAGATTCGGAAGTAATTCTTAGAGATGAACAGTTTCCAATTAATCCTGCTTACTTGCAGAACAAAATCATTACGCTGCAGATGAAAGAGATTAATGAAAAACTAAAACAAAAAGCTCAAAGAATTGGAAATAAATAATAGAGGTGATAATAAATGATAAAAGTTACATCTGATGCAGCCAATAAACTGATTAAGAAGTTAGAGCAAGAAAAAGGTATTCTCACAGATAAGATTTCTAAAATGTCAACATTCATTGTGGCAATAACTGAGAATTACGACCAGATCAAAGCAGAGCAGGAAGCAGAATTCAATCTGAATGAGACTATCTCACAGATTGATGAGATTGATAAGAAAATTATTACAATCAGACATGCAAAATCTGTGTTTAATAACTCAGTAGTTATGAAGAATGGATTGACTGTCGGTGACAACATTATTAGATTAGCTATACTCGAAAGAGAGAAGAGTATTTATAGCAAACTTGCTACCAGACAGAAAAAGATAAGAAACACTTCAATAAACAAAGATATTGAATACACTTATTTGAATTATGATCTTGAGGACGCAAAGAAAAAATATGACAGTGTGTATACCGAAATTTCAGAAATTCAGGAAGAACTTAATATTGTAAACAGTTCAGCAGAGTACAAATTTGAGATTGATATTGACCTCTAATGGGAAGTAGTTAATGTAATCAATCTTCCGTATTACAGTTACTTTTACATATAGATTATTTATATAAAAGTAAATATACATTTAATACAAGTATGGTAGGTTATTGATTGAGTTTATAGATAGAGTTAAAGTTCAGTAAGGTATTTATTCAATAGTAATGCAGCAAGGTTAATTGATAGGTCTGCATATTTAATTCTTAAATCCAGATTATAAAGGCTCAAATTAATTAGTAACTGTAATTAAAAACTTTTCGGTATCAAGTTCGGTTAGAGATACTTTTTAAGAATAGATGAAGAAACAATTGAGAAGTAAATAATAGAGAGTCCAGATAAGAATGACGATAAACTTAACTTACGACCCTCATATAAATGAGGCGAAGCCTAACTTGGAAAATAGAGAGTACATACAAGTGATTGGTATGGAACAAGGGCGATACTGCCAGGTAACTGTAGCAGCAGTTCATAAGAGAACGGTTCAGAAAGTAGCGAATCTGAGTGAATAAAAATTTGTCTGACGAAGACATATATGGCGGTGTAGCAACCGTCAATATAAAGCATCTTAGTGTAATGGTTATCACGGATGACCTTGGATCATCAGATGTTGGTTCGATTCCAACAGGTGCCGTTAACTCAGAAATGAGTATTTCAAAGTTAAAAATTTAAAGAATAAAATTCAATTTAAAGGAGAAGAAAATTATGACAAAAGAAACTATGACAGTACATAAAGCGTTAGCAGAAATTAAAATCCTTAAAGACAGAATCCAGAGTGAGATTTACAATTCAATTTTTGTATCTTGCAAAAAAAATTCTCAGTCAAAAATTTCTGGAATGGATGTTGATGAATATGAGAAGATTATTACAGGATGTTACGACAAAGATGTAGATCTTATGAGTAGACTTGAAGCTCTGCAGAGAGCAGTAATGCTTTCAAATGCAGTAACAAAAGTTAAGATTAAAATTGGAGAAAATGAAGAAGAACGTACTGTAGCAGAAGCAATCAACATGAAAAATAACAGTATGATGTTCAAGAGACAGATGCTTGACAGAATGCAGCAACAGCTTTCTCAGGCACAGGCAAAAACAAACAAAGAGAATGAGATTCTTGAAAGTAAGTCAGAAAATTATGTAACTGGTCTTTTTGGACAGAAAGAGGGTAAAACTTCTACCGATGAAGTTACAAAAGCCAAACAGCAGTACATTGATCTTAACACATGGGAGTTGATTGATCCGATAAATGTGCAAAATAAAATCCGTGTTTTATCTGACGAAATTTCATCATTTGAAGCAGAAGTAGACTCTGTTTTAAGCACAAGTAACGCATTAACAACAGTTACAATTGAGTATTAAAGAATGGTTAGTGAATTATTTGCTGAAAATTGTATAAACGATTTTTGACCAATATGATAGCTAAATAGCCATTGCTATACGAACAGTTGTATAAAAGATTTCCTTCATTGCTTATCGAAAATCACTGAACTATAATCCTTTAGTCTTTCAGTCAGCATAGAGTAAAGTAAAAAATTAAACAAGCTGGCCTTAAAAATTAAATGGTTTAGACTCATACTCTAAATAATTTTACTAAGTTAGATAAAATTGTGCAGAAGTGCATTATTACTAATGCATGTAAAGTTTAAAGATAGAAAGTTCAAACCTTAAAGTTCAAAATTCAAAGCTTATTTTTGATATAAAGTTCACGTAGTAAAGTTGATAAGTTCCAAAGTTTGATAAAAACCTTGAGAAAGTTTTGGTAGCATGATTATATCGGCTCTGTGGTTTGTACAAGGCTGATAAGTGGTGAAGTTCATCTTATAAATAAATCAATGCGGTTATTAAAACCTTGTTTCTTAGTTCTAACAAAGCCGCAGTTGGAACGTCCTGGATAGTTAAATGGTTATAACACATGAAACCCATGTATTTGCCGGTTCGAATCCGCATTCAGGATTTGGGTTAGTTACCCAAAAAAGATTTCTTATTTCTTATACCTCCTAAAGTGTTGATGAGGTGGGGCATGACTTCGATGGCGAAGAGACTTTAAATAGTCTGTACTGGGTTCGACTCCCAGATGTCCTATTAGAGATTTCAGATATGTGGTGCCACAAAAACGCTTCTCAATATCCGAGTTGCCGTACCGTTTGACTACACAATATCGTGTATGATCCACCTACAGAGCGCAGTAGTTCTGGAATCTCGAAGCTATACGAAAGATTTGTTTACTGCTAGAGCAATCGAATAGTACGGTTAAACTTTTACATATTTAGTAACAGCAGAGTAGCAGCTGTGCGTGAAAAAGTGTATATATCTTCGGAAGTTCAATCAAACTTACAGTATGTGGTTATGGTTCTTGTGGCGATGAGCCTTATAAGAAGATCAGAGTACTCTAAAAAGGTTTGGTTTACAAAGTTGTTTCAATTTTAGCAGACACATTCCAGATGGGGAGCCTTAATTGGTTCTGAGTTCAACCCTCAGATGTGTCTCTTAGGAAGAGTTTCTTCCTATTATAAATTGAATAGCATAGTTGCGAATATAGGCGGTGCAAAACAATCATCGACATAATAAATCCCAAAGTCATCGTTAGGGAACTCCGTGGAGTCTGCTCCTATGGCTGATGGACTCTTATGCTATCCATTTTGAATAAGGCGTAGTTAACCTGTGGATGTGGTGAAACGATATATCCCTCCAAAGTTCTGACACTTATCAGATATTCAAATGGCGTTATAGCTCTACACATACGTTAAATGTGGGAATTGTAATTAAGGAGCATTATATATTTTATGTATATGGATATAATAAAATTCTTTTGATGAACTTCTAATGTAGATTACACTATGTTGTTACCATATAGACTTAATAGAAGGAATTTGAAAGAGAAATAATTTCATATTGGAAGTAGCTATTGTAGATACATATCATCTGAGGTGTGGATGTGAAGATGGCTACGCAGATCTCTCGAAGAAAGTCTAGGCGTAAAGTAAGATGAGTAGATACTGAAGATATGAAATTGTTTTTGGGTTGTGATGAAGCGGTCAACATCCGGAGCTTTGACCTCCGTATTCGTAGGTTCAAATCCTACCAGCCCAGCTAGTGTTATAAGTATGCAACGGTAATTGAATATAAATAATAGTAATATGTCACCTTCAAGATAATCCTAGGACTTGAAGTAAAATAAATTACACCTGTGATTAAAGTATTATAAAATATATTTATTTATTGGAGGTCGTGCATGGCTTCGCTTATAACACAACCAAGGACCATTAGCCAAACGGTTAAGGCAGTCGCCTCATAAGCGAAAGATTTCTGTGTTCGAATCACAGATGGTCCATATCCACTACGTAACGTATTCCTCATAAATACGTTAGCGATAAAAACTTGACTACTTGATATGAGCAAGCAGAAGAGATATGCTAAGTTCTTGGTTATAGGCATATCAAAAACGCACAAAAATACAAAATACAATTTAATAACATGCAAAAACCGTTGTCAAAAATATCTCATATAAATCCTGTGTGGATTTTACGATAGTCCGAAACTGAGAGGGATTGGTTCAGCGTAAGAGATATACGAGACCTTTAAGTATCAGAAAGTAGGCGGTAGGTTTTCACAATGGTCACCTACAAAATAGTATGTAAGCCTATACTGATGATGTGCGCAGTTGTCAGTATAGCAGTACTTAAAAAATAAACGGATGTGGCGAAATCAGGAAAACGCACCAGACTTAGGAACTGGTGGCTAACAGCCTTGTGGGTTCGAGTCCCATCATCCGTATTTGCTCAGAGATGAGCAGATTAAACAGAAGTATGATATGGTATTTCCCTCACCAAAGAGAATACTTTAAGAATTAGGCGTGTCTCACATGATCGTAGATCATAAATCCGACCATGATAACACTACAGATAAAAGTACCTATATTGAATATGTCCATATCTATTGCCTCCTTTGTAAGCTTATCTATACGATAAAAGCCTATGCGGAAAGGTAAGGTATACAGACTGAAACATGCCCGATTTACGGTGGCCGTAATAAAGTATTCTCTCTGGTTCCCTGATCGATTCCTTTTGGGAATCACCACCTCAACGAGGAACTATATCATATTTCTACAATAAATTCAAGATAAAATTAAACTAAAATAAGGAAGTATAAGTTATGAAGAAACCATTAGATTATACTATTTTAAAAGAACAATATGATTGGCTTGATCAATATAATACTGTAAATGATTTTATAATGGCAAAAATAAATTTGTTTTCGTATTTATTGATGAAGAAAGTAAATGAAAAATTTCCTTATGTAGAAGAGAATAATAAGGCTTTAGTTGTGGATATAAGAAATTGTTTATTAGAGAATATAAATAATACAAATCCAGAAATAAAGAATTTTTATAAAAGTTTATTACAAATTGGAGACCATGATGATTGTGGCTATTATGATGGAATTGTAATTGATATAAATACATCATGTGGACTTGATTGTATTAACTGTGACGATATTCAGGATTCAATAGATATTATTTGTTCTTTTACTGATGGATTTGGAAATATTTACAGTTCATTTGATATAATTATTTATTTGAGTTCATTTGACCAATGTGATTATACTACTGCAGAAAAAGAGTTAAAGATACCAGTAACTGAAGATGTTAATATATATTATTCGAAAGAAGATGGACTTGAAACTGAATTTTCAATGTATATTACAGAAAATAAAAAAAATTGTATTTGGACATTTACCACTGTTGATTATGTAGATTCAGTAAGCGAATTGGATAATATATTAAAAGAAACGAAAGGTGTTAGAGATGCGAATATTAACAAATATCGAAATTAAAAAACGTATGAGTCAGATCGTACAAAAGTGCATTGATCTTCATGGTGGTGGAGAAGAATATTTCAACGAACTAGATGATTTAATTAAACATGATGAAGATTTTCTAATATCGTATCTAATACACATCTCGCAATCAAGTGTAAAAAATATCATTGTTTCCGGTGAAATTGGTTCCAGAATTGCAGAATTAAAAAAAGAACACCCATGGTTTTTAGAAGGATGTAATATAGAATATGTGAATGGTAGCTTAAGAAAAGGTGTACCAATTCAATATTCTAACTGGAAATTGGATTCTTATAAGAATCAGCCATTTATTTTCGTAGATGACAGCTATTATTCTGGTAAAACTTTAAGAATAGTAAGGGTATACATTGAAGAAGTACTTGGTGGTTATTTGCAAAACTCATATGTTTTCTATGACGGGTCAGAAGATAATCTTGACAATGTAGTAAGTCTTTATCGGTATTATGATCATTTTGATTATTAAAAATTCTAATTGGTGATTTTCTTCACCAACATTTCCAAAAAAAAATTTCAATTTTATATAGTTCGATTTCAGCCACTGGGCTGTTTATCTTATAAATTTCCCTTTTATTATCCTAGTAACTTACTAGGTTTATATACAGGTTACAATTAAAAAATTTATATATATTCAAAGGAGGTCTCTAAATTTGGAGAACAATACTAAAAAACAGAGATTATTTAATCTCCCAGAAACAAAAGGTAATTTTATGATCAAAGGTGTAGTTAAGGGAACTAAGAAAGATAACTTCTACACAGAAAAACAGACACGTACTGGTAAAGAAATGCGAATTGTAAACTTCGGTCTTGAATATGATGAGGGTCGAGATTTGTACATCGGATTTACAGGAATTGAGCAGGAGAAAGTTTATTTCTATAAAAAGCCAGAAGAAAAAGGTAAGAAAGGAACATCACAGCCGGTATCCTGGGCAAACAGATTTAAATTTGCGGAAGACCCAAAGAACGAAGGATTTAGACTTATTGGTAAAAATCTTGGACTTACTAAAGTAACCAATGAAAAAGGCGAACAGGTAAACGATAAAAAAGTACTTACCGACTATGATGCTTGTGCCGAGATTCGTAATAATCTTAAAGACGGAGAAAGCGTTTTTGTAAAAGGTAGCATTTCTTATCGCAGTAATCGCGATGATAAAGGTAACATCAAACGATACAAATCTATGGAACCATCTCAGATTTCTCTTTGTGCCCCATGTGAATTTGACAGTGAAAAATTTAAAGCTCAGAACAACTTCAACCAGGTAATTGTCTTTATGGGAATTGAAAAAGAAGTTGAAAACGACAAAGAAACTGGAAGATATATTATTTCAGGAAAGGTTGTAACTTATTCAAACATTGAAGATGTTGAATTTATCCTCGACCCTGTTGATGAAAAGCAGAAAAAACTTGCAATGACGTTTAGGAAGAAAGTGAAACCATACTGGGCACTTAAAGTATCAGGTCATGTACAGGCTTCTGTTCAGGTAGAAGAAGTTGTTGAAGATGATGGTTGGGGAGAAGAGGACGAAATTGAAAAGGTTCCTACTCCTGTTAAGCGTGAATATATTGTGACTGGTGCCGATCCGACTACTATTGAAAAAGACCTGTATTCTAAGGATGCTATCGAAGAAGCAATGCAGAAGATTAGAAATGCTAATAAAGCTGAGGAAAGTTATGGTAGCGATTCTGACGATAGCGGATGGGGAGATAGTAGCCTCGGAGAAGCTGACGAAGAGGATGAAGAGTGGTAAGAGTTGATGTAAATGAGTGATTTTCAGAATAGAGTTGGCGAGGTGTCATATACAAAAAATGGCACCAAAGCCACGATTATTGAATATGTGAATACTCATAAAATTTTAGTGGAATTTGATGATAAGTATAAGTATCGGTATTGGACAAGTTATGGAAATTTTCAAAGAGGTCAACTTACCAATCCATATGAGTGTAGAAGTAAAGATGGACTTGGCTTTATAGGTATAGGTGATTACAGCTCTAAAGACCATAAAGTCGCTTATGCAAAATGGAGGGCTATGTTGCAAAGGTGCACAAATCCGATGGCAGATAAAAGCACTGAATCATACGTTGAATGCGAAGTCTGTAATGAATGGATGAACTTTCAAAATTTTGCAAAATGGTATTGCGAGAATGAATATTCTTGCAATAATGAACCGCTATGCGTTGATAAAGATATTTTGATTCATGGAAATAAAATATACTCATCAGACACATGCATATTAGTTCCGCAACGAATAAATTTGTTGTTTATCAAAGAATACGCAAGACGCGGAGATCTGCCTATTGGAGTTCAAAAGCATACAAGCGATGGAAAATATGCATCAGTTTTATCTACATCAACCGGAGTTAAGTATTTAGGTCTTTTTACTGATTCAAATCTTGCATTTGCAACTTACAAAAAAGAAAAAGAAAAATATATTAAAGAAGTTGCAGATTCTTATAAGAATATAATTCCACAAAAAGTTTATGAAGCAATTGTAAATTACAGAATTGAAATTACAGATTAAGGAGCATATATTAAATGGCAAAAGGTAGAAAAGCAAAACAGGCAAAAACAAAACTTAACATGATTATCTATGGAGATACTTTCACAGGCAAAACAACATTAGCATCACAGATTGCCTATTATAAGCGTGAAGATGGTACTCCATTCAGAGTATTATACATTGATGCAGAATCTGGTGGACTTGATAGTTATTTAGATGATATGGAAGCAGCAGGAATTAACCTTGATAATATTTATATCTTATATACTCAGTCACTTACAGAAGTAAGACAGTATATTGCAAAAGTAAAAAATAACGAAGATATTTACGAACTTGATGATGATGGAGTTGAAACAGATGAAGTTGTAAAAGATGCATACGGTGAACCTTTTAGGGCGGATGCAATTATTGTAGATGGTGCAACAATCTTAAACTTAACAACACAATCTGGGCTGGTAGAATTTTCTAAGAAACGTAACAAAGTAAAAGCTGATAAAGCTGGGCTATTAGGGGATGAACGACTTGTTAAGATTGAAGGCGCTTCATTAGAGATAAAAGACTGGAACACTATTAAATTTAAAGGACAGGATCTTATTCTTGATTTAATGTCTTCTGGAGTTAATTGCATCACAACTTGCCGAGAAGCTGATGAAAAAATCAGTGTAAAAACAGAGGATGGACAGTTTCAGTCTGTTGCAACAGGTAAAAAAATCCCAGATGGGTTTAAAGGACTTGATTATAATACAAACACTGTATTAAGAACATTCTTTGATGAAGAGACTGGACAGATTTGTGCAAAGGTTGAAAAAGACCGTACTCATGTACATAAAAAAGGTGAAATTATTGAGGACCCATCATTACTTGATTGGCAGGTTGCACTTGAAAGGACTAAAGATAAAGAAGACTTTGTACTAAAAAATGATCTTGTAAAGGCAGTCGAAGTTGAGCAGGATCTATATGCTAAGGAAGTTCTTGGAAAGGTTGGTGATCCTGTCACAGAGAATATAACAACATCCGACACATCCACTTCCACATCACCAACACCAGATGATCTTCGTAAAGAAATCGTATCTATTAAAAATTCTCTTTCTCCAGTCGCAAAAAAATCCCTTAAAGAAAAACTTGAAGCAAAAGGTTTACCAACTGCATACAAGAATGTAAATGATATTTCTGTTTTACAGGAAGTTATTGAAACAATGAAAAATTGATTGGATAAATTATGGCACGAGCAAAGAATGATAATTTAGTTAATGAATTTGATAGAGTTTGTCATTGTTGCCAACGCCACATTCATTTTGAAAGAAATAAATCTGTGGAAAATGTAGTATTCTTTGATGGACTTTTCTATCACGAAAAGTGCTTTAAAGAGTCTGCAGGATTCCACAGAAAATGTGGTGGCTGCTCAAAAGATATTATTATTGAGGATGCAGATCAGGAAGATATTCTTGTATTTAAAAATAAATATTGGCATGAAGATTGTTTTAAAAAAAAATATTCAGATAAACCAATATTTATGGAAAATATTCCAGAGTACAAAGAAGATGCGTATGTAAAGATTGTAGGTGTTTTTAATGGAAGAAAAAAGGATATTACAAAGTTAAATGAATATAAGATGGCAGCCGTTAAAGAGGTAGATAGAATCTTTGACGAAAAGCTTGTTAATGATTATATACGAAAACAATATGATATTCATACAGTTCCATGGGATTCTATAGCAGCACTATATGATGGTAGATATGGTGTCAAAATTCCACCAGAGCACTTATATGATATGTTTGTGCGTAAACAATCTTATCTGGATAAAATTAATGCACAGAATATTGCTAAAGGTAAGGAGATAACAGGTGTATCAAGAGTTAAATATGATTTAAAAGTCTTATATAACAAATATGATTCTTATCTGAAGTTCCTTGAGAAACAGAAAATCTTAGAGGCAGAAGCTCAATCAGATAAAACTGATGAAAAATTAATATTAACAACTGCTCCACAGCCAAAAACAATTGAAACAAATAATAATAGTGATGACTCCTTGGACGATTTACTAAATGATATTTTTGGATAAGGAGTGGCAGATGGAAGAAATTAATAATGTATGCAATGTACAATCTGAGATTATGTTCGTTGGAGCATTGTATAAATCTCCGGACCTGTATGTTACATATGGTAATTTTATGAGACCTAAATATGACTTTTCTGATGAAGTGGTCTATTTCTTTTATAAATGTCTTGAAATTTACTATCTTAAATTTTCCCAAACAGTTGATGAAACAAAACTAAATGTATTTATGTCACAGGATGCCGAGCGAATGAGTAATTATAAGAAATATCATGGTTGGAAGACAATTAGTGAATTTATGCGTTTGGCAGATCCGAATGACACTAAGAATTATTTTGATACAGTAAAGAAATATTCACTTGTTAGGGAATACGGAAGAAACGGTTATCCTGTCGATAAGATTCTTGCTCATAAGAATTTTGATAAAATGACAGCCAACGATATTTACAGGGTTATAAGAGCTAAAGCTGATAAGATTCACACTGTAATCAATGCCGGTGAAGAAGCAGTAGAGCTTACAAAAGGTAATGCTGATCAGATTAAAAGGTATTTGAAGAAACCAAACTTTGGACTTCCGTATCCTTGGCCAATGTACAACGAATTCTTTCTTGGAATGCGAGAGGGTAAAACGCACTTTGAGGGCTTTATCTCAAATGGTGGTAAATCTCGAAAACTTATCGCATTAGCAGCTTATGTGACTTTGGTACAGCATGAAAACTTTCTTCTTATGTCTAATGAGATGGACGAAGATGACCTTAAAAACTGTATGATTGTTACTGTAATAAATAATAAAGAATATCAAGAATTGCATGGTATTAAGATCAAGAAGCCAGAACGTGAGATTGTTTTGGGTGCGTACAGAGATAGAAACGGTGAGATAATTCGTAGGCATATAGATGAGAATGGCATTTACACAGAGTCAGAAGAAGAGTACATAGAAAGAGTTGAACGTGATTCAGATGAGTATCACAAAATCGTTCAAGTAGGAGAATGGATTGATGAGAATACAAAAGGTAAGCTTTTGTACAAAGATGTCCAGGACGACTACTCCATGGAACGTATTGAGTTTGAATTACGTAAGGCGAAGCTTGTAAATGAAGTAACCTATTATGGTTATGATACATTAAAAAACTATCAAGTAGAAGATTGGGCGCAGTTAAAACAGATTGCAACTAAATTAAAAGAGATTACGAAAGAGCTTAAAATGTTTGGATTTGCAGTATTCCAATTATCTGACGATAGTAAGTTTACAGATGTTTTTCAATTGAGTTCGATGAATATTGCATCTAGTAAAGGTATTAAGCATGTTACTGATACGCTTACTCTTGGAAAGATGATTGAAAAGAGTGAGTACCACAAATATCAGATGATATGCGACACTCCTGGATGGGGTGATCCTACAATATCTGATTTGGATTTAGGTAAGCAATATTTTGCAATTAAAATTGATAAAAACAGAGCTGGAAGTAAGGACAAGATCATGTTATTCGAAATTAATCTTGATTACAATACTTGGATAAATATTGGACAGTTGATACAAAGACAAAAATAATTAGTGAGGTGATTGGCAGTGGATGCTAGAGAATTAAAGGAATATATATTAGAAAATAATTATGTGGAACAGATTCTTGATGCGATTCACTGCCATCATATTAAATTTCATGGAGATTATTGGACCTGCGGAAATCCAGACGGTGATAATACCGGTGCAATCGTAATATATAATACAGAAAATTTATCATGTACAAACTATACGAGACAAATGGTTGAAACTGACAGAGCTACTGATATTATTGATTTAGTTTGCTTTTGTGAAAAACTATCATTTCCTGAAGGACTGAAATTTATATGTCAAGAGGTTGGAATTTCTTATTATCATGACTTTGAATCAGATATACCTGAGAGTTTAAAGATATTGAAATTAGTTAATGAAATGTCTACAGAGCAAACTGATGAGAAAGAAGTTCCATTAAAACCAATACCTGTTGAAATACTTGACTACTATAAACCTTACGTGAATGACTTATTTTATGAAGATGGAATTAGTTATTCAACCCAGAAAGAATTTCAGATTGGCTATGATACCGAAACAAATAGAATAACAATACCAATATATTCAGAAATTGGCGATTTAGTCGGAGTGAAGGGTCGATTATTTCAAAAAGAGGTTGATGAATCTGAATGTAAATATTTGTATTTAGAGAAATGTGCAAAATCAAAAATTCTATTCGGATTGAATAAAACGCTTCCATATATAAAAAGGTTAGGAGTCGTATATGTTGTTGAATCAGAAAAAGGTGTAATGCAGCTATGGTCCTATGGATATAAAAATGCAGTATCTACAGGAGGAAAGAATATTTCAAGACATCAGTTAGATATGCTGATTAGACTTGGCGTTAAGATTGTATTTTGTTTTGATAAAGATGTTGTTTTGGATGATATACTGAGAATTTCGGATAGATTACCAGATGGCATTCCAGCGTATTATATGTTCGACAAAGACAATCAGTTAACAGGTGAGAAAGAATCTCCATCGGATAATAAAGATAGATGGGAATACTTATTGGGAAATAATGTATATCCGTTAACAGATAGGATGTGATTGGAAAGTTGAAGTTTAAGTTATATAAAAATTCGGAAAATAAATATAATGACTTAAAGAATATTCAGATTGATTTTCTGAAAAATAGAGATATTGAGAATCCAAAAGAGTATTTATCATTAGATCACTCTGCAGAGCTTGATTATGGATTACTTGATAATATCGGTGAAGCTGTTGAATTATTTTTAAGTCATTTTGATAATAACGATAAAATACAGATTCTTATAGACGAAGATGTAGATGGAAATTGTTGTGCAGCAATGAAGTATTCGTATATTAAAAGATTAAATAAGGATTATCCTGTTGGATATATCCTTCACAAGAGAACAAAAGCACATGGTCTTGAGGGATTAGATGATGATGTAATTGTTGATAAAGATACAAAATTGCTGATTGTTCCGGATGCAGGAACAAATGATGTAGAAGCATGTAAAACATTGAAAGATCGTGGAGTTGATGTTCTTATTTTAGATCATCACGAACAAGCAAAAGATAAAGAAGGAAACTTAATAGACAATCCATATGCATTAATCGTAAATAATCAGATGAGTGAGTTTTATACAAATAAAAGCTTATGTGGAGCTGGGATTGTATATAAATTCTTAAAAGCATTAGATGATTTTTTATGGTGTGAATATGCAGATGACTTTTTAGATTTGGTTGCTTTAGCAAATATTTCAGATGTAATGGATATGCGTTCACCTGAAACAAAATATCTCGTAGATGTTGGATTACACAATATAAGTAATAAATTCTTCCAAGCACTTATAAATACCCAGGAATATAGTATGGGTGGAGTGGTGAATATACATAATGTCCAATTTTATGTGACACCAATTTTAAACGGATGTACTCGCTTCGGTTCACCGGAAGAAAAAGAACTTATGTTTAAAGCTTTCATTGAACAGGATGCATGGTTTGAATATAAGAAACGTGCCACAAAAGATAAACCTGCAGAGGTTATCCAGGAAAGTATTTATGATAGAGCTGCACGACTTGCAAAGAATGCAAAAGCAAGACAGGATAAGAGCCGTGAAAAAAGTGTACCAATGATATTTGATCAGATTGGAGAAAATCCTAATGATAAAGTAATCATGTGTGATGTATCAGAACTTCTTGATGGTGGAATGACAGGAGTATGTGCAATCAAAGTAGCTGAGAAGTACAACAGACCGTGTTTATTATTAAAGAAACATTATGATTATAAAACAAATACCATTGTATTTGGTGGTAGTGGACGAAATATAAACCATAGTCCTATTGAAAGTTTCAGAGATCTTGTAGAGTCTAACAATCAATTCAATTTTGCCCAGGGGCACAAATCTGCATTCGGTATTGAAATCCCAGTTGATAACGTAGAAAAAGCTAAAGAAATATTCAATGATGAATTAAAAGATGAAGATTTCACTAAAGTCTATTTATGTGATTATATCATTCCAGAGTACGATGTAAATGAAAGCATCATTTATGAAATGACAAAATTTACAGACTTGATTGGACAAGGCATTGAAGAACCAATGATTGCTATTACAGATATTGAAGTAAATAGAGACGATATTACCATTCAGGGCAAGAATGAAGATTCTTATTGCTTTACAATTGGTGAGATTAAGTTTGTACAGTTTAAATGTAAAGATGATAATTCTGTTATGGATTGGCTCAAAAATTCATTTGATAATGTTGCAAAAATCAATATTGTTGGAAATCCATGCATTAGTGAGTATCAAGGAATTAAAACATTACAGTTTGTTATTGATGACGTAGATGTTTTAAGTACTTCTTTCGAAGATATAGAAGACAACGATGAAGACGAAAATGAAAGTTGGTGACTAGATGTACAGTTCGTTACATATGCACACTGCGCAAGGATCATTACTTGATTCTATTTTAAAAGTACCAGAAGCAGTAAAATTTGCAAAAGATAATGGAATGAAGGCAATGGCTATAACAGATCATGGTTCAATGTCAAATATTGTAAACTTTGTGAAAGAGTGCAAAAAGCAAGGAATAAAGCCAATAATCGGAAACGAGATATACGAAGTAGATGATATGACGTGGAAGGCTGATACAAAAGATTATAAGCAACCACGCTACCACATGGTGCTTCTTGCTAGGACTCAGCAAGGTTATAAAAATCTACTAAAGATAACATCGGTATCTAAAACAGAAGGCTTATATAAAAAGCCAAGAATTGATATGAAATATATCAAAGACAACAATCTTGGCAAAGGCATTATTTGCTTAACTGCTTGCCAAGCCGGTAGACTTAGCAGATATCTGACTGATGGAAGATATAAAGAGGCAGAACAATTTATCCAGGACATTAAGGATATTTTTGATTACGTTGTTTGTGAATTACAGTCACATACTACAGAAGCACAGGCAGAAGCAAATAAACTTATCTTTGATTTCGCCAATGAACATAATCTTCCATATACTATTACAACAGATGCGCATATGTTAAGTGATTCTCTAATTGACTCTCATGCAATGTTTGTAGAAATTGGTGAAGGACGTGAAGTTGGAGAAAGTTATATTGATTGTTACCTTCAGAAAGAATTAGAAATATATCAGAAATTATCTTATCAGTTCCCAAAAGCTGTAATTGATAAAGGTTTGCAAGAAAGTAATAATATTTCTTCTATTATTGAAGATATTGATATTGGGCTAAATAAAGGCAATATTATGCCGAAGGTCAAAATTGATGGTCCATATAAAAATCACGAAGAATATCTACGATATTTAGTTTTTAAAACATTCAAAGAAAAATTTGGTCATATGTCAAAAGAGGATCAAGATGAACGAAAAAAACGTCTTGAAACAGAGCTGCCAGTTTTATATGCAGTCGATTATACAGACTATTTTATTATGCTGTATATGCTTGCAAAAGAAGCAAGAAGACGAAAAATTCCTATAGGATATTCTCGTGGGTCTGGTGCCAATTGCTTATGTTTATTCATGCTTAACGTCACACAGATTGATAGTGTAAGATGGGGACTTGACTTTTCGCGATTTGCCAATCTTGGAAGAAAGTCTATGGCAGATTTTGATTGGGATATTTCAAAGCGTAGACGAAAAGAAATGGTTGAGATATCAGAAGAACTTTTTGGTAAAGAAAATGTTGCACCAATTTGTACATTCAATTCTTTAAGTACGAAAGTTGCGATTAGAGATATTGGAAAGGTTCTTGATGAAAAAGAAGACTCTCCATATTATAAACAAATCCCTTATAAATTAAGAGATGATGTTGCAAAAATGATTCCAACAATCAAAACACTCAATGATCTTGGAGAGGAAGAAGAAAAAGATGTTCTTCTAAAAGACATTCTAAGTAAAAATCCAAAGCTTGATGAGATATATAACAAATTCCCATTATGGTTCAAGTATGTAATGGATGTAGAAGGACTTCCGAAATCAATGGGAAGACATGCCGCAGGTACTTTAATTACACCAACTCCTGTAACAGATTATGCGCCACTTTGTTATGATAAAGAACGAAACATTATGATTGAGTTCGAGATGCATAATGCGATGGATGATCTTGGATTGATTAAAATGGATTACCTTGGACTTGAAACACTTGATATTATTGACGATACGTTAAATATGGCAGGAATTACATGGGAAGATGTAGATATCAACCATTTGAATCTTTCAGACAAAAATGTTTACGATCAAGTTTATAAACCAGGTCACACTGTTGGCATATTCCAGATGGAATCTGCAGAAGCAAGGAGAATGTGTATTGAAGCTAAAGCAGACAATGTAGAGGATATTATCGTAGTAAACGCTGCTAATAGACCTGGTACAAAAGATAGCTTTCCTATATACTGTCAAAATAAATTGCATCCGGAAAGTGCACAAACAATACATGAAGATTTAAAAACGCTATTTATAACAACTCAAGGAGTTTTACTTTACCAAGAAGAAGCTCTTCAACTGTTTAGATATGCAGGATTTCCAGAAGAAGACATAGACAATGCGAGGCGCGCAATAAGCAAAAAATTAAAAGATAAAATGGCTGGTCTCGAAAAAGACTTTAGATCTGGATTGAAAAAGAAAAATTGGACAGAAAATGAGTTATCTGAAATATGGCAGCTAATGCTAAAACAATCAGAGTATTGTTTTAATCGTGGTCATGCTGTGGCATATGGTTTGTTATCTTATCTTACGGCATATCTAAAGGTTCACTATACAGTTTATTTTATGGCTGCGCTTCTTACGTCAAAATCAGACAAAGTAGAAAAAATTAGTATTGTAATAAATGATTGCAAACGTCTTGGAATAAAAGTTTCTCCACCAAATGTAAATAAATCGAACAAATCATTTACTGCAATTGCAGAGAACAATGAAATTTTGTTTGGATTATTGGCAGTAAAAGGTCTTGGTGACAGTATTGTTGACAAAATTATACATTTTAGACCTTACAAGAATTTAAATGATTTCATCGAAAAAGTGCAGGACAAAACAGCGATTATCACCCTTATTAAAGCTGGCGGTATTCCAACTAAAAATAAGATGTCAACATTGAAAAAATATGCAGGTTCCACGTTTGTTAGAAAAGAATACAAACCTGTTACAACAACTCCATCTCCATATTCTAAATTAATTCCATTTGGATTAAACGTAGAAGATTATAGAGATGGCAAAAAAGTAAACAAAGAAAAACTTTTGAATGACTATAATAAAGTAAAAGAGAAAAAGTTTTTAGAAGAACAAAACATAAAATATAAAAAGCATATGGAAGATTTTCAAGAAAAATACGCTAAAGATGAATATCTATGGGAATTTGATACTTTATCAATGTTCTTAACTAATGATCCGTTAAAAGATGCTTATAAATATACTAAAATTGATTGGGACCTTGTAATGGATGGCGACAAAACAGTTTTGTTCTGTGTGATTGTTGATGTCAAAAGGAAAAAAGATAAAAATGGAAATCAGTTTGCATATCTTGATTTATATACTCCATATGGAATTATTGAAGCGACAATATGGTCTAGTCAGCTAAAAGAGTATTCTGACTATATAAAAAAAGGAAGCTGTCTTGCAATATTAGGAAGAAAAAGAGAAGAACATTTTTTTGTTGAAAAAATAAAAACATATAATATGTGGCTTGAGCAAATGCGTAAGAAAGGGGCAAAAGTATAATGAGTTATTCAGAACAATTTAGTAATGATGATCAGCAGTTTGAATTTACAGCCAGAATTTCATATGAGCGCTTCTACAGTGAAAATACATCTTGGGGAGTTTATTCATTTAATACAACTGATCAGCTTCCTAATTGTCAGAAGATAACTGCTCATAAAGATTTATTCGGAGACGAGCATGGTGATACTTTTGTCGGAACTTTAGCCGGACGAATGCAGCAACTGTGTGTTGGTTCAGAATATAATATTACTGCAACATATAAAGATGATAAAAAATATGGGGCACAATATGTACCAATCACAGTTTATGCATTGGCTCCGCAGACTGTGGAAGATTCTAAAGTTTTTCTTAAATCACTTATCCCTGAGAGTGTTGCAGATTCATTACTTGCTGCATATCCAAATGTTGTAAATGATGTAGCTGACGGTAAATTAGATACAATTGATTTTTCAAAAGTTAAAGGTGTTCGTGAAAAAACATGGAAGAAAATAAAAGACAAGATAATTGATAATTACCTTATTTCAGATATTATCACATTACTAAAACCGTTAGGTGTTACATTCACAATGATTAAAAACCTTCTTAGCAATGAACCAAACCCTGGATTATTAAAGCAGAAAATTGAAAATAATCCATACTACTTATGTTCTATGAAAGGGTTTGGTTTTAAGAAGGTAGATAAATTGGCACTTAAATTAAAACCTGAACTTCTTGAATCCAGAGAAAGATGTATTGCTTTTATTTCCTATTACCTTACTGAAATTGGTGAGAATGATGGACATACTTATTGTAGTGTAGATATTTTAAAAGCTGCAGTTGAAGATTCAGCTCCAGAGTGTATAGATGTATTTGATGGAGTTCTTGAAAATAATTCATTTTTACATCAGTATGAAGATAGAGTTGGACTTAAGCTATACTACAATCTTGAGATGAAGATCCTGTCTATCATTCAAGAAAGATTGAATAAACCGTCACCAGTGCCTATAGAAAACGATGAAATAGAGGCAGGAATCGTTAAAGCAGAACAAGAGCAAGGATTTTCTTATACCGATGAACAAAAGGCAATTATACGCTCTATACTAACGCAGAGTATTAGCTTCGTTACAGGAAAAGCCGGTACCGGTAAAAGTTCAATTTTACGTGGAATTATTCGTGCGTATTCTCTGGCAAATCATAATATTTCAGCCTGTGCATTATCAGCAATGGCAGCGCAACGTATTACAGAAGCTACAGATTATCCTGCAATGACGATTCATAGAACACTAGGATGTCATGGTCCAAATAAGTTTGATTATAATAAGGACTGCAAACTTATATCTCCAGTAGTATTAATGGATGAGGCATCTATGGTAAATGTGCAAATCTTCTTAGCATGGCTTGAAGCTATAGATGATAATACAAAAATCATAATCTGTGGAGACTATAAACAGTTACCGCCAATTGGATTTGGAAATATATTCTCTGATCTGATTCATTGTCTACCAAAAGAAAACATCAACGAACTTACAAAAGTTATGCGTCAAGCAGAAAAATCTGGAATTCTTACCGATGCAAATCTCATTCGAGATAATAAAAATCCCATTACAGAAGTTCTTACGTCAAAAAAATTGGTTCATGGTGAATTGCAGGATATGTATTACATGTTCAGAGATACAAGAGACTCACTTCACCAGCTTGCATTAAAAATGTTCTTTTCAGCGGTCGAATCAGATGGTGTTGACAATGTTGGCATCGCTGTACCTCGTAGAGAAGGATGCTTAAACAGTGCATACGAATTAAATAGGGATATTGTAGAAGTGCTTCTTAAAGATGAAAGGAAGTCAATCTCATTTGGAGAGAAAGAATTTAAACTTGGATGTAAAGTTGTACAGACTGTAAATGATTATGATCGAAATGTCTTTAATGGTGAGATTGGTTATATCACATTTATCGGAGAAGATATGAGTGGTAAAAAGCCAGTGACTTATTGCGAAGTTACCTATCAGTCGTTTGGTCCCAAAGTAGAAAAAGACGTTGGATTAGTTTTTGATGAAGATAACAATATAATTTATGAAAAACAAGATAAAGTGATCAGGTACGAAGGAAGTGAACTTGCAGATTTAGATATGGCTTATGCTTTAACAACTCATAAAATGCAAGGATCTTCCAGGAAAACAGTTATTTGTGTAATTGATAATACCCATTATAAATTATTGGACAACTGTATGTTATATACAATGCTTACAAGAGCAAAGAAAAGATGTTTATTATGTGCTGAACCACAGGCATTCTACAAATGTCTAAATACAAGTAATAATGCAAGAAATACGTGGTTAAGCACAATTAAAAGAAAGGGGAAATAATATGATAGAACTTATTAATGATATTTCTCAGATTATGAAGAAGTATGGTAGAGAATATAAAATCAAAATTGATCCAATAACTGTTAAGGTTTATATCACTATTTCAGAACTTTTAGGGTTATATCCATTAAAGGGAGAGTATATAAAAATTGTTTATGATGGACTGATTGAAAATTGTTACATCGATCTTAAGCAATTAAATAAAATTAAAAAGTTTATAAAGAAAAATGAATATGAATATATTGGTTTATTTTTTGAAGACATCGAACCTGCAATTGAGGTTATGAAATATTTTAATAAAAATACAAAATCAATTAGTGAACTTCTTCATACATCAATCGACTTACAAGAGGGTGGTGATTAATTAAATGTACATCAAAGATAACACTCTTGTAGATGATGATAATGTTGTACATAGAATCGGTGACTGTTGCGTTTTTATTATGGATGATAACTATAAAAGCAATATTATAGGATGTATTGCAGATATCGGTTTTTGTAATAACTGTATTTCGGTTGAAGAAGTAAATAGCAGTGGACAGTTAACATTACTGTTCACTGAACATATAAAAGTAATCGGAAGATTGGAGGATTAATTTATTGGAAGAAGTAATTGAAATTCTAAAACTCATTCAGAACACATCGAGTCTGAATGAAAAGCAGCGTATCCTTAGAGAAAACAAGGATAATGAGCTTCTTAAAAAGTGTCTGGTGTTCTTACTGGACGGTAATACTGTAACAGGAATCAGCACAAAAAAGATCGATAAAATGACCATTTCAAAAGCTGCAAATTATGCAACATTTGAGCCAAAAAACTTCTCAGAAGTTATTGATTACCTAAAAACTCATAATACAGGTACTGATGTAGATGTCGCTACTGTCAGAAAGTTTATTTGCAATAATTCTAAATCTGAAGCTGAATGTCAGTTTTATGAAGAAATGGTAACAAAGAAGTTTAGATTAGGTGCAGACTCCAAGCTTATCAATAAAGCTATTCCAGGACTGATTGAAGAATTTAATGTACAGCTTGGTACTTCAATTGAAAAAGTTAAGCTGAAAGGTAATGAGCTGATTTATATTAGCCGCAAACTAAATGGACTCAGATGTGCATACATTGGAACTGAGTGCAGAACTAGACAGAATAAGAAAATTAATGGTGTCGATCATATTATTAAAGATCTACAAGCAATGGGCTATGACAATATGTTTGTAGACGGTGAACTTCTCTATAAAAATAAAGAAGGATTATCCGATTCTGAAGCATTTCAAAAAGGTACAGGAATCGCAAATAGCAAATCTGGTGACAAATCTCAATTAAAATTCGTTGTATTCGATATGTTCCCCCTTAAAGAATTTTGGTCTGGAAAATCTAAAGAACCATACTCCATTAGAAGCAAAGATTTAGATGAATTGGAAGAAAAACTTAAATTCCATCCAACAGACAATATTGAAGTTGTTCCGAGAGTATATCATGGTTACGACCACAGTAAAATTTGGGAATGGCTTCAGTACGCAGAAGATAATGATTGGGAAGGATGTTGCATTAATCTTGACAAGCCATATGAGTGCAAACGAACCAAAAGTCTTATTAAAGTAAAACAGTTCTATGATGCGACTTTAAGAGTTATTGGATACGAAGAAGGGTCTGGCAAGAACAAAGGAGCACTTGGATCGTTAATCGTTAAATATAAAGATGGAAAATCTGGTGTTGGATATGGATATTCAGATCAAATGAGAAAAGATCTCTGGGAAAAACGAGATGAGCTTATTGGCAAACTCATTGATATTAAATATAAGGAAGAAACAAAAGATAAAAATACTGGACTTCCAAGTTTACAGTTTGCAGGATTTATTTGCTTCAGAGAAGATTATGATAAGGTATTAGCAGATGATGAAGCTGGACTTATTTAAGAGGTAGTAACATGGAAAAACTAACAGTATATCTCGCCGGTGCATGTAGAGGAATGCATGACGGTGGAAAAGAATGGAGATTAAAAGCTGAGAATATTTTTAAAAATATTTCAGAAGCTAAAGATGTAACTATTAAAGTAATCAATCCAACACGTTATTTTGATCGTGATGGTGGCAATGCAATCACTAATAAACAAGTAAAACAATTCTATTTATCACGTATTCGAAAATGTGATTTAATCCTTGTAAATTTGGAACATACAAACACTTCTATTGGAACAGCTCAAGAACTGCAATTCGCAGTAGATAACCACATTCCCATTATTGGATTCAACGATTATGACAGTTATGAATGGCTGCCAGAAGATTGTGATGTGATTTTCAAAGGTATTAATGAAGCGATTGATTATATTAATGATTTTTATTTAGAGTAAAGGAGTGACAAAATGACTGTACAAGAATGGTTAGGAAAAGACAATAAACTGGGACAGGATATCTGGGAGAGAAAGTATCAGTTTAATGGAGAAACATTTGATCAGTGGCTTGATAGAGTTTCTGGTTGGAATGAGGAAGTAAAACAGTTAATTAAGGATAAGAAATTTCTCTTTGGTGGGAGAATCCTTGCTAACAGAGGTGTAAACAAAGATATTGATGTCAGTAACGATAAGTATGTAAAAACCACACTTAGCAACTGTTATGTTATTACACCTCCAGAGGATAACATTGAATCTATTTTTGATTGTGCAAAGAAACTTGCACGTACATATTCTTATGGTGGTGGATGTGGAATCGATATTAGCAAGTTAGCACCTAGAGGGTCTGTAGTAAGAAACTCTGCAAAAACCACAACAGGCTCAGTTAGTTTTATGGATTTATACTCTTTGATCACTGGATTAATTTGTCAACAGGGACGTAGAGGAGCATTAATGATTAGCTTGTCCTGCGAACATCCAGATCTTGAGGAATTTATTGGAATTAAATCAGATCTTGATAAAGTAACAAAAGCTAATATCTCTGTTCGTATTACAGACAAATTTATGGCCGCAGTAAAAAATAAACAGCCATTTACACTTAACTTTACTAGAGCTGAGACAGGTGAAACTATTACTAAAACAATTGATGCATATGAAATGTTCCACAAATTATGTGAAATGAACTGGGATTATGCAGAGCCTGGAATGCTTTTCTGGGACAGAATCGAAAACTGGAATTTACTTAGTTGTGACAATAATTTTCATTATGCCGGAACTAATCCTTGTGCTTGGGTTCTTGGGCGCAAGTAAAACATTCCGTAAAATCGGTGAACCCTAAGTCTTAGGATATGGGAATACCGAGATCCTACTACAACATAGGGGATTGTAACGCATAGATGGTGAGCGTTATGTTAGCAATAATCCATCCACGAGTACGGATCAGTAGGGGATAATCAGAGGAGGTAATAAATCTGATTATTTATAAAGCAACAAATTTAATTAACAACAAAATATATATTGGACAAACTACTAATTCCTTAGAATATAGAAAAAATCAACATATTAGAGAAGCAAAGTGCGAAAAAAGAAAATCTGTTTATTTTCACAACGCTATAAACAAATATGGAGAAAATAACTTTACTTTTGAAGAAATAGATTCCGCAGATAATATTGAAGAATTGAATGAAAAAGAAAGATACTGGATTAAATATTACAACTCCAATTACAAAGTATTTGGATACAATCTTGATTCTGGAGGATGTAATGGCGGAAAAAAATCTGAAGAGACCAAAAGAAAAATAAGTGAGACTACTAAGATAAAATGGCTAAATCCTGAAACATCAAAGAAAATGTTGGCTGGATTACGAAAAGGAAATGAAACACAAAAGAGTAAACCTAAAAAAACAAAAGTACTTACTTGCGCATATTGTGGAAAAGAAATTGTTTTGAGCACATGGGAAACTAACAGAAGAATTTATTGTAGTGATCAATGTGCTACAAATGCTAAAACTTGGCAAAAAGGTGTAGATATTGCAGCGAAGAAAAATCATGAAAATAATATTATTCATAAAAAAGAAATAAAAAAAGATATAGAAAAATGGGTATTACAAAATAAAAATTTAGTATTAAATTGTCCAAAAAATAAAATAAGAGCAACATTATCAAGTTTAATCAATATAATTAACAAAAAATATGAAATAAAGGATTTTAGAAGTTTATTTACTTGTTTTGACAACGTACATAATATGAAATCATTTTTAATAGAATTACAAAATATTATCCCCGAAGAAAATGTATGCTAAGCTGGTCTGAATTGACAGACGTATTCCGTAATGTTTTACTTGCGCTTTATGGATATGGGAGAAATCCCCAGAACTATAGGATAAAAAGCCTATAGGGTAATAAAACAGGAAGAACCACTTCCAGCAGGTGGGAGCTGCCTTCTCGGAAGTATTAATTTAGCTGAGTTTGCAACTTCACATGGATTTAATTTTGATGATTTTAGAAAAACAGTACATATTGCAACAATCGGATTAAACGAAGTCCTTGACGAGGGATTACCATTACATCCATTACAGGAACAGAGAGATTCTGTAAGAGATTGGAGACAGATTGGACTTGGAATTTTTGGTCTTGCAGATTTACTTATTAAGATGGGTATTAAATATGGAAGTCCTGAAGCTATTGATTTATGTGATATGATCGGTCATGCAATGGCTGATGAAGCACTTAAAACATCTGCTTTATTAGCAAAAGAGTATGGTCCATATCCAAAATATAATCCGGAAGCAGTTGAGCAATCTGCTTATTATTCAAAAAATGCTCTTGGTGAAACAAAACAGCTTGTAAAAGAGTATGGTCTTAGAAATTCTCAACTTCTTACAATTGCTCCAACCGGAACACTTTCTACAATGCTTAGAGTATCTGGTGGAATCGAACCAATTTTCGCAAACTATTATACAAGAAAAACAGAATCTCTTAAAGGACATGATGAGTATTACAAAGTGTATACCCCAATCGTAAAAGATTATATGGAAAAAAATAATCTAAAAGACGATTCTGAATTACCAGATTATTTTGTAACTGCACAGACACTTGATTATAAGAATCGTATCTATATGCAGAGTATTTGGCAGACACATATTGATGCATCAATTAGTTCTACGGTAAATGTACCAAATAATTTTACAGTAGAACAGGTTGAAGGATTATATATGACAGCCTGGGAAGCAGGACTTAAAGGTGTCACAATTTTCCGTGATGGATGTAAACGTGCAGGAATTCTTACAACGTCAGATAGTAAAAAAGATGATGAAACATCTGAAAAGCCTAAAACAACTCTTGGCAGAGGAATGATCATTAAAGCTGATGACAACTGTGTTGGTAAGAAACGTACATTACAGACTGGATGTGGAACATTGCATTGCGAAGCATTCTTTGATCCAGATACTGGAGAACTTCTTGAAACATATTTAAGTAAGGGATCTTCGGGCGGCTGCAACCAGTTTATGATCGGGCTTTCCAGAATGATTTCTCTTGCAGCAAGAGGTGGAATTGATATTTATTCAATCATTGATCAGCTTAAGTCAAGTGGAACATGTCCGTCATATGCAGTAAGAACAGCAACAAAACACGATACATCAAAAGGATCTTGTTGTCCTGTTGCTATCGGAAATGCTCTTATTGATATGTACAAAGAAATGCAGGATGAAATTTCTGATGATTCAGAAGAGATAATTGATACACCAAAACAGCCCAAAAAGAAAATCATTGTTGATAAATCAAAAACAGCAAAATGTCCTCAATGCGGTGGAAATTTAGTTTTTGAAGGTGGTTGCAATACATGTAAAGATTGTGGTTGGAGTAAGTGTGATTAAGTAAATAATTATGGGAGTCTTAACCGGCTCCCCCTTATATGGAGGAAATCAAGATGAATATTAATGACATTCACGAAAAATATATTATTCATAACAAGATGGATTTTAATAAGCTTCGAAATAATGGCTTTAAAATTTATGGTGACCACGCATATTTTAACAAATTTGTATATAAAGACATTGATAGGTTAACAGTTGACATTGATTTGTCAGATAATACATATACACTCACAGTTACAGATATGGACCATGATGAGATATATTTTCCTATTTACAACTGGGATTGTGGTAAAAATTATGAACTTGAAGAGGTTATCGAGAATGTCATTGCTACACTTGATTCCCTCTGCACTCAAAAAATCCTATGGAATATAGAAAAGAAAAGGAAGAAAAAACATGTACAGCACAATAAATAAAGGTGACATGGTTTATTATGCCAGGATTCAGAAAAAGAATGGTACTTATGATCTGTGCGAATTAAAAGTTCGAACAGTTGGAGAAGATTACTTTTGCGGAGTTGATAAAAAAGATAAACGTGCATACTTATTTGGATATAACGCTCTTGGCGATTATGTATTCCAAACTCGTAAAGAAGCATTAGATACGCTTCACGCTGCAGAGAAAAATAAGGTAGAAGTAAGTGAAGAAACTTACTACGAAGAATATTGAGGTGAATGCCTATGAGTTATTTAACACAGCATTTTAAAGGTAAATACAGAATTGTACCTGAGTTATCACCGGAAAGCCATGATGTACCAAGAGAAGAAGATGGAACAGTTGATAAAAGTTATGATGACCTATATATTAAATGCCAATTCGGTAATAAAATTTATTATTATGGTCGAGGTACTTTTGTAGCTTACATCCCAAGCATTATTCGTGGGAAAAATATTTTAAAGAAACTTGATGAAACAAATATTCCATATTCAGATCCACACATTTATGATAGTGAAGTAGAGTTCAAATTTAAAACTGCCGATATGAATGCAGTTGCAAATCTATTAAAAGCATCATCATTTGGTGCTGATATCACGCCTTATAGTCTAAAAAATTTCCCAAAAGCAAATGTTACAATACCAACGGATAAAATGGATGAATATAAGAAAATAATCGCTGCTATTCAGAAAGAAGACTTATTAACTTTCTCAAGATTTACACAGTCATTTTTATATGATGTTCTTGCAAAAAAGCTTGGTCGTAGAAATAAACCATTTGATTATAAAACTGATATGAAAAAGTTAATGATGGCGCGTCAGACTAAAGAGTATATCTACACGAAAAATATGTGGGATGAATATTTGAAATATTTAGAAGAAAAAATTGAGAAATTTTACAAGGAGAAATAATTATGAGAGAAGTTAAAACAGATACTGTAAATTTTAGTCTTAATCTTGCTGATTGCAGTCCAGCAGTGACAAATGTTGTTATGCAAACACTTCAGAATACATTCGATAGTCTGCGGAAAGTAATTGAAACAGATAAAGAAGAACAAAAGAAGAAAGAGACTAAGAATCACTGGAAACCGATTACTAGTGAAAAATATTTTTTTACTTATAGTAATGGAGATGTCGATTCTGTTATTTGGACTGAAAATAAAGCAGATAAAGGACGCTATGGTCTTCGAAATGTTTTTAGAACCAAAGAAGACGCAGAATTTGAGGTAGAGCGTAGAAAAATCATGGCAGAACTTCAGAACTATGCAGATAAACACAATGGAGAAATCGCCCATCCATCGTACGCATTCTGGCTTGCACTTGATGAAGACGACATGTCAATTACTGTTGAGAACGATTCATTTCTTCCACCGGTAGGTACTGTACTGTTCTCTAATGGAGATATAGCTTACGATGCGATTGAAACTATTGGTGAAGACAGAATTCTTAAATATATGTTTAGAGTTAATCCAAATAAAGAATTGCATTGCAACGGTGATTGTGAATGTTGCGATGAATATGATCCATGGGACGAGGAGGATGAAGATTAATGAAGAGGGTAGCAAAATTTGAGAAAGTAAGCTATAAGCAGTTTGAAAAAGATTATTTAGATACATTTGGACTTGCAGGTGATGATACATCTAAGAGACTCAGACAAGAAATTGAAAGTATGTATTATGGATTAGAGTTACCTACAAGAGCTACAAAGTTTAGCGCAGGATTTGATATTAGAACTCCATTTTCATTTACACTAAAGCCAGGAGAAGTAATTAAAATTCCAACAGGTATTAAATGTCGTATGAATACAGATTATGTTCTTATGATTTACCCAAGAAGTGGACTTGGATTTAAATATCAGTGCAATCTAGTAAATGGAACAGGAATTATAGACTGCGATTTTATTAACTCTGACAACGAAGGTCACATTTTTATTAAACTTGTAAATCGTGGAGATAAAGAGTTTTCAGTAACAAGTAATGCAGCTATCGCCCAGGGAATTTTCTTAGAATATGGAATTACAGAAGACGATCATGTAGAAGCAACTCGTAACGGTGGGTTTGGATCAACTGATAGGAAATAAGAGGTAAATATGGATACATTTTATTATTGCGCATTAGATGAAAATTCTAAAACATGTCCAAAACAGAACATTTGCAAAAGGTACACTCATAAAAAGGGTGTACCTGCTTCAGAAGATGCAAGTGCAAAATTGTATAATATCTGCAATGATAAATATGGATATAAATTGTTTTTAGAAGATGAAGATATAAAGGAAGATGAGAAAAATGACAATAACAAAGAAATTTAGAATGAATACGCCAAGTGATGCAGAATTTATTGCGAAAAAATTATGTAAATATGATTATGATATTGATGCGGTCATTGGAAGATACGTAATTGATGCTAAATCACTTTTAGGGTTGCTTTCTTTAACACCTCCTAAAATTATTGATATCAGCATTCATACAGACAATGTAAAAATTGCAGAGGAAATTTTTAATAATATTTCAGAATTAAAGGAGACCGAATAATGGAATATGAATATGGACTGATGACAAAAGCCGATAAATATCTCGTAGAATCTATCTATAATATCCTTCAAAATGGTATTAAAGATGAAAATCCTAGACCAAAATATGAGGATGGAACACCTGCACATACCTATTTTGTGACACATCAAATGCGTCAATATGACCTCTCAAAAGGTGAATTTCCAATCTGTACTTTACGTCCAATTGCATGGAAAAGTGCAATCAAAGAGATGTTTTGGATCTTCCAAAAAGAGTCAAATAACCTCAAGCTTTTGAATGAAATGGGCGTGTCGTATTGGAATTTATGGGATATTGGAGACGGTACAAATGGATATAGATATGGTCATACAGTACACCGTTATGACCTGTTTAAAAAGCGTGTTTTAGATGATATCAAGAACAATCCATATGGACGTTATCATATTTGTAATCTCTGGCAAGAAGAGGAATTTAAAGATGAACCAAACGGATTAAAACCATGTGCTTATGAGACCATCTGGACAGTACGTGGAGAGTATTTAGACCTATTTTTGAATCAGAGATCAGGTGACTTATTAGCTGCAAGCGGTGGAGGTGGAATTAATGAAGTACAGTACGCTGCACTGCTCATGATGGTAGCTAGACACGCTGGATATAAACCTGGAAAATTTACTCATTTCGTGGCAAACGAACAGGTATACGACCTCCATATTGACCAGGCAAAAGAGTTAATTCATCGTGCAAATGAGAGACATTTAGTCACTTTTGAAGCGTTAAAAAATGGCGAAATTGATAAAAATTTGATGCCAAAATTGGTATTAAATCCAGAAAAAAATAACTTTTACGACATGACAATTGACGACTTTTCTATGGGAAATTACAAGCCAATGAAGCCACAATTGACACTACCGTTGGGTATTTAAGGAGAGAAAATTTATGTTATCAGCAATCGTTTGTATGGATAATTTTGGTGGAATCGGCAAAGATGGTGACTTACTTTATAAGATTCCAGAAGATATGAAAAGATTTAAAGAATTAACAATGGGACATTCTGTTATCATGGGAAGAAAGACATGGAACAGTATTGGTAACAAGCCACTTAAAAGTAGGAACAATATTATCCTTTCTACGACACTTAATTATGCAGTAGAGCCAATCAATATCAATGAAAATAATGGATATGTTACAGATGTTAATGTGCTAAAAAAAATGACAAAAGAAGAAATAAAATTTATAGCCGAAATTCCGCTTAAATATTTTGCAATCGGTGGAGAAAGTATCTATAAAATGTTCTTACCTTATTGCGAAAAAGTTTATGCAACAATCGTTAATTTAGGCGATAGATGTATCTCTACAGCAGATGTATTTTTTCCAATTGAGTACCTTCTAAACAATTTTGATGAAATTGAATCTATAGATAATACATACGGTAATTTATCATATAGTTTCAAAACATTTGTTAGAAAAGACAATTGCAAAACTGTATCCCACGCTTATTCTGATCCAGTTTCTGGACATAATGCAGTAGATAATCCGTCTCATTATTGCGGAACAAAATACCAGGTAATTAATTTTATAGAAGACTGGGGACTTGGTTATTGCCTTGGTAATGTAGTTAAATATATCTGCAGAGCCGGTAAGAAATATGTTGGTGACAAGCAAAAAGAACTTCAGGATTTAAAAAAAGCTAAATGGTATCTTGAAAGAAGATTAGAAGAGCATAAAAATGGTGTTGAGCTTGATTCTGATGATCTGAAAATGAATATATCTATAGACGATTTTGTAGAAGATCAAAAGCTCAATTATATTCGTAAAAAAATTATAAAAAATGTTACTGATTGCGTTTATGAAGAAATTGACACTAAGTTTTATGCCGCCTTAGAGTTGCTTGATACAGAAATTAACAGGATGGAGGATGAGACTGCATGATTACACTTAGTATTGGTACATTTATTTGTATTGTAGGCTGCACATTTGTGGTTGGTGGAGTAGTTGGACTTATTCTTACAGCTTGTCTTACTGCCGGAAGAAATAAAGATGATGATGATATTGATCAATATCCGTAATATATTAAGCAAAATAAGTAAAATATTGCGAAATTGGGACTCGAACTATTGCAAGAAATATATAAATTTCGTATAATGACTTCAAGGTCAGAAGTACTATGTTCGAGGGCAATAAACTTTAGCGTAAAATGGGGCAAATTTTTTAGCCTGAAACATCAAACAAAATAGTTTACTTACAAGGAACTTATAAGAACAAGAACATAGAAAATGACCTTTGATATTTTTATCCGAGGTCATTTTTTTGTGCAATTTGACGAAAAGTTCAAAAAACAGCCAAAAATAGCTCAAAATCGCGATTTTTCCAAAAATCGACTTTCTAGAAGTCAATAAAAATAAGGGATTTAAGTGGGTCATTTTCCCGATAAAATTGTGATTTTATTGTAGTCAAGTTAACATGCACAAAAGAGGAAAATCTTGCGTCAGAGCAAATTTTGACCGGAATAAAAGAATAAAATTTTTGCCTCAAAAAAGGCTAAAAGCAATTGCCCTTCGACATAGTATTTTTAACCTCGTTTTTAGGAAACGTTTTTAGGAAAATCCGCAAACCATTGATTTTACTGGGTTTGCGAGTACTTTATTTTTCCTAAAAACGAAATGCTAAAAATGAAAATAACCCTAAAAATGCGTTTTTAGGAAAAAATCATTCGTTTTTAGCAAAAAAATAGCCGTTTTTATGAAAAACCATTTCAAAAATAGGGGGTAAAATAATGCGGAATAAAAATTCAAAAGTAGCTGCAACAAAATTATATTTATGCAAATGTGATGGCGTATGCATAACCTACAGCAAGATTCAATATGCCTATGCAATGAAACTAGAAAAAGATCAAAGCATAATCAGTATACGAGTAAATGTAGATCTTGATGGATATAAGGATAGTAAGTATCCAGAAAGAACTTACACATCAGACTTTGTATGCGTAAAAGATACAGGTGACCTAATGGTCCGAGAATGTATAGAAAGAAAATTATTGCAAAAACCAATGACAATTAGATTACTAGACGGTTCCAGAGATTACTGGAAGACGCATGGTGTGTCAGATTGGGGGATTGTTATTGATGAAGAATAAATTGTATAAATACAAAGATACAATAGTAAGAGTCTTAAACGAATCTGGTCAATCAGTTTTTATTATTGATTGTTTAAAACCAAAAATGCCATATACAGTGCATAAAATGGATTTTAAGGACGCTATTTTGTGTGATGAGGATTTACTCATGCAAGAGACAAATGAGCCTGTATTCGACATATTAGAAGCTTCGGAGCATAATAAAAAGATAGCATACGATCGGTACAACATGATTGCTCCATTACTTTCCTTTATGGACGATAAATATAAACGAACATTATTGTTTAATCAAGTATGTCAGGAAAGAAATATAAGCAAACAGTCTCTTAGAAATTACTTTTACAAGTATCTTATTTACCAAAATATTTGTGTACTTGCACCTAAGAGTAACATTACAGAAAAATCACTTACACAAGATGAAAAAAATATGAGATGGGCTTTAAATAAATATTTTTATAGTACAAACAGATATAGTTTAAAGTCTTCTTACTTATTTATGCTGAAAGAAAAATATTGCGATATAAATGGCAAGCTACAATCAAATATTCCATCTTTTTATCAGTTCCGCTATTTCTATAGGAAAACAAAAAATATGCAAACTTTTTACATCACAAGGGATGGTTTGAGTAATTATCAAAGAAATAAAAGACCATTATTGGGGGATGGAATACAAGAATTTGCACCTGCAGTTGGAACAGGATTACTTGATGCAACGGTATGTGATATATACCTTATAGATGAAACAAACAGCTTAGTTGGAAGACCTATATTAACAGTTTGTATAGACGCATATAGCAGTTTTTGTTATGGCTATGCATTAACTTGGGAAGGTGGTATTTATAGTTTAAAAGTACTTATGCAAAATATGGTATCTAATAAAAAGAAACATTGTGAAGAACTTGGTATATTCATAAATGAGAATCAGTGGAGCATATCTGAAATTCCTGGAACGTTTGTAACTGATATGGGAAAAGAATATGTATCTGAGAATTTTGAACAAATAACTGAGCTTGGAGTTACACTAAAAAACTTGCCACCATACCGTCCTGAGTTAAAAGGTGTTGTAGAAAAATTTTTTAATATAATTCAAGAAACATACAAACCTTATTTAAAAAATAAAGGTATAGTGGAACCTGATTTTCTTGAAAGAGGCGTACATGATTATAGAAAAGATGCATGTTTGACAATAGAAGACTTTGAAAAAATCATAGTGCGATGTATTGTGTATTATAACTCGCAACGTATTTTAAAGAACTTCCCTTATACAGAAGACATGATAGAAAACGATATTAAGCCATATGCAAATAATATTTTTGAGTACAGCAAATTATCTCCAGGAGCTAACTTAATACCGGTAACATTGAAACAAATTATGCTTACATTACTTCCAAGGACCACTGGCGTATTTAGCAGATTTGGACTTAAAGTGAATAAAATGAGGTACAAAAATGAGAATTATGTTGAAAAATATTTGGTTGGTGGGGAAGTAACGGTTGCTTATAATCCAGATAATGTAAGTTATGTATGGCTTATAGAAAATGGATGTTATATACAGTTTAAATTGATTGAAAGTAGGTATAATGGAAAAGAGTTAACTGATGTAGAATTGATCGAAAAAGAACATCGAAAACTCGTAAATAATCATTGTAATAGTAACACTCAGGCACAAATTGATTTGGCAAATTCTTTAGAAGAGATAGTGGCTAATGTACAGAAACCTCAAAAATTAAATATGAAATGTGTTACATCTGTTAAAAATAGAGCTAAAAGAAAATGTCATATTGATTTCATGGAGGATATCTTAAATGGATGATTATACAAAAATATTACCTAAAATGTTATCAGGAGATGGACTTGTAAAAGCATTGTCTGTTGTTCCAAAATATGATGAAAATAGTAAAAATATGGATATTGGAGAAAGGCTGATTGCCCTATCAAATCTATATGATATTTATATTCCATCTAAAATGTCCATAGAGATTTATAACAAATTATATTTGTCTTTATATCACTCACTAAAAAAGAAGAGTTCAAAATTGGCATCACAGCAAAGATACGAAAATTACAAAAGATTTTTAACAGGAAACTCTAATAGTATAATTGGCGGATCTGATTCATTTACAATAATAGGGAGTTCAGGTATTGGTAAAAGTACAGCCGTTAACAGGGCAGTAGATGTTATTGTTGAAAATTGTAAATTTGATTGCAATTTATTCTCAGATATAATTCCATTTGTAACTGTACAATGCCCATTTGATTCATCTGTAAAAGGTCTTGCGATCGAAATTTTGATGAAGATAAACAGTATGCTTAAAACACAATATTTAAATGGGAAAATTATTGATAAATGTACCACAGATGCCCTCATAAGCCAAATAAGTACAATAGCAATGAATAATATAGGTGTTCTTATCATTGATGAGATACAAAATGTTGCAAACTCAAAAAACGGTAAAAATATAATAGGATTTCTTACACAGCTTATCAACAATAGTGGAATAAGTATTTGCATGGTTGGGACTCCGGAAAGCGTGTTATTTTTTGAAGGCGCAGAGCATCTTGCCAGAAGAACTATGGGGCTTAAATATACAACACTTTCTTATGATGAGTACTTTAAAAACATATGTAATATATTATTTAGATATCAATATACTATAAAAAATGCAACAATAAATGAAGAGTTTTATAAATGGATATATGACCATTCCTGCGGTAACATTTCAATTGTAATATCATTATTACACGATGCTCAGGAAATTGCTATAATGTCAGGAGTTAGTAAGATTAATATTAATATATTGAATGAAGCATACCAAAATAGGATTGAAATGTATCACAAATTTATACAACCAAGCATTAACAAAGTCGATAAAAAGAAAAATAAACACATAGTATCTGATAGAACAAATAATATCACACAAGATTGCGTAATAAAAGAGTTTAATAACATTGAAACGATATTGAAAATATCTAAGGAAAAAAATATTGATTTTATAAAACTGCTCAAACAATCAATTATAGTGGAGGAAATAAAAATATGACAAACAGACTTCCTAGCATCTATGATGACGAAACAGTTTACAGCTGGTTCTGTAGATATCTTATAAGTAGCGGTATATGGAGAGAGCATGAGATTGCAAAAGAACTATTTGTAAACAGTACAAATGTTATTAGTAAATTATTTATTGGAAATATTAATAAAGATACCGAAAATAATATTGAGAAAGTTATATCAATAGAAAATCTGTTAAAACATCATACAATGTTTTATGTTTATACAGGGTATTGTTCAAATGACTATGCTAATGAATTCCTTTATAATTTAAAAACGGACTGCTATAAAACAGAGCTTAATATAAGAAGACCACGTAGCGAAAATAGACAATTGAAATATTGTCCAATGTGTATTATTGAGGATCGTAAAAAATATGGAGAAGCATATTGGCATAATATACATCAAATACGAATGTTACCGATATGTCCTATACACAAGTGCAAATTGCATAATAGTGAAATACGTTATATTGGTTATGGAAGAGTAAGAGAAAAATTATCTCCACTAGAAATGATGAATCTTAACTCTGATGTAGAATATAACACAAATGAAATGCTTGATAAAATAGTTGAATACGCAATTGACAGGTATTATAAACAAGACATAAAAGATATTGGTATTGATTATTTGTCGATTAGAAAAGAAAATTGGGGATTAAGAAGTAACATAATTAGTTTTTATAAAAAACATGGAATAAATTTTTGCGGTAAAGAAATAGACTCAATGGTATATGACAATAGAAAAAATTTTTATACAATGAGTGCCATATATTATTATTTAAAAATATGCCATTAATTTCAAAATTATCTTGAAACTTTAGTTGTTATGGAGTAGTATAATTATAAAATTATCCAATAGGAGGAATTTTATTATGGCAGCAAGAACAAGACGAACAAAAGAAGAAGTGCTTAATTCAAAACTTACAAAAATTGATGAAGAAATTAAAAAATTAACTGAGAAGATTAATGTATTATCAGAACAGAAGAAAAATATTGATAAAGAACTTGCTATTTTAAAAGACCAGAAATCTAAAGCCGAACGTGCAGCCCAGCTTACAGCTCTTGCAGATCTTATGGATTCCAACGGTTACACGATTGATGAACTGAAGGAGCTTATGTCCATGCCGAAACCAACGGTAGAAGTAGCTGATGAGGAATAGTAAACGAGGGATAATATAAACGTAGCGTTAGAAAAGTAGTAGAGTAGGGTAGTGGAATGATAGAATTGTAATACACTATAAAAGCCTGGGCGAGTGCATGTATTGATTTGCATTGTTGCCTGGGCTTTTATTATGGTCATTAGACCACATTGTACATGGAAATATACAGTAAAATATAGTAATATATTAGTAGAAAAGAACAGATTGGAGGGTTGACAATATGGACACATATACAGAACAAGACAGATTAAATGATTTCAAATATTTTGTAAGTATATACCAAGATTTATATAATAAATATGGAGAATCCTTTATAGCGCTGAAAAATAAGAAAATTCTTGGAGCATTTAAAACAGTAAATGAAGCAATACAAGCGCTCTCAGACAAATATAAGCTCGGAACATACATTATTCAAGAATGTAATGGTGATGAATCTGGATATACTGCATCTATTATGACAATAAGGATATAATATTATGGACTTATACTTGGCATTTACTTTAAAATCAAAAGATATATCAAAACGTTTAATTACAGATATATTTATTAATTTGGATAAGGAAGATATTTACAAGAATAGAGCATGGCGAGGAGTATGGGATACTGGTGCTACAAGATCGGCAATAGATAAAAGAATAGTTGATGAATTAAATTTGACATCAGTAGGTAAGGCTAGACTTAGTACAGCAAATGGTGAAAAAATCGTAAACACTTATCGCATATCTATGATATTGCCAAATGAAGTTACAATCAGTAATGTACTTGTATCAGAAGTCGAGTTAGGTGAAGATTGTGATTTGTTGGTTGGAATGGATATTATATCAAAGGGGGATTTTTCAATAACAAATAAATATGGTGAAACTGTATTTAGTTTTAGAACTCCCTCAATAAAAGAAATTGATTATGTTAAAGAATCAAAGAAAGAAATAGAACAATTTATAGCGCTGAATTACAATAAATAATGCTAACTCTATGCTATAATATCCCTAAAGAGATCCACCACTAATTCACCACGCAAGGAGGTAACCATAATGCCAACACAGATTGCTGCAACACCACAACAAGAGGTCGCAGCAACCACAGACTATCCAGTCACAGACCAGTCATCATCCGATCAGGATTAACATACTTAATACATAACCACACAAAAGACAGTCAGGCTCACGCAGTTTGGCTTTTAACATTTCAATCTCACACAAAATCCACAAAATAGAGTTTACATATGCTTGAATTGGAAGCTTTTGGATTAGAAGCTTTAAAGGTTATCAAAGGTTACATTGTATCATGCTAGGCTTAAGGATATATGGGGTCATATAAATGATCCAAGACTATATGTGCACTCTCTTTTATGGATTTTTTGAAATGTGTTTTAGACAAGAATTATAATACTATAAAGTCACACATATGTCTATTAGAATCGTTCGACATAAATCTACATACAGTTAGTAAAAACAAAACGCGAAAAAATGGGGTAGTAAGCTGTATAATAACAACTTATTACCCCATAGGTATAATTACTGCTTAAAGCCTTTTTCCATCAGTTCAAGATATTTATTACGAACAAATTGCATTGATGAATTAACCTTTCCATTTTCGAGACCATTTTCTTCTAACACACGTTCATATTCTGTGTATGTATCAAAAATATGATCATAAATTTCTTTATTATATACTCTACCGTTCATAACAGCATTTGAAAAGTCTAAAATTTCCCAACGCATGTCATTAATCTCTTTGTTAACTAACATTTTCCTTAAATTCTCAACTGAATTTTGCAGTAACGTCTGACTGTCGGTTAATTGTTTCTGTATATCAAATGATTGGTCTCTATCATGGATTCTATTATCCTTAAACTGTTGAATTTCTTTCTGTAAATCTATAATTTGATTATTCAAGTCTTTGATACGTTCCTCTTGTGCCTGTTTAGCTAAAGCAGATTTTGTAGTAATTCCAAATGTAGAAACAACGAAGTCTTTAATTTTTACGCATAGCATTACAATACCTATTGCAATCAAAACTCCAATTACAACGGTCCACCAATCAAAACTGCGTACAACTTCTACATTCTCTTTAATCCCACCAAACTTATCCATTTAAATCACCTTATCCTCACTCCCTTTATTCATTGTGTGCTGTACTATCATTTAACAAGATACCTACTGGAAACAAATCCAGGTGTATCTTTGTATGTAACAAGATACCACTTGACTCCATTGACGGTAGTGTAGTATCCATAATTTGCAACAGATTTTCCATTAGGGATTGTAATGATAAGATTTGAATTGGATGTATCTCCTGGTTTATAACGAAGATTAAGACCATTAGATGCTTTAACCTTGTAAGTACCAGCAATTGATTTATTAAAGGACTGTGCAGAAGCAACTTTAGAAGATGATGCAATAGATGGCTTTGAACTTGGTTTTGGAGCCGATTCTGCTTTAATTTTAGCATTATATAAGGTTGTAAGTTTAGCTTTTGTAGCCTCACCATAAAGACCGTCTGCAACAAGCCCATTATCACGCTGAAACGCTTTTACAGATGCTAATGATCCTGATCCAAAATCTCCATCAGCACCATATTTTCCACATGAATAACCAAGTTTAATAAGCATTGTCTGCATTGTTTTTACTGCATCACCTTTATCACCCATAGCAAGATAATTTTTTGTAGTTACAGGCGGATTACCATCAGCTGCTTCAGTATATCTGAGAACAACATTCCATGGATAATTTCTATAAGAGCGAATTAAGAATTCACGTCCAGTCTGGTCCCCAGGTTTACCTCCAGTAGCTCTACCATTTTCATTGATAGATGCTTCAACTTCAAGTCCATTACCACAATACATTGCGACATGATACTTTTCATTAAGTAAAATATCACCACGCTGCAATCCGGCTCCTGTTGCAAGATTTACTTTAGATGTTACGTCCTTAAATTCAAAATGTGTAAATACTGCTTTCATAACACCAGTATAAGCACAGCCATAAGTTTTAAATGAATAATCTTTTACAGGAATACCTGCATTAACCCACGCAGTGTAAACAGCAGAAGAGCAGTCATAATCGCCTTTTTCGTTCCAACGATAAGCCTGATCGTAACCATGACTATTATCACGAGCAGTTGCTTCCATCCAACGAGTAGCTTTTTCTGTTTTTGTCATAAGATGTGACTCCTTTCTTAGAATTGAATTTAGAGTTAAATTTTAGAAGTGATCAATTACCATATATTTCCAGTGAAATATTTAATTAAAATTGGTATAATTTAAAAAAAATAGAAAAGGATGGTAATAAAAAATGGCAACTGATATGAAAGAAAAATTTGAAATCAAGAATTATGTTAAATTGATTTGCCTAAGACTTGATCATTATGAAAGTTTTATAGAAGATGAAGTGAATACAGACTGTATCTCAGATATTAATAATTTTATACTTAAACATAAAAATGAAGAGGGAGTTAAGATTTTAATATTTGAGATGAAAAATATGAGAATGACTACGATTTCTCAGGCGAGAGAGTATATACAACATCTACATGCATTCGATTACATTCGTGGATTGATTGAATCCGGGCATGATCTTATTACTGCAGACCAAGTTGATAAAATGTCAATAGGTGAAATAATTACATATATGCTTGATTACAAAAAATAATAAAATTAGGGGGCATGATAGCCCCCATTTGCTATTTAAGCTTAAAATTGTAATGTGGTTCATCTTCATTAAAGAACCAGTACCTTAGATAATCGTCCAAGATAATTCCAAATGCACATACCGGCAAAAAGAGTAATGCAAACTGCCAAGAAGTCTGTCCGAGAATATTTCCAGGAAGATTACTATAATCCCAAATTCCAAGACCAAACCATAAGTTTAAAACACATCCTGTCAAAAATTCTGCTATCAGTACAAATGCTTCAGATTTTGCTAATTGCTTCCAAAACGGATAATCCCATGAAGTTTTTTCATTTTGCAACCCACAATAAATGAAACATATTCCACCAAGAATAAACATACTTAAATAGCTATATCCTCTGAACAGGACTTCTATGTAGTAATAGATAGAACCACCCATGTAAAACAAAAATAAATATTTAGCCCATGGCTTTAATTTATTCATTTATATCACGCCTTTTTAGATGATTTTTCTGTAGCTGCATCTTCTATATTATCTGTACCATCTGTAGTATTTTCTGTGTCCTTAACATCTGTCTTAGTTTCTGGTACTGCAGTTTCAAGATACTGCTTTACAATACCTTCCATTACAGCATTTCCCTGTGCAATTACGGTATCCATATTAGTCTTAATTGCCTGATCTGTAATTTCCTGACCATATTTAACAGCTGCAATCTGTTCTTTGGTATTAAGTCCTCTTACATATGTATTCAAAGCATTACAATAAGATGTCTCTGCAAGAATGAGTTTCTGAATCTCACAGTAAATTTTAATAATATCCTGATAGGTATATACTTTACACTGTGAGCCATCTGCATGATATGGAAGAGATACCTTTGTTGCCATGGCAACATCAGATAAAGTTTTAATATTTGCCTGATCATCACCTGTGGCAGAGAAGTGTTCTTTACCATATGCAGTTTCCACATCAGCTCCAGCGTAGATTTTCTTCTGGCATTCATCGCCATACTGTTTAATTTTGTATGCTCTGTACTCTTCAAGAGACATACTTGATTCGTCAACAGTATCTTCACCCATAGCAGCTTCAATAGATTTGATTTTTTCATTGAGATCAACAGCCTTGAGACGAACGGTAATTACAGGCTTCATGTTGTTCTCTTCATCCAGATAAAAGTTATATTTTATGGTAGAAGATTCAACGCCGCAATAATTTGTGATAGATTTGATTGCCAGACCATACTGATCCATTACAATAATAGACTTCGCACTATTAAACAGATCTACAATTGCTTTTTCATCCTCAGACATGATCGTTACATAAAATGGCTCATAAGAAATCTCACAATACTTAAATACCTGGTCATCAACTTTAATTTTGCCTAAAATAATCATAATATATTGCTCCTTTCAAATTTTGAGTAAAAAAATAAAAGGTCACTCAATTAAGAGTAACCTTAGTTGCACATATTTAGTTTTTGTTTGAGTCGTTTGTTTTCTTGTTTCAGATCTGAAACCTGAGAGCTTAATTCTTGAAGTGCTTTAACTATATATCCTTGAAGATAAAAACTATTTACAGATTTAACATCTATTCCACCATCTTTTGTAACTCCACCACCTTGTGAAAAATTAGGGTCAAGTTTTTCTAGTTCATCTGCAACGAATCCTATTGACTGATGTATATTTGTTTCCTTCCAATCAAATTGTCGTACTTTAATTGAATTAATAACAGAAAGAGCATTGGTAATTGATGTATTGTTAATATTTTTTTTCAATCTAATATCTGAATTAGAATATGTACAATGATATGTATTAAGCCCACATCTAACTTTAAGATAATTTGCATTATAATTTGATATAGAATAAACTCTATTATCATTTGAATCAGATACTACCACATATCCTCTTGCTGTAGACATACCATTATCATATGGAGATTTTTTTACTTGCCATTCACCATTTGGAGTGAAAATTGTATAATTGTCATTCCATCCACCCCATGGATCACCGTTCCCGGTCATCATGAAATAAACATTCGCCCCATCATTACGTATAATGAAGCCGTATTTTCCTTGTACAGCTCTAAATCCGTTTGCTGCAGTTGACTGTATTTCTCCACCCATTCTCAATGAATGACCTGGACCATATATACCACCATGATATCCATATGTATAATCATAAAATCCGAACCAGTTTTGGTCACCGGAACCAGTAGCAGATCCAAAGCGCCAGTCTCTATTTACTTCTCCACCTTTACAAGACCGATATTCTGAAGATGTGCTAATTAGTCCACTTGCGTTTGTATTTACACAATTAACCGTATCAATATATGCATTACTAAAATACCAACTACTTGTACCAAGTCCACAATGTCCTGCACCGGCTCCGCCAGACTGATATGGTATAATACCAGCTGTTGTAGTACGTATCCAATCTGATGTATTACCATCTGGTCTTGCCATACCATAGTAACCGTTTGCTGATACTGCACCAAGTTTTGCTCCTAACTTCGTATTTATTTCTGTTTCTGTATAGTAACGATCATCATGTGTATGTGACGATGGAGTATAACTAGATGGTTTACCACTTACGTTTCCCCATGCTACGGAACCGGCAGAACCAGCGCTTGTAGCATATTTTACAGATTGAGATCCAATTGTTGCAGAAGTAATGATAGTTCCTTCTTGCACTGGTAAATACACTGTTGTAGCCGAATTGTTTCCGGCATTATAATTTGTGTTAGAAGTATAGCTAAATGCTAAATTATCATTTGATGCTAAGTTGCCAATTGTCCAATATCCATTTGGTGTAGCTTGACCAACCACAGGATTCCATGAATCTTTACCAGTTGCAGTACCACGAACTGCTACATTATTTCTAGCTGATATCCAACTTCCTCCACTACTACGTATTATACTACCTGTAATTGTGCCTCCAGATAAAGGTATATATGCGTGTGTATGTGAAGCCGGTGTGAAAGTAGAGGGTTTACTGGTTATTTCACTCCAACTATATGAAGGTTTTGAGCTTGATTTAGCCCAAGAGTATACATCACTAGCAGGTAATGAAGAAGGTCTTCCGGAAACATTAGTCCAGGCTACACTACTTGCAGACGATGCATTGCCATTTAACGAACCATTAAATTGACTTGCTGTGACTTGTGTTTTGTTTCCATCTCCTCCATCAAATATATATTCATTAATTAATTTTATTTTCGAACCATCAGACCAAGCCCATCCAATATGTAAAGATTGTGGCGATTTATATCCTGGTTTAGCAAATCTTATCTCATTACCAGCAACCCAATTGATAGCATTTGTACTATTAGCAGCTCCACCAGCCGAAGAACTTCCTGCGTAATTGTGCGTATGTGAACTAGGCGCAAATGTGCTCGGTTTACCTGTAATTTCTCCCCATGAATAACTTGGCTTGGATGAAGCTTTAGCCCATGCATAAACGTCTGATGCTGGAAGACTGGATGGGAAGTCAGTGATCTTACTTTTGGTAATACTAGGAATATCAGCAGCAACTAATGCTCGAAAAGAAGCAGAACCAGCTTTCCCATTTGGAGCCGCTAATACTGTATTTGCAGTACGTGAAATTGTAGCATCATAAACATGTGTACTAAAATCACTTATTTGTGATACAGTATGTGTATGACTGCTTGGTGTATATGTACTTGGTTTCCCAGTTACACCGCTCCAAGGAACAGATGATGCAGCAGTAACAGTATCGCTTGTAAATGCAAGTTTTCTCCAATTACCCCAATTACTAGAATCAAATACACGAATATAAATTTCTCCACTCGTCACAGTAAATTGTTGATAACGCCATCCACTCGCGTTACGACCTACATATAATTCAAACGCAGCAGACTCAACAGGAATGTTTGTGCAAGTATTGCCTCCACCAGCATAATACCATCTTCCTTCAGTTTGTAATGTATTTAAATTTGTGTTGGTAAGAGCAGTGTAAACAATGGTATTAGAGCTTCCAGATGATCCAGCATACTTGACACTTTTATTTGCATCCGCCGTGTTGTCAACGTTTCCAAGACCTACTTCTGATTTAGTATAAGACGGTTTACTACTAGCCTTAGCCCATCCATATACGTCACTTGCCGGTAAACTCGTAGGGAAGTCTGTTATATCTGTTTTCTTGTGAGTATGTGCTTTAGGTCCAAATATCCCAAAAGCCTTTTTTACAGCTGCTGGTGTAACGCCCATAGTATTACTATCTGATTCATATGATGTACACTCGTCGGACGTATAAGCTTGCTTGTGCGAAGATGCTGCATAACTACCCTTAGCCTGGTACTTATCGGCAAGAGTCTTACCGCCCTCATAAATCAAGTCAGAAGCAATACCACCAGAAGCTTTAATAGCAACATCAGTACCATTAAGCGGATCTGAATATGTACCATTAGAAAATTTTGTCTCCTGAATGAATTGAACGTGAGTATGACCAGTATCAGATTTACCAGAAAGTAAAGAATCTACTTCATTTTTTCTGTAATAGAGTGAATCGTGATTGTGCTGTTGGGGTGGGAATAAAGTGGGCTTATCGGTAATATTTTTCCACGATACGGCTCCTGCTGATGTTGCGTACTTAACTGATTTATTTATATCTGCCGTGTTATCTACATTACCAAGTCCAACCTCATCTTTTTTGTGAGTATGAGATTTTGCTGCAAAAATTCCTATATCTGAAAAGGCTGCTGATCCAAGACCAGCAACCTCAATATTGTCCGTAGTTATATTATTTACTTTAATTTTAATTGTTCCATTTTTTGTTCCAGATGAAAGAGTAATAGTCTGAACTGCGCTATCAGCCTTGGCTCCTTGAGCAGCTGTAGCAAATTTATTTGATTCTGTAAAAGCTGTGCTAGTCAAACCGTGAACTTTTGCATTTGATGCAATATTGTCCACTTTTAACGTGATTTCACCATTGTTTGTTCCCTCTGAAATAGCAATAGTACGTGGTGGTTTTGCCAATAAAACGAATTCTTTATCGGTATCGTTCCACCTGTAAATTGCATTAGTTGAAGTGTCAATATAAATATTATTTTCGTCTCCAGTTTCCGGAAACAAACTGAAAGAGGCTCTAGGAATAATTACTTTATGCTGCGCTATACACAACTTCATATATGTCACAAGATCTGTTAATCCTGATAAATTTAAAAATTGCTCTTTCATAATTTTAATTCACCCCTTTCTTAATTGATGAGTTGTTTTTTAGTAATATTATATTATATATTTTCTGTGATCGTGTTTACTATTTTCCTTACTTACTTTTGCATAAATGAGAGTAGTATCTAATTTTACGTGACCTAATATTTCCTTTATTTCTTCAACAGGCATACCACGGTCAATTGAATTTGTAGCTGTATCTATATAGATTCCGTCTATAATACCTTGTAAGGGGGAACGATCCTAAAGAAGCATAAGGAAGAATTTCTTTATGGTCGGCAATACATTTTTTTATTAAATTTACGGCTTCCCCTAATCCGCTATAATCAAGAAATTGTGTTTTCATGTCCATTATGCCCTTTCAAAAACGGAGGGGAATTTCCCCTCCTTTACAATAATCATTCAGTTACTTTAAAAAGAGCCTGAATCTTTTCAGATGGAATAGCTTCATAACCATCACCAACAAGTCCTTGTAAGGCTGCAATATCAGTTGCATTTTTTGCAATCTTTGGTTTCTCAACTGCAAGATCATCTTCAATAGCTTTGACTTTGCCTTCTACGGTTTCAACTCTAGTCTTAACACCATTAATGGCTTCTGTATTAGCTGTGTCGGCTGCTTCAAGAGTAGGAATTTTCTTCTCAATAGCATCTACTCTACCTACGCAAGCTTTCAGAGCCTCAGCTGTTGCATACTGAGAGAGATCAGAATCAGCAAGAGCTTTAGATACGTACTCAGCAATGTAGCTTACAATATCTTTAGAGGTTGCTGTGTCAGGTAAGGTACCAATCAAAGTTTTCAGATTAGTAATATCTGTTTTGTTTGTATTAATCTGGCTGTTCATTGTAGCAGCATCTGATGTATGATTTGTGATCCAATCAGAAATTTCTTTCAGAGTATCATAAGCTTCTGGAGCCTCTGCTACGATTTTAGCTACAGCATCGGAAACGGCTTTCTTTACAGAACCATCGCCTGTTCCGTTCAGGGTATCAATAGCTCCTTTGTTTGCTGCGATGTCTGCTTTAATCTGAGTGTCGTTATATGCACCAGCAGTAACGGCTTCTTTGATGTAATCTACAACAGTCTTTGCTGTTGCATCAGCTGGGATAGTACCAATTACTCCAAGCACCTCTGCTTTTGCAGAATCTGCAGTACCAGCAGCATCAAAGTCTGTAACAGATTTTCCGGAATCTACAAGGTTACCATCTTTGTCAAGACCTGCTAAATGTCCTGCGACAGCATTCTTAACTTTATCTGCTTTTGTCAGTGGCCGTGGAAGAGTAATAGTAAAAACAGCTTCATCTACTGTTACTGGAGCTGGTTTTGTGTAAAAATAAACTGTATATCCGTCATCGGACTGTGATATAGTTTTAATAGAATTTGCAGTTGCATCGGAAATTTTTTTGTCAATCTGTATATTATGAAGAGTTAAAAACTCACGAAGATTGTCAATAGTCGTAAATTGTAATTTAGACATTATATTTGTTCCTCCTTGGAAATTTAGTTAAATATGTTTGCAATATCAGTGGATTCAAGCCCACCGATTTTTTTATCTAAAGCTTCATCTATCTTTTTATCCACAAGCTCTGACACAGTCAGCTCAAGCTGTTCCTGAATGAATTGTTTTGCAGAATCCGCAGACATAAAATTCTGATCATTTACCCATTTTTCAGTTACATATTTGTCCGTTACGTAATCACCATCTTGTTGGATAAAGTAGAGAAGTATAGAATTGCCTTGGAATTGAGTAATAGATGTGCCGTGAGTATCTTCATCATGTGAAACTAAAAAGAACACTTCATCTGCAGAAGAGTGAACGGTGGTGCTATTACCACCAATAATAAATTGACCCTTGATTTTATAAATTCCATCATCAAGAGTCGAAATTGTGACCGGTACTGTAAGAGATCCGATCAAATATTCAATTGGTTTATCTGTGAGCTTTCTATAAGACAGACTGTTAATATAATCTACAACAGTTTGCTTATCTTCGAGATTTCCAATAATATTATCTAATATAGTAGATAGCTCTGAGGATTTTATATAACTATCAAGCCCGATTTGTCGTTTTACTTCATCAACAATATGGTCCTTGTCCTCGTCTGTCATGGATAGATCATAAGAGAAGAGTAATTTCTTTTCATTAAAAAACTGAAGATTTGATCCAGAAAATTTTACGTCAGTGATTTGTTTATCACCTTTTGTATATCTGATCTCATTATCTTCAGTCATCCATGCAATTACATTTCCGTCTTCTATATAGCAAAGCCCTGGATATTTTAAAATACCTCGCTGAATTGCTTTTTCCGCAATCGCTTTTGTTGAGGCAGTAAAAAATACTGGTAATTTTGCCATGTTAATCTACCTCGTGTAATTTTGCGTCTATTTCTTCGTATTCTAATCGTGAAATAGGCTCAATTTCGTATATTGTGTTGTCAAGTGGAAAATTATACAGCCCATCAATATGCCAGCCTTTTTTACCGTCAGAAGACAATATAGCCTGTGCAATTTTGATGTCACATAAAATCAGTATTTTATGTTTCTCTTGGTACTGTATATAGTGAATTTCCTTAATGACATCCACAATATCTTGTGTCATTGAATTAGTTACTTTGTAGTACATGTGATTTCTCCCTTCATATTAAAAAGAGAGGTAGGTTTCCCTACCCCTCACATGTAATGCTAAACATCATTAAGACACCCATTTCCTGTCCAGGATAAGAGTATCCGTATGTATCACCTTGTTCATTTATAGAGTAAACCCAGTTAGATACCTGGGCATTTGGTGATCTAGTCCAGTAAGACTCATAGACATCTGGAGTTGAAGTTTTTGCTTTCTTTCTTGAATCGTTATCAACATAATATTGAATTGTTGCATTTGTTTCAGAACTATACGGATCACTTCCTGCAGAAGCATCAATATCATATAGTGCTGGTACATAAAAACGACAATTAGATGTTGATATTGTATTCGATTTATTTCCAGTAGAAGAACTAACTTTAACAGGCTTAATCAGTGCTTTCCAGAGTGGTGGTATAGCTTTCGTTATACGAGTGTTCATCCACGTATTAAGCGTAGATTCTGCCCATCCACCGGTATTTGTAGACTTGTTACTATAAGCTTTCTTAGAACCAAGAAGATTTGAAGCAATAAATGTTACATTTGCTCTCTTAGAAGCGACATCTGATAAGTAGTATGCTTTAAATTTAGCTACTTCCATTGGAATCGTTTCATGAATCCATGCTGCAATGTCAGAACATTGTTCTTCACCAAGGTCTGAATACCACAGTTTGCACCAGTGGATCTTGCCTTTTGCATAGTTTTCATAAGCACCATCATCTGCCTTTGAGCATCCAAAAACAAGAGTTGATGTGATTTCGGGAATACGGATTGCCTGAAGAGTAGCAGTAGAGATTGCATTTCCAGACATATTAGAATTGTATACATAGAGCTTTTGACTTCCTGCCTTATGACGAATTACAATAATTTCACGTCCACCGGAGCTTGATGCATTCGCACTATCAGTTCCCCATGATAATTTGTAACTCTGGCTATACCATAAGCGGAATCCGTTAGAACCATCTCCCTGGAAGCATTGTGCCAGAGTAGCACCTGTTGCGTTCTCGTTATCAAATTCAAAGTCAATCGCAAATGTGAAATCCTTATCCTTATCCATAATAGAGATTCCAGTATCAATATGGTTTGTTCCGTCAAATACTGTTGTGGAAGAGATTAATTCTTCTTCCTCAATATCGTTGTAATGGAAGTCAACTCCAAGTGTAAAATCAAATGAGTCTTTCAGTGACAGAACTTTCTGCTCAAGTCCCATTTTCATCATTGCATATAACTCAACCTGAGACAGGTCTTTGAGATCTTTATCATTGAAGTATCCGTCTACATATTCACAGGTGTCAAACACTGCGTTTACAGTTTTATCACCGTTTACATATCCGGACTGGTCCCATCCTTTAAATAAATTGTATTTATAGGCAGCTTCCTCGGCTGTGTATACAGGAGTATCACCCTCGTATTTAACATAAGTTCCATATGGGGCTACAGTTTCCTGTAAGGTTAAACCTTTAGAGTTATACTTTACGGTATAATTTCTGATTGTACTTGTATAAACTGCATTGATAACTCTATCCGCAAAGATTTTATCTGAGAGAATAGTGTCCCATCCCTTAAATGTAAAATCATTTTCAATGGTACTTTGTTTTATAGGTATAGCTATAGGATCATCCTGACGAGTTGTAGGATCTACAGCGCATGAGCCTTTGTCAACATACTGAATATCTAACACAGTTTTGTTTGAATCGTCATTTAAGAATGAAACTTTAAACTGTGCAATCATAGAATCGTATGTGATTGTAAGATTTGTCCAGATACCTGGCTCGTCATCAGTTCCAACAAAGTCTTTATACTCCTGTTGACGCATAACTGGAATGTGAATAGTTCCTGTTAATACAGACTGGTCAATGGTAATACCATTTTCGTCAATACCACCAAGCTTTGCTAATTTCTTTAAAAGATCAGTATTTTCAAGATTCCAGTCAATACCTGTGATACTTACGGTCTTAAGTGTTGAAATAGCAGTTTTTATAATTTCAAGTGCATCCACAATAGAATTCTGGCAAACAAATGTCTGCAGATTATCATAAGATGCTACATTAAGATTTGTAAGGTCTTTCAGATTTTTAAACGTAAGAGTATTAATTGTTGCAGGTAAATATGCATTCTTAATCTTACCGTGATTAGCAAGCAGGAAAGAAGTAATAGCAGTATTCTGTGCGTAAAGATTAATAAGATTCTCACATGCAGAAAGATTTACAGATCCTGTTAAGTTTGGACAGTTCTTAATATTAAGAGTTTCAAGAAGTGTATTGTTACCCATATTGAGAGCCGTTAAGAACGTATTCTGATAGCCATTTGTTTCATTACCAATAATAAGAGTTTTAAGCTTCGATGCCTTAGAGAAATCATTATCATGGATATAGCAAGCAGACAAATCATTCAATGCTTGAATCCTTGACGCACAATAAATAAGGATAGCAGTATCATCCATATTAGTTAAGTTAGTTGTAATTTCATATTCCTGTCCAGCTTTTGCACGAATCTGAGTTGTTTCCGGTGAATTACCGTAAAGTACAGAAATATACATATCTGAGTATGGAACAATTCTTAATGTATAATCTGGTTTTACAACAGCTGTTTTAGGAGTATTACAACGGAACATAATCTGGTCAGACTTAATATCAGTGTGAAGGAATTTTGTTCCCATATACGCATGTTGATCACGTTCCCACTGTCTACGCTGATATTTTTTACGTCCGTTCATCATTTCTTTAAGGAATCTGTCTGACTTTGTTACTTCAGTTTTTCCTGGAAAGATAACACCTTGATATGTACGAATATATAGTCTTTCGTAATGGAGTCTCCACAATTCCTCTGGAAATTGATTTTGCCAAGCATCGAATTCATTAATAAGATGAGTATCACTCCAACAGTTTGAATCTACAGACTGATATAATGATGCAAGTTGTTTTGGCATTAAATCACGAATTCTGCACCATAATACAGATTCTGCAGCGTTAAAGATGTATCCAGAGCTTGGATCACCATCTGTTTTATAATCGGTGTCCTCTTTTCCGTAAGACATTGTAAGCTCGCCACTGTTATTGATTCCAAGTCCTGTGTCGTTGTCGTAATCCCACAAGTCATATCTATATCCATTGTGGATAGCAGCTGCCGTATCATCTATAGTGTAATACTTAGCTTTATCACCAATGGTAGAAGCTTCTTCATTGCTAATATAATGTTTTGCCCAATGTGGGAATACATTTTTTGAACGATTGTCAATCATTGTATATCTAAGTGTGAAGAGGTATAAATACAACACCGAATTGACAATGCACCAATCGCCTAAATGAGCTACAAAATCTTCATTAGAAGATGTAATTACAAATTCATAGAAGTCTCTCCAATTTTGTTTATTTTGTTTACGAATCTTTTCTTTTGCTTCATCACTAGAAATCGCAGAACCATCCTTTGAATCTCCACAACAGTCATATCTAAATTCAAATGATCCATCCCAGTTATTATAAAGATTGTCGTATGCTGTATTACCAGCTTTCCATTCATCTTTAGAAATAGGATATTTCATTGAACCATCTGAATTTGTTACACCGGTTTGGAATACAGAGTTTGGAAGTGTATTATCGCTAATTTCAATACAGCATTCGTTCATATCATCTGGATCATAAGCTCTTGTTACATCAGTTTTTTTTGAATCACCCATATTGGCAAGAGAGTAGAAGTGCCATTCTGTATCATTAAACTCTCTATGAGTAGAAATATCCGGATCACTCTCTTTTACAAAAATAATACAGTTTACAAACTCCATTGAGTTTTTAATCTTTTTATCCCTACGAGATGCAGGAGTAGAATATGGCAGATAATCATTATATCTTTTCTGAAGAAGTGCGTTATTTGCCATTTCAGAAGAAGCCACATTTACTTTAAAATTCAGCCAGTTATTAGGAGCGGAGTTTCGAGTAAGAGATATCTTACCATCACCCTCTGTATATTCGGTTCCATCGCCAAGAACAAGTTTTGTTTTATAATTTGGATCAAGATCAATTTTACTATTTACCTTATGAATTCCATCAAAACAGCAAATAACATCAATGTTTCTTGCTGCAAAACCATATTCATTAGAGGTAGTGCCCTGTCCAGCGTGACAGGCGTTAGTAAATTTCCAGTTATCAAATTTTGGATCGCCATTTACATAAACACATTCCATGGAAGTATTTAGCACAAAATCCTTCTTATCATTTGTAAAATGTGGCGCTTCAATCTTAATAACTCTTAAATCAGGACATGCTTTTGCAACCGAATCCGGTGTAAGAGCATTGTTTTCGTTATAAATCTGATTTCGATTATATCTATCAATCATATCATCTGAATCTCTTGCGTCTGCAATGAAGTTAGATAATACGTCAGAATCTGTTAGAGCTGCACTATAAGCTTTTATCCTGTAAATCAACACATCACAGTCTGGAGATCCGATAGAAATTGGAGCAGGAGTGTACTGATGTAATCTATGTGAATTATCATAAATAATAGGTCTGCCACCAACACCATCTTCATATGTCATGATAATAGATGTTGCTGTTGTACTTTTAGTATCAATTGAGTTAATATTATATTCATACTCAATAATATCTTCTTCGGAATATGGGAAATAAAGATCGTCTGTAGACGTGTAAATGTTTGCCTCATGAACTTTCATTTCAAGTCCAATATTAGAATCTGCCAATCCATCGAGACATGACAAGAAAGTGGCAGAAGCATTTCTTACATTTTTAGTTTTGAAAATAATCTTAAATTCAGCACCAGTTTGTTTTGGGTCTTTGGCAAACAAATTGTAGCTGATAGAAGCAGTAGTACCTGCTTTTACACAGAAATACTGATTTCCCTCCTCATCAATCTGATAACCGCCATTGTCCCAATCAAAGTTGTCTGATACTGTTAAGGCAACTTCCGGATGATTTTCATCGCTCCAAAGTCTGTTCTCATCACCATTTGATAAACCAACTGGGTTAAAATCAAATGCAAGATTTGTAGTAATTGGATTTACATCTATATCAAGTTTTTCAATATGTGCGGTAAGAATTTTTGTGATTTTCTGACATGAAATAGTAAGATTTTTCTGACCAACCTCAGAAGATTTAAAGCTCCAAACTTGAGCAGTTCTGTCTACGGTTAATGTAGATACAGTTTTTCCATCAACTGCCAACTTGACAGTAGAAGGATTATGAACTGGGTCATAAACTACATATTTAATACTTGTAGCCTGATATTGTTTTGCTGTAAATTCTTGCTGTGAGCATCCAATAATAGGAGTTCTGTTTGACGGATCAACGCATACAATATCTTTATAGATAGTAGCAGAAGTAATATCTTTATTATTTACTGTTGCTGTCATATATACTTTAAGGAAATGAGCACCATGTTCCTGTTTTGGAATATTGTATGATATAATACGACCGGAAGCCTGTGTTGTTACGGATTCTAATTCCTGTCCATCCAAGATAAAATGAATGGTCTTATTTACATTACCATAAGGTGTATATCTAAATACTACGTCTGTATCAGTGTAAATCAGTGTATCATCAAATGTACTTTCAAGCTTAAATTCTACAATAGTAACAGTCCAAGTTTTATATGACATTGTTCCAAAGCTATCCGTGATACTAACTCTAATCTGATTAGAGCCTACTGATAAATACTCTGTTAAATCAACCTTATTTGTTCCCTGAGAAGCAGTGGTTGTTGATACAATTGTATTTCCAACTTTCCAAATTGCTGTACCATCACCAGTTGTATCGCCAGTATTATCAACAGAGCTAAATGTGTATTCGATTTCTGCTTTATCTCCAAGTAAGAAGATTGCATCTGCAGGGGTTACACGTTCAATCGTGATAGTTGAAGTATCAGATCCGCCACCACCTCCGCTTTGGATTGTAAATGTTTTAAGAACTTCTCCATTTTTCATCCAACTAAATGTACTACCAACATAATCTACATCATACTCAGATGCAGCTGGATTCTTTTTAATTTCATCAATATCAGCCTGAATATTTGTAATGTCACCGTTAATCGTATTAAACTGTGAATCGTAGTCGGCAATATTCTGTTTTAAAATATCTGCTGTATTTTTGGCTTCAGATGCAGTTGAACGAATTGCTTCGTCTGCTTTCTCAAGGTCCGTTGTCTTTGTTTTTAATGCTGTAATATCAAAAGTATTTGTTTCAACCTTTTGGGAAAGGTTAGTTACCGAAGATTCCACAGCATTTACCTTTTTTGATACAGGACTGATTTTTGTATCAACACTTGTATTAATTTCTTCTTTAAGAGCAGCTGTCCATTGTGCAGATGGCTCAATAGAGCTAAGTTCTACAGACTGGATTTCTGTTTCACCATTCTTAAAAGTAAGCTTACCCTTGCCACCTTCAACGGTATATGTAACTTTTAGGTTTGATAAACTGTTAATGGTGATAGTTGTCAGAATAACAGTACCATCTTTAAATACAAGCTTTCCTGTTGTATTGTCGTATTCAACCTTAAGATTCTTTAAACTGTCAATATTACTGATCGCATCATTGAGTGTTTTAACCTTAGTATCAATCTCTGTTTTGTTATAATAATTTTCTGCAAGATTTGCGTTCACATCTGCTGTTACAGATTTTTTTACGTCCGCCTTAATAGTATTAACATCTACGGATTCTGCAGAGGCTTTTGCCTGATCAGCATATTTCTTAGCTTCATCAACATGTCCCATTATGGTTGCTACAAATCCTGTGTACCAGTCATCTGATGGCTCAACAATACCATCATAATTTAATCCCTCAAGGACAGTAAGTCTACCATTTGGTCTTGTTCTCCAAACGTATGTATTTCCTTTCTCGTTTGAGCCAGTTGCCATAATTTCAAATCTGACATCACCGGAGATAGCAGTAACATTCTGATCAACTAACCAACCAAACGTAATATTTGTTGTACTTGATGCAACATTTACAGCTGTAGATACTTGTCCTTTTTTAGTAGACACATTTTCGTATCTAATTTGAATCAGCATTTTCATCAGGTCAATACCATCCCAATATCTCGGAATACGGAATGGAATATACTGACTGTTTGTTTCCTGAACAATATTAATCTGTGAAGAGTCTACTGTTACATTTTTTAATTTATCCACTGTTGAATATGAATTATCATAGTATTCATCATAGATAACATATCGTCCATCTGTGCATAATACATATCCATCGTCAACAACAGCAGTAGTGGCTAAATCAGCCTCCATGGTAGAGATATCACTATCATCGGAAGCTGAATTAGCCAATATTTGTGCTTTTGAATCTTTAAATGACATGTTCTCCCTCCATCTTTTATTTTAATAATTCATCAAGGCTCTGTACGCCTGTAACTTTGTCAATATGTGTAATACCATCTTGAGTGCCATCTGGATCTGTACCTGTAAGTTCTTTTGCAATAGAGTCTGAAAGGTCTGCAATCCCAACACCATCACCTGTATTTCCATTAGCGTTTACAAGAGTCAGTTTCTTTGCTTCTGAATCAAGTTTCATATCAATTGGCATATTGTCATAAGTTGCCTGACCAAGTTTTTTAATATCTTCAGCAGTTGCCATAAGTGCAAGAATTCTCTGGTCAAGTTCAGTTAACATTTCACTTGGTTCATAACTATCAAACTGTGCTAATTTTGTAATGTGGATAAGTCCAGATTCAGTTTTTCGAACATAAGAAGTGGTAGTATCAGATTCTTCATCATGAACAAGTTTTAAGAAAGTAAATGATACCTCGATATCACCTGGTTCTGCAGAGATATTGGCTGTCACAGGAATAGTATATAAAATATGACTCTCATCAGTTGTTGTATCTGCAATGAGCTGAGTCATCTTAATTTTCTTTGTAACCGGAAGAACATATTTCATATAAGCAGTAGTATCTGTCATATCAATTTGTTCTTTATAAAGTTTATTAATAATAATCTGGATAGAGTTCACGCAATTACTTTTCTCCATCAGACTTTCTTTTACTGTAGTAATAACATTATTGTCATCTGTAATTCTAAGAGTGTACATTTTACACCACCTTTCTAACAATAATAACAAATATATAATTTACGGAATAATAGCCATCCAACTAACCGTCAGTTTTTTATCAACCCCATTTTCATTGTTATAAATACAAATAGTGGCACCAGTTTGACTTTTATTTGTTATTGAAACGGCATAGTTTTGGGGATCTGTTTGATTAGTTGTCGCGAATACGACTGGAATAGATTTGAATTTATTTGGGAATGTTAAAGTATAAGTTTTTGCGCCAGCTGTAGATCCAGTTGTAAATTCAAAAGAACCAACCTGATAACTGACTACAAAATCTACATTATTTATATAATAATAATCTGATGGTTTTTGTCTTTGTTTTAGTGGAATACGAATCTGTGCGACTGTTTCAGAAGTGCTATTTGATTCAGATATATAAATATATCCAATAAGAGGGTATGGCTCTTGAAGCAATGAGTTTGGGACATCTACATAAAATTTATTATTTTTCAAAGATGATTTAACCTGAAGTGCTTCTTCACTCATTCTATTGCACCAATGAATCACAGGCGGAGAAGTCAGACCAAATGTTTCAAAACATATGGTCTGTCCTTTATCCCATTGTGTAAGATGATTTATTCTAGTAACACCATCAGACTCATAGCAAGTGATATCAAGTACACTTCGCATATGTGCCTCCTTAATTTATTCAACTGCAGCTTCTTTTGTTTCATCAGGTTCTGTATCTGCTTTTTCCTCTTTCTTTTCTGGTTCCGGTTTCTTTACAAGAAAAGCGTCAATAATAGCATAATCATTCATAGTTGCGTTAGGTGCATCAACCTCATAAAGAGAATCAAATTCTTCCTCGGTGAGCTGTGGAATATCTACATCAATCTGATACAGAAGGATAGGAGTGAATTTAGCCATAAATTTCTCATAAGCTTCTTTGTCATCGTTAGGAATAGCTATTCCACCTTCTACCTCTTTACCATATTCCTGAATTAATTTATTTTTCTGATCATCACAGTCTTTAATTTCATCTTGAAGTTTACGAAGTACACGGAAGAGTACGAATGCTGTTTTGCCTTTAGCGTTACTGAATTTCTTAGTTGCCTCAATAATATCGTAAATAGCTGCGTTTGTGATTTTCATAGTAGTTTTTCTCCTTTTTATCTTAATTTTTAATATAAAAAGAGCATTCCTGTTATAGAATGCTCTTAGTTGATTTGTTGCTCTAAATATTCAATTCGTTGCTTTAATTGCTTGTTTTCTGCTTTTAATTCAGCATACATTTCTTGGATTGATTTTGTAATAAGACTTTCCATATAGAATGTATTTACACCATATGGTTCATTGCTTTCAGATGGTTTTATTACCATGTTAGGGTTTATATCTTCTAATTCTTGAGCAATATATCCTAAATCTATATAATTATTTGATTCTTTCCATATAAATTCTCTATGATTTATTTTTAAGATTTGGCTTAATGCATTGTCGATATTGGTGTTTTTTATATTTCTTTTTAATCTCCTATCAGATGTTGTAAGTTGAAATGTTCTTGTCTCAAATTTTTGATAATCCCATTTTCCACGAATTGTAATTTTATTGTCTACGTTAGTTCTGATAATTGATACATAATATTTTCCACCATCATCTGTTGATGTACAAATTGCAGGTCGATAACTTGTTGACTCTGAATTAATTATGTATCCATTAACATTACCACTAACATCTCCAGTAACATTTCCATTTAATGTCCCTCTTATAATACCACCAGATATAGAAACGCTTGTATATGGGGCGACAGAATAAAAATACAAATATGGTTCATTATTTCCATCGAGTCCCATTAAAAGTTTTGGCAATGGTTCTACGTCACTTATTCCATAATCATACTTCATAGATAATTGTCCATTCCTTAATTCTGTTATGGTGTTGTTTCCCTTTGATGTTATGCCACCTAAAATATCTGCGTTTGAGCAATGCATACTACCATCTTGATTTACATAAAATGCTCCACTTCCAGCCCAGAATGCATATTTTCCAGAAGTTACACTAAGACCACAACTATCAGAGCCACTTCCTGCTGTGCCGTATGGTTTATTGTAAATAGAACCATCATTACTAATATTGAAAAGCCCAATCTTTCCAGACGATGCGGTGATTGTTCCTGATATAGTAGCATCAGTTGCGGTCATATTACCTTCACTATCAACAATAAATTTATCAGATATACTTAATCCAGAATTACCAAAATATGCATTACCAGGGCCGCCTATGTTATATCCACTTCCCTTATAAATAGCATCAGAATTTATATTCCACGGACCAATACTTCCTGTTGATGCAGTAATATTTCCACTAAAACTTCCGGTAGCTGCCTTTAACTCTCCTGAAAAGGTTCCGGTGGCTGCCTTTAATTCTCCTTTAAACCATCCAGAGCTTGCATATATTGTTCCGTAAATTATTGCATTACTTGCTTGAAGAAGCCCATTTGTAGATACTTTTATTCCAGTTTGACCATCAACAATGGTTCCATAATCTTTATCTTTTTCAAAATATACAGACAAGGATTCTGTTTTTGCATACGGTTCAAGATCTACTGTTCTTACATATCCATTAAGATCTGATGATTTTGCATATTCTCCAAGACCGCTTATTTTATCGGTAGAAATATCCACTCCGTCACCAAGAGTTAATGAATTTGCTATGATATCTCCAGTAAATTTTCCTGCTTTTGCATAAATAGTTCCATAAACTACTGCATTTTGTGCAATCATTAACCCATCTGTATTTACAGAAAAATAACCTTTCGTATCATCTGGATTAATAGTTCCATCAAACTGTCCAATAGAACCATTTTTCTTGACAATAAAAGCAAGTCCTTCATTTTGCATATCGGAAGTAGTTGTGTAATCTTTTAATTTTTCATCAAGCCCACTGGTTGTAACATAATTTTTTAAATCAGAAATGTTTTCACTGCTAATATTTACATTTTTACCAAGTGTAAGACTATTAGCAATAATGTCTCCACGAACAGTAAGAGTCTGTCCGTTCCACGCCATAAGTCCTGCGGAATTGTCTTCTTCTGACGCTTCTTTAATACCTACATAATTTTTAATAAGATTATACTTTGTTGTACGTTCTGCATCAGATAGAGTATTGATTCCAAACTCTTTTTCAAGATCTGTTCGAGTCATCTGATTTAATGTACTTGCAGATTTATTTTCTTTGTAAATTTTGTCATTTACATTTAGCCAAATGATATAGTTGTCCAATTCTCCAAGGAATCTTATTAACGTACTTTTCTGTAATGTAGTTAAAACTTCACTTGAATCAGTAGTATACGGTTTTAACTCTTCAATCTTACTTTTCAACTTTTCCTGGTTTAATCCGATAGGTGAAAAACTCATAGATTCTTTATATCTTAAATCATCACCGCTAGTTCCTCTTGGAGATTCCCACGAAGATATGTAATTATCAAGGAGTTTTTTATCCTTATTTATATCATCAATAATTACCTTTTCTGATTTGCCATAGAAAGTAAAAGTACCGGAATGAAGATTAATCCATCCATTTATACCACGTAAGTCATCAGTAGTAATTTCAGATGCAGTTAATGAATTTGCAAGAATCTGATCGGCAGTAATAGTATGTGCCTGAATATTTTTACCACCCATGTAATACTTATCATAATCTTCTGGTGGAATGTTCTTTGATTCAACAGCTCCAAGACTTTCATTAAACGAATACATGATAGAATTCTTTTCACCACGAATGATAAGTCTATCTACAGAAAGAGTACCTGCAGATATACGTGTCGCATTAATATCAAGTGCAAGAACGAGTTTAGATGTGGTCGCATCAACATTAATTGTTTCAAAAAGACCACTGTTTGCCATCATATCTCTAGCATTAACCATTTTTGATATAACCTGTCCGAAAGCACCTGTATTAGCATTTATTGTATCAAACACACCGTTAGATACCGCATTTGAAAATCTGGTTGAACTCACCATTGCCTTAATAAGTGCATCTGAAACTTCAATTCCGGATGTATCTAATTTGCTTTTTACAGATTCTGTAATTTGGTCTTTAGCTGTGCTTACTGTATTATCAAGTAAAACAGCAAAGTCATCACGACCACCGTTATAACTAATCATGTTTGTGAATTCAATTTGAAAATTATTTTCAATAACGCATGGATTAAAAGTGAGAGATGAGATACGAAGTTTTAAAAAATACTGATCATCTTTATCGAATGAGAGATGGATAAAATTACCTATATCAAAATTTCCTTGCCATTCTTTAAATCCAGGAATAGCAAAAATGTTATCCATTGTAAGAGTGAATGATAATTGTGGCTGACACACCTTAGAAAGCTCTGTTGTTGCATCTTGGAATAATTCGTATTGAGTATTGATTATCTCTGCAGCAGTGTTTGTAGAAATGGTGATAATATTATCATTTACATAATCTGTCTCATTGTACAGTTTATTTAATGTTTCAAGATCTTCCTTTGTAAATATGCCGCATTTTTCTTTATTGTTAATTGTTGCAACTTCGGACATATTTTTTGAAAAACCATTCATTAAATTCTGAATATCATCATATTCGCCTTGTCTTTGCTTAATGGCACCAGAGCATCCACCTTTTTCTGGTTCCGCATATAAGTTCCCATTTTCATCTTTTCCGTATTCGTATTCCCAATACTTCAAATACTTATTATGAGAAATATTATAATTGGACTCTGTTAAGTGACCTTTTTCATCTTCACTTAAATCTTTCCATGCCTTTTTATAAGCTTTTAAAGCATCAATATTATTCAGATATGTTTTCTCTTTTGTTTTTAACTCTTGAAGACCAAACAGATCCCAATTTGTATTCCATTCTTCAATCAAATCATCTACTTCATTGGACTTTTTATCATCCTGTGTAGGATCTGTATTATTTTTATATTCAATGGTTTTGTCGATAATTTCAAGAATACCCTGATATGCAATATAATCTTGCTCCGCACCTTTATTAAGCCACTTCTGGTTTTTTTCATCCCAGTAGCCAAGATTCACATCTTTCAGTGCATCCATATATGTAGTATACTTCTTTTTAATAGTTCCAAGGTCTTTTACGGTAAATTGTTTCCAATTATTATTCAACCCATCATTCGGAACTCTAAGATTGATTTCATCACGCTTTTCCATATATAAGCTGTACTGACGATTGTAATACATGTATTTTTTACGTGCTTCGTCAAGCTTAGATAACCATTGATTATATCTGTCAATTAACCCTTGACTTACATGTTTTGTACTAAGATAATAAGAAAGATTCTCAATAGTAGAAGAACCAAAATTGACTGCATCAATTGTAAGGTCATCTCCACCACGTACTTCAAATCTTGTCATAATATTATCTTCTTGAGCTGGTGCATAATTCAACGTCTGAATCAAATTACGATAAGAGATAAATACATTTGAATCCTTACCGTAATCTTTTACGCTATATACATTAATTGTCCTGGTCATAATATTAAAATCGAAAATACATTCGAATTTCTTTGATACATCCTGCGTTAGAAATGCATATACATTTTTTGAGTCTATATCAAATGACCGCTTAGAATCAACCATTTGTGAAGTAGTAGTAACAGTTCCATCATCGTTTACTTTAGTCTCTATAACCGTTGTTTCTCTTATTGTCTGATCAACCCAACCAATTTTCCATCCAAAAACCTTTTCAATTGCAATATCAAGCAATGAAAAATCTTTGTACAGTTCATCATATAAAATAATGTTTTTAACTGCTACTTTAACACCTTCATCGGTTTCTTTTACATTGCCATTAATCAAATATTCACGGCTGTCTGTCTCTCCGGTATTAATCTTAAAGTTTTTTAGGGTTTTTAATGCAAGTTCGCATTCGCATGATTGTGCAGATACTGATTTATATTCATCAAATCCATCATTTGAAACTTCCGGATAGGACATACGAAAATATCCAATTCCATCAACAAATATGTACATTGCCTCGTCAAGCATGTCATATCCATTAGATTCTTCGCCGTTCACATATCTATGCACATCAAACTGGATAGTATCAAAATTATTAAGCTGTTTCGTATAACTGACAGATTGAAGATCAATTCCATTCAATTCACAGATTATTGTATTATCTGTTTTGCATAAATAAAAACGAGCCGGTTCAGCAAGCCCAAAATAGTCGTAATTAAAATTCATTAATAGGCACCTACCTTTCTTGGGCATCTGAATGTCATTTTAATACTGCATCCACCTGTTATTTTAAATTTGTTTACACCAGGAACTAACCTAACCCAATATAATTCCAAACTACCATTATCTAAATTTGTAAGGTTGTCAGATGTAAACCCAAGATCGGATAATTGAACCGGAATATTCTTTTTCTTTGTATTACTGTAATAATAAATTTTATGATTTTTTGAATCTATATAAAGTGGATTTGTGTAATCAATTGCATTTGGAATTGTAAGAGTAAGACTATGACTTAATAAATCATTAGTAGAAATTTCGGAATAATTATCAATTGTAATTTGCGTACCTGCATAAGAATAAATTGCTATTAACGGATATGTAAAATCACCAATCTCATCTGTATCATTGTTCACTTCAAATAATTCTGCGTTTTGAATTGTTACCTCAACATTTTTATTGTTTACAGATACATTTTTATCATTTACTGCAAGTAAACAATTCTCTAAGTTGTTATAAGCAAACTCACGTTCGTTACTCCATCCATATGGAGAATCTGCAGTAAATGTATACGTAAGCATTAAAATACCACTACCATAAACGTTAGTTACATCTGTAAATACTCCATAATAATTAATAGGGTCAAAAGCTTCATCTTCAAAAAATAGAAGAGTAGGTGTACGTGGTCCTGTTAACCAGGCGTTTATATCTCTAACTTCTTCTCTTGAAAAAGCACGATTTTCAGGTTTGGTAATTGTTACTTCAAATGTAAGTACATCTGAATATTTTGTATTATACCAATTTGATACAGGTCGTCTGCTTGTAATTTCACCTTTTAAAATTTCTCTTGTTAATCCCATTGGAATTGATTCTGGCTGTTCAGAGGCACAAATAATAACTCCAAAATCATCGGAAGATTTTCCGTTATATGTAAAAGAAGAGCCAAATATAGCCATATTAATCACCTACTTTCTATTCAGACTATTATTGACAAAAATTATTACTTGAATCATAATGGATTTTATATATAGATTTGTTTGAAGGATGGGAGAGAAGATGAGTCTAGTAATTGCTGCAATCTCAAAAGATAATGATATTATTGTATGCGCTGATTCCAGAATTGTGGATAAAAATGGTAATATAGTTACCGAAAACGAGAATAAAATTTACCAGATTAGTGATAGAGTTGTTATTGGTTATGCTGGCAGTAAAAATGATTTTGATTGCCTTAAGGTATACTTAGAAATTAAATCAATACTATTAGATATAAATGATGTAGAATGTATATACGAAGAAGTGAAAAGTTATGAAGAAAATCATGCATCAAATGATGGAATTCATTTACTTATTGCAGGATTTAATAAGTGTGAAATACCACAAATATATCTTGTAGGTACTGAAAAACATGAATGTGGTATCAGTAGACTATTATCTACAGACTATATGGCGATTGGTGATTATGGTTTTGATCTTTCTCTAAATACTCAAAAAGAGCTGACTGAAATCATATGTGATATGAAAATAATAATAAGTAATAGAGCAGAAGTGAATAATGGTATAAATACAAATATTAATACAGTTATTTTAAAGTCCAAATAATCCACCTGGATGACCGCAAAAGTGATATTTGCCTTTTATAAAAAGCCAATCAAAATATTCTTTTACATCCTGTGGAGAAAGTGATACTTTACTATAAAAACTACTTATTTCTTTGCCATTATGGTATTCTATAATTTTATAATTACCTATTATAAATGTATGATCAAAAATTTTAACATGCATAATTAGTCCTTTTATTACATAAAAATTAACATATTGTTCCACCATGTGCTGTTCCAATAAATTTATCATTAATAAATAACCATTCAATAAAATTATTTACATCAGTTGGATTTATTCCATTGCAGCATGACATACCACCAACATATTTTTCGTTTTCATATAAACGTATAGATGTATTATTTATTTTTAGCTTAAAATTAAAAAAACTTACTTCCATAATTATTACCTCTGTTCAAAATTAATAAAAGAGAGCATAGCTGTGACACTATGCCCTCCTGTGTTTATCTAAGACTCTTAAAATCTCTTACACGCTTCTTTTCGTATGCATCGATCTTCTTAACGACAATATCACCTACTGCGTTTGCATCAGTAGCTTCATTTACAACAATATTGTAAACTGTACTATGTTCATAAGATTGATTATTTGTGTTGGTAATCGCATTCATAAGTTCCTTATACATTTCACCAAATTGTGGTTGGCTACTCTGTGTAGCGATACCTGCATTATCAATAAGCCTCTTAGTAAAGTCTGCTGTAAATATTTTATCGCCCTGATTTAAAAATGTGAGAGTACCGTATTTCCTTGACAGTACGGATTCCATACCATTTTCGTTTACACGGTACATTCCAGACTTAGGTACATAATCAGTTCCGGAAGCATAACCGGTAAGTCCTGATAATGTAGAACTAACCTGTTCGTCTGTTAATCCAACATTTTTCAGAATAGTAGAAAGATTATTGAGAACCTGCGCATTACTAAGAGCAGAATTTGAAACTGCTTCATTAATAGCTTTACTCATTTTCTCTACGTTAGAGCTTATGTCGTTAGACCATTTGTCAAAATCATCACTCATATCTGAGGATAATTTATCAAGCGCATCACTTTGCATACTGAAAGCATGGTCTGTCATAGTATCAGAAAGATCTTCTCTTGCATCTGATAATTGTTCCTGGATCTTTGCCAAACGTGCTTTATCTTCAGCGTTTGTTGAACCCTGGAGAGCTGCCGCTTGACGTTCAAGGATCTGAATGTCTTTAGTCTTATCCTTTAAAGTTTTATCGTAATCGTAATAGTCTTTCTTTGCGGAAAGGGCTTCCTTACGCTTAGATATTACTTTATTAAGAGCATCAAGTTCTGCTTGAGCCTGATTTTTGACAAGAGAGAGCATATCATTTTGAAGAGAACTATTTGATGAAATTAAAGAATTATATTTAGACTGAATGTCTTTTATATATTCATCATAAGTCTTTTCGCCAAATTCAGAAGACATATCTTCGCCATTAGCGTATCGTTTTTTCACATCATTTTCTTTTTCAAGAAGCTTTTGTATTTCTTTCTGATTTGCAGAAAACTGATTTCTATTCAACATTACAGAAGTAGCTCCCAATTCTGTAAGTAGTCCAGTATTCTTATCAACTTTCATATCATCAGAGATAATTTCGTTCAGTGTATCAAGACGGTCCTTGAACTGATCAATTTTCTCTATTGCACGATCAAACTGTTCTTCATAATAAACACCAATTTGTTGCTGTTTCAGATTTTCAATACTTGTGTCGTAATCGGTTACAGCTTTTTTTGCTTCTATAATCTCGGATTTCATATTAATCCATTCCTGAGATCCTTCTACAATTGTGCCATTGTCAACACCTTCTTGGAGTCTTTTCTCAAGTTCATCAACTTTATCCTGTGCGATATTTCTCAGACTTTCAGTATTTGAGATCTTAATCTCATAATCAGAAGAACGCTCATAATTTCCATGAGCATTGTATAAATCAATGTTTGCTTCTTCCATTTCATTATACTTTTCCTGATATCCTAACAATCCTTCATAATACGTCTTCGCATTATCAAATTTACTTTGAATAGCTTCGACTGTGGCTTTAGCTGCTTCTGTCTGTGATTCCGCTGCATTAGCTGCCGCTGTTGATTCTGCATCTGTGACAATATTTAATTTCTGTTCTGTTTCGGCTGCAGTAGTAACATATTTATTATATGCTGTAAGAGCCTTTTTAAGAGACTTGTCTTTTATCTTATCGACATTTATTTCTTTACCTGCTGCTAATTTCTTTTTCTGATTATCACTCAGCTTACTACCAAACTTTTTCTTAATAGCTTTAGCTTTTTTACTAACCTTATCGTCTGCTTGTTTCTTGGCTTTCTCCTGTGCGTTAAGATTTTTCTTAGTTTCCTCCCAAGCCTTGTTGTTAATATCTGCAGCTTGCTTTGTCTGTGTCACATTCTGATCAGTTAAGGAATCCATATAGGAAAGTTCGTTTCCTTCCTGATATCCGGCGATTGCTGTTTCTGCATCTGTCTTAAGAGATGAAGAATTCTTATTTGCAGTGTTAAATTTAGTCTGAGCCGTTTTCTTTTTAGAATCTGCTTTCTTTTTATTTTTAACTGCAGAATTATACTCTTCGGCACGTTTCTTCGTAGTCTTGTTAGTAATCTTACTGGTATCAATAGTCTTTCCGGATTTAATAGCTTTTTTCTGCTCATTCGTAAGACCTTTTGATTTAAGAAGTGCTTTTTTCTTTCTATTTACAGCTGTAGTTGCCTTATCTGCTTTCGCAGTTGCTGTGTCAAGATTTGATTGTGCTTTTTCTGTAACTACCTGTGCTGATTCGTAACTTGCAGTAGCAGCGTCTGCTATAGCTTTTTGTGTTGATCCACCTGTCTGAACAGCAGATAACCTTGACTGAGTTGCATTCAATCCATTAAATCCGTTTTGTAAACGTTCCAATTTCTGCTCTGCTGTTTCAGTTGGCATATTAGCCCATTGCTCAAACAATTCCATTTGCTCTTTTTTCAGATCAACAACAGCTTGTTTACAATCCTGTGCCTTGTCGTAATATGTCTTATACTGATCGATAGCCTCTGCCAGAGCCTTACCCTGATCTGTTGAAGTGTCCATATCTTCAATACGGTAAGCACCTTTTTGTACAAGTTTCTGATATTTCTTTGGTACATTGGTTTTAATCTCTTCTCCATCGCTATTATAATAAGTGTACTCATTTGCTATAGAGTTAGCCTTTTTCATATAGGTTTTTGCACCTTTCTGATTAGACCCAATCTCATAGTTCATCTTACGAATTTGCTGTTTGAGCAAAGATGTTTTAAGTGACTTCTTAATATAATCAGTGATTTTATCAGCGATTTTTTGAACCTGATCAGACCAATGTTTAATACGAGTTTCTACCCAGTTATATACCTTAGTAGATTTTTTTACCTTTTCAGTATTGTCATTTACGGTGTCTGTATTTTTCTTAACAGAAATTGTATTTTTATCGGTAATTGTGGAATTAGAGGGAGATGACTGATTACCTTTATTTAAACCAAAGCTATTGCCACCACCTTTTGGTGATCCGTCTAAGAATGCACTCATTCCACTATGAACCGTTCCACCAGCAAGTGCTCTAGCATGTCCACCTCCAGACATGACACGTCCTGAATTTATAAGTTCAGATGTTTGTTTTGAATTAAAGATAATATCGCCCTTTTTTAAATTCTCAAAATGAGCACCACCAGGAATTACCATCCATTTTCCGTCACGTACAATTGACTCCGGACCATCAGGAAGCTCATTTACAAGAGCTTTTTCATTACTTTGTAATGCTACGTTTCCATCTGCATGAGCAGGAGAGTAGTTAAGAACATTATAAGCTGTACCAGAAGCGTGTGCTACACGGAGCATAGTACCAGAAGCAAATCCACCACCAGTTCCACCAGAATTATTTTTAACATTTGTAGTTACATTTGCGGTGACATTAACTGAATGTGGTTTGTTTAATTCAGCTTGTATTGTGCTTACCATAGAAGAAATATTTGCACCAACATTGATATTCGCAGTCTTATTATTAATTTCTTCTACTGCTGCATTAGCCGCTGAAATTGCAGGTCCTTTATTACCATCAATTTTCATTTCAGGCTTTTGATTTTCTGCGTATTTTTTAGCTTCATCAACACTTTTTTTGTATGGAGTATTATTCCCATCAATAGGTATACTTGATTGTTCAGTTGCTTGTGATTGTAAATTCTTTGCACTGACTGAAACTGAAAGAGATGGGTTAGAAGATTGCAATTTAGAAACAGTGGAATTAATAAGACTTAAAGTCTGACGAGATGTATTGTCAAGATTTACACTAACTGTTATCTTTTGAGTATCCTTTGGAAGACCTGCAATTTTATCAAGAAATGCATTTGCATCCTCTTCATTATCAATATTAAAATGATATGTTAACTGCTGAATACCATCATCAAAAGCACTTAAATCAAGTTTATTAATTGCATCTTGAATTCCTGCATCATCTAGTCCTTGAATATCAAACTTCAGAGTCTTTTTAGTCTCATCATCAATGCTATCCAACTCTGCTTTTGCATCATTTACGGCTTTTTGAGCATCAGATGTATCTAATCCAAGAGATTTCTGCTTATCTAACTCGTTAACAGCTGTTTGGTAATTTTGAATTGCCGTAATAGCATTTTGAAGATCTGCATTAACACTATTTAACTGATCATCTGAAATATTCATTACAGCAGGAGCTTCTAACTCTTGTTTTCTTTCTATAAGAGTCTTTAAAATTGTTTCAGCAGCTGAAATTTTATCTGTGTTGACATCAATATCAGAACTCTCTCTAAGACCTTGCAAATACTTTGAAAGATCAGATATTTCACTATCCAGATCATCCCCTGTTGCGGAAAGATTTATTTCAACATCTGGTTCTATAGTGTCGATCTGTTCTTCCAACGAGGTAATATTACCATCAACATCAATAATAAGATGATAATCTTTTGCAAAAGAGTCTAATTGCTTTTGAAGCACTTCTTTTAACTGGACATCATCTGTATTATTGATATCATCTATCATTGTCTTGGCAACAGATTTAGCATAATCTGTCTGCTCTTTAGTATATTTACCTTTCTTATCAACAAGCTCATCCATGTTGGCATTTGCATTTTTGATCCGCTCTTCGAATTCTGCAATTTTCCTTTCAGATTCAGAGAGAGCAGTATCATAGTCCTCGGTGTTCGGATTTGCTTTTATCTGAGCAAGATGCATTTTTTCAGCTGCTAATTTACTATATAAGTCAGAAATTTTCTCCGTACCGGCTTCTTCAGTTGTAAAGAAATCATTATAGAAACCATAGTCTTCAAGTTTTCCGAAAACAGACATAAGAGGTTCAAACCCAATTCCAAGTTTGTCTGCAGTTTCTTTAAGCTCCTCCATATTATTTCCAAGAGAATAAGTCCAGTTACCATTTTCTTGTTCGGCCAATCCAAGAGCCTGAAGATCATTAAGGAAATTGATACATCCATCAGAACCTTCAGTAAAATATTTCTCGATCTTTGACATATTTTCTGCAAAATTTGCATAGTCATCTGATCCAGTAGGAGAGAACATTGCGGCTGTGGTCTTGAAATCATCCGTTCCAACCAAACCTTTTTCATATGCTTCTTTAGCAGTATTATACATGGAAAGCATATCATCATAGGTCGCTCCTCCATTCTCAGTAGAAGAAGCATCTTTTGCAGCTTCATATTGTGGAGTTGGAATTTTTAAACCAGCAATTTTTTTATATGCTCCCTCAATGTCGTGAGCACCGGCAATTACATCATCGACATATTTTTGAAGAGCATCTGCGTTTGCATCTTCACCGGCATCTCGTAAAGCCTCTATAGCATCTGTAAACTGGTTAGTTACATCACTGTCCATAGAATCCATCAGATCATCAATAGCAGAAGAGAGGTCTTCTGTATTTCCTGCATATTTTGCAAGATCTGGGAATTTATCCAGGAATGTCTTTCTTGTAGAACCAGTCATAAGACCGTTCTTTAGATCTTTTTGAGCTTGATAGAGTGACTGATATTTATCCTGATAATCTGTGAGCTGGGATTGGATTGTTTCATTATTAATAAAATCTGCTGTAGTTGGAAGAAAATTCTGAATTTCTTTTCCCCAATCGAATCCAGTAGAAGTGATATTTCCAATATTCTGTTCGACCGCTTTAAGCATTGCTTGGGCGCCTGTGTCAGATGTCATATAGCTTGAATAAGAATTGATAAATCCTTTTGCCATATTTTCTGCAACTGTCTGTGGCGCAGAGCTATAAGCATTTTTGAACAGTTTTTCTATTTCCTGCTTCGCTGTAGCAGCATCAATATCAGACAAATCAGCTTCTTTCAGAATGCTTCCTTTAAGAGCTTTAGCATATTCCATCTCTTCTTTAGAAGCACCAACCATCGCATCATCTATTTTTTTTATACTATCTGTTACTTTAGATACTTTGAGGTTTGAAATAGATTTCTGTAAATCGTCTGTACCAGAAGCTAGTTGTGGAAACTGTTGAATAAGGTCAGTGAGATCTGAATCTTTAAACTCGCCTGTTTTAAGCTTTGTAAGAGTATCTGATAAAGAAGAAATATCTGACTGCAAAGAATCAATAGAAGATGAGATTTCATTATCAGAATCGCCAAGAATTGATGAGAGAGTAGGACCATCTGTGGATTCTGCTACCGTTTTCTTATATCTTTCAATGGCAGAAACTAATCCATCTGTGCCTTTCTCAATATCAACTGAACCATTATCAATTAACTGTGCAGCAATTGACAGATCGCCTGTCTGCATCTGGTCAATAAAATCACTGGCATTTGGAAAATCTGCATATGCTTCTTTAAGACGTTCTGCGTTATCTTCCATGTCCTCAATAGATGAATCAATACCATAAGCATTCTTGAACCGCTCCTGGAGTTCTTTCTTTTCCTCTGTGTCATTTCCAAAAGCATCTTTAAATGCTTCATCAACTTGCGACCTGTATTCATCAATAGTTAATTTAGAAGGATCAATTTGTAGTGCTTTTGCAAGACTTTCTTGTACATCCGTACTAAACTGAGACATTGGCCCAAGAAATTCACCATACAGAAAATCAAGTACCTGTCCTTTATATTCACCATCAGGATCATTTAATGCAGTTAAATCAAGATTTGAAATATTAGCCAGAAATGCACTCTGAAGACTATCATCAAGCTCATTAAATGATTTTGATGTCTGAAGATAATTTCCAAGTGATTGAGCCATGCTACGCCATTGATCTTCAATCATTAAGTCATAGGAATTAATTTCGCTCTGAAGTTGACTTCTCTGAGATTCCAATGTTAAATAATAGGATTCCATACCAGCTGTAATCTGTTCATTCATCCTATCTATTTCTTGTTTTGACTTGTCAGCAAGACCTTCAGCATAGAAATTCCAGATGCTTCCGTCATCACCAGTATTCTCTTTGTATAATCCGTTCTCTTTTAGAACATCAGTAATAACATTTTCTTTATCGCCATACAAATTCTGAACTTCAAAATTGTTACTTCCATATGTTAAAATACTACGTTTGTTCTCAGAAATATCAATATCTAGTTGAGCTAGTTCATCACGTTTTTTCTGAATATCTTCCGCATATTGACTTGTCTGTGTAACAACACCATCATATGTTGCTTGTAGATTTTTCCCCATATCAACATTTGCAGAAGAAACTTGTGCCTCATATAAGTTACGAATACTATCAGCAGCCTTATCTGCATTGGAAGCAAGGTTTAATACAGCATTTCCCTGACTATCGTAACCTGCTACCAGACCAGGAAACTGAGAGGCAAGCTTACTACTGAGATCAATATATTGCTGATACTCGTCTGTAGATAATGATACATTCTCGTTTGTATTCTGATTTACTCCCTTACGAAGCTCTACATATTTTTCGGCAACTTGATCGATTGCATCACCGGTATTTTTTATTTGTTCTGTCTGATCACCGAATGAAGATCCAAGGTCCATGATGGACTGCTTACCTTCTTCGAAGCTTTTGAATGTGCTGTCAATAGAATCCTTTGCTTCCTGTCCAGCTTTGATGATATTTTCGCTACGATGTCTATAATCATCTATGGCTTCAAATACTTTGCCAATAGCCCAGGATGCAGCCATAGCTATTGCCATATTGCCAAGAGTTCCAACAAATGTCTTTGCGACATTACCTGCGGTTTTTAAAGCAGCGCCAAATTTTGTTGTACCTTGTATAACTGTTTGCTGAGATTGAGCAAAATTGGCTAAATTTTGAGATCCTAATTCTGTATTAGAATTATATTCAATTAATTTATTATTGCCTTCATCTAACTCATTAGCCCATGTTGAAGCCAGATTTTTATATTCATCACTTGATAAATCAGCTTCTTTTGGAATATCGTTAATTAATCTTTTAAAATATTCTTGCTCATTATTGGTTGGATTATAATTTTTAACAACATCTTGCTTCTTTGTAAAAAAGTCTTTAATACTTTCCCAAAATTCAGATAAATTCTTTCCATTATTAAATGTACCCTCAGTTTTATCGTAGTTAAAAATCAAATTGAAATAATCTATTTATAATGTTATACTTGCAATATAAAATTATAAATTGGAGGGTGATTATGAAGATTTATTGCTGTCGTAATTGTATGGAGAAAAACAGAAGCAAGATTAAAAGCGACAAAGATTATTTTAACTCATTACTTAAATATAAAACCTTTGAAGCAGAAAAAGAATATTTTGTAGGATTTGGACTAGAAAACAAAGTTAAAGACGGTAAATGTATATTTTGCAACTCTCCAGTAGAACTTTTAAATATTGAGGATGGTGAATTGGCAAAAATATCACACTTTGGATCTCCAAATCCAGATTATGTTCTTGCTATGAATAAACTTAAAGGCGATGATATTATTTCATTTACTTCAAAATATAATGAATTAATTGAGATTCAAAATCAAAGAAAAGCAATGAATTTAGCGCAACAACAGTCCGAGCAACAAAATATAAACCAAGTACGTTGTCCTAAATGTGGATCTACCCAGATCACCACAGGACAGAGAGGATACAGTTTATTCTCTGGCTTTTTAGGTAGCAGCAAGACCGTTAATCGTTGTGCGGCTTGTGGACATACTTGGAAGCCTGGAAGGTGACTATAAATAGTTCTTTCGATCATCAAGAATATCAAACAGTTCTTGAATGTTTTTTTCAAATTCTATAAAGCTTAGATACTTTTGATGATTGAATATTCTATAGTATGCTTTTTGGATTTTAAATTTTATATTGCGAATTGCCATTTTTGCATCCAAATAAAAAACATTTACTCTTAATTTTAGAAGTAATAAAGTTTTATTTTGTTTCATATAAATAAAATCCTTTCGTATAAGTAAATAAATATGAATAAAGAATATATAGAAAATTTATTTAAAGAATACAATAATAATTATTTTAAAATACCAGAAATACAGCAATATATCGAAATACAAGATAATTATGTAGCTGGTAAATTTAATAGTGTAGATTTATACAATCAAATATATACATTAGAAATAAGTAATAATTTAAATGAGTCTGATGGAAGCAAAGCAATATTATTCCATGAATTTACTCATGTATATGATTCGTTACAATTTCTAAAATATCCATTTGAAGATTACAAAAAATTAATGTATGTATATTCGGAAGTACATGCTTCTGAAGTAGAAATGGATGTGTATTTAAAAATATCAAACTTTCATTATGAAAAATATATGCAATTACAATTAAGAGACCTAATAGAAAGCTTTATTTTGCCAGATGGTCCTATTGTCAAAGGACAGCTAGGATTTAATGAAAGACTTCTATATTATTACATTGGTTATCTTGTATCATTAAATAATCATAATATTAAGTATGAATATAAATATGATTATATTAATGAAGATTTTCAAAATCTGTTTATGGAAATTACAGATTACTTTATTCAAAACAATACATATAATTATGATATCTTATTAACTTACTATGATAGATTGAGTAAACTTGTAAAAGATACATTAATAAAACATCAAAAAAAATACAAATCAAGTTCGTTGCCCTAAATGCGGTTCCACACAAATCACCACAGGTCAACGTGGATACTCATTATTCTCTGGTTTCCTTGGCTCAAATAAGACAGTCAACAGATGTGCGAATTGCGGATATTCTTGGAAACCTGGAAAATAAGGAGAGTATAATATGAGTATTATACTGGCTGCTATTTCAAAAAATAATGATATTGCTGTATGCTCCGATGGAAGAGCAACTGATAGTAATGGAAAAGTTGTAGGAGAGTATGAGCAAAAAATATATAAAATTAATAAGAAATGTATAATTGGTGGGACTGGAACTGCTGCTAAATATCTAAAATTAAAAGATTATGTTAAAGATAATTTTTCATCAGACCAATACAATGTGAATCAAATCCACGACTCATGCATTAAGTATTTAGAAAAAAATAAATCTGACGAATCAGATGTACATATTCTTATTACTGGGTATGATGAAGAATGTAATCCACACTTGTATGTAATATCTGTATCCAGTACTATTTCATCTCGCGATTACAATGATATAAAAAGAACTATATTAGGCGATGTATTTTGCAATTATATACTTAATGAAACCGAAGATGACATCAATAAAATTTTAGATTCCATGGAAGAATGCATTATTAATAGAGCAATGTTTCATTTTTTAATTAACAAAAATGTTAGTAAATTGCATCTTTTGGCAAAGGATGTTCGATGAGTCTTTTTTCAGGAACAAAAAATGATTCAATAGTTTCTTTTACTACAATTGGTTTAAGTGGAATATATTTATTACAAGTGACTGATTCTTGTCCATCGTTATCAGATACTGATATTTTGTGCGAATCAATAAATATGTCACAATCAAAAATTTTAGCATGCATTGTCATACCTTCTTTCTATATATTGTAGAATAAGTGGAACAAGTAAATAACTATAATCTATTCATACGTTCATCGTATTCATTAAATATTTCTTTGATGTCTTTTTCGAATGCACAAAGTTTTTCGTATTTGGAATAATTGAAAATTTTATAGTATGCCTTTTTTACCTGTAAAATGAAATTTTTCTTTTTCATATTTAAAGAAAGTAATAATGCGTCTATTTTTAAGAGTATTAATGAATGCTGTTTTATTTGTTTTTTCATAGAACATCCTTTCATAAGAAAAGTAATTTACACCCATTTCATTCTGTCGTCAATAGCATCCAGGACATCTTGCATATCTTTTTCTATCTGCAGGAGGTCCTGGTACTTTTGATTATCAAAAATGCGATAATACTTTTTTTGAATTGCAAATTTTATATCTAATTTTAGATTTTTTAATTTTATGAACAGTATATCACGTTTTAATCTAATAATTAGCATTTTGTTTTTTATCATAATAATTCCTTTCTATTGCAGGAGATAAAATGGACAAAGAGTATCTTGATAAAATATTTAAGGAATATAATGAGTTATATTATGAAATTCCAGAAATACAAGAATATATTGAAGTTGACAAAGGAGATTGTGCAGCCGCACAATTCAATACATTGGAATTGTATAATCAAAAATATATACTAAAAGTCAACAAGCAATTAGATAAATCAAAAATATACAAAGGAATTTTCTTTCACGAGTTCACACATGTATATGATTCTACTCAGTTATTAAATTATCCGCTTGAAAATTTTATTAAATTAATGTACATATATTCTGAAGTTCACGCTTCAGAAGTTGAAATGGATATACATTTAAAAATAGAAAATTTCTCATATAAAAAATATGTAGATAAAGGAATAGTAAATTTAACTGAGAGTTTTATATTACCAAATAATCCTATTTTAAAAGGTGAGGTATATTGTGACGAAAGACTTTTATATTATTGTATTGGATATTTGACATCACTTAAAAAGCATAATATCGAATATGTTTATAGTTATAAGTATGTACCAGATGTGTTTCGTTCATTATTTATAGAGATAACGGAATATTTTTTGTCAACAACAAAATATAATTATAATGTATTGCTTAATTATCAAATTAAATTACATGATTTAGTCAAGACTACAATAAAGGAACATATAGAAAAATATAATAAACCTAATACAAATTAATACAAAAACCAATACTGTTCACTGTCCTCGCTGCGGTAGCACACAGATCACTACAGGGCAGAGAGGTTATTCCTTTTTAACTGGTTTCTTAGGTTCCAATAAAGCTGTTAATAGATGCGCAAAATGTGGACATACTTTGGAACCGAGAGGGTAATTTATTTAATACCATGTTCTTCCAAAAACTCATCAGCTATTTGACTAGAAACTTGTTTTATAATTTGAGTAAGATTACCATGAACGTCAATTTCCGGCATCTTACCAGTTGTTTCGAATTTAATAATGTCATCAATTGACATATTCTTAAAATGATTTCGCACTAATGTAAATGTGGTTTCAATATCACCTTCATCAGTACAATTATTTTCGTATAACAATTTAATAATTTTTGTTGCAATATTTTCTGTCTCAGAAATTGACCACAACATATTTTCACGACCTTTCTATGGAGGATTGAATATGATATTAAACTATGATTGTTTTAGAGATGTACTCTTATATATTGAAGAACAAGATAATATGAAGCTTAATGGAGATTTCAAGCGGATTATGTTAAAAGATATAAAGGATCACTTTTCAGGCAAATACACTGAAGAGGATGTACAATATTGTGTGAAAAACTTATTTGACGGAAGATTCTTAGAAGGATTGTATTCTATAGATGATAACTATAAATATGAAAACTGTAAAATTTATGATGTTACATTCGAAGGACATAAATTAGCAGAATCAATTAGACCTGACTCTATATGGAGGAAGAGTAAAGCTAAATTAAAATCTGTAGGTATTTCTTCTATAAATATGATCTCAGCAGTATGTGTAGAAGTTGCTAAAGTAGCTGTTACTGATCCTAAATTTATTACCGATATTGCCAATGGAATATTTAAATAAAGTTCACTGTCCTCGCTGTGGCTCAACGCAAATTACCACAGGTCAAACCTTGCAAAGAGCATTGTTTAGCTTAATGTATAATCAGATTACTGTCAATCGATGCGCAAATTGTGGGTGCACTTGGAGACAAGGAATATAAGGAGATTATATAATATGGAAGAAAACATATTTGATAAGTTTAAAAATGTGGTTCGTAAGCCGAAACCAGAACCAACTAAGCCAAAGGCAACTAAAATTTCTGATATTAATTTAGAAAAGAATAAACGAGAAATTTTTACTCTCCATGACGAAAAAGATAAAAACAAGAAGTAATACATTTTTTTAAAAAATCTATTGTTTTTATATATGGCGTAAAGAAAAGTTCAATAGCATGGGGAAATGGATCTGGAACTTCTCTAAACAATTCTATATCTTTTATTTTTAAATCTTCTGTGTCATTAGGAGGTGTATTTAGTGAACTCAAATTTCGATTCAAAAGAATCATTCCTTTCTTATAAGTTAAATATTTTTAAAGAATTGTATAATGATGAATGTGAAAGAAGAAACATTGCTTCACAAAAAATTTCAAGAATTATTCCATTAATTGTGGCAATGTTTGGTGGTGACACCAATATTTTTCAAAAGCTTTTTCTGGCAACAGATAATCCTCTATGACTTCCTTGACAAAGAAAGTAGGCAAGGGAGTATTAAAAGATTTTTCACTAGATCCACCACGAGAATCGTTTATTGATATTTTGTGTGAATCAATAAATATGTCGCAATCAAAAATTTTTACATGCATAAAAATCTTCACCTTCTTTTTTTATTTAATTAATAGACCAAGAGAGTATTAGTGCTCTTGGTCTGATTCTTCATGCTTGGTCCATGCTAATGTATAAGTTTTTAACCAAAAGTAATCTTTACCGAAATCACCATCAGACCGATATATATCAAATTCATTTATATTATAAATACCTAATGTCTCATACATGGCATCACGGTATGTCTTATAAGATCCAAGAACCTTATTATCATCTTTTCTTATTACTAGATAACAATCTCCGTATTTTTCAAATAATTCTTTCTCGTGGTCTGTAAAATAGCAGTGGGCTTTACCATCTCGATCTGTTGACATATTAGTATAATTAAAGAAATCTTTATCTTCAAATATAACAGTTCCTCTTTGTATTAATTTCATTTAATAATACTCCTTTTTAATCATAATAATAGACCAGGAGAGTGTTAATTCTCCTGGTCTAAATTATCATATTCATTTAAGAAATTTGCTGTTCCAAAAGATGGGATTCTAAATGAAAAACTTGTTTTTCCATTTAAATTTGATACTGCAAAATCACCTTTTGAAATAATATCCATACCAATAATAATATCAAAAACATCATGTTTTTCAATTTTTAATACTCGCAAGTTATTAAAAACAAAATCGTCTCTAAACATTAAATCAATTGAATAAATATTTGTTAATTTTGACTCACGATGACCTCCAGTATAGAAATTTGATTTTCCAGTTGAAGTAAGATTATATTTTTCCACTATATTGCTTGTTATACATGAGACAGAAGCACCTGTGTCCCAAATACAAATAAAGCGATTTTTATCAATTAAATCATCTTTCTCTTTTCCTACATAAACATAGGAAGTAAGTTGATTCATTATCTTATTTGAACTATATGTAAGAACTCGTATTTTATCCATATCTTATTCACTTATAGAAATCCATTTATATTCTGGTATGCGAACATATTTTCTATTAAAAACACCATCACAATGATATATATTAAATTCACCTACATCATAATAGAAAAGTGTTTCTCTTAATGCTTCTCTATATGTTTTATATGATCCAATGATAATATTATCTAATTTTCTAATAGACAGATAACATTCTCCATATTTTTTATATAATTCTTCATGATGATAATAAAACCAATCTGTAGGATGATTTGGAATTTCTACAATTTCCCCTTCATAATAATGTATTTTTCCCATATTAAATTTCACCTCTTATCATATCATATAATGGATTAATTTCAATCTATATAAATAAAAGCACCACGTTTGCAAGCCGTGGTGAGTGTGTGCAGTTAGTGCATTTCAGGTAGTAGGAGAGTAGTAACCTCACGGTTCTATCCATACTATTCGATCCATCATGCTACCCAGGCTTTCCCTGGTTGGACTGTATATTGTACTATATGTTGTAACGCCACACATAATACGCCTTGTCAGCCTCTCGCACGTTAACTGTAAAACTACACTTTTACATGAAAACACATATGTTCTGGATTTACAAAAATGGACAATTATACTACAATCGAAGTCAGATAAACTTGTGATCACAGTTCTACATTGTGATTCGTTGCACGACAGTATATCTGACAATCGTCATGTAGTATTGAATTAATGGTACGCAATTTGTACCAGAAATGAGATTATCTAAAATGAAGCATTCTAAATATTATATTCATTTCTATGGGATTCTCCCAACATCAAATCTCTTTCTTGATACTTTCGTACAGGAAGGAGGTGAGATATGGAAGATGTATTTCTATTCGTTTTAACTCTTGTAGGATTATTAATCCTATGGTCGTTAATCCGCAGAATACCATCTAAGAACATGAAAAACTTTCACATCCATTTTGGATTTTTGAAAGGATTTGACATGTCTGGAGAATTCTATAAGGATGACACCAAAAATAATAAATAGTTTAGTTCATATTTTTGTAATCTCCTTTTGTCATTTAAGAGAGTGGAGAGTTGTTAGCGCAACTTTCTGCTCTCTATTTCTTTCTTTCTTCCTGTTATAATTGCGTTTTATTCGTGAATTTATCATCCACTTTTGTAAATTTAAACATATGTGTTTGCTAACGTGTCGGAACTACCATCTTCAATATATCCCTTTCATTCATTTTCAGAACTAAGGTACCACAGTGATGTGGATTACGGCTTCCTCCGATATTCGGCTTTATAGCTCTAAGGCTAAAGGTCTGTCAATAGGTGTCGAATCACCATCTTGAACAAGTTCTATACTAACTGTCGCGATTATGACAGCAGCATATCAAATGGGCATCTTAACTACGATAAAATTTTGAATTGAAACTAGCTTTATGGTTTATGTTAAGCTGTTTACCCAGACCTGCTTGTGAAAGTTTAAATCCTGCGAATCCTCCAATTGCTGTTGAGAGCAGTGGAAGTTTATCCAGGATCTGAGTTACGATGTTAAGAAAGGCGGTTGCTGTATCTATTACGCCTTTAAACATATCTGAGTTGATAGTTACTGTTGCAAGCTCTTGGAGCTGTGTTTGGAGCTTTGTGATATGAGCTTCTAACGAAGATAAATACGTCTCATTTTCACGATCTGCCGAGCCTTTCGCATTTTTTGATGACTCGATTGCTTCCCTTAAAATATCAGGTGACTGCAATATACTAGCAGCTGTATTTGCGCGGTTTTTGCCGGCAATTGTTTCAAGCAAAAGATTTACATTGTTACTTTTGGTCTTTTTATCGGTTTCTTCGATCTCATTATAGATATCTGCTATATCCTGTAATACACTTGCCGTTGAACGGTAGTTCCCGTTATTATCAAGAATATCTATACCTTTAAAACCATTAGAAGCGACTTTTGTTGCGCTCATAATTACGTCTCTAAGCTTAGAAACAGTTGTTACAACACCATCTGTCTCTTCGCCAAGTTCTTGCAATTGCTGAACGGCAACGCTTGTTCCTGTTAGACGGAGAGCAATCGTTCTCATTGCGGCACCAACGGATTCTGGGTCCTGCACAACCTGGTTGCCTGCCGTAATTAATCCTATACTTTCGTCTATATTATTACCTGCTGTTTTAAGAGCAGATGCTGATCTTTGTAATGCTGATGCTAACCCATCGGTGGAGATGGAAAAATTATTCAAACTGTTACTTTCGAGACAAGCTCTACTAACCACACAAAATTAGTATGGCGCATAGGCATTTCTACCTATGTCTCACGCTTTATATGAATTGGGATTATAACGTGACGATTATACTTAAAAGTATAAAAGAGCCTTTCGGCTGTTCGGACTAGATCTTCATCCTATAAAATAGGAGAGTAGCGAAACTCTATTTGTTTATTATCCAAATAGAGTATTATGGTCTCTACGGATATATGTAATTAATTATTTTATAATATATGTATATTCTTTTCTGTTTAAATCTTGATATGGGGTAATTATATTAGAATTTAAAGAAAGACTAGATTCTGAAATACTATAATTAAAAGAATGATAATTATTTAATACACCATTACAATTTATATATTCTTGAATTAATTTTTTACATAATTCTTCGTTTTTATTTATATCAGTTTCCCACAAATATAAAATTTTTATATCATATTTATTGGTAATATATGATTTCTTTTGCTTATCTTTTATAATTGTTCTGTCTTGTATTGAATTCAAAGTATATTTATTTTCATTGTATCTTATTGGGTTACCATGCCAATAATCGCCCATAACCTCTATTATTAAATTAAAATCATTTAAATAATTATCAGCAGCATAATATTCAAATATTTTCTCGCGTTCATAATTAATCTTTAATTCATCTAATATAGAATTTATTTTTAACTGAATTTTAGAATTTCTTTTATTTGAACGAGCGCTATTTTGGGCAATTCTAAGACGTATTTTTTCTTTTTGTTCTGGCGTAAATTTTTTATTAAACATGGGGGATTTTTCTTGAATATAATGTTTAGATTTGAATTCATAATAACATTGTCTGGAGCAATAATTGAAATTTTCTCCAAATGAATTGACTTTATTATAATTAGATGGAATAATTGCAAGAGGTTTACCACAATTAGTGCAAAACGTATTTATTCTATTATAAAATTGACTTTCCTTACCATGGTCTAATTTATTTGGTTTATCTTTATGATAACATTCATTAGAACAATACGAATGTTTATTTACTAAATAAACACTTGGAAAATCTTCAATTTCTTGTCCACAATATTCACAATTGGTTTTTACTAATATTTTTCTACTATGATTCCCTAATTGCTGAACCATTTTACAAATATCTTTTAGCGATCTATTCTTATACATACTTTGCAAGGTGTTCAAATAAGGATCGTCTGTTGTTAATAAAAAAGATAATGCTGTTTTTACATCTTCCTTAGTCCATCCATCAATATTAGGAACAATATTTTTATGACGTTTTAACCAATCACAATAGGCACACGTTCCATTATTTCCATTTTCTTTTAAATTTCTAATTCTAATAAATCTCTTTTCTAAATTTCTTCCACACACATCACAATGGACTATATGATTCAATGGAATACTATCATATTTTTCTTTACTTCGCATAAAACCTCTTTAAATTAATTACATATCTTTCCACGGTCTTGGCTTTCCCATAAGCTATTAACCGTTATAGCTACTTACAGGGAATATAAAAATTCCCCACATGTTACCATGTGTTTAGGCATAATCATTTCACCTACCTGATTAACCTTGTCCACCAAATCTGTTTCTGCAACTTCGCTATACGCAGCTTTCATAGAAATCAGCGCAGAAGTTGCATCATCAATATTATCAAACTCTGATACATTTAATAATTTATTAGCATTTACAGCTGACTGCTTGGCATCCGAGAATGATTCTCCGAGCCTCTGGAAATCGGCCGTACTATTCTGGATCTGCAGAGCAGTAGTACCAACGCTCTTTGCCATATCGAAGCTTTCTTTTTGGAACTCTTTCAGCTTACTGATCGGCTCATCTGATACTTTTCGCATTTCTGTAAGAGCAGTATCAAACTCTTTAACTATTTCTAAACCTTGTTTGAACGTATTCCAAACTTGATTCATTGCCTGGAATGAAGTCAAATATTGGGCAAGGTTTACCATTTTTTCTTTCCAACCTGAGAAGAATTTGCTAAGTCCACTTTCGACAGGTTTTACAGAAGTTCCAAGATTTTTAATCTGTCCATTCAGTGTATTTAATTGAACACTTAAAGTCTGCGCTTCACCGGCACTATCCTTAAAAGTTCCTTTAAGTGAAACAATTCCATTCTTTTCTGTAAATCCACTAAAGGTAATATCCTGTATACCGGTAAGTTCTTTCAGATAACTTTCCAATTCCCCTTTAGCATCTGTGATACTTGCAGGATCGATGATTTTACCAATACTTCCAACAGATCCAATTAGCCCACTGACTTTCTTCTCAAATTCACCAATGCTCATTTTGCCTTTTGCGACAGCAGTAGCCCATTTGTTTATCTGTTCTTCACTGGATTTAAATACATCTTCAATTCCAGCGATGCCACTTTTGTCAGCCTTTATCTTGTCGAAAGCATTATAAGCGCTCTGAATTCGATCTCCGTATTTACTAAGATTGTCTGTGATAGTCTTATCAATATCATCAAATCTCTGCTTTGCATTTATTTCAGAAGTGTTCTGTGGTGTTTTTGCGTTTACTCTTGCCATAACTTTATTTCGTTCTTCTATGGCGGCTTGAGCTTCTGTTGTATTATGTCTAAACGTACTAAGAGTATGAACAAAAGCTTCATTATCTGCAAGTGTCTTATAATCACCAACATAAGACTGGTCAGTTACATATTTTGGGGTTTTAGTAGAAGTGGAAGACGATGTGTTATTTGTAGACTTCTTATTACTACTTCCAGTTGCTTTTGCAGCTTTATTTAAATCTTCCTTATTGCTTTTTAAAATATTCGCAAGATTCTGTAACTCATCTTTTTTTGCAAGCATCTCATTAATCTGAGTCATTAATCCGGAAGTAACTTCTGATCCTAATGTTTCTTTAAGATTCTGAGCAGAAGTAGCAATTTCACTCATGCTTGATTTAATAACATCAATAGATGTTAAATCTAATAAAGTAAACTGCTTTGAATTTCCTGAGACAATGCTTTCTGCACCTTTCCCAATATTAGTTAATGGCTTTCCAGCACCATTGGCAGACTTCTGTAATTTATCAATCTCTTTAGTGACGTTTTGAATATTTTTTCCTGCATTTGTCAACCCAGAGAAAATATCACCATTAAATTTTACGTTATTAATTTTCTGTAAAGCTTTCGCTGTTTTTTCAAGCTCATCAGCAATACTTTTTAATTGGCTGACTTTACTATCATCAACCTCTATACCAGTTTTTATACTAAAATCTTCATTAGGCATATAAATTCACTTCCTTTCTTACCATTTTAGATATCCAATAAACGTACTCCACGTAAGTTCCTTAATTGGATCTTTCTTTTCACTAATGTATTTCTGCATAAGCATATAAGCAGAAGTTGTTTTTGGAGCAGGTCTTCCCCATTCTGAAAAATTAAATCCTGTTCTCCAATATGGAGTTCCAGGAGCTGGATGTTCAGGACCATCAATGGCTCCACCGTGATAACCTTGTTTAAATATATACTCATAAATGTAGTCATTACCTACTCTATGTCCACCTAATTCATCAGAGCTTAAATTAACATTAATTTCCCCTGATAATGGCTTTACATCATATACATTTAATAGAGATTCAGTTCTTTCATAGTATTCAGGATTGAATGACATATACCAATCTTCAACTGCGAACCTGCTTGCACTTTCAATCTCAGGAGCAGCCTTTTTAGGTATTTCTTCATTTGTTTTTTTTTCTGCAGTCTCAATACTATCAGCTAATTTTCTAAATTTTCTAGCCGCCTTATTGAGATCAGAGGCGTTAATTTTTAATGAAATCATATTTTAACTCCTATTCAAACTGTAAAAAGCTCCATGACCTTTGACAGCCATGGAGCTTAACTAAATGTTCATATTTTATTTTGAAGAAATCGCTTTAACAAGCTTTATAATATCTTCCTTACTAATATCTTTCATCGCTTCAGCAAATACTGGTGCGAGAGAAGTACCAACCTGTTTCAACACATCATTCAGTCTGGTAACCTGGTTCTGAATAAATGCCTGTGTTCCATAATGATTAGTCATAAAATCCTGTGCAGTCATTTCCTCAATAGCTGTAAATTCTTTGACATCATTACCAATTGCTTTAATAAGTTCTACAACAAGTCCGTCTCTGTTAAGATAGTCATAATCTTCGGCCATAGTCTTATTGTCCATATGAATATATGTATAGTTGTTAATAATCGTGTACACATGAAGTACATGTCTAACTGGAGAACTTACACTTACAATATCCTTCTTCTCAATATCTTTCCAATATGCGTTCTCAACAATTTTTTCAGCAAGAGTCATTTTTGTATTAATCGGCATATACTCAATTTTTACCATTGATTTAATATAATCCTGTTTCTCCTGATCGGATTCCTTCTTATTATATGTATTAATAAATTCCTGTACGGTAATATCTTTCATAGTTAATTACTCCTTTTCAAACAATTTTTCCTTTTACTCATAAACAGTAACTTTCCAATAGTTTCCATCGGATGTCCAAATTTCTATACAATCACCATATGGATTATATTTAACTCTGCATACCTGTGATGATTCACATATTTTCCAATAAACATCCGATGGAATTCTATAGTTACTTCTTGTTAATAGTTCACTAATCTCATAAGAGTACATAATAATTTTTCCAATATTTAATTTTTCATTTCAGAGTATTTTTCACATACATAATCTTTGATTTCCGGTTGAATTCTTCCTTCAATAGCTTTTCTTAGTAAACTACAATTTCTAGCATAGCGTTTACATGCTTTGCATTTGTCTTCAAATTTCACCTTATCATCGTCATTATCAAAGATCCCAATATATTCAACAGGATAAATAGTCAGTTCAATTCTTGGATTATCCTTGTCGTAGTAAATTCTCTGAGGGCGGAAGAGTGCTACGTTATCATCCTTCCATATTAATTGTGTTTCTGTGATTGTATCATCTAAGCATTTTTCATAGTTTGCACAATCTTTATCAATTCTGTCAAAATAAAAAACAGCATCTATAAAAAAATGCTGTGTGTTATTTACCTCTCTGGTCCAGTTCTGTTTTTTTACTTCTTCCTCAATTATTTTCTTGAATGCTTTTTTATAGTCTTTGGCTTCTTTAGTCTCATATACCATTGAAAGTGGTCTACCATTTTTCATTATGGTACGCACAGAAGTATAATGGTTAACTGAAGGTGGCATAGGAGAGGTCAGGTATAATTTTTCTGTCATCTGTATTATTTAATCTGTCCAATAAACTGTTTTACTTTATCAAAACCAACCATTGCACCAATACCACTTAAAATTCCAAGTAGCACTGCACAAATAATATTGTTTACATCAAAAGCAATACCATATAACTGGTAATATACAAGTGTTCCTACAGTTCCGATAACAATTGCAACAATAAAAGCAAGTAAATTAGAAGCATATTTTCTATTTGCTTCATCAAGTAATTTTTTAATTGTCTCAACTACAAGTCCTGTTGCAATACTATAAATTGCAAATAACATAATAAAAGTATTTGTATTCATTCATTTCACCTCTTTAACCGGCTGCTTTATTTTCTTCTTTATTATTTAAGTCTAAAGTTACAGATGGAGTCTCTATCGGATTTTCAAACTGTCCCATTTGATGTTCCACACGACTATTTTTCATATAACTTAAAACAGTTGGAATTAATGAGGCAGGAATAGCGACAAGTGCATACATAAAACTTGTGTCACCTGTAATAGTTGCCATATGTTCTGTAAACCATAAAATCTGTATACAAATAGCAATCACAGTCCATAACACCATCTTACTTGTTCTTGGTTTCTTAAACTTAGGAAATCTGCGTTTTGCTTCTCTAAGTTCTTTTCTCATTTCATATTGACGCTTTTGCTGTTTGATCTGCGTCATTTCTTTTTCAAATTCTTTTTCTGTTAAATATTTCATAATGTATCACCTATAATTCGTGATTTTTCCATTTTTCTCTAAGTCTCTTATGATCACTGATAAGGAATGCGAATACAAAGCGTCCTGGATTTCTTTTTGAATCTAAGACTGCCTGTAGTTCTGCATTACCGCGAAAAATATAAGCATTACTCTGAAGCGCATTTTCAAAGAATACACATTTTTCAGGATCATAATATTTATTCATTACTTCGTTATATTCGCGCATAAGCATTTATCCTTTTGGTCATATAGAAAGGCGAAAAAATGAGGTAAGAATGATTTTAAAACGCGAACAATGCGAATAGGTCATATTTTTCTTACCTCCTTAATCACTCTTCAAAATTATTTATTAGTAGCTTTATTAACTACTGGTTTTACTGTAGAAACCGGTTTAATCTTTACTGCCTGTTTCTTTTTCTCATCAGCTTTCTCAAAAACTTTGTCATTTTTAAGAACTGGTTCGATATTTTTGATTCCATCCATTACCTCATCAGAATCATCAATTTCGTCATGAACTTTTTTTAATTCTTCATCAGAAATCTGCATGATTTTATCAATATTTCCCTGTACAGATGAGTTAAACGGAATATTCTTAATATTCATCACAAGAAGTTTTTCTCTAGCTTCTTTCTGAGTAAGTCGTTTACCAAGCCAATCGCTAATAATGTAATAAACATCCTGGCACTCAGATCTGTCAAAAAGAGTTCTCCATTTTGGCTGACGTTCATATTCCCAACAGTATGGACAGTATTCATACTCAGTTTCACACATTAAACATTTTCTTTTCTTAGACATGGTATCTCCTTTCCTTCAAAAATCCCATGGACATATTAGCCCATGGGATTAAGAAAATATCAGTCTTCGTCTGCCTGTACATCATCTTTTGGGAATACCATATAGAACAGACGTTTCTTTCTAGCACAGTAGTCAGACTGAGCATCACCCTTGTAATCGAATGTAGAATCATTCTTCATAGCAATTGTGGTCTCTGGACTTGGCTGGAAGCTTGGGAATACAATGTAACCAAGACGCAGAACGTCTTTTTCACATGGGTCACAATATAATCCAACGATTGTAAGGCGAACTGTTTTAGGAAATTTATTTGCATGATTCTCAATAATAACAGTGTCTTTACACTTGTACTCATATTTAATAAGCAGCTGTACGATTTCTGCATTGTCCTTTACTTTAGTTGGGAAAGTAATCTTCTTTGCTGCCAACTGGAATTTTGTATTCTCGTCAGCCTCACCATCAGATAAAGTAAAGGATTTACCTGTACCACCATCTTTATAAATTGGTGTTACACTAACAGTACCAGTAACAGGCTCATCTGGAAGATCGAAATCTGCTTTGCTTGGATCTACAAGAAGCATTTTTGGAGCTTCAATTTCACCTGCGGTATCAACCATAACCTTTTCAGAACCAGTTGTACCTGCATAAGCACCAAGTACAAGATGAGTATTTGTCAGAGTAACGGCTGCAGCTTTAGCAGTATAAGATCTCTTAATAAGGGCACCATCCTTGTCAACAGAGTCTTTTGTATCTGCAGAAATGTCGATAGAAACATCACTGATATCCGGAAGTCTGTAATAAACTTCTCCAGTGTCTTTATTATCAGCGACAGCATGAAGGGCTGAGTCCCAAATTACACCATCAAGATTAAACATGTGTGTATCCTCCTTTAAAATTTTTGCATAAAAAAAACAGACCTAAGTTTGGTCTGTGCTACGTAACCAGTTAAATGATTCTTGCTTAATATTTTTTGTATCCATAAATCCACTATAAGCTCCTTGTGTAAGAGCAATAGTAGAAGTGTAGATTTGTGAACGCTTAACAGCATCCATAAATTCATATATTCCACATTCTTTTAACTGATCTTTACTATATTTGAAGCCAGGATAAACAAGCATGGCAGAAATCAAATTAACTAATTGAGATTCATACGGCTTATTTGCCTGAGCTTTCATTCTGTTTCGGTCTCTTTCAATGACCAATTTCTTTGCAGTTGCTCCTTTTATAATCTTAGTCCCTGTATAAGTCATACCATTAATACGTCTTACATAAGAAATCATATGATGATAAATAAAAGAATCAATTGCAAAATCAAGTTCTTCATTATAAAGAACTGTTTCGCCTGTCTCATTTTTTGTAGCTAAGCGGAATTTACTAAAATCTAAATCTCCAAATAAAATTCCTGTTTTGTCTGGTGTTAAGCTTGTGGCAAAAACACAGAAAAAATCAAATTCACTAATCTTATTCCAATCTTGCCCATTATCCCAAAGCATTACCTTAAAATCTGACGGTGTACCACATAACAAGCCTATCATCTGATAATATTCCTGCTCACCAAAATTAATAATATCCTGCATAGTCGGTTGCGAAATTGTTATATAACTGTTCAGTCTATATGGTTCTCTAAATAGAAGTTTGCACTCATCATATTTAAAGACTGATTCATCAAACTCTAACTTGTCCATGGTTGTTTATTAATAACCTGTCGCTTTCCATTTCGAATACCGGTGATATTATTTGTGGTTTCCTGTTCAAGAACAATAGTTCGGATGATATAATTTGAATCTGTAAAAGATTCCTTGTCGCTTACAATATTGCAATGTGCACCAAAAATATTAGACCAATTAAATCTGTCACGAATAATTGAGCCAATAAGATCATGCCGTGTAATTCCTGTAAGTGGATCAATTGCATCACGTACATCTACCATTACTAAAAAAGTAACATTCATATAACACATGATTTGGTTGTACTTTGGAATGTCTGTGAATTCAGTTTTAAAACAAAGATGATGTCTAACTTTATCTTGTGTATTAGGTAAATAGAAATGAGGGTGGATATTCCCTTCTTCTCCATAGTACATGGTCCAGTCGCCATCGTAGTTGATAGTTCCGTCCGGATTAAAAAGTTCAGTATCTTCTAGGTCTAAATTGTGAAATGCATACAAGAGTTCTGGAGATTTTAGTAAGGCTTTTTTAACCTTTTCTTTTAGATAAATATTATTATCATCAGGAACGCTCGTTAATGCTGTAAGCTTTGCAAGAAGTTCCTGCTTTGTTTGAAGCTTATCCATTTATGAGCCTCCCTTATAATACAGATGAAATTTGAAGTTGAATTTCTCCAACAATATTTCTTCCATCTTTATTTATAGAGCATTTAATTACAAGAATTTTCGTTAAATACTCTTTATTGTCTGCTATTTTAATTTTAATTTTGTTGCTTTCTTTTTGCTCTAACCAGGTGATTAAATCAGTATTATCCGTGACTTCGATTTCATCTGGGTCTTCATGTCTGTTATTTTTTACATAACATGACCAGCTACTTTTTGCTAAATAAGGGACAAATTCATCTGTGATTTCGTTACCCTGTATATTAAAGAATTTTGCAGTAATTAGTTTATAACTACCACCAATCTTAATTTTATTGGCATTACATAATAAATCACAATGAGTAGTATCCATTTTTGTTTCAGTGTCTGTATGGAATGGAGTGTCAGTAGGGACTTCATTGTCATATAAATCTGCATACATAGCAAAAATGTCGCCTTGAGCAACTTCAACATCATCTCTACCATCTGTATAAGGATCAAATTTATCCTGTGCAAAAGTAAGTCTCTTCAGTCCAAATAAAGGAGCTGTTTCAACTTTACTTATCTGGAATACATTTGGTTTTTCTACAGGTGCAGAAATGATTATACGCATATTTTTATTGTCTTCTTCTACATAGTAGATATCTTCAGTAATTGGATTCAACGGAACGATTGCCTTAAACTGGCTCTCGGTGGAAGTGGAGTAATACCTTATGTTACTTTTACAGTTCGTTAAGCTGCAAAAGAATTATTTACATAGCGTGAAATATAAACTTCATATTTTCTTTTTAAGTGAATTGTGGAATTGTTGTAAATGTAATCTAAAAATATTTTAGTATTATGTATATTATTAATTTTTAAATCACAAGTTATATCATTATATTTATAAATTGTAGATTCAATATTTAAAGTATCATATAGAACATCTTTTAGCTTATATAAAAACATGCAAGTACCTGTTAAAGAAACTCTATTTCGTGTTTTTATAATAGATCCATCACCATCTAAATAACCTCGAATTAAATGCGGAAGCAAATTATTAGATACCCATTCTGGGTACTCTAATTTAAGACTTTTCTGATTAACTATTCCTAAATTCCGAAGTTGATTTGCCATATATTTATTAACAATAGAAAGTTTGTATTGATTTTTATATGTAATTTTCTTCTTTTTCATATTTATAGGCTTTATTGGTCTATTACTACCTAATAATGAGTTTATTTTTTCCAAAATGTATTTATCATCTTCTTGGAGACTTATTGATATGGTGTTTTTGTGAACACATCCATCTGCCATTAATAATCCAATAATATAAGCTTTTTCTTGATTGTCTATTTCATCAAAATAATGCTCATTTAAAGTATATTTTTGATTAAATTTTTCCGATCCAATTATTTCAACATTATTTCTTTTTAGTATTTCAGAAACCGTTGATTGGCTAATTTTATATTTTTCTGCAATTTTATGTATTGGCAATGGTGAAAGATAATCATTAATGATATCTTTTTCATCAATATCAGATACTTTTGTTCTGGTGTGAATTCCATTTTCTAATAATAATCTACCTATACTTCGTGACGGAACATTAAATTTTTCTGCTATAATTTTCAATTGCATTCCACTTTTTTGTAGTTCAACAATTTCATTAAAATGTTTTTTTAATTCTTGTTTATATTTCCCTGAGTACATAATAAATTCCTCCAAAATTTTTCATATGATAAATTGCAGTAATTGTGCAATTGGAGGTTGCAACAAAATGGGAGCTACCCACTGTCCTGCAATATTATCTTCTCAATTAGTAAATAATTTTTCTCATAAAATGAGAGCTGACTATATCTTCACCATGCCTTGCGGTTTAGGTGCTCTCCGTTTCGAACACTTGTCCTACATAAATAGTCGATGAGCCTTATCCTATTCGGATCTTGGTTGCTGATTGTCCAACACTTGTAATTTTCAAACATTCACACTTGATCGTATTTCATATCTATGTTGTAGTTTACAAATTTCATACAGATTTCCAGCAGTTAAAAGAGATTCACTGCATAGTTTCCAAATGCAGTGGACAATTACTTATCGGTCCAGAGGCCGCTGTTGTACGAGGATTGTGTCCTCGTCACTCCCCAAATTTTCCGTTTATACCGTTTACCATTTTTCTTTACAATAAAATGAAACCAATAATCACATGGAAGGATATTGTATTTGACAAACTGATTACCTATTTCTTTTGTACAGATAATCCATCTATGATAAATACCTTGATCATCAGCTATATCAATATATAATCCTACAAAGTCTTCATTAGAGTATTTTCGTCTGTAATCTGTTTCAAAATAATAGAGTTCATCAGTTGGTTCGAATTGTGTCTTCTGACTTGGTTTAAATTGTAGATAATACTCAACTTGATCTTTATCCAGTGAGCTATAAGATTTGACAATAAATTTTGCATCAATGCGAGTTTTGGTTGTATGTGGTCCATGAGTAATATTTCTATTCAAAGTAGGAGAGTCATCATGATAATAATCATAGATATAACAAACCCTTGATGCGATAGAATTATTCCATGTCGCTTCCATAGCATCATCAGATTGTTTTTTAATCTGTTGACCAATCGTTCCAATATTCGCATATAATTGCTGCATCTCTCTAAAGGTAGGCATAATCAGTCCTCCTTTATTTTAAGCACTGCAACACCGGCATCTAAAATGAGTTTTCTATAATCCTCAAATTTAGAATCTGGTTTATTGTATGTAACTCTGGCAGCTTCTAATAATTCAATAATTGGTACCAACTCAACAGGGTAGAAGAGTAGGCTGTTTAATCCATCTAAGTCATATTGAATATTCTGAAATATTTCATTTACGTCTTTACCTGGATATTTACTTGAAGTATTTGGATCTGCACATTGTAATAAAAAGAAAATAGAACCTCGTAATGTCTTCTTAATTTCCGACATTTGCATATCACTAAATTTTCCGTAACGGTGCTTCATCATGACGTTTCACCTCCGGAGATATAACTGTTATTTATATATCCATCATCACGGATAAATTTTCGAAGATTACGCTCTAAAGATTCTAGTCGTTCTATATTCGTCTTATAGTTGGATTGGATGTTCTTTTCTTCCTTACTACCAATAATTCTTGCAGTATTAATCGCATTATCAACCTGTGGCTTTAACCATCCGATTACCATATATTGAGCAAAAATATTTATTACAAAATCATCATCTGATTCCTGATCTGATGGATTATTGAGAGAGTATGTCAACTCTAGTAATCTATCATCTAATTTCAATTGAGAAAATTTTTTCTTAATATATGGCTTCGATGCAGCGTCATGCAACCATGAACGCATACGATCATACGCGAAATCTTGTGGTAATTTATAGAAGTTTGGATCATCCATTAGATTATAAAATCTGTTAAATATCTCATCGTAGGTCATATAGCACCTCCGATCTTATTAATTACATTTTCAGATCAAAACGAGTACCACAAACTTTGTCAATGATTTTCGCTTTGTTCCACTGTTCAAATGTACCGTTTTCCATCTGTGTAGCATAAGTAGTGATAATTCTATTTTTAGCTGTAATTGGAAGCTGAATAAATGCTTTTTCAAAGTCACGATATGGAAGGTTCATTACTTTCTCAATATCTTTTTCATTAAACATATTTTCATAAACTTCCTTTACTTCAAACCAGTGCTCGTCATTTATAAGATTTTCATCCTCAATAATAATATCTGGATCAAATATAGAACCTTTATGCTGAAGCATTGCAGCTTTTAAATCCTGATATTCAATATTTCGTCTATCACCAGCACCATTAAACGCATATGTCATGTGTGTATGATCACCTGTAAACAAGAGCACACCAGCAAAAAGTGACCTACATGGAATCATTTCCTCTGGTCTATAATCTGCATCTGTTTTTACTACTTTTTTAGGTTCTTTTACCTCTACTTTTTCAGGTTCATCCTGAACCGTAATATAATTGGCTCTTACCATTTCAATTGCTTCGTCAGAAAGTGGAGTCATATGATTTTTCACAGGAACTTCGTTTTCCTTTAATAACGCTACAACATCTGAACTTGGTACACCAATTTCTTTTGCAAGCTCAAAAACTTTCATAGTTATTTTTCCTTTCATTCATAAAAATAGGAGTGTAGTAAACAACCACACTCCTAAATATTTTTATATTAGACGAAATTACGCCTCAAGAGTCCATGTACCAAAACGTACATTAGTCATTGTCTCAAGACCCATGCAAGTTCTAATACGGTAATCTTTTGTCTCATCACCAGTCTCGCCCATTTCGTTTCTTTCAAATGTTGCATCAGAACCTTCATAAACGAACTTAACGAACTTATCAATATTATTAGGCATAATCAGAAGTTTCTTATCATCTTCCAGATAGTGCTCAACATCATTGTAAGCAAATGCCTGTGGAATCTCTACAATTTCTGTTCCTTCGAATGATCCAAGACGACCCATTCTATAGATATCAGATTTTGCTTCATTAGAAATCCACTGTACACTACCGAAGTTCTGAAGTTCTCCAAGAGCTACCTCAGTACCCATAATTACTGCCTTAGAACCGGTAGCAAGCTGTACATCAGAGATAAGTCTTTTCAGTTTAGCTCTATTTTCAGCTTTAGCTTCACCTTTGATATTCCATTTTGTAGGAACTGGAAGCTGCTGAGATGCAGACATAACAGCATCATGAAGCATTGTATTTACATAACGATCAAATGCTTCTGTAATTTTATTAATCAGCTCATTCCAGTCTTCAACACCCTGCATAAACCTAAGAAGGCTCATGTATACGCCTAATCCAAAGTAACTTGTACTAACTGTGCGAGTCTGTCCTGCGCCAAGTCTCTGACGTTCAATTGCGTGCTGTCCACCAGAAAGTTTTGCTACAGTAAGGATACAATCATCTTTAATGTAGAAACTGTTTTTCTCTCCGATTGTTGTATTCTTAAAATCAACATATTTTCTAAAGAATGGATCTGCTGACCAACCTGTTACCAATGTATCATCAATTGTGTCCTCGATAATCTCGAATAACGCTTCTCTTACTGCAGTTCTTCCTAAAGCACGTTTAATCTGAATATCAGTTGCGTCCTCGGAAAGTCCTGCAATTTCTCTAAATTTTGTTCTAATTACAGTATTGGCATCTGCTACAGACTGGTTCTGAAGTGTGCCATTATATGTATCAATACAAATTTTTGTAAAAGTTTTAATATCTTTTGCGTCTTTAAATTTTTTCTGATTTAAATCAGTATATTCAGCAAATAATAATTTTCTCATTATGATATATCCTCCTTTCTATTAGGCTTCAACAGCAGCATTTCTCTTAACGAATACTGCATATTCACCGTTTGGCCACTGCTTGTAGATATAGCCAACAAAACCATGTGTCACAGTTGTTTTATTTGGATCTTCTGCAGCAGTTGTTAATTTGAAACCAGTTCCATCAACAACAACATATTTTCCAACCTCAACCTCTGTTTCGTCCTTGAAAGCTTCTTTAGAAAGGCTAAATCTGTCTGTTTCGAATGTTTCAAATGCACGAATTCTTTCTCCCTGACCAATAAAATACTGGGACTCTTCCTGCATTCTCTTTGTGTACTCTTCGTAGATTTTTACATCATTTGCAAGGATTACAACTTTATCTGTAATCTTTGGTGCCTCTACCTTAAATACATCGTCCTCTACGTAATTCTCTGGCTTCAGAACAGATACAGAACCATTTTCCATCTCTGCATCTTCATTAACCATTGTGTAAAATGCACTTGGAATATCAGTTGCATGCATTAATGTGGCATGAAATACGCCATGTTTGTCGTATAAATATTTTTCGAAATTAGATGCCATTTCGGTTTCCTCCTTTAATATTTTTAGGCAATAAAAAAGAACCTCCACTATAGAAGGTTCTGAATGATTTTAAATTCGTTTCCAATGAAGAACTGTTCCGTTATCTAAATGACCAGTATATTTAATACGTCCAGATAAATAACTACTTACACATCCACCATATTTTTTATCCGCTGCATCCATAGAATTAAATATTTCACCTGTTTCAATACATTTAACAGGAGTTCGATTAAATCCGTTTGGATTATTTTCATTTCGCTGTTTGTTTTTTTCGTAACCGAGAGCAAGCGATTGTTTTTTTAGATCTTTATAATCCATATTAAGATATCCTGATTCACAAGCAGTTTTTAAATACCTGCTTACAGTAGTGTTTGATATTTCAAGCTTTTCGGCTATTTCAACAAAACTTCGCATTCCTTGTTTAACTAAGTCACAAACTGAAATAAATATAGATTTTTCTGCAACGACACGGCATAAAGAAAAGTTTATTTTTGATAAATTTAAGATTTGAGCCACTTCAGAAATTAAAATATGTTCTTTTATATAATCATATCTATTTTCTATATTAACATAATTGCAATTAACTCGAATTACTTTTATATTATGTAATTTTGCTAATACGTCTTTCTTATCATCAATTTGTTTTCCAGCAATATCTTGTTTACCATTGAGAGTAAAATTCCCATGTCCAAGTCCGCCATCCATTTCAACAATATATTCTACTACAATATATTTATGGTTAATATCCCTTACAGCCAGTAAGGAATTATCCATCTTGTTGCTTAAGCTGTATAATGATGGAGCAATCGGTATATCGAATACTTTCTTGGACTCCGCGTCCGTAATTAAGACTGATAACCAGCTCCTCATTCGCAGCGTTCGTTTTATGCAGGTTGAATCGCCATAGGTGCATTCGCGTCACACCACAGTAGATTGAATAGGCAATGAGTAAAACTGGTACTTATCCATTGCAATAATCTTAAGGAGTGACAATTTATGAACGCAGTAGGTATCGATGTTTCAAAAGGTAAGAGTATGGTTGCTATCATGCGACCTTTCGGTGAAATTGTTTCCGCACCTTTCGAAATCAAACACACAGCCAGTGGTATCAATTCACTTGTAGAACTCATCAACTCTGTTGAAGGTGAGTCCCGAATCGTGATGGAGCACACAGGGCGTTATTATGAAGTCCTCGCTCATCAGCTTTCAGAGGCAAATCTTTTCGTCAGTGCCATTAACCCAAAACTTATCAAAGACTTTGATAATGATTCTCTTCGTAAAGTGAAATCTGATAAAGCAGATGCTGTTAAGATTGCCCGATATGCTCTTGACAAATGGCAAAATCTTAAACAGTATAATGTTATGGATGAATTACGCAATCAGCTCAAAACCATGAACCGTCAGTTCGGCTTTTACATAAAACACAAGACGGCTATGAAAAATAATCTTATCGGCATCCTTGACCAAACCTATCCTGGTGTCAATACTTACTTTGACAGTCCTGCACGCAGTGACGGCAGCCAGAAATGGGTTGATTTTGCATCTACATACTGGCATGTAGACTGTGTCCGTAAAATGTCCCTGAATTCCTTTATCGACCATTATCAAAACTGGTGCAAACGTAAGAAGTACAACTTCAGCCAATCCAAAGCTGAGGAAATCTATGGAAAAGCAAAGGAACTTGTTCCTGTACTTTCAAAGGATGCCATTACAAAGCTTATTATTAAGCAGGCTGTAGACCAGCTTAATAGTGCCTCTACAACTGTTGAGTCACTACGCACTCTCATGAATGAAACTGCATCCAAACTCCCGGAATATCCTGTCGTTATGGCTATGAAAGGGGTTGGAACTTCACTTGGTCCTCAGTTGATAGCTGAGATCGGAGATGTTTCCCGTTTCACTCACAAAAGTGCTATTACTGCATTTGCCGGTGTAGATCCCGGTGTTAATGAATCGGGAAGTTATGAACAAAAAAGTGTTCCAACTTCCAAACGAGGCTCCTCTGATCTTAGAAAGACTTTATTTCAGGTAATGGATGTCCTGATTAAAACGCATCCGCAAGATGATCCTGTTTATCAGTTCTTAGATAAGAAACGTGCTCAAGGCAAGCCTTACTATGTCTATATGACTGCAGGTGCCAACAAGTTTCTAAGAATCTACTACGGACGAGTGAAAGAATATCTTTCATCTCTTCCAGAATCTTAATTATCCACTAATATTTTCAGGCCAGCACTGGTGTGGTGGTCTTATTTTGATACCTAATTTTCAACCTGTATAAAATTTTCAATGTTCTTCAATTTAGCCTTGACTTTTTATTTGCAGGCTTTATTATTCACTTTAAAATAAAAATCATATCTATATGGATGTGCCCAATCTGGATTATATTGATGTATATAATCAACTTTAAGTTGGTTTAATATTGACTTCATGAATTTTTCTGCATAACTAAACCCATCACTACAATATTTACATTGTAACCCATGTTTATGTACCTCGTTTCCAGATTTATATATTTCATTACCACAAACAGGACATATAAAATATATTTTCTTATTTGTATTCGTTTTATACCTATAAGCATCATCTGGATCTTTAAGTAATGGTATTAACTCCGGATTTGTTGTTGCCATGTCATTTATGCCAGGAATTACATCAGTATATAAATTACAAAAACATTTTGGACAATTTAAATGTTCTTTTTCTGGCATTATATTTTTAGGTTTTTTCTCAAATTCATATCCACAGCTGTGTCTAATTTTAATAAAATCAGAAGCACTTATATATTGAGAAATAAGTGTATACTCATTTTTATCAAACTTGTTATAAAACTTTTCTTGAAATTCTTCATTAGTTAATATAGTACCCATAAAATAAACCTCTCTTTCAATTAAAAAAGAACCCTAAAAGTTCTTTTTATTTTTTTACTTCTGTATTTTTACAAGAAGTATTCTCAATATTTTCGAACTTAGGATTCTTCCTATTCTTAACATACTTGTGTTCCGTTTTAGGACGTTTGTTAAGATAATCAATCAACTCATCTGTATATAAGAACATCCAAAATTCTCTATTGGTAGATGGATTGACTGATCGTGCAATATATCTTTGATGTGCATTCTCCATAAGCTCCTTTCTAAGAGTAGGAGAGTAGCAATAAAATACATCACTCATAAATAAATACCTCGTTCAACTATAAAATTTTTTCTATATTCAGTTGTTATAATTTACTTCTAAATTATTTTCTAAGAGATTTAAAATAATCTCCATAAGGTGAATTCTCATTATCAGCTTCTGGTTTTTCAGAACCAACACCGAATGTCATTCCACCGTTAAATTTCTTTTTGGATTTTGTTTCAGAAGTGTGTGCAGAAAAAGTACCTGCATTAGATGTGATAAAGTCAGCAAAAATAACTTTTGCCTCTTTTTCAAGATCAATAAGACTGTACTGGTCCATATTCTCAACAAGAGTCTTGAATTCATCTGTGTCTCTTAGATCATTGTATTTCTCCGCATTAAGAATTTCTTCTCTCTGTGTATGAAGTTTTGCAAATTCTGCATTTTCTTTGTATTCAACAAGAGATTCATAATTACTTCTCATCGCTTCAACTTCATCCAATTCCTCTTTGGTAAGATATGTAGCGTATACTTCTACACGATCACCGGTGAGAGAGAAGTTATCTCCATCCTGGGAATATGTCTGCTTGTAAGCAATACCTGTCCAATAATCAGACATAATCAGATAGTTCTCATAAACTTTAACGGAATACCAGCAGTTATCTGATTCACCATACTGAGTATTTACCAGATCAGATAATGCCCAAATTTTCTCATCAAGGGCAATTTCAAAGTTTGCGGATTTCTCATCAACGGTAATAGAGTATTTCTTCTTCTTTTTACCATCTGTTCCACAAGCCTCTTCCTCAACTGGATTTTCTTCAGACCCATCAGATGTTGTAACAGGCTCATCTTCGGATACCGGATTTTCTTCCTGGGTTTCGCCAGCTCCCTCTTCATTTACTGGTTCTTCTACAGGATCAGCGTCACCATTACCTTCGTCTGCATTTTCATCAGAAGTAGGTTCTGGATCAGAGTTACCATCAGTTGTACCTGCATCACCGGTTCCATCATCAGAAGCTGCGCCACCGTCATCATCAAATGTTTCTGTAAATTTCTGTTCAAGCTCTTCGTCAGATAATCCATCGTAATCAAATGTAATATCATCAACTGTTACATTATATTTCTTAAGTAATTCTTCAAATTTCACCAGATCATTTCCTCCTTTCTGATTAATTTGTGTATTATTATTGAAACAAACCTTTTCTAACTTAGATTCAATGTTAGAAAGTCTAGTCTGTAAATCAATCAAAACTGAATTATGTGCTTCACTAAAATCAACAATATCTGCTCTGGAACCTTCCATTCCTTCTGCAATTTCCTGTTTTTCTCCATTAACATCACGAGAACCCAAGAATGTTGAAGCATTTAAATAAAAATCATCTAAATCAAGAACTTTTTCTTTTGCATCATAAGATAATTCTTCAATGACAAGCTCACAACTATTTTTAGTACCGTTTTTTTCTTCAAGTATAGAAGTAGTGCGAGTGTAGTCTTCAGCAATATAAGCATAAGCACATACAAAGTCTTTATCTAATTTATCATCATGTTCCCAAAATGCTGGTTCAGAAGAGAATGATCCAACTTGAGATTCAATATATACTGTTTCATCTTCACCAGTTTCTTCGTTTCTGACAGTTTTCATTTCGTGACCTTCGAAATCCCATGAACCATCGTCAAGCTGATGAATAGCTGCGAGTACCGGTCTGTCTGGGATTGTTTTCATTGCACGTTCTGCAGCTTCTTTAGAAACACGAGATTTATTTCGATTTACTCCAGTATGGAAAATTTTAATTTTAACTTTTTTCATACCACGATGATTTTCATCAACAGAGTCTTCTGACTCAAAAGTAGTAGGAACTTTTACCGCAAGTTTATATCCTGTTTCATTTGAACTGAATTTTGCAAATTTCTGCTCTTCACAAAATTTGACTAAATCATCAATGGTGAGTAGCGTTTTGTTTCGCATATTTGGTATTTACCTCCTTTCCAAAAATTTCTATATAATAGCCCTTAGAAAAGAGGACTAAACACACATAATATTTGTGAATTTTACTTTAGACATATCAATGTCATTTTCTGCAAAATTCATCTTAGTATTATTTACAAACATATAAAAATGAGCAGGTGTCTGGACCTCTATATAACCTAGAGTGATCAACTGCTCACGAACTTCTTTATCATATGTAAAAATAAATTTTTTATCTTTCATTATTTATCACTCATTTCCACGTTCTTTGGATTTACTACCAGAATCGGTTAGATCATCAGAATCTTTACTTGGGGCACCGCCATTAATAGGATCGGTATCTGAAGTTGGTTGACTACCTGATTGGGTATAGCTTGTACTTAATGGATTGGACATTAAATCAACAAGTCCTAAGTCACGTTCAAGTTTAAGAAGTGAAATTTGCTCTAATGGTGTATTACCATCGAGAATTCCAATTGACATTCGAGAAAATCCATTTTGGGCTGATTCAACTAATTCTTTACGTTTTGACTTTTTTGTGTATGGGCTAACTCCATCTATATATTTAAAATATCCATGTCCAGTTCCTATAGTGTAATTAAAATATAAATTCAAGTATCTTTGAACCTGTGGTAAAAGAGTACTTTGACCATATTTCATATCTGCAATAATCTGTGCTTCGTAAATTGTTGTTCCAGATTTATCTGAATTAAGAATAACACCACCTATATGTTTAAATATATTTGCTATTGAGTTAGAAATCATATCGCTGTCATCGGTATTATTTAAATCTTTAAATTCAATTGTCTCAATTGGAAGTGGAGAAATGGCAGCATTAACACATTCTGGAAGATTTGCTTCTAGCTTATTGTAATATTTTAAGGCTGTTTCTGGATCAACCTCAAAATCGTCTGGCTCATCTGCCCCTGTAAGAGGCTTTAGTCTTGCAACTAATAATTTATAAGCACTAAGCTGATCTTTTACTGACTGAATTCCAAGTAAATCCACGGCATTTATCAAAATCTCAAATAGCGATGAAAAACTCGGGTAATCCATAGTCGGATCATCACTATTTACTTTAAAACAAACCTGTCTTTCAGGCTCAAGTTCCTGCCATCTTAATGTAGAATCTTTCTGATATGCTTCATATTTAGATTTGAATTCAGAATCCCAATATTCAAGATATGCTTCATGTGATCTGAAATAAGAAAAGTCAAATGCAAATCTGAATACACCTGCTTCAACAGATGATACTCTACAATAATCTCCATCAAGAATCTGATAGAAACAAGTTCCACCTTCCTGATCAGAATCATCATAAACATATGCGTACACAGAGTCTTCACGCCAAGCTACAAGAAGTAGTTTTACAAGTTCACTGGCAAAATCCATACGTTGCCAACGAATCATAGTCTCATACCAAGTATTAGTACGTTCCTCTGGAGTCATTTCCTGCGTAGGATCATCCAATGGGATAATATTGAACGCATCTCCACAAATCATAGTCGCATAGTGTAAACAGATACGTCTGTACTCATAGCAAAGTCTGTACAGATACCGGCTTAAATTCCTTAACTGAGACTCGTATGATTTTGGTGATTTCATATAAGTACGAAGTGTTTCCCTGGAATATGTCTGGAAAGTACGCGATTCAGTTTTTGACAAATCGGTAAGCTGCAATGCGTCTATCATAGCCTTTGTGGTTTTTGCCATTTCAAGCACACGTTCATGTTTCGTAAGTGTTGTTGACATTTCAGCTACAGTTTTCTTCCCTTTTGGTGTATCAATAGTTGGAACAGTGGCTGATTTGTTTAATAGTAATTTATCAACTTTGTCCAGTTTCTTTGTTGAAGTAGAATTTGTGGACTTAGTTGTTTTAGTTGTTGATACTTTAGTTGTTTTTGGAGCTACCTTTGACTTCGAAGTGGAAGCTGAGGCAGTTGTATTAACGGTTTTATTTGAAATAGGTGTACCGTCCTGCACCTTTGGCTTATTTTTACTACCTTTGGGTCTACCCATTGGTACACCTGCCTTTCTATTTATTGTTTTTGATTTGGATTGATTGGAATTTATTTTAAGAAGTAAGAGGTGGGAGAGTAGTTGGTGTTGGTTGATGGGATAGTGTTAGATTTATTAATCGAAATAAGAATGACGCTTCGCTGTACGGATTGGTAGGATGTCAGCGAGGTTTGAAGTTGATTTTTTCTTTTTACCGGTAATACTTTTTCTTCGTTCTTGCATAAGAGCATAAGATATTAGACAGGCTGTATACGCGCGGTCATCATGCATTTTATTAGCTTTTTCTGGTGTAAGCTCAAATGAATCCTTTCCAGATTCACGTTTTTTACGAACCATATTAACAAGTTCCTCTTTTAAGGCATCAATATTAGTAAGGGCAAGTTTATCAGCCCAGTCGAGTTTTACAATTTTAGTCTTTACCGATTGAACCTTAGAAAGTTCTTCTCTAAGTTGTTTTTCAAATTCTTCTTCATTAAGTTTTTGTTTCTTCAACTCAGAAACAATTCTAGTTTTTTCTTTCTTTAAAAGCTTTTCATCTATATCAAACATAGATAGATAATCTTTATTATCATAAGAAGCAGTGAAACTAATTTTATCTTGATTCATAAGTTCAATCATTGCCTCATACATTTCTGATTTATATGCAGCTGGTGCCATTAAATGTAATTTATTCACAGCGTTTGGAAATTTTTTCACATATTCAGCTGAATACTCTTTATCAATTAGACCTCTATGCATAATTCCTTTATCATCTACCCAATCTTCCATAAGATAATCCGCTATATTAACACCTGCTCCACCAGAACCTGCATCAATATAAACTCCTACAATATTATCATAATTATCTGCACCACCATTATAGTCAAGAATAAGCTGTTTTAAATATTTAACTTGATCTGGTGTTTGCATTGGTGACTTAATTTTCTTTCCGACATCTATAAGGTTTACACAGTTTACAATGCGCATTCTCTTGTCAATAGTACCGTCAATTTGTTCAAAGTCATAAATTTCCCCAACAGTGATAACACTATTGTCTCTGCTTCTAGCCGGATCAAAGCCTATGGCAAAACGTTTGTTACCTGTATCATTGTATAGAAGTGGTTTTCTTACTTCCTCATTTCTCGTAATAACACCGCGTTTAATAATTGCATCACTACCTGCTTGTGTACTGAAAATGCAATAATATTCACGTAATGCTTTCTCTGGATTTGTTCTCATCGCTGCTTCTATAGTAGATTTGCTATAAAGCGGAGCAATTAACTTTCCGTGTTTTGTTGGTTTTAATACTATTTCACAATCAATTTGCGCAACAAAATAATCAGTATCTCCCATAATCATTCGTTTCGAGAAATCTCTATATAGCTTATAAAATTCTGTATCAACACTGGATGCAGAACTGATGTAAAACAACTGATTTTGCACAGGAGATGGGATTGCACGAAGTCTATTAATATCAATAGAATTACCATCTCTATCCTTACCGGTAGCAAAACCTTTATTTACAATAACAAATGCAGCGTATGTATGCATCATATCAGCATCAAGAAACCCACACTCATCAAAACAACAAAAATTGCTTCGAGCGCCGCGCTTCTTATCCACATTACTATTTAATGTCTTTGTCATTGAACCATTATAAAGTGAATAAGAGAATCCATCAGATGAATGACTAAATCCGTCTCCTGCAGCATTTTTTATTTCAACTTCATTTTTGAAAATATATCCAGTAGATCCCATCATACTTTCAATATTGTCATTAGCCAATTTTTCAAGAGTAGTAAATGTCTGTTCTGCCTGTGAACCAGAACCACTTGCTATATAACTCCAATAATTAGTAAAAAGCATGTCCTTAGACATAATTACAATATCAGTTATTGTGCTTTTTCCAAAACCACGACTACATACAAGTAACACATTTGGACACATCCATGCTCTTTGAACTATATATGCTTGTGCATCTAGTAATTCTATATTAAAAAAATCATCTATAAATTTTACTGGATTTGCTTGATAATATTTTTGAATTTCTGCTAATGCTATAAGTGATTCAATTTTCCTCTGAGATAGAGCATATATACCACGTTTTACATAGACATCATATTTATAATTATTATCAAAAATATCATTAAGATATTGCTTTTTTATTCCAGATACTTGTTTTAATTTATATTTACTATAATCAATTTGTGAGGTTATCTGATTGATTGTTTTCTCCGCTTTCGGATTGATCATCATCACTATCAACCTCCTGTTCGCCTAATTCATCTGCGGAGAAATAGGCATATAAATTATCCAAATCAACTAAATTATTTTGATCAAGTAACCCATTTTCCTTAAGTACATCTTTTAAATCAATATTTTCTCTTAGTAAGATCCTAGAAATTTCCTTATAATGTCTGCAATCTTCTTGATATTTTCGGACCATAACACGTTGTTCTGCAACAATATCAGACCATTCTGATTCATCTAAATGAAGCTGCTTCATAATAGAAGCATCACTCATTTCCATAACCTGTTGCATACCTTTACATGTCCAAATATCAAAACCATTTACTTCACCTTCACGAAGATTAAGATCTTTTATTTTTTTAATCTTACCAGTCCAGGTATTTTCACCTTTCTTGGCATTCTTATTATTTTTTAGGGAAATACAGCTCTCTGCCGCAAGACTTGTAATAACAGAAGATACTTTACTTTTACTATCCTGAAGAGATTTAATGGTTGCTGAATTTTTCTCAATATTATCAATATCAACCATAGCTTTTGAAATTGCGTTATCAAGTTTAGATTGTTGAAGAAACCCTCTTACAATAGAAATACATGAAGCATTTCTCATCATATCATCATTTCCATCACCACCAGCGTCTATAAGACCAATTAACTGTGCATATAAAAATGGTTGGTCAGTAACTTCTTCAAATTCAAACGGATCATATCCTAAAAGCCTAATAACATCTTTTTTATTTTTATAAAAATCTTGCAATGTTTCAGGACTCATTTTGTTTAATATGTCATTATTTGAACTATGTTCTTCTTTGACCTCAACATTCCCATCATCTTCATCTGAGTCCCTATATGTAAGAGTGTAATATTGGGGCATAGCAATATTTTTTACATAAGAATCAAACGGAGTTTCACGAGTTTTACCAGAATGTAAATTTTCAGACTCAGTAACACTAGAGTCCCAAACTTCTTTTAAAAACGGTTTATTAAGATAAGAGAGTGCAAATTTCATACTTTCCTCAGTGCAATATTTTTCTCCTGTTTTATCACTTAACACAGCTAATTCTTTTGCACAATCCTTACAGATTGAAGTAACACCAAGTTTATTAAGTGGATCTGTACTTGTGTAAAATTTATATTTTGGTTTTAATTTTCCACAAATATAACAAGTTGCATAATTATTTCTAAGCTCATTGATTTCTGCATTTAACTTATCTATTTCTGCTTGAGACTCTTTAAGCTTTAATCTTGCCTGGGCAGCTGTTAGTTTTGCTGGTGCTATTATTTTCTTTTCAGTAGCCGTAACAGCCACCTCCTTTTTATCATAAAATAAGAGACGGTTTACGCCGCCCCTTTTAATTCGTTAATATAATTAATTACTATAGTCTCTATATTACATTTTTCCCAATATGGGATTCTAAGCAATTTAATATTATTGCTTTTACAATATTCGTCTTTTATTTTATCTCTGCGTTTAGTATTTTCAAAATTTAATATACTTGTTTTTTCTGAGTATGGACCAAACCTAATTGGCATATAATGCTGTTCTCCATCATATTCTATTAAACCTAGTAATTTTTCGTTATCATAAATTCCAAAGTCAAAACGTAATGGAGCTACATCAATACAATCTTTAAAAGAAACTTGTTTGTTATATTTACAATTTTCTTTTTCTAAAATATTTCCTATAATTTTTTCATTTTTTGAAGCAATGCAACCACAACTTATTGTGTGTCCATTTTTTAAATTTCCAGAACTAACAACAACATGATTCCCACATTCACATAAACATTCCCATTGAACAGAAAATGATCCATTCGGATGAATTAAGTTATCAGAACGCTTAACCACTGTTAACATTCCAAACTTTTGTCCTGTTAAATTTTCAAAACTTCTTTCTGATGATATTCTGGATCGTAAGCAACCACATGATTTTGCTTGACCATTTCTTAAATTACTTTGTGAAATAATTTTTACATTCCCACAGCTACACTTGCAATTCCATTGTGTGTTTTGAAACCCATTTGGTGATATGTAATTTTCAGCTCTACTAAGAACTATTAATTGTCCAAACTGCATACCTGTTAAATCAATTAAACACCTCTCAGATGTATTTTGATTTCTTTTACATCCGCATCCTTTAGTATGTCCTGATGTTAAATTAGAAGATTCTACTATAGTTTCATTTCCACAATCACACCGACATAGCCATTTTACTTTTTTTCTATTTGAATGTACTAAATCATCAACCCTTTTTATAACAATTAGTGTACCAAAACGCTGCCCTGTAAGATCCTTAAAATTTGGCGGTGTATGTTTTATACATCCACAATGAGTCTTTTTACCATTACGCAATTTTGCACCATCTGCAACACAATCATTACCACAGTCACAAATACATTTCCAATAAATTCTATCTTTTTGTTTATGGTCAATTTCTTTTGCAACTAATTTTCCAAAACGTTGACCTGTCAAATCAATAAATTTCATATAACCAACTTCTCCAATCAAAATAATTATCTAATTTAATAAGAAGAGTGCAGCATTTCGCTACACTCAAAATTACTTCTACAATGCGATTGGAACCTACCCAATCATGCATAACATTGGAGAAAACAATATCTACTACAGGCTTTGAACCTGTATCTGATGGCACAAAATGTCCGTCCGTCATAACCATTTAGACCAAGTAGACAAAATTCTTTAAATGCAAGCGGATAGTACGACCATCTATTTCTCTTATTACCTACTCACAATCATGTTATCCATGGTTCATAATTGTTTTCAGATCTGGACCAATCCAGATAGCTTCAATGCACTTGCCACACAAAGCAAGACTTGGTGTAAACACCATTTCAAGTAAAAACCTCGAAGGTTTTTGTTCACAAGCTCAAATCTGGTTTACTGCACGCAACGCCCCAGTAAAAACCTCGAAGGTTTTTGTTCATTATTTTTTCCTGTCACCGGTATGCGAAATCTACACCATGCCTCCGGTGGAATACTATGTCGTAAATAGGAAAACTGGGATGGTGGGATTTGGACCCACGACATACTGATTAACGGTCAGCCGTTCTACCAACTGGACTACATCCCAAGACGCTGGACCGAAGCCCAGCTTGGAGAAATAATAATGAAAACGAAAAATACAAAGAAAAGAGAAGAATAATAGAATAGGACAGTAGTCCTATTTAGTGGATGGAGAAGGATTCGAACCTTCGAAGGCAGAACCGCCTGATTTACAGTCAGGAGCGTTTAACCACTTCGCTATCCATCCAAATAGAATTTTATACCTCAATAAAAATTGAGTTATAAGGCAGTGTACCTGGACTTGAACCAGGAATCTTCATTTGTATATTTACCAGAATTTGAATATGACGCTTTACCATTAAGCTATACCTGCCAAGTAGGAGAGTAGTTACCCTCCAATATGTACTTCTAAATAAATGCTTCATCTGATTCATCAGATTCATCATTCAATATAATGTAATGATTTTTTGTGGTACTTACATCCACATGTCCTAATAGTTTTTGTGCTACTTCTGCAGATTTATGTTCATATACAACAAGATTAGTAGCTCTTGATTCTCTAAATAAGTGTGGATGAACACGTCTTCCAACAATCTTAGTGAATAATCCGCTACACCAATCATTAAAAGTTGACTCACTTACTTGTTGAACACCATCTTTACTTTTTGTTACAAACATATATGGACAATTATCATTTCCACGTTCTTCAATCCATTTTTTTAACCATCCCATTGCATCTTCACCAAATTTAAGCTTACGTGGTTTCCCTACAACAGACGGACCTTTGCAACGAATAGTATGTGTTGTATATTGCTTAGAGATAACAGTGTGTTCAACACCATCTTCGTCCTTTATCTTAATTTCTTTTTCTTTTGGTTCATATGTAATAACTTCTTTAAGAAGCTGTCTTGCTTCAGCTCTACGGCATCCTGTACTATAAGAAAATACAAGATATGCAAGTTTTTGCCATTCTTCACGTTTTTCAAGCTCTCTACACAAATTTACATATTCATCAGGTGTAAGTGGAACTTTTTCATGAACATATCCGGTTTTTACCACTTTTATTCCAACGGTGAAATTTCTGAAGGTAGGGTACTCGTCCTCGTACATCATCATTACATAATTACAAAATGCACTTGCACATGATTTTTTAAATTTAATCGCAGAATCAGACAATCCTCTATTTGTAAGCCAGTTAAGATATTTTGCGAATTCTTTTTTCTTAATTTCAAGAAAACTTTTATTTTTCAAATAATCTTTAACCCAAACGAAAAATATTTTAATTCCTGACTCATATACTTTTTTAGTTTTTAAAGAAAGTTCAGTTTGATTATCCAGATAGTCCTGAACCATTTCTCTATTAAACTCATTTACTTTATTCCATACTTCTTCAGTTATTTCTTCTGATCTTTCAGCATTTTTACCATCCAATAATCTCACTTCCTTTTATCAAAATATTTCGTTATCTTATGTGAGATGACAGCATCAACTATCACCTCTTCAGAGAGTTTTATAATAATGGGCGAAAAAAATAATTGCCTCACGGCAAATCACCACACATAAAATAACGATTTTATATTTACCACAGGACTATTACAGCCCTGTGGAATAGTTTTTTATTATTTTTTAGAAACTGAATTGTATTTTTCAATCCAATCTTTATAATTATCAATAATCCATTTGCGACCTTTTTCAGTCCATTTTAATACCGGTTTATATTTTTCTTCTTTATAACTTTCATAATCTGCATATCCATCTGTAATCAGCCATTTATATTCTTCATAAGGATACCAATTACCATTCTTAAATAAAATACGATTCACATGCATAATTTCATTTAATTTAGCTGCATGTAATCCAAGATCTTTTGCAATAATACTTGTATTAATTAATCCATTTTTCTTAAGAACATCATCATAATATGTAGCTTTTGGTTTTAAAACTGCATTTTCTTTTTCAAGTTCTTCATTCTTTTCAACTTCTACAAGAAGCTGCACTAGAGCTTCTTTGTAATTTACTGGAAGTTTTGGCTCAGAATGAGATGATAACTGTTTTTCCATTTCATTAAATGCTTCAATATATTTTAATTTCCATTCAAGAGCATCTTTCCCAGTAAACCCCATCGCCAGAAGAGAAAAACCATCACGATTAATGAGATATTCGGTATAAGTTCGTCCTCTTGAATTCTTATATTCTGAATAAATAAACATATTTTTCACGGCGGAATTTTCCGCTGTGAGATTTCGTATTGATTCAAGAACATCTTTATGAGCTTTATTAAAATGTTCTGCAATTTCACGACTTGTTGTTAATACTTGTCCATTTTCAATAGAAACTAATTCATTTTTAATCATATATTCACTCTTTCTGCACTATTTATATGCTAAATATATTTTGTTGTTTGCCGCAACATTTACCTTGTTTCCTTACGTGAGATGACTACGGCAATAGCCATCCCAATATGAAAGAGTGCTATGATAAAAATATCAAAACAGAGGGTTAATCACCTCGCGTAAGAAAACAATGTTTATATTCCCACAGGACTATCACAGCCCTGTGGTTTATCAAAAATGAAAAATTCTATTTATCTAGCAGCATCCTTTACAGCTTTTGCCAGTTTTGCCTTAACAGTTTTATGAGGTTTAATCATCAGATCTTCCCCAGTGAGCGGATTGCGGCCTTTTCTTCCAGCTACATCCTTAACTTCAAGACTTCCAAATCCTGGTACTCTAATATCCTCGCCAGCTTTCAGTGTCTCCATGATAACTTCCTGAAGTGCTGTTACGATCTCACCTGTCTCCTTAATTGTCTTCTCTGCTTTAGTTGCTGTTGCTTTAATAAGTTCAGTTTTAGTCATAATTTTGTTACTCCTTTGATCATTTAAATTTTTATAATTTTATTTTTTGTTTTTATTTGTACGTGGGACCGCCACGCTCGGCATGTTATTCAGTTGTCTATATTCGAACTGATTTTCATCAGTCAATAACAATGTTATTAGTTCCTTTAAGACCTTTTTCTTTGTCCCAAATGAAACAAATGCATTTTCTTACAGCACCAACAAATCCGGATTCGTGACTCCAGTTATCCTCGCCTGTAACAGATGGGAGATTACGAATGATTAAACCACCAAGTTCTTTAATTACCTGTTCCGAATGAAGGTGTGCGAGATGTGCTTCATGGTATTTTGTTCTTCCAAATGCTTCTCTGGCTTCAACCTGCATTACTTTGTCTACACGTTTACCTTCTTTATCTCCATGAGCATACATAATAAGAGAATTGCCCCATTCAAAATATTTTCTTGGATGCATGTCTACATCAACAAGTACATTTGGATCTTCATGAAAATAAGCCCATAATGTCATAACTACGTGCCAAGAGCTTAAAAAATCATGGTTTCCTGGGACATACATAAGTTCAACAGGAGCAAACTTAGATAGCGCAGTAATGCCATCAATGAGCATTTCTACACATCCCTTAAACATTTCCTGATGTCTCATATTTGTGTCCTGTGCAGTGCCACGAGTAGTTGTTCCTTGTACATTGTCAAAATGGAGAAGGTCGTTGCCGATTGGCATAAGAATTTTTGCGACTTTTCTTGACTTAATGTCTTCAATAGCCTCAGTTATAATCGTATTAAAGCATTTCTCAGCTATAATATAATCGTATGATCCGTTTGTAAGATTTCCTGATGCGAACTTACCATAGTGTAAATCCATAATTGGAATCTCATATAAAACTCCATCATCAACTTTAGGTTCTGTAAAATAATCTCTATTTTTCGGATTATAATTTCTAACTAAATCTTCGTAAAACTCTTCAATTTCAATCTGAGAAATTTCAGTTCTAGGTTTTACATTGATTTTGCTTGCATACAGATTTTTAACACCAGATTTTCCACCTTGATTCCAAATAGAGTTTCTTGCAGAGACAAGTTCCCATTCAAGTGGATCATAACCATGTGCGTTAAGTAAAAATTCAGGATTTTTCAAGTTTTCCTCATTAATCTCAATAAGTCGATCACTTGTAAAAGAGCCATCCTTATTTACATCTGTCTGTTCTTTATATCTTGGAAGCGAGAGAGGAGCCGGTTCGTCTGTAGTTGGTTCACTATTTACTTCCATTTCTTTTCTTCTTTTTTCATCAAAATATTCTTTTACGAATACGCTGCCATATACATTGCTACAAGCGTTCCGAAGAGTATTGCGAGAAAGTGGAATAGAGTATTGATCAATAATTTCAGTCCAATCTTTATCTGAGTTTCCCTGTACTTTTGCAGTTATTTCGGCAAACGAAGCCTCATACTGTTCAGGTGTCATTCCATAATCACTTATTCTTTTTTCGAAATCCATAGGATCACCTACTCTGCGTTATCTGCATCCTCTGCAGGAATTACATCTAACTCTTCCTCAGTTTTAATCTGAGCAGTCATCTCGATATACTGATTTTTCATAGCGTTAAGAAGATCTACAACAAATATTTCTTTTTCGTCACCATTTTCATCTGTATATGTAATTGTGGAGCAATCATCAGAAAGTGTTCCTTTAATAGATAATTTATCGGTTGTATTACGTTTGAAGCTTAAACAAGACCTCATTTTATTTTCTCCTTTTAATCATAAAATTTTTTTAAATAATTTCATCCAAACTTTTAATTACTTTCTCTGCGACACCATATTTAATAGCTTCACTTGCAGATAAGTACCAATCGTTATCAAAATTTTCATAAAATACATCTTCTGGAATTTTTGTTCGTGATAATACAAAATTACCTAATTCCTCAATCTGACGCTGATAATTCATAATTGCAGCAACTACTTCATTATAATTACCTGCGAATGATCCACCACCTTTGTGAACAAGGAATTCTGCTGTTGGGAATGTGTATCTTTCGTGACAAGAGAGATAAATAAAACATCCACTTGATGCAGCGACGCCAACATTAATTCCAATAACTTTTGTTGTACTAAGCTGAATCGTGTCTACAAGACAGTTGTTTACTTCTAATTCACCACCTGGACTGAAGAAAATCACTTTAATAGGAGTACGCTGATCAACAGGGATATTATTTTTCTTATCTTCAAAATTCCACTGCATAATCATTTTTGCATATTCAAGCGTCATTGAAGTAATTTCATCATCAATCCAAATAATTCTATTCTCATAGTTTTTATAAAACTGTAGAAGTGATGGATCTGGTAACTGTAAATTTTCAGCATTCTGCGGAATAGCAATATCTAAATATGCCATTTCCAATTTCTTTTTATCCTTTTTTTTATTCATAAGCATTACCTGCTTTCCTTTTAGTCTTTTATTTTTATAATCTCAAAAACATATCTTTAGAGCTACATAATACTTTATAACTCTTGTCATTTTTTGAGATTGATTTTTGTAAATCTTCCTTAAGCTCTAACTTTGATTCCTCAGAGCCGTGGACCAATATTAATTTTTCAGTTTTTAGACTTGATCCAAACTTAACTAAATCATCATGATTTGCATGACTTGAAAAAGTATAGAGTGAAATACAGTCTGCTTTATTTTCAACCACAGTATGGTTAATTTTTAATTGTTTGAAGTCTTTATAATTCTTGATTCTATATGCCAGATAACTTGGATTATCACCACAATAACCACATAAACAAATCATACTGTTTTCATCGGCAATATATTTTTCCAGGTATTTTAAAATTCTACCGTTAGTACAAAAACCGCTGCTTGAAATTACAATCTTAGGCTGATCATCAGCTACACAAGTATCTGATTCTGCTTTATCAGAGATAAATCGTACATTTTCCCATTCTGTTACTTTATTCCAAAGCTTTAAATTATCTCCAGATAGAATTTCAGAATAAATATTAGAAATTTCACAACTGAGCATAGAATCTACAACTACTGGTGCTTTAAATTTAGTATCACTACCAAAAATCTCATATAAAACAGTAAGAATTTCCTGTGTACGTGAAAATGAGAAGCATGGAATAATAACACTACCATTTCTTTCAAACACAGTCTCAACAGCAGTTTTTAAATGTTCTTTATCAAATTTACGTGTCTTTTTACTGGTTCTTTGTTTTGAACCATAAGTTGATTCCATAATTGTATAGTCGTTGAAACAATCCGGAATTTCTGTTTGAGAAAGATAATGATTTACTGGATTTATTGCTCCAATATCAGAAGTGTATAAGATTTTCTTACATCGTTGCTCGTCTTTAAGAATAAGCTGTAATTGTGCAGCACCAAGACAATGAGAATTTTTGAACCATTGGAAACTTACGTTATCATCTAATCTAAAAACTGTATTGTATTGATCATAAACATAAAAGAAACCCAATGTTCTTTCTACATCATCCATTGTATAAAGTGGAGAGTAATCACGATTATATCTTTTGGATAATATACGTGCTTCATCTGCTACAATAAATGCACAGTTTCTTAATAATGCTTCGGCAATTCGTGCTGCTTTATCTGTGAGGATTATTTTACCCTTAAAACCTTCTTTTATAAGACGTGGAAGCAGTCCAATATGGTCAATGTGACAATGTTCTACGAAAATATATGATATTTCGCTTGGTTTAAATGGGAATTTCTTGGAATTAATTTTATAAGAATCAAGATAATCATTAGAAGATGCCTGATATAATCCACATTCTAATAGAATTTGTTTACCGGCAAATTGAATATGGTAGCATGATCCTGTGACTTCATTTGAGGACATGCCAGCAAAAGTGATACCATCACCTTTTTTCTTTTTAGCCATAAGCCTTTCAGCCTTTCAAGTTATTTTAATTTTTCCGCCTTATCAGCGTACCAATCTTCAATGTACCTCTTATTTCCACAGGTTTTATAATACCCCACATGGTACCCTCTGGAATTCATATACCCTCCTGAGTATGGCTTTAAGATTTTTTTATCAATAAGGGACTGGATACCCTCTTTTGTAATTGTTTTAATAACAATACACACCTTTCGTTCTAAATTTCCTCGTAAGAGAGGATAATAATTGCAGGAGACAGATTTGAACTGCCGATCTTCAGAGCATGAATCTGACGAGATACCAAACTTCTCTATCCTGCGACATTCATATTGCAAAGGGACCGAATATATATCCAATCCCTCTACAATATATGAATCAGAAATTTCTGGCCGTATACATACGTGTCTCGGCTCTTGGACACGGGAGCTTAATTTCGGAACTCTCCAATTTCATCTAAAAACTGTTTCCACTTTAAACAGTACGAATGGTTGTGGATGCCATTCATCTCTCTCCATATATGGGAAGATATTCGACATTAAAAAAAACCATATAAATAAAGGGGAAAACGAACATTATTGCAAAAGTTCTTGTTTCATTTGCAAATAACAAAGTTGCTTAAAAATTTTTCATGATTATATTGATATACTGTGTTTAAGATTTTTCTAGCATATTTTTGTGGATTTTTTAATTTAAAATCTCTTCCAGCATATTTTTTCCCAATTCCAAGTGCAATCTCTATCAAACGATTAATTGTTTTTTTATTTCCGATTTTCATATGTGATATTTGATCCAATGTATTCTTAGCAATTTCTGCTAATGAATCAACATATTCATCACGCTCAACTGATAGGCTGTTTAATGCTTTTATAGCGTTATCATACTCGTTTATAATTTTCATTATTTTTGTTACTTGTGCACTTGATGCTGTACCATCCATTTTAATGAAAAAATTTTCTGTTGGAATAGTAGTAGTTTTGCTTGCCCCCTGTATTTTATCTAACCACTCTTGTAACCAATTCATTGGACAAATTAAATCATTATTAATACGACCTTTTAATTTATTCCTTGATTCATCAATGTCTTCAAATGGAAGTTCCTTGCCATCTTTTGTTGTTTTTATTTCTCTTGTATACTGCATAAATTGTGGAAAGTCACATTTTACTGTTTTTACATTCCCATTTTTATCAATTACTTCTTTTTTCATTGACATACATGGAAGTTTACTAATCCTATCAATCTCTTTAACACCATCAATTTCATAAAGCCTCTTGCAGCTATCGATTATTACTTGAGCAAGAACGCTTAGAATTACGAAATTATCTGACAGTTCATCAAGTCTTTTTGGATCTGGATTATCACTCTGTAACTCACTCCAGTAATAAGTCATGGCAAGCTGTGCCAAATTACTGGAATATCCAATTCCGATTCTTGATTTAGAAAATGTATTGTCCATACGTGCATATTCTGATTTGTTATTTTTATAAACGACACCACTTTCTTTTAAGTCATTGACAATAGTAGGGTAGTGTTTATAGCAATAAGCTGCACACTTAACCATTGTCGGCTGATTTGTGGCTAGAACGAAATCCGAATCATGATCGCTTCCGTTACTTCTTGCTTGAAAGTCAGTCTCAATATTATTTACAGCAATAATATTTTTTGAAAATTCAAAGTATTTTTCCATCTCGTTACTATATACATTATGAAAATAACAAATATTATTTGGGGAATTGTGAGGATTACGAAATGCACATAGATGTTCGTCATGTTGAAATCTTGTAGTGTAACACTGAATTACACTATTCTCACTTTTTAGAGTAGGATCTTTTGTAAAATCCTCACCAACAGAATAGAGTAGAAGAGCATAAGGGTTTCCACATGTTGTTAAATTGTCACCATTTACAACAATCTTGCCTTTTCTAAGCTTGTGTACATATGCAGAAATAATTTTTGACTTCTCATGTCTGAAAAATGTACTATTGCCAAATTCATGGTTGTGATCATATAAATCAGCCATCATCTCATAGTGGTTTACCTCATTAGCATTTTTTCTTAAGAATTTCTCAAACTCATTATTATCCTGCTTCAGTAACTCCACATATTCAATACTGGTGCTTGCAATATCCCTTACATCATCTTTGGTACATGGGAGAGTATTAACCATCTGATAACTGAGCTGTTGATATTCACCAAGTTTACTAGGATGATCGGTTTTTACAATACCGAACACGCTGCCATCTTCATTTACCTTATTGCACCAATACTCATATGCAGATTCTAATGAGCCGCCCATTAAATCCTTAAATTTTTTCCATTTGATGGCGTTGTCAGTAGTGATAATCTTAATGTCTTTCAAATAATGCCAATGACCAAACATGTCTTGGACCTGGTAAGTTTCGTAATCATTGCCGGTTTTCTTACACCAATCCTTAAAGAATAACTGTATATGAGATTTAAAACCACACATCTTAAATAAATGGTGTCTCATCAGAGCCATGCCGTTGATTTTAACAGTCCATTCCGGATTATAAGCATTTCTGCAATCTTTAAAATAATCAGCTTCGATCAATCCCATACCATCCCAAAGTGTATTCTTGACTTCAGTAACCTTCTTATCTACTACACATTTCTTACCAATTCGACCCTTAGAATCAATGTAATCTTCTGCACGAACAATATTAGCCATCGTCTTAAAAAATGAATCCTGGTCTCGTAGAATGAGAATATCCTCTACAGGAATATACTTAGTTCCAACGATGGTAGATGTAGTAAGTGGAGCATAGGCAGACATCTCAACAATTTTTGCATTGTCATCTGTCATTAGTTTTCCAAGTCCGATAGTTAACCATTCGTAAGCCACTTCATAAAGTTCAGAGTTTATAAAGATAACCTGTCCAAGCTTTGCTTTAGCACTGGTTCGAAACAACATCTCATAGTGAATTGTTTCTTCACTTTTAATACTTCCATCTTTATTCTTAGTCTTATAAGTAACATCTACACCTTCGTTATAGAATTTATCTCTGATCTGCTCACGTTTTTTTTCATCATAGAGATCTTTGTTGTTCTCAACTTTCTCTAATGTGTATTTAAGACGTTCCTTTAATTCGCCATCAGAATTTTTATATAACTGCTCAATTCGCTTATGTTCATCCTCATAAGATCTGGTTCCAAAGTCAAAGTCTAAGCAAATAATATCTCTAGTAGATTCACCTTTATATACATTAAGACCATTCTTTATAAGAAAAGCAGAGAATAAACTGTTATTAAGCATTGCTTCAATGTAAGAGAAATAATCTCTTGTCCCTAAATTAACATCATATAATGTACCGGCACTGATATTTTTAATTTTAATTCCAAACTCACTAATGATAATCACCACCTTACATTATTGATGATCTTTCTTAGTAGAATTTTTAGTTGATTTAAATTTATATTTATTTCCCTTATTCTTATTATTACTCTTTGTCCATCCAATAGAAGAAGCTGCAGCATTAATATTACAACTAGGAAATGGAGGATAATCAGTCTCAAAGGCATATAAATTTAATATATTTGATGCATAGCGATGAAATTCTTCACGAGATGGTATAGCAGGAAATGTACCTCCTGTATAATAATTTTTAGTAGTTTTAGATGATAATCTCTGTGTAAGTGCAACGTTGTCTGTGTTTACTTCTGTATTCATATTTAGTATGTACTCCTTTTAACATAATTAGTATTAATCCTTTCTGTGCGAGGTTGATAAGTTACATAACCTACTAAAAATGTGAAGGGTTGAAGGGTAGTAGGTTATATAAAATTCTTCTTAATAGAAAAATTTTTTATTCACAAAAAATGCAAATGTGTTATTTCACATCTGACTATTAATTTCTTCTCTATTTAGTTATAAGTTATATTGGAATTTATTTATCTGAATAGATAATGATAATAAATAATGACAATAATAATATAAAATCAATTAGAACGAAGCTAGATGTTGAAGCGTAGCGAAACATATAGCGTAGTGATGACAAATGAACGTAGCGTAAGCGAAGTGAGTGCGGCAGCCTCTGGTGGAACACCAGTAAAGTATAATCAAAATTTATAATAAATATTTCAAACTAACTATCCTGTCGTTCCGACAGTGCTTCACCGCATTCACTACGCTTACGCTACGTTCATTTGGAGTCACTTCACAATTTTTCGCTAACGCTTCAAAATTGTTCGTTCTAAATTGGTTTGATTGTATATTTTTATTGGGATTTTTCCGTTTATAATTGGAATATCACGAGAGATCCTATATAAAATAAGGCTTAAATGTAATTATTACAAAAGTGTTAAGATTGTTTTCGCCTTATTTTATATAGCGAAAAAGCGTGTTAAAAAATCGTCCATTTAAACTTCCCTATATAAGAGAATATATATAATAATATATATTGGAATTATAAATGGACGATTTTTGATTTTGCCCTTATTTTATATGGCGAAAATGCCTTATTCCTAGTAATTTGGTAGACATTTGGTTTTACTATATAAAATATGGCTAAAATTAAATTTTCAACTTTTCTAAATTTGTATTAAAATGAAAATTCAGGATCATCTTCATTACTTTTAATAAAATCTTCTGCTGAAAACTCTAAATCTTTGTGTCCGATTTTTATCAATTCATTTGTTAGAATAGATTGTGCTGTTAGATATGTGTCAGGGATTTTCCATACATTTTTATCATTCTCCATTGAGAACGCAGGTAACTCACCCCAATAATCTTCTTCATTTCCAAACACTTCTTTATTGTATTTTTCAATACATTTATCATAGTAAGACTGTGCATTTTCATTTATACAAGTTACTACGTTTTCATTTAATAACTGTTTTTGTAAATAAATTTCTGTTTCTGGAAGTGCTTCTTTAATATCTTCTGGTGTATAAATAATTTTTAATTGCTTGTAACAATGATCCCATCCAAATTGATCTAATAGAAGTTCATTAACTTTTTCATAATATTCTTTTTGTCTGCCAGATACAAAAACTTGAAACATTTTTTCGTATCCCATTTCAGTATGTAATACATAACGTTCTGTTTGAAGAATAAGTTTCTTTTCATCATCAGTAGCAATAGAACTTATCTCATTTCCATGGTTATCATATTCTACAATTACAGTTTCAGGTTCATAAATAATAAGTTTTCTACTTTTTAGATTATTTAATGCAGAAAATAAAATTTGTTCAAGTCTTTTGTTACAGCGTTGATAAAAATTTCTTACTTCAAACGATGTTACTGTTTGATCTAATTTTATAAGATCTTTTTCACTTGTTTTTCCATAATTATGATTTGTAATACCTAAAAGTTCCCACCAGTTTTTCTTTGTTAATGTACTTGTAAATCCATCTTGTTTTGATAAATACTGTAATAAAATAACTTCAATGCAATGTGCATATATAGAATTATTCCCAAATTTTCTTTTATCATCTTTTTCAAGCGGAGTATCATAAATGTCTGTTATAATAAATTTCTGTCCAGATTTCTCCCAATCAAAGTAACATTCAAATTCTTTTAGTTGTGCTTTTCTTGCATTACCACCTTGAATAAAGTCTTGTTTTAATAACTCACAAAGTTCTTTATAATTTTTTACAGTCATCCCAATTTTTAACTTTGATGTATTGATTTTTAATGGTACTTTTGGTTTTGTTGCTTTAGTAGTTGACGATTTTGTTGTTTTCTTTTTAGTTGTACCTGATGATTTAGTTTGTTTATTAGTTTCTTTTGGCATTATATTTTTTTCTCCTTAAAAATTTTATTGATTATTTTCAGTTGTATATTTATTTGGTTTCAAATATTTCTTCTAAATTATTTTTTCTCTATATTCTGAAAAACGTTATTGTATTCTTCTTCAGTTAGTGGTCTTTCTAAATCATATTCGTATTTAGGTTCAGATGGTTTTTGTGGTCCATTTGGATTATCTGGATCAACTGGTTCACAATAGAAATATTCTTCCTTACGTTTATATGCCTGTTCTGCTAACTCTGTCATATTAGGTTTTAAGTAAGGTTGTGGTCCACCGTAAGGACATGTTGAGATGTGCTTATTAGAAACCTGTTTCTTAAATAGTGATTGTAAATCTGATAAAGACTTTATTTGTTCCATAATCCTGTTAACCTCATAATATATTCTTTGTATAATGTTGGCGATGCTTCCTTTAGTAATTCTTCTAATTCTTTAATAGGTTTGTTCCAAATACATACGGTGAATGGTGCTTGACAACCATCGTAGTATTCTGCATAAAATTTTACTTTTGAATCTGGGATTACTTCGATTCTATCATAGTTTGCCCTTGCTACTCCAAATGCTGATTCACCATAACCAGATTTTGAAATTGCCTCTTCAAATTTATCAAGTTCATCATCTAATGATGAATCCCCTTTGTACCAAAACTCGGATAATAGTTTAACTAAAACTTCAAAATTATATTTTTCATTCATTTTTTACATTCCTTTCTTGAGATGTGATTAGTGGATTCAATATAGACTTCTAAATGGAATTTTATTTTATTCTTATTAATTAAATTCGATGCAAAATGAGAAGTATATTAGTTTAATGTAATTTTGAGTTAGATTCGAGTTAGATTTGAGTTAGATTTGAGTTAGACTTGAGTTAGACTTGAGTTAGACTTGAAAAAAATATAGCTATATATTAGACCTGGATGGTGATCTGGGTAGTGAGTGTAGCTGAGATTAAAATATACCCCCATTACGGTACTTTAGATGAGTTTTTGATGGTAAATTTTGACGAAATAGTGGTTAGTGGTAAATTGGTAGGGTAGAGGTGTTTGGACGATTTTTTGGGTGGAATTTTGATATAAAGTAGGTGTAGATTATAGATGCGTTTGAAATACTTGGATCAGAGCGAGTGTAATAGATGAGATAAAAATAAAGCAGCACGTCCGGATTGGATGGCTGCTTTTAAATTTTTTTAGTTAAATTATGTGAATTAAGTTGTGTTTTTTTGATACCGAGAAATAACAGTATTTATATAGGAAAGAATATGATTGGTGTGATGAGTAAAATGGGTTTTGAGTAGGGATTTATTGGGATTTTATCGAATGAGTGTTTTGGTAATAGTGAAAAATTGCTAGTTATGCCAGGAAAACATTGAGATTTTGGTGTGGTGAGTGATGTATTGGGTATTGTGGGAAATTTGTGTAGCTGAACGGTATCGATTGATTGGGCGAATTTATTTGAGTTGGGATAGATGGGTGCGTGATTTTGGGGTAATTTTTGATGCTATTTTTGTGGAGTGGGAGTGATGAGTGGTAGGGATTTATTGGGATTTTACGATACGGTGGTCGATACGATGGGAGAGTGATGGAGAGTGTGAGTTGGTAGGGATTTATTGGGATAGATGCATTTTCCAGTCAGTGTAGAGATTGACCTGCTTATGCTGCTGAGCCGATCCTGGATCTGCTCCAGGATGGAAAGTACCCCCATCCCTTATTTTCCATGACTTCTAATAGATATTAGTGGACATGCTTTTATACTTTTATGATAGGAAATATGCTAAATACTATACAAGACATTCTGGCGTTGTCTGGCAAGTGCTTTAAACTGGTATATAGTAGGAATTTTTCAAAAAAATAGGGTAAAAAGTCGTAGAAATCCAGTATTTACAAGGGTTTAAAAGCTATAGATAAAATGAATTTTTTCACCAGACAGTGCAGTAATACCATATAATACAGTATCGAAAACTATGTTATATCATTTTCAAAACAATTTAACTAGTACACTATAGTACATCATGTATACTATAAACTATCACATATGGAATACTAAACTACTTCATATAGTTTTCGAAACTACATGACATAGTATTCCTATATTCAATTATGCACTTTGCACAACGACTTTTCCGATTCCCTAGTTTTCACCCTCAAAAAGACATTTTTACCATGCAATTCACACCCACATAACACCACACAATCCCACTAAAATCAACCATTTTGTGCAATATGCCTATACCGCAGTTCAACTCACTGCTTACAAAATGTATTTCCTACACGGACGTTTTAAAACAATTGTACAATTACATACGCAATAACCGCAATACATTAAATTGTATTTACATTTCTCCTAAATCCCTAGCTATTTTCTCGTTTATAGCTTGATTTATAAAATCATTCATACTTTTATAACCATACTTGCTACAATGTATTTTTAATTCTTCTTTTTTACCCTTTTTAACTAATAAATTAATTCTATCATAGTTATTTTTCTGAAAGTCATTATCATACTTTACTTTATTGAATTTATTTTCTTTATTTTCTGACATATCTATATTAACCTACTTTCATTTTTTGCCTTATTTTGCCTTATATAGAAGCTTTTCTACAAAAAATATATCACAAAAACCTTAAAAAGTCCAGTAAATACAAGGGGTTGCGCAAGTTTTAAAAACGTATTTGGATAAATGATCGAGTTAGTATACTATGTGCAAAGTGTACAAAACACTGTACTCATAGTGTATCTACTTTTGTGAAATATTCAGACTTGAAAACACTATGAGTACAGTGTTATACTTGCGCTAAGTAATTGAGATACAGCAACAACGACTTCTCAATTGTGGATGTACAAGCATATGTATCTGGATAAAACCTACCAGAAAAAAGTTTTAAAAAGTTTTAAAAAAGGTGTTGACACATACGATTGTATGTGATATAGTAACACCAACAACAGACAAACGTCTGTTGAGTATCCCAAAAAAGTTGCCAGGCTTATCTGGCGGTAACTATTAATCAAAGCCGATGATTTAGGCATTCGGCATTCTGAACATTGACAACGGCATACGGATTGAAAAAATAGCGGTTTTAATAATCGCAAGTAGTTCGCAAGGATTGCGTGATATCTTTCCCAAAAAGCCCACGGCGTTAGCTGTGTATCAAAGAGGATATATCCTCACGGTGATTTCTGAATCCATTCTAAAATTCCCATGTGGGGCGGTTTGGTATTAAGAATCAATGCACCTTGCCAGAAAAAGGTGTCGGTTAGATGTGAATACCGTGGTTATAATAAATGAGAATGCCAAAATCACAGTTGGAGAGTGCCGACTAACAGGACGGACTAGTAAACCGTTCCTCACTCCACCGCTACACGCTTTATACAATGCGGTTTATAAATACATAATTGTTTCACCAACTATTTTCAGAGAGGAGGTGAAACTATGGTAACTATTGATATAGTTCGGTGCAAAGAACACTATGAACTGTTCTTCGAGGGGCGGTTCTTGTGTTCTTGCGATACGAACGAGTTAAAAAGTTGCTACGAGGACGCTGTAAAAAGTGTTTTCTGTGGTAGCTTTAAGTAACTCCTAGTTTACACCATTTCCATTAGGATGTCAAGCCTGTACAGAGTGTAATGTACAGGCTTTTCTAATGATCCAGGCTATAGGTCTATGGTTCAATCACAGGATTATTGTTTCACAATTGAATAACACGCACTAGGATTATATCCAGTGAATGATGGGTTATGCCTTCCCAGTAAAAAGCGACTGGTAAAAATACCAGAGGAGAATACTATGTCTAAATCTACAAACAAAAAAATCAACTTCGATTCTATGAACAGTGGTGTAATTGATGACCTCAGAACCTTTAAACAGGTTCGGTTAGAACTGGCACAAAAAGCCAACGACTTTGCACTTGCTAGAAAACCTCTCCAGGATAAACTGGACGTGGCTATTTCAACAGGTGATGTGGAGCTTTCTAAGTCTCTGTCCTCTGAAATTGAGGATCTTACTAAAGCTTATAAAGCTGAGGTGACACCAATTAACGAGGAGCTGAACCGTGTTCTTGGATTAGTTCCACAGGGTATGTATGACTGTTACCTCAAAAAGATTAACGAGGGTAAACGTGGGGAATATCTCCAGGCTTGCCAGGAGTTTGTTCGCCGGTTCGGTGCAAAAGGTACAGACACAGCTATCAATAAAATGGCTGAGAGATTGTGTGACCTTGTAGGTATTAAAGCTTCCAGCAATAAGATGATTTTGGAGAAAAACCAGTTTACCAGTCTGTACTCAAAACGTCAGTTTAACAAGATGTGGATGAGTGCATTCTGTGACTATGCATTAGCTGAGATTGATAAATCAATCAAGGCTGATACTGAGAAAAAACAGGAGGTGGCTTAATATGGTAACTATAGTTAAGATTTCTGACAGCGTAAGTGGTGTAGTAACTCGTAGAAAAGCCACGGAATACCTTCTTGGTACTCCTTTAACCACTTATCAATGGATGTGTGTTCAGCAGGACTGGAAAGCGTTTGCTGATGATCCGTTGAAATATGCAGACACGGCAGTTGTAGACATGGTAAAAGATTACGTGTCTAATATTCTGTAATTAAACAGGCGCACTGGCATCAACGTTATGAGGAGGTGAAAAAGGTTCTTGCATACACTCTTTGCATAATTTATAATTAAGTGCAGGAGGTAGTTTGACTATGAATATGCAGGAAAAAATTGAAGGGGCTTTAGCCCATGCAAATATGTCCAAGACTGAAATGGGTAAAAAAGCCTTTGATGTGACACAGCAGACAATCTGTACAAGAATATCACGCGGTAAATTTACCAAAGAGGAACTTGAGCAGATTGCTCACGCCATGGGAGCAGAATACGTTTGTTATTTTGAGTTCCCAGATGGCAAAAAATTTTAATTATTACAGTCAGCAACAAAAAAAGGATCTACGTTATTAGTAGGTCCTTTTTTTGTTGTCCAAAAATTCACGCCCATATAGTACAAAAAGGCAAAGTATAATCCAACACACACTATCATACAGTCACGCACAACGCAGTAAACCCCTCAAACTGCGTCAAAAAGAAATACGTAGCTTAACCCCTGAGCTTATAGACGCCTCTCCCTTAGTGTGTACGGATAGATAGCGGTTCGAATCCGCTTGTGGGCTTTGATTTCAATAAGGGAAATCACAATTTTTTATTGACAAAAATATACTTTTAAGTTATAATCGGCTCAAAAGAAAGGAGAAAAAGAATTTGTTTGAGGTTATTTTTTACAAGGATAAGAAAGGCAAAGAGCCGGTAAGAGACTATTTTATCTCATTGTTTGAGAATGATAGTAAAGACAACAGAATAAAACGTGAGAAAATCGAAGACTGCATGAACGTTCTAAAGAAAAACGGTGCAAGAGCAGGGCTTCCATATGTAAAACATCTTGAAGGGAAAATATGGGAATTAAGACCATTAAGTGATAGGATCTTATTTTTTACATATGTTAATAATACAATAGTATTGTTATCCCACTTCCAAAAGAAAACACAAAAAACTCCCAAAAGGGAAATTAAAAAGGCTGAAAAGCTAATGAATGATTATATAGAAAGGAGTAAGGATAATGAGTAAAATGAAGATAAGTCCCAGGGGTTCATCCTGGGACGACTTTGAAAGACAAATGTATACACCAGAAGAGATTGAAGCAAGTAAAGTTCGGTCTGAAATCATTACGGAAATGATTAAAGCAAGAGAAGAGGGTGGTGTTACTCAAAAGCAACTTGAAATTATGAGTGGTATTAAACAGCCTGTTATTTCTCGAATGGAGAAGGGAACTACAGATCCTCAATTATCTACAGTATTAAAAGTGCTTAACTCTTTGGGAAAAACTTTAGAAGTTGTGTCAATGAAACCTGTAAAATAATAATAAATTAAATAACCTCAATTAATAAACGGAGATAGATTATGCCATTTGTAAAAGTTGATGTTGAAAAGCAAATTGAAGAAAAAAGGCAAAATGATCCTAAATTTAGAAAGGCGTGGGACAGAAGGCAAATTAAAGAAAATATGAGTCCAGAGGGTTCTTCTTTTGACGATTTCTTAAAGGAAATGTATCAAGATCCTAAGTTTAGAGATTCATGGTATGATTTGGCTGCTGACAAAGATATTGCAAGTGCAATTATTAATGAGCGAAATGAAAAAGATTTATCTTTAAAACAGTTCGCTAAGAAAGCAGGAATATCTAAAAAGAAACTGGTTAAATTTTGTGAAATGGGTAATAATCCGTCACTTAATCAACTAAAGAAAATTGCCAAGGGAATGGATAAAGTTCTTAAAGTTGAGTTTGTCTCAAAGGACGAATTTGACAAAAAAGTAATGGAAAGGTAATAAAAGTAACATAAGAGAGTCTATCATTTAGATAGGCTCTTTTTTTATGCCCAAAAATAATTCTCATTTTTCAGAAGGGAGATTGTGTTTATTATGTCAGCTCCAAAAACAACCACAAAATAAATTCATTCCAGGAAGGGAGAACACAAAATGAAAAAACTTCTCGTAGCTGCCACACTCGCAGTATTCACTTTAGCAACATCAACCACAGTTTCCGCAAAGGCAAACGTCCGGTATAGTACCGGAATTGTGACCGGTGCAAAATCTATTACAACACAGGACGGTAATGTCTGGCGTACCAAGCGAAAACTCCATTTACACAAGGGAGCCAGTGTCCAGGTTAAATTTGACACTAAGGGAACTAAGCGGAAAAAGGATGGTGCAATCCTTAAAGTTTCCAGGGTACCAAAGGCAAAACAAGCGAAACCGGAGATCGGTATTCCGGTATCTGATATTGCTTTAGTGTACACAGATTCCCTGGGCTACACAACATTACAGCTAAAGGACTATGGTTGTATTGGAGATGATCCAAACAACATTAGTTATGAAACAATCAAACAGATGGTCAACTCTTACTATACATCAGTAAAGGAAACTACAGACTCAGTAGCAGTAACAGAGCCAAACGGAAATAGCTGGACAGTAAGAAAGTGAGGTATTTACAATGTCAGAATCAGTTAAAAACTATAAAAAAGAGGCAATTAGTATTGCAAGGGATTTTCATTACTCAACTAGTATCCTTGCACGTCTCAACAACGCAACAACGGAAAGCGAGATCTGCCGACTGATGATCGAAGGCAGACACACAAAAAGATACTATTAAAAACGCATTATAATAAGGAAGCTTTTCATTCCATCTACGGCTTGTAGGTGGATTTTTTAATATAAAAAGCTTCCGATTTTGGAAGAGAAACATAAGGAGGCAATGGAAATGTTACAGAAAAAATATGCACTCGTAGAGCGCAGCTATGATAAGACAAAAGCTGTGGCATTTATTGACTATGTAGAAGGTGATGACTTTCAGTATGGACTTGCAATATTTGAATTTGCAAAGGAGAACTATCCATATAAATATCCGTCACCGTATGGAATGGTAGTCAATTATTCTTGTGCGACCTTTAGAACTATAGAAGAAATGTTGAAAGAATGGAGGATTTTAAAATGAATAATGTAAACGAAATTAAAATGGCAAATGCAAAACTTCTCACAGAGAAGGCAAAGCTAGAAAGAATTGAAACAGTTATCAGTGAAGCAGATCATATCTCTTCTGAGTTTTGCGCAGAGGGATATAGAACATACAGAAAAATTAAAAATATAGAAGCTGACCTCTGTGGAATGTATCTGAACCAGTTACTTATAGTTTATCCATGGTTCAAGGGAGAAGCGTTATATGAAGAAGCAATTATTCATGTAATTGGACAGAGGGGATTTGAAATGCTTCATGATAGGAAAGTAATCCAATTATGCGGTAGAACTGTGAACGGAAAACTTTATACATATTAAAGGAGGACAAGGCAATGGTAGAAATCTTAGCAACAATCAATGCTACAGAAAAATCTGTAGACAATGTATGTAACTATTTGAAAAGTAAAATGGTGAGACACAGGGTCGTTTCAACCGGTAACTCTTTCCAGATTAAGTTGTTGGCAAGCCGAAGCGAAATCGCAGAAATCAATAAATTTTTAGAAAGGTAGGTAACAAAAATGGGAGCAGCAGCAGAAGCTTTAAACTATGATTACGATGTTATTGACACACCAACCGAAACACCGACAACAGATAAAATTGTTCGGTGTTTTACAGATAGTGAGCTTAACGATGAGCTTGCTAATCTGTTAAAAGATTCTTTATCTGGAGTACGCAAGGCAAACCTGGAATCTCACGGTTTAGAAATCCGTAAAAGAAACCGCGAATTAATCATCAGAGAGAAGAAGAAACAGAAACTTCTTTCCATGGTTGAATTATTTATGATGATCTTTATGTTATTACTGATTCCGGTTTTAGGGACCGTAATTGTAAGAGAAGCTGTGTATTTATGGTTGTACATTATCACAGGACCAGTCGCAGCTTACTTGATAAACCAGTTAAGAAGAATGTAGGAGAATACAGAAATGGTAAAAAGATTTTACAAAGGGAAACCATATTCTTTAATGCTTGCAAAGCAGGATGAAAACGGTGTTCCGTATACATGGACAGTAAACGTTACTTTCAAGGAACGTGTAAAGGGGAGATCTTCTTTTTAAAGCATTCGAATTTTCCTACTTGGTTCATCCAGACAATTCTGTATATTATACAAATGGCTATTCTAACAATCGTTGCCACTGTGCAAATATTGTACAGGGATGGCAGTTCTAAAGGGAGGTATAATTTATGTATAAAAGAAAAACAGTTGATTGCTATGCCATAGAAAGTAACTGCGGATATGGCTGGGGCATTGAATGTAACTGTGAAGACTTGAAAGATGCAAAGATACAGTTAAAAACATATAGAGAAAACGTCAATTATCCAGTACGAATTAAAAAATGGCGTGAGAAAATCCAGGAGGAGGCATAAGGCAAATGGAACTGAAAAAGTATATTACCTACGAGGAACCATTGGAAGGAAAAAGTTTTACAATCAACCAGCTTCATGAGGTTTACCGTGATCTGGTTAATAAAGAAGAATATCAAGATTTTGATTGTTGGTTTACCGATATGTTGAAATCGGGAGTATTTAAGGAGGTATAACAATGGGAAAGAAAACAACTAAATCATGGGATAAGAGACAGGAGCGCAAACTCCGGTCTTATCTAAGGGCAAACGGATATTTATATGTATGCTCAAAAGGAGGTCACGATAAATACCGTTCACAGATTACCGGTAATAATATTGAGGTAAATAATCACATAAACAAAATGGTCTGGCAACGGCTCATTAAAGAAGTCGCAGATGACCTAAAGTTAAAAGGCTACAATTACGTTCCATATGAGCGTGTTCGGTAGTCTTTTTTTATTGGAAAATTTTAAAAACTGAATATTGGATGCCACAAGGCAAATTGAAAATAATAATATATGAAAATTTTGGAGGATAAATAATATGACAACAATTAATATGAAAGATTATGTAGAGGAAAACGCAAACAAAGGAAATGAAGCTGCAAGAGAAGTTATGGAAACAATTAGTACAATTGAACCTATCGTAGGAAATAAAAATAGAACACCAGAAGAAAAAGCATCAGATATTGGCGAACTTAAAGGAATCCTTAAAGCTGCTATTGCGTCAGGAAAAAGCAAAGTAATAGTTAGTGTTCCAGTAAAGTTACTTGCAATTGATACGTCATATCAGATACCTGAGAGAACTGAAAGAAGTCTTAAAAAATTAATAAAAAACTGGGATGATGTTCAGTGTATGCCATTAATTGGTGTTCCACATTTTGAAGTCGGATATGTAGCTGTAGTTGATGGTACAGGTAGAGTGAGAGCAAGTCAGGTAATTGATAGTAAAAAATACGAAGAACTTGATGTATTAATGGTTTTAAATGTACCAAGCGAACCTAAGGACAGACAGTTGTTTGAGGCAAAGCAGTATGAAAATCAGAACATAGGTAATGAGCCTTTGAGAGAATATCAGAAACATGGAGCAAGATTGATCAGAAGTGACAAAGCAACACTTTTATTTAGTAAAATGCAAAAGAAATACGGATTTAACTATAGTGTAAAAACTGGACAACGCCCAGAAGAAATGTTGGGATCATATAATGACGTACTTGATATTTGCAGAATTCAAGGAGAAGAATGTATGGATTATATTTTTGGAATTTGTACTAAAAGTGGTTTTTGCAAATTATCCAATGGGTATTCTCTTGGTATTATTAGAGCGTTAAGAGATATGTGGAAATACTATGCAAACGACAGAGAAAGAACAAAAGCATTTTTTGAAGAGAAATTAAGAAATACAACTCCTGCATTATTAAAAGCAGAGGCACGTTCTACATATAAATATCTCAGTGAAAAATCTGCAATTAGTTTTTATCTTGAAGATATGGCTGTTAAAGAGCTTGGTGTTGAACAGTCAAGAGAAATTACAAATAATGGCACAAGATTAATCCCAGTTCGCAAATTTGCATAACAAACTTCACACAAATTAAGAAGTAAAGAGGGTAGCAAGCGAAATTAAAACTTGCTGCCCTCAAATTATATAAGCAAAAAAAGGAGATTAAAATTATGGTATCAACAATTGAAGCAACACCACAGATTTATAAAAATGTTCGGTCTTACTTTTCAGCTGGACATGGAGTTGAAAATTATAATCTTGTATCAGTTCGACAAAAATTAACTGAAACCTATATTTATAGGGTAATGGCACAGCACAAGATAACTGGAGAATATGCAGTGTGGACCTGCTGGAACGAAACCACACAGTCACTAAACTTTGGACATTACGATCTTACAAAAGAAACTGCGATTGACATTTTATTTTGTAAAGGAGAGTGGGATTTTTGATCAACAATATGAGAATGCAAGAGATTGCAGAGGTACTTGCAAGTAGAATTGCAGAGCATGATCAAGATTTTGCGAGAGAAGTTCTTATTGATGAGCTTGATATGGAAGATGAAGAGCTGGATTATTTCGGAATCTCTAAGGCAGATTTAGGAATTGAAGAAGATGATGATGATCTGTAAAGAGCAGATAAAATGAAACTTTTAAGGGAGGAAAGTAAAATGAAGAAATATGAACTTACAACAGAAACTAAAATTAATGCTTTTGGTAAAAAACTTTTTAGAATTAAGGCACTTGTTTCTTTTGGATCTGTATCTGCTGGAGAAAAAGGAGGATGGGTGGAAAAAGAAGAAAATCTAAGTCAGTCTGGCAATGCATTGGTACGTGACAATGCAGAGGTATCTGGTAATGCATTGGTATATGGCAATGCGAAGGTATCTGGCAATGCATGGGTACATGGTAATGCGAAGGTACGTGACAATGCAGAGGTATCTGGCAATGCAGTGGTTTCTGGTAATGCAGATTACGCTACTATTCACGGTTTTGGTACGTGCTTCCGCACAACAACATTTTTTAGATGTGATGATGAAGAAGTCAGAGTTTCATGCGGATGCTTTTTCGGAACAATTTCAAAATTTAGAGAACAAGTAAAAAGAACAAGAAAAGGTAAAATTGCAGAAGAATATTTAATGATTGCAGATCTTATGGAAAAACATTTTAAAGAAGAATAACGGAGGTAAAGGAAAATGAAAAAAGATAAACCGAGATGGAAAAATCTTTCAATGTATGAACGTTTGGCCAGACGCTGCAAACAGCATGGAGTATCAGAAGAAATGTGTGAACATTTAAGAAATAAGGGAAAAGAGAAAGAAGCAAAAGAAGAAAAACAAGAGAAATGGAGGATTAAAAATATGTGTATTGAAAAATTAATTGAATTACTTCCAACCAGTGTTAAATGTGACACTGTAGATTTTAAAGATGTTCGGTTGAAGGATGGTCGAAATGCCATCCGTGTTACTATTGACAGGCTTCTTACCCAGGAAGAGAAAGATAAAATGACCAGCAAAAGATTTGTTGGTCTTGACTGTGTTGGCCTTTACAAGTATGCACCGGAAGTCAAGAAATCATATTTCTATGTGGTTTAGTGAGGTAAGAAAAAATGAGAGAAACAGCAGAAGAAATTATTACGCAGTTCCCATTATGGGAAAAGCGAAAAGATATTATTGTAGCTGTTCGATATGCAGATATTCCGGATAGAGAATATACCGAAAAGGATCATGAATTTTATAAATCACTTCCGGAAGGTACAATGAGAAATGTTTGCTTTGCAGATGAATGGATTTGGTTAGTCAATGGTGATTATCAGATTTATTATCCATGCTGTGGAAAAATCTACATCCACAAGGCAACTCAAAAAGTAATGCATGGCGACATCAATATCCACCACAGAGGAAAGTGTTATTCTGTAATGCTTAACTTGATGTATGGTTACACAATACTTAGAGTTGATAAATTCTTACATGATTCCGGTTCAGGTAAATCTGTTGGATTTTGTACAAAAGATTCTTTTGGAAGTACACAGTACGCAAATCACACAGAAGAAATGGAACGTGATGAGATTTTAAGGATCTTAAATGATCCAATGGCAGACTTTGGATATGGCGTACAGAAATTTTTAGAAACTGCAAGAGAAGTATATAAAGATAATCCTGAGAACTATTATTTAAAAAATTGCTGGGGATCTGGAGGTAAGGGAAAATGAAATACTACGGAAAAATTACATATGAAATAGATAAGAATCATCCGGATGTAAATTATGTTGCTGGTGGTTGGTACAAAGGGAAAGTATTTAAGTACGAAGATACTTACGGATTTGACGAACGATTGTATTCACCAGAAGATCATTATATACTTGTCAATTCCATTAAAAAGGATTTAAAACTTGTCGCAGGTGGTGGATATAATACAAACCATATTCACAATGTAAAATTTGAAATCCGAAGAATAGCGTAGGGGAGTAGGTAAAATGAAAGATTATACAGTGATGGTTAAAAAATACGGTTTTATTACCATTGAAGCAGAAGATGATGAGGATGCTCTGGAACAGGTAGATGGACTATCATCTTCTGATTTTGATTGGTCAGATTTTGGTGAAGCTCAAATTGTTGAAGATAAAGATTAAGATAAAACGGAAATTTTAAGGGGAATCAGAATGAGTAGAGGTAAAGATATTTCGACTATGTATACGAAAGAAGAAAATAAAAAGAATGGAAGACTTGGGTATTATAATGCTACCAGAGAAAAGAAAGACATTATAAGCCCTGCGCAGTATGGAGCATTTCTGCAAAAAAGAGGTAAAAGGAAATAAAAGAAATTTTAAGGGAGATGAAAATATGTATAAGGTAAAATATGAAAAATATTATGACTATTATATAAACTCTCAGGAAGTAAAAACCTTTTATTCACTTAAAGAACTGGCAGATTGGTTATTTGAAATGGTGAACGGAGAATATAATAATTCTTCATTCTATTTTGTTAATCCAGATGAAAAACATGAGAGAGAAGATGGAAGACTTTATCTTGACGATTCGTTTATTCAGTCATGTGATGGAACATTTCACTACTGGATTGAACAGATTGAAAGAGATGGGGAAATTATTTACTCATGTGGAACATTTACGAATGGTATTTGCCATTGGAATGAAGAAATTAAACAGTGGTTAAGAGAATGTAGGGAACGAAAAAACAATCCAACATTCAATTTTGGTTGATGGAGGTAAAGAGAAATATGAAAAAGTATAGTGTAACTTACCACGAAACCTACGAAGAAAATTATGAAGTCGAAGCTAATTCACCGGAAGAAGCAGAAGAAATTCTTCGAGAACGAATTAGAGACGGCAAAGAAGATGGTCCAGAGCAGTGCTGTGACAGTTGGTGTGATGTAACAGAACTATAAAATCAACATTTATAGGGAGACACAAAATGGATATTAATTTTGATAAATTAGCAATTGTTATTATTGACGAGTTTGAATCTGACAGAGAATGTTCTGGTCGAGATGAAATTGTTAAAGGAATGAAGTATGTACTTAATAAATATACTTCAGGACATGATCGAGAAATTATTGACCAGATGCTTATGACATTTACTGGATGGACTCTACAAACACTGCTTGGGAAGGCAAATAAAGTGTCAGATGAAGAAATTGAAGAACTATAAAATCCGCATTTTGTAAGGGAGATGAAAACATGACATTCGAGGAAGCGAAAAAGAGACCAGACTATAAGTTTGTGCTTAATGGAATTGAAAGTGATATTGAAGATATTCGAAATAACTACATGAAGAGGTTATATGAGAATGGTGATCCGGAAAGAGGAATTGCTATTCTTGAAATCGGTTATGTAGACATTGAGGTAAATTTAATGACATACGAACAGGTTGGAGAGCATCCTGGAGATAAACGTCCGATTATCAATTATTTTTCATGTATTAAATGTGGAGATAATGAAGATGATTGGAGATCTGATGATTATGTCGATCATGATATTAATGTAAATTGGGTTTTAGACAACTGGGCAGAACAGCTTGAAAGGGATATGTTTGAAGCTCTTAATAAATATGTTGTCCAAAAAGGTTATAGTTATGATCACGCTAATTAGTAAAGGAGATAAAAATTATGACAGTAGATCAGTTGGTTAAATCTTTAATGCATTACGATCCGGATGCAGAAATAGTTATTTTTGATAGACACACCGGCGAACCATATGAATATTGTTTTTCTTTTGAAAATGAAAATGAAGGAAAAAAACAAATAATGATTGAGGTTGAATAATAAAATTCGTATTTGATCGGAGGAGAAAAATGGAATATTCAAAAATTGTAAAAAAAGAATGCCCAATGTGCGGTAAAACATATTTTGTTAAATTAACAGAAGTTGAATATGATCAGTACAAAAAATATATTGCATACGGAAGCTTGATTCAGAATGCCCTTTCAAACACAAGTCCAACAGTAAGGGAATTTTTGAAAACTGGGTATTGTCCAGACTGCCAGAAATTATTGTTTGGAAAATGTGAGCAGAAAGAATTGTTCTTTTCTTATGACGATATTAGAGAAGATGTTACAAAAGAGTTCTGTGAAAGGCATGAAAATATATTAGATGCTCTCACGTCTGATGATGCTGATGTTTTGACAGAAGAAGAGTGGCTATTACTAATGTATGAGTTTTAGTGAAAGGAGCAATGGAAATGGCATATTATCATAGTCCAAAAGAGTATGAAGCAAAAACAGGAAAACGTTTTTCTGATAAAGGAGCATCAATTCACAGAACTGGATCTGTAAAGGGAATGGTTAAGTTAGGATACTGGGATAAAGATGCAGACAAGGTAAGATGTGGAAGCTACATTTATCTGCAAAATAATTTTAGGTAAAAATTATAATCTACGGAGGTATTTTAATGTATAGAGTAGAGTGGATCGATGATGAAGGAAATCTTAAAATTAAAAGAGGTTTTAAAAAATCAGAACTGGCGCATCTGTGGATTGAAAAGATGCATTTAAAAATAGACAGTTTCCCAATGGTATTTTATGAGGGAGAGGGAGAAAACGATGACTAAATTAGAAAATATGGCAGCTGATGAATTTAAAAAGTTGCCGAAAAAGAAACAGAAAGAGATTAACAAGGCAAAACGCATTCCGGTAGCAAAACCTGGACATGAGTTTAATAAAAGTAATGTTCGGTGTAAACGCTGGAATACGGATGAGTGATGGAGGTACTACATGAAAGGATTTGATTTACCTGTAATGGATGGAACACGAAAAAGTTTTTATGGAAAGGCAAAAGTAATTGAACACGATAATGGAGATATATGTCTGATAAGTTATTCAACATTGGTTGCTAGAATACATAATGGAAATTTTGAGAAGTTATGGGATGGATATAGTGCTACAACAATGCGGCATATAAATTCATTCCTTTTATTTTACAATCTTCCAGGTGGTGGAAAGTTGTGGTGGAATAAATTAGAGGTGGTGGCATGACTGAAAGAGAGAGAAATCTAATTAAAAGTAACCTAAAAGCTTTCGTACATAATTTTGGAACAGTTCGTATTGAGAAAGAAAATTGTGGTAAAGGCTTTTATGTGTTTTATCCAGAGGATAGTGATTCATATATCCAGTATTGCTATAGCATTGAGTACCTGGATGGTTGGCTTTATGGATGTGTTCAAGGAAAACTAAGATTAAAATTAAATGATGAAAGAGAGCGTGAGTTGTATGGTTAAAAGATTTAGAAAACCAGATACGGTTGAAGCATACAATACTGCCGGATTCAGAGAGAGATACGCAATGGAAAATGGAAATAAAAGTACAGTGTATCTAAATGGACATAAATGTTACAAGTTTACATATTCAAAAGATGTTGATTATCAGGATGCTAATGGAGCCTTATATGATACTGTCGAGAAAAGATGGAGGGCTTAATATGTTAAAAGATATTAAAGATGCAAAAGAAATTAGCTGCTATGACGCACTGACAGGAAGATATACTGGTGAAGAGGACGGTTGGCAGAAATGGAAAGATTTAGATGAAGATACAAGTTATGAAGTGTTTTGCTTATGTCGTGAATTTGTAGCAAAAACAGCTAGGGGAAATCGGAGAACAAGAATTATGAATAAAGGAAAAAATTATGTTGAGCCTTGTGGAATTCTCAGAAGACTTGCATATAACTTTAAGAGAGGTGAAATTGAGTATACTGCTGGCCAAGATTACAATGAAGAAATGAAAACATTAAGAGGAATTTTTGATTAAAGGAGGATAAAAATATGTTTAAACTTACAATTAATACAGGTAATGCAGCTTTTCACGATGAGTATAATGATGATAAGGCTTATGACAAATACTGTGAGGCAGAAGAAATTTCCAGAATTTTAAAAGAAGTCATTGATAAACTTGAGTATGGTTGTGAGTCAGGCGTTTTAATTGATATCAATGGAAATAAAGTTGGAGAATGGAGCCGGTAAAAGGGAGGTACATAAAATGACAATAGAAGAAATGTGTGATTATTTGTCATCACATAGGACTTATAAAGAAGATGATGATTTATATTACGAGAAAAAAATGATGGAAAGTAAAAAAACTATTCCAATAAGTGAACTTGTAGAGCGATTCATTGAAGTTGATAAAGAATTTAGAGGAGAACCTTGGAACATTTTACAAATTCTTGCAAATATCAATATAATTGTGCCAGTAGAGGATCGATAAAAGGGAGGTTTTACGATGAGAGAGATAATTAAAAAATTCAATGTTTATCAGTATTCTGAACTATCTGATGAAGCGAAAGCAAAAGTTCGGAGTTGGTATGTTGATGATCCAGTAAGATCAGAAGAACTAACCTTTCTAATTAACCAAGATTTGGAGAATTTATTTCCAAACAGTAAACTTAAAGTTGAATGGAGCTTATCATATTGCCAGGGTGACGGAGTAAATGTCTATGGTGATTTATGCTTTATGGATTTAGTAAATATGGTACAAAATCATTTATGCGGAGATTACTACAAAGCTTTTGAGAATTTCTTTTCACCAAAGGAAATTAAAACTGCAAAGTTTTATTCTGAATATTGTGGTGATGTAAAATTACCTGTTAACAGAAGGAGTTATGCATATTGCTATGTTAGTCAAATTGATCTTGAGTCCGATTTTACATACGAGATGTCACATTTTAGGAATATTAATTTAGATTTACTAGGCAAAATGGAAACTTATGTCAAGAGGGTAATTAGGAAATACTGTTTAGATTGGGAAGAAACAGGTTATAAATATTTGTACGAACCTGATGAAGAAGAAGTTGAAGAATCTTGTAACATAAACGAATGGGAGTTCCTGGAAGATGGAACATATTATGCAGCATAAATTATAAGGCAACTGGGAAGTACATAGTACCAGTTGTCTTTTTTTAGTACAAAAAAATGGAGATAAGAGAACATGATAAAAATTCTTGTAAGATTAGATTTTTTCTATGACGGTGAAGATACAATTGATCAATTTATATTGATGGTAAAAAGTGGAACATCGTTTGATGACGTAGAAGAGGAGTTATTGAAAGCTCATAAATATCTTTGCGAAGAAGATGAAACAGATTTATATGGAAAACATGGAAGAATACCACTTACATTAATTAACTATGTTTGTGAAAAAAATGGATGGAAATATTATGATTTAGAATATGATATTGACTTAAATCTTTGACTGAAAGGCGGTAAGAGAAATGGAAAAAACATTAGATATTACTCTTGATGAGTTATTAAACAAACTTGGCAAGACAAAAGAAGATTTAGTAATGGAGTTGGATGAACTTAATAAATGGATGGAAACAACTAACTATAGACATGGTTTTACCGGAATGGAAGGGTTCGTTTCATTAGGCTATATGTTTTATAAGAAAAAAGTTTTCGAAGGTAAGGTTGATGATGTATTGACTCGTGCAGATGATTGGGGTTATGACATCAGTTGGGAAGAAGCTGAAGAAGTTGTTATATTGTTTCAAAGAATTTATGACTGTAACTTAAGTGAGAATGACCAGATTGAGAACTGTATCAAAACTGTTATACAGAAAGGAAACTGAAAAATGGCAGAAATTATTAATACGATTAACATAAGTGCAAATAGTTTTAGTGATTTGAAAACATATTTGGATAAAAAGCCTGAGTATCTATTATTCTCAAGCCCATCAGGTGCAGCATTAAAAGTTGATTTAAAGCAAGAAAAAGAGGAAAAGGATAGTGCAGAAAACATTGTAGTTCGGTGGATGAATGATATTAGAAAGAAAACAATCAGCTTTACTGATTATTCGAGTGCAACAAAAGTGTTAGGAGAAATTAAGTCTTATTGTGATGCAGTAATTGTGGCAGTAACTTCAAAATAAAATGTAGATTTTATGGAGGAAGAGAAATGATAACTAAAGTTGAATTTTATAACAAAGAGAATGGAATAAAAATTATTATTCCAATGAATTTTGATATAAATACTGATAGTTTAAATATTGATCAAAGATGTCTTGCATATGAAGAATTATCAAACTATGTTAGTGACGATTTTATTCACAATACAGTAATTGCAAGTGCAGAATAATGGAGGTAGGAAAATGAAGATATTAGCATTTTGTGATGTTGACAAGGGAATCTTAAAAGATGCAGCAGGTCACACTTACATAGACGATGACGATTATAGTGTAGATGATATTCTTAGTGACTTTGACAACGAATTTAACTGGCTTAATCAGTCCGGTGTAAATCTTGATGGATTTACAGAGTTTGATTCTTACGAAGAAGACGAAGAATACCAGGCGTATATATTTAGATATGGATCTGGATATGTGCCAAGTGGAAAAGCTACACTCAACAAAATGTTATGTGAAGAGAGATTGATGAAACGTCTGCATGAGCTGTCAGAAGAGAAATACGATGTAACTCGGTATAAAATCTTGAAGAGAACAGTGTACACGGTTTGTACAAAATACGAGGAGGTGTGCTGAATATGAAAATTATTCCAAAACCAGAAATATATGAAAGCGAAGACATTGTACAGTTTGCAACAGATATGGACATGGATATGAATACATATTTTATAGAAAAAGAAAGTGTTATAGAAAAAGATGATGCACATAGAGGTTATAAAAGTGCTTTTATCAATCCTGATTTGTTTACTTTCTTTATTCAAGAAGAATATTTTGAAAACTACGATGATGATGAGAATGAAGAGGATGAAGAGGATGAGTGGCAGATTTGTTGTGAGTTAAAGCACATGCCTGGAGCTGGTTGTATAGTTATCGAAAGATTTAGTATGAATAATACTACAAGAGAAGAAGTAGTTAAGGAAATGGAAAGAATTATTATTGAAGGGAGACTTTAAAATGAATAAGACAAACATGTATGAGAGGATAATTTATTTTTATAAGGAGAAATAATATGACGACAAGAGAAAAGATAAGACAAATAGAGCTGTTAAATAGCAGTACTCCGAATGGAATGATTATTGATTCAGATACAATTTTGGCTGATTTGTTATTGAATGTAGATAATGAAATCTCAGGTTTTTCGCAAGACATTTTTAACATCTACAAGAGAAGCAAAGATAAGGATGCGGTAAAACAAATGTTCTTTGAATTTACCGATACGGAATTTGATGATTACTTGGATAAATGTATGAAAGAGATTACGAGAGGTAACTAATATGAGAAGAACGCCACGGATTATAGTTAAACAGACAGAGGAATGGAGATGGGTGAAAATTAATTTGACTTAAAATTTTGAGGTAAATAAAGTATGAATTTTAAAATATATAATGAAAACGGAGTTGTAAAAATCACAAAAATATTAGGTCCTGAAAAAGAAGAAATAACTATGTTTTCAAATCTTAAAGATGGAGAGGTTGCTACTATTGAAGTTAATACTCATATTTCTAGCAATGGAAAGAAAAACAGTATAGATAAATAAAAGAGATATTTGATCGGAGGTGATTTTATGAAGCAGCGTTTGTGGACCGGCGAAGAGCTTGAACCATGGGGCTATAAAACATCACTCAATAATGGAATTGCAGTTGGAATTTTTGATAGTATGTGTTGTAAAACAAAAGCATTGGTAAATATTGAAAATTTTGATGCAGGAAAAACTTTTGATAAAAGAATCGTTATTAATAAAGAACTTGCTGAAAAATATGGATTCAAAATAGTGATTAGATAGGGGGCAGAATTATGGCAAAGGAATTCGTTTACACAAAAGTACAGGATCTTGGTAAGATTGGTGATAAAACTGTTGAGATTGGTCACTACATAGTAGATGGTAAAGTAATGCCTGATAAAGTTTATATGGTAAATCACTTTACAAGAAAGAATGGAAGCGAGGACAGTAAGGCAACTGCAATTTGTGCTATTGGTGAAGCAAAGGAAATCGGAAAGCTGCTTATTGAAATAAAATAGCAATTTGTTTAGAAGGAAGATTGAAAATATGAGAATAGAAAAAAGAAAAAAGACGGTATACGAAGAAATTTATATTGCAGATGATGGAACACAATTTGATACCAAACGTCACTGTTTAGAATATGAGAAAGAAATTGAAATGTGTAAAAAGGCGAAGGATGCAGAAAAGCTTAGAATACGTGAACTTGATGATGTGATGCCATTAATTAATGTTGAAACATATGAAAATCATGAGTATGTTTGGTATAAATTGGAAAACGAAAAAGATTTTAATACTTTAAAAGAAACGTTTGAACATTCAAAAGATTTTACTGTTCCAGATGGTTATCCGACACTTTATTGTGTAGAATCTTTTGGTTATGACAATATATACGAGGACGATAATACATGGACATGTACGCTTGATGAATGTAAAGATGCAGCGGTGGAGTTTTGGGAAAGATTTGGGTATAAGTTGACATTTGAAAAGGCTGGTGATATTAATGCAGGTACTATTTAGAAAAGATAAGTATACAAATGAAGTAATTGCGTTTCTTCCTGAGATACCAGTAAACACCGGCATGATAATGAGTTATATGCACATAGGGCAGCACGATGAGGCTGCTCTTTCTTATTATTGGGATACAGTTAAAGCAAATAAGGAAGAATATAATGATCTGTATGATGAGCTATGTGAAATATACGAAGAGAAATTACGAATAAAGCAAAGGATCAATTATGATTTGTTGAGAGATTCCTGGAGGTGAAAATATGACCTTTGATGAAACTGATTTTGCAAAACGCGTTCCAAAGAAAATATTAGATCGTACAAAAGAAAATATGGAAGTGTACAACATGGGTTTATACGACTCATTTAAAGAAGCAGTAAGAGAATTTTCAAAGACAGGGACTAAATTATGGAAAGCGTGGTACTATGATGATTTTAGAGAATACATACCATGCGTTTATAATTCGGAATATTTGAATTTTAAGAAATACCCACTGAAATATAAGGGGAAGTAGAATAATAGTTTTATTTCTAGTTGTAAGGAGGCAGAAAATCTTATGGATAAGACACAAGAAAAAATATTTGATTTATTGGAAAATTATTTTGAGTACTGTAAGACAAATGGTTTTACAGATTTTGAAATATGGTGTGAGGATAATATTAACAATATCAATGAAAATAAATTAGTGGAAAGTATTTACATGGAAGTAAATTATATAGCCGATAAACTGTTTATATAAAACAAGAATTTTATAAGAGAAAGTGAGGTGGGACTGTGACAAAAGAATTTGCAAGAGAAATAGCAGATAAATTTATAAAGGAGCATAATCCGGATTTGTGGGACGGATTAGGCAACATACCTTTAAATTTTTCAAGCAAAATAGATGTATATAATATATTTGATAAAGAAGTATATATGACAATTCAGTTTGAAATTGATGCAGACGAGGGCGGACGTTGGGCACATATTGTAAAATTATACAGTAATAAAGATGGATGCAATGATGAATTAATTGATGGTTATTTTGGAAACGGAATTAATTTAGCGGATTCTTTAGCAGAAACAATTGTGGACCTATGTGATGATTATAAAGAGCTTTACGAATAAAGGAGTTTGTTATGTTTGAAAGTTATGAAGAATATCTAAACAGGACAAATCAAGAAGATAATCGGACCGCTTGGAAATGGTGGAAAATCGAAGTATGTGGAATGAGTGAAAAAGAGGCAATAAAGGCAAGTATAACCGAATATAAATCAATAAATTTTAAATAGAATGAGGTAAAAAATATGGCATTAATTAAATCTAGTGTTTTATTTCATGTAAAAGGAGCAAAGACTGTATCCAAGCAAAAAGTTAGCTTACGTCCGGTTGAGCATCACTATGAGACTGAAGGTGAAGTAGAATATATCAAATATAGCTGTCAATTATGTGAGAGTATTGCAAAATCATACCCTAATAAGCTTATGGACGAAGACAAGCAGTTTATTCAGTTTTCATTGCCAAAAGGAATTGATCGATGTCCTTGTTGTGGTGTATATATTAACTGGAATTATAAGGAGATAAGGTAAAATGAATAATGTGAATGTAAGAATAAAATATAGAACAGGTAAGTATACACCAATTAATGAAAATGTAGAAGAAGTTGTTTCGTGTTCTGAGTCACAAGCAATTCATGATTTAGTTTCAAAATTTCTATATTTCAATCCAAACTACAAAATTGAAATTATAGAGTCTGAAATTATAAAAAATAAAACAAGATTTTCAACGGAGGTATAAAAATGTCAAAATTAAATTGGAATATAGTTCATGAATGTGATGATGAAGATGGAAATCCAACTCAGTGGTATTCAGAAATTAATCATCCAAAATACGGAAAATATTGTTGGATTAATGATATGGGTGATTATTTTGGAGTAGAAGTTGATTATGGAGGCTTTACAGAATTTACAGAACTAGTTGAATGTAAGTCGCTTATAAGTGCAAAAAGATGGGTGGCTACACAGTTAAAGAAACGATGATTTGAAAGGAGGATAATATGGTTAAGGACGCAACATTTATTTCAGTTTGGGATGGTGGTTTCGAATTACTTAGCAGCTGTAAGGTAAACACAGAAACAAGAGAAGTATTTAATATTGAACAATTTGAAGATGCAGTTGACGATGATGGAGATGAGTTAGAAAACCTCATTAGAGAATATATAATTGTGAATGGTACAGAATACTGTGTTGAAAGTGCTGATTCTAAAACAGATAAAGATTATTGGTATAAATAAATTATAATATAAAGTGAATGATTGGAGTAGAATAATATACAGAGAATACAAATTTGAAAGAGCTGCTTGAAGATTATGAATTATGGCAAATTAAGTAGTCTGGAGGTGTGGTATGAAATATTATGAAACAACAGAAAAAATATATGAATTTTGCAAATCTTACATAGATGAACATGGTTATGCTCCAACAATAAGAGAAATCGGAAGTGGGGTTGGGCTTAAAAGTACATCAACAGTGTATACACATATGCAACGGTTGTTTAAAAATGGTAGGTTTGAAACAGAACATCCTGGAGAAGCAAGGGCATTTAGGGTTATATCACAAAACAGTAAATCAACAAATAAATCAATTGATAAAGATGGATTACTAGATTATATAAAGGAAGAATTTCCAGGAGTAATTGATACACATTGGAACTGGGATGTATTAGAAAATATTATTGATTATGCAAAATCCAAATATAATGGAGAAGAGTTAATAAAATTTTTAATAAATATAATCCCAGAAGTTACATATGAAGAATATCTGATGTTTATGTAGAAATAAAAGTCGTATTTGATTGGAGGAAAAGTTATGACGAAAGATGAATTGCGGAAAGAATTAAAAACTGGTGTGAAATTAGAGGATATATTTGAATTCACAGATGGTCAGGATTGTCTAATCTACAAAGGGAAATTTCTTCCTGGTATTATTGGAGATGATATTTGTTATATTTCTGATCTTTCTTTAGTTGATATCCCAGTTAATAAGAGTATTGTCAAAAGTTATGAAATTGATAGCGTTATGGGTCGGTGTTATACAACAAACGACTTTATAAAAGAATGCAATGGGCATGAAAATATTGCAGAAGATTTATTTAATTATGTTGATTGGCAAACTCCTGATATTGATGATTTTATGGAAGGGTACGATGATAAGGAGCAGTTTTTTAAAGAATATAGATTTCCTATGGACGATTTGTTTGTAACAAAAGAAATGAAAGATTTATTATCCAGAGTTGCAGATTTAGCAGCACAGGCTTCAGATGAGGTCTATGACGATGACGATGATAATGGAACCTATGGAATTCTTTCTCTTTGCGACCAGCTATATGAGAAAATTAATAGATACTTGGAGCGTGATAGCGATGACTAAATATCAGCAAGCGAAAAATAAAATACGTGATCTGGCTGCAGACTGGCAGTCGGATTTTGGAAACAACAATTACTCATGGTTGGAATTACTCCAATGGCAGAAGTTTTTTAGTACAAAGGCAAAACGATATGGATTGGTAAATGAATTTCGTGAGAATGGAATTATTTGAAAGGAGAAGATATAAATGAAAGAGACAATTGAATATTTAAAAAAGGACCGGAAAGTAAATGACACTTTTATGAAAAAGCTTCAGAAAGTAGGATTTGAAATTGATTATACACGATATGGTTATTGGAATAATGTAGAATGCGTTCGGATTGGAAGAAGCTGCATACCCTTGTATGAAACACACTTTTCTGATAATGGAAATTCAGAGTCACTTGATTACAGGTATCAAAATGATGTAATTAAAGATATCTACAACGCACTTGAAAAAGAAAAGAAAAAAGCAGAAGAATCAGATAAGATGGTTGACGATTTCTTTGCAAAACTTGGATTAAAGGAGGATTAGCGATGGAAATTGCAAGAATGTGGACACTGAGTACAGCGCATATTTCAAGAGAAACAGACAAATGGTTAATAGGGCAAGTAAAAGAACCGACTGAGGGATTATGCGTGTATAAAAAAACTGGTGGATATTTTGTTTATGTGCCAGATGATTTTGATTATGAAGAAATGAATCTTCCGGAAGATATTGAAACAATAATTGCTTTTGCAATTGGATGTGGAGTAGATTGGATCTGTCTTGATTCCGATGGTCCGATTGAGAATGGATTTAAAACATATGAATGGTGAGGATAAATTATGACTGAAATAGAAAAACAGAAATGCAACAAACTTATGTGGGAAGGAATCAGGAACGGAAAGGAAGCCCAAGAAGTTTTCAGGCGAACCAATATATCTGCTACACAGATGAGGTTTGCCGATCAGAAACAAGGCTATGCCCAAGGAATTAACCAGGCACTTGCTTACATTGGTTATAGCCATCCAGATATGAAAATGTTATGGGATGTAATTTGAAAAAGGTGATTAAATGAGAGAAGAATGGGTTTGTACAGATTCAGATAGCAGTCAATATTCTAAGATAAATTCAGATGGAACATATAGTTTCATAGAAAAGGTATGGTTAGATATTTGTAAGGGAGATCCTGGATATCCGGATAAAAAATATACAGTAAAAACTGCTTTGGTCGATCTCGATGATTATACAGAGCATGAAAAGGAATGTAATATTTCTGGATATTACGATTCTATTGAATCATTAAGAGAAATTTATGATGATTATTCTGATCAGATTATTGCGGAATGTATTTTTGAAGAAATGACAGATGGCAGCGCTTCAACTACTGAAATGATGACAGAAAAAGAAGCAGATGATTATATTCAGAAATATATTTCAGAAAGATAAAATCGAGTTTTTACGGAGGTAAGGTAAATGGATAATACAAGTAGGGTGGCAGCGTGGATAGCAACTGCTATAGGTGTGGTTGCAGCAATATATTTTAGTCACGATCCAGAATGTTTATTTGGTTTTCTGATTCCATTTGGATTAGAGGTTTGGTATATTGTCAGTTAAAAATAGAGGTGGAAAAATGGGAACGACAGTTGGAGATTTACTTTCATTACAAGATGATTCTTTTGGAAGAGTAAGAATATACAACGGAATGGAAATATTTTCAGGATCTGTTGAAAAAGCTATAGAATTATATTCTAACTACAATGTGATGAGCTTTGGAACAAATTGGTATGAAGATTTGTGTATATATTTAAAATAGATTAATACGAAATCAACTTTTTATCGGAGGTGCTAAAATGTTTAGTTTTGATTGGACTGATTTTACAGAAAAAGATTTAATAGAATTGAATAAAAGTAAAAATCCAATGGTTTATGGATATATATACATAGAAAAAAATAACAAAAAGTATATTGCAGATATTCAATGGAGTACAGTTTCAGCATTTGGGTTTCATGGATTTTCAATTAATATATATGAATCCAACGAGTTTTATAGTCACTGTAAATGGATTAATGATATACAACTAATTAAATCTGCCAAAAATTATAAAAGATTTAAAACCAGAGTGGAAAGTGAAATTAAAAAAATGTTGGAGGGATCAAATGAAGATAGGTGACAAGGTTTGTGTAACAATGCTACCAAGTAAAGATATTAATGGAAAGGATTATGATGAAAAAGGAGCAGGTGGTGTTGTATTGAAAATAAAAGAAAATAGTACAATCATTAAATTATTTGATGGTGCCGTTATAGAGGCAGAAGGAACTGATTTTGATGAATATTAAACACAGAGGTAAGCGAAAATGAATTATAAATACGAAATTAAAATAAAAAGTGGAACGAGCCAATATTATGACTATGATAATTGTGATTTGTTGCTAAAAAAATGCGAAACACCATTTCTTCCGAGAGTAGGTGAAACCATTCAAATTAATTTTAATGAGATAAATCAAAAAACAGGAAAGAAATGTATGCAATATTATAAATTCTTAGTTCGTGATATTCAGTATTGGATTAATGAAGATAAAAATGGAATTTATGTTTATGTAATTCCAATTGATGGATATAAATGTTAATGGTGAAGATTGGAGGTAAGCGAAAATGGCAGAAATTACGGTATTTGATTTATGTAGTTTATATATAGAACATGATGAAGAAGTGGTTATATGGAATGTTCAGGAAGAGAAAGAAGTATTTAGAGGGGCATTTACAGAAGCTATGTATAGTAGCGAGTTTGCAGATTATGTTGTAGGTAGTTTTGGAATTGAAAATGGAATTATATGCATCAATATTGACTGATAAAATACATGTTCTACGGAGGAATTGATAATGAAAGAAATTAAGGTTTATTTATTCACAGAAGATGAAGCAACTGAAATTTTACAAAATATATTAGATAATAAAACTTTGGTATTAACACAATATTTAGATTGTTTTGTAGCAGAGACATCAGAGCAGGAACTTGATGCCTCTCAAATTGATGAGAGAATGGCACAATATTTAGAAATTGATTCTTGTGAACATCATGCGTTTATTAGTTATAATGGGAAAACTTATATGTGTGTTATTCCTACAAACGAAATTGGAGATTAAAAATGACTAGAAGAGAATGGACTGCTGAAGAAGAGAAATACATGAATAAGTATTATTTACGCCAGCCTACCAAGCGAACTGCGAAAGTTCTTAATCGAAGTATTGAGTCTGTTCGTAAAAAAGCTGTACAAATGGGAATTAATACATATTATGATGGTTATTTAAGTGCTCATGTACTTGCAGAATGTTTTAGCACTAACACTCAAGTGATAAAACGATGGATAGAAAAATTCAATCTCCCAGCTATTAAGATAAATGATTCAAAACATAGAACTAGATATCAGATAGATCCAGAGAATTTTTGGAAATGGGCAGATGGTCACCGAGACGTAATTAATTGGTCTGGCTATGATTTATGCTCAATACTTCCGGAGCCACAATGGGTAGAATTTGAACAATCAAGATATAAAACAAAACGGCATTGTAGAAAATTTACTGCAAATGAAATAGTGCAAATTAAACACATGCTGCGTAGATGTATGACATATAAAGAGATAGCTGAAAAGCTTGGACGGACTGAGAGGAGTATTGAAGCAAAAGTAAGAAAAATTGCATGAGGTGATGAATGCATGATAACTATTAAAGTACATCGTAAAAGCTTTTTAAATGAGATATTTTTAAACTTATGTGAAAATTTCTGTGATAGTGGTTATTATGATTTTGATAATAAAAAGGCATACGCAGAAACTGATAGTGAAATTGCTGCAGATGCACTTGAAGAAGTTTTATATGATCTTGGATATATAAAACTTGAAGATACATCTGTGGAAGAAAGCGAAATAAGACATTACTCACGTAAGGACGTTATTGAAAATGGAGCTTGGAAAGCAGTATTTAAAGAGCTTTGATGGAGGTAAGTAAAATGGACCGGCTTGATAAGGTAATTGGTTATTTAAAAAGTAACACAACATCAGAGAGATCTGACGGAGATCAGCTTATTCAATTAGCATGTAATTGTATTAAATATGCAGATTTTTATACAGGACGTAGTTCTAAAAATTGGACAGCAAGGGAACTGTTTGATGGAGTATTAACAGAGGACCAGATAAAAGAAGTTTTTGATTCGGAGGTATAAAATGGATAATAAGAGAAATGGAAATAAAAAATATGTAATGATAGTAACGAGTGAAGATGATAGATACAATCCAAATGCTCCATACGATGGTGTTGGTGTACAGCTTGGATTTTTTGCAGATAATCCTTGGGAAGGCAGATTTGAATGTTGTATAGATGGAGATAGTTTTGGAGAATTATGCGAAGAAATGGAAAGAACTGATGTAGGAGGTCTTTTTTATCAGCTTTACGAGAATAAATATGGAAACCGCATTAGTTATGGTACTATCGATTATGATGCTATTCAGGATGAAATTGATGAATATGAAATTAAGAATGTAGATGATATTGATGCATCATCATATGACGTTCAGTATAGAGATGAAATACTTTTAAAAGCATATAACTTAGAATATGCAAAAATGTGTAAAAAATATTTCCAGGAAAAAATACTTAATGGTGCATTTGATGAGAAATGGAGTATTAGACCAGAAGAAAGAAGAGTTGTTGCAGATGAAATTGTCATTATTCCTGTAAACTAATGAAGAATATAAAATTGGTGTTATATTTATAAAAGGAATTTATAGATGATGCATGAATTAAGAAAACTTTATATTGATTATAATTCAATATTCCGTCCATCAAAAGAAATAATACATAGAAATAAAAAAGCTATGGATAATATAGAACAGAATGTTTAAATAAGAAGACTGGAAAATGGATTTGAAGCAAAAATTAAAGATTTAGATTTATCATTTATAGATAAGATGAAGGAATAAAATGAAAAATTATTATAAACGAACTTTTGATGGAGCGGTTTTCTCAGAAGAAACATTAAAAGAATTTTTTGCACAGATATTACTTAAAGAAGAAAAATTTCATGCGTGGCTTAATGAAAATTTGACTAAGGGAAACATTACAATTATTTCCAGAACTGAATATACGAGAAAATTAATAAATGATTATAATCGGATGAAATAAACGGAGGTATAATATGGGCAGTTTTAGTTGGTTAAGAGCAGATAAGACAACAAAGCGAAAAAATCTCACTGAAGGAGATCGCTACAAGATACTTATTCCAAAGGAATTTGGTGGTGGATTTATTAAAGACACATATTATGATTATGGATATGTTTTTCATGGAACAGAAAATGAAGCAGATCTATATGGGATTCTGGCATATTGGAATGGTTGTGAAGGAATGGATTATTCGTATGAGTGTGGACATTATCCAAAAACAATGGAAGAAATCCTTAAATATGGAAATACATGCAAGCAGTCAAATCGCAGTCAAGGAATTAATGTTGGATGTGGTAAGGAATGCATTGATAAACTAAAATATCCTTTAAAGCTTGTTTCGGCTTCTTATAAGGGAACTTATGAAGATTGTAAAGGTCGCAGTTATAATGATCCTGAACAGGGATTTATAAAGACTTACTGGTAATAAAATGAGAGTTTCAAAGAGGTGACATAATGGAAATAATCATTATTACAGGTCAACGAAATGGAAGTTTATATCTTGCAGGAAATTATGAACATGTAAAGTATTTTCCAGAACAAAGCACATTACATCCTTATAAACTATCTGAAAAAATTTTGAAATTATGTGATACGTATTTTAAAGCAAATGAAGATTTGATTATAACCACATACTCTGAAATTGTATTAGATTCTGTCAGGTTATGGGGAGCAAGAACTGGACACTGTGATATTTTGAAATGTATTAACTGCATGGATAATGGAGAAATTCGCACAGCTGGATTTAATGAATACGGAGAGATGGATGTTTGGGAGAACGGAATATTTGACATTAAAAAAATTATCCTAAAAGAATTGTTTGATATTAAAAAAGGGAAAATGAATAATTGAAAAATTGCTTTCAAGGTGAAGAATGGAGATGACAATATGACATTAAGGGAATTAGAATTTTTTAAAAATGTAAATAAGATCGCGGAATTGCGTTGATAGCTTTATTGTCAACCAAGCAAAAGAATTTTTCGATTGGTTAAAATTATGGTTCAAAGAGAAATATAAAATAGAGCTTAATTGCAATAATACAGGAAGCGTTATGTGGAGTAATAATTTTAGCGAGGATTAATACATGGATGACATAGATATTATCATAGAAGTTGATGGATGGATTATTAAGGCAAACACAGATATGATTGAAGAAGATGTGATTCGGCAGCGAATGTGATTGAAACCTAAAAACGAGTAGATAAGCGATCAGATTAATTTCTGGTCGCTTTTGTAAAAGTTGGATTTTACAAGAGAATTTTACTGACAATACAAGATAAATGTGGTATGATTTAAGAAATTAATTGTACGTGAAATAATTGAAATGGAGGAAAGAAAATGGCACATTATGGAAATGATGATCGGTTTGATCATATCTTTTTTTACGATGCTGATGATTTTTTGAGTAGTAATAAGAAAATATTAGCAACTCAACTGGAACAATTTGCAGAAGTATTTGAAAAAGGTAGAAAAAGAGAGTTTGGGTACTCAAAGTTTAGGCTTATTTATGGCTGCACAACAGACGACTATGAGATGGACATTTTAAAGCATGAATGTTTAGAATTCAATAAAGGTGTCATGACAAATGAAGAGAAAGAGTTTTTTAAGGAACTTTTATTTGTAAAAAATGCACAACCATACATAGATGCAGGTTATCTTGTATACGATGGAAAAAAGACTAAGCCACCTATACATGCATATGCTCCAGCAACAACAGATGATTACTGGTTTCCAACGGAAAAATGTAAAATTGACTACGAAAAATATGTAGAGGAAAAGAAGCAGAAAAAATACAATGAAGCTTTGAGGAAAGCAGCTATAGAAGCCGGTGTATTGTCAACGGATGGAACAGGAAAACCAGCGGAATTTTGTAACCCAGATTGTTATACAAATATTCCTATTTTTACAACCGATCAGATTAAAATAGGATTAGGATTACTTGTTGTATCCGGAATACTTCTTATTACAATATTTGCACCTTTTATTGTATTAATTTGGGTTTGGTATCTTTGTGACGTTTATAAAGATTATAAACAAAGGCAATTTGCAGCAGAGCGATATTATAGAGCCACACATGGACTTCCATATAATAAAAAATAATATTTACAATAGAAACAGCTTACATAAATGTAGGCTGTTTTTGTATTTAAGAAAACCGGAGGTATAAGCAAAATGAAGAATATAAGATTATTACAGGCTGCCAATTCAGAATGCACAAATAAAGATTTCATAATAAGAATGTGTGAATGTGTAAAGGATAGATTACTGGAACTACAAATGCGTACAACATTTCGTCCTACAAGTGTTAATGAAGAAACGCTTAGTGAATGGGAAGAAGTTGCTGATGTAGCAAATGATATTATGAAAAAATATAAGGAGGATGAAATTGATGATGAATTAGAAGATATGATTGTAGATATGAAAGAAAAAATATTGGATTACCATATGAACTACCAGGGAATAAGCAAATTGGTAATATAAAGTGAGGTGATAAAGATGACAGGTAGAATGGAGATAGAAGTCAAATATACAAACAATATAGATCGGCTCCTAAAAAATGAGCCAGAATATATGGATCTGTTTAATGTGTTTATGATCGCAGATGATAAAACGGTAAAGACAAGATTAAACTACATTAACAATGTAGTAAGGTTTATACATTATCTAAAAGATTCTGGATATCCAACGGAAACTATAGATGATATTGGAAAATTAAATGTAGAAACTATAAGAAAATATATTGTAGACGATGATAATCGTGTAATTATAGATAATGGAAGAATTTCTGATTCTTATAAGTACATTAGATATTTTTCTTTAAATTGCTTTTTTAAGTTTTTGGAAGATGGGGATCATATTAATAAAAATCCAATGAGAAAAATTAAAACTCCAAACAATAAAAGAATGAAGAAAAAAGTATATTTGGATGTTAATGAAGTAAGGGAAATTGAGAAAAATGTGTCTTCTGGAAATACTAAAAGAAGCAAATCATATCTTTCTCAGTGGCATGAGAGAGATGAGGCTATAATTAATCTTGGATTCCATAAGGCACTACGAGTTTCTGCGATAATCTCAATTAATCTTGAAGATATTAACTGGGAAGGTAAATCTTTAAGTGTTATTGAAAAAGGAAATGACCCACGGCATATTCATCTCAGTGACGGTACAATCAAAATACTTCAGTGTTGGGTCCAGAAGCGAAATGAATATACTAAAGTAAATGGGGTGGAAAGTCCTGCATTATTTATTTCAAACAAATCTGGCAGAATTTCACAAAAAACAGTTGGAAGGATATTAAGATCATATGCCGGTGACATCAATAAAGAAAAAAGAATTGTACCACATACAATGCGAAGCTCTACCGGTACAAACTATTATTTGAAAACAGGTAATGCTAGAGCGGTACAGCAATTACTTGGCCAAAAGAGTTTAGCAGCAACACAAAAATATCTGGATGACACAGTTCAGCAGAGAAGAGAAATTACTGATACAGTAGAAGATTTGTATGGAGATGATAATGAATGAGTAAGAGTTTAGATGATATATTAAGAAACAAGGGAGACTTGAAACCACGCCAGGTTGAAAAGATATTTAATGCAAATGGATGGTACATAGTCAGAACAAATAATCATAATATATATAAGAAGGAAGGTAGATCGGAGTTGGTAATAGCTCCGATTGGAAATATGAATTGGAAAACATTTCGTGATACTTGCAAGAGATGCGGTATGGCAATGTAAGGGAAATTGTGGTATGATGGAAGTAATTTTAAGTTGGAAAAGTTAAAGTTTATGAGGATATAATATTATGGAAATCATTAAGTTAAAAGTTGGTAGAGATATACTGGAAATTAATAAAAATGATTTAATTCTTGATAATGGAGTATGTTATCAGATCATCACTAAAGAAGTTGGTAAAATAGATTGTAGACACTCGCCAGTAATGAGCAAAAAACTATTCAGTGATTTAAGAAAATATGAATTAATCTTTACAAACGAAGAATTAAGACAGATGGCAATCAGAAAATATAATACTGATAAATTTTCGCTATGGAAGTTTGATATTGATTGGATGAAGAAAATAGGGTATTAAATGAAAAAAATAGAACTATCAGATGTGCAAAAATTAGAAAATGGAACAAAAGTATATGTTGAATGCGTTGGAGATGAATGGTATTTTTCAGATAAGAAAAATTACAAAACGTGGAATGTAAAACAAGAAAATGGGCTTCATTATGAGGTCGAAACTGAGGACAACACTATAAGCTTTCCATATGATTTTGACTATAATGGATATAATATGGAAATTGCCTGTTACATTGATTAAATATAAAATTAAACTTCTATGGAGGTAGAAAATGTATTTAAAGTCAAATAGAGTTGGTGTGATTGTTGAACGAATTGGGAGTAAGAGACAGCACAAATATAAACTTACAGAAAAGTCAATCACAATGGTTTCTGCAGGAACATTGGTTATACCAGTACATTTTCTCAGTGACAATTTCCAACTGTATAACCAGAATTGTGATGAGTTAATACAACCAGAAGGGAATTTCTGGATTACTGCTGAGACTATTGATCCTTATCATGTGGTAATTGATATGTTTTAAGGAGATGAATATAATGTATGATTCTGAAGAAATTAGAGAAATAATTAACGAAGCCGTAGCAGAGGAGATATTTTTACTTAAAGAAGAGGAACAAGAAAAATATCTTGTAATCCAATCATTAAAATCAAGGTTATATGACGCATTTGGACTTGAAGATGATGTTATATAACTTGCAAAACAAGTTATTGTAATGCATAAGTGAATTTTAACTTTTTATGGAGGTAGAAAATAATATGACATACGGAAAATATAAAAAAACAAAAGAATATCTTAATGCAGAAGACATTTATTTATGTGTAAATGGAGAAGACCCAGTTAACGAAATGTATTATCCATATCAATTAGATAATGTTCCAATAATTGGAATTGGTTATTTACAAAATAACATAATTCAAATTGATTTAGTTGTTTTAAATTGGAAAGACAGATTTGATCCAGAATGGTATGCTGAATGTAAATAAAATGACGATTTGAAGGGAGATATAAGATGGCAAGATTAAAATGGAACATAGTTCACGAGTGTGACGATGACAACGGAAATCCAACTCAATGGGCTGCTGAAATAAATCATCCGGATTATGGAAGATTCGTTTGGATCGACGATGAAGGTGAGAAGTTTGGAGTATACAGTGGAAAGAACTGTAATACAAAATTGGCGGAATGTAAATCTCTTGCAAGTGCGAAGAGATGGGTTGCGACATATATATTTTGAACGGAGGCGACATATGAGAACATTATATGATGAATACACATCTGGCATATTAGCAGAATATGCATATTGCATTCAGTTAGGGCATGATATGCATATTGGAGACACATATCCTATTGGTAAAATTTGGAATGGCGTTGGAAACATTTCTGAAATTTTAAGAAACCGAAAAATTTCAGTAGAAGATGAGGACGGAGAAATATATACATTGTTTTTTAGAATTATCAAGAAAAAATCGCAAATATTAAGAACTACGGTAGAAATTATTGATGCAGATTGATTAATAAAACAGATATTTTATGGAGGATAAATGCGTATTGGAACATGGGTTATTATACTATAAAGATGCAATTCCCAAATATGAATTAACAGAAGATAGTATGGAAATTAAAATAGATGAAAAAATAATTAAGTTGCACCGAATTAGGGCATTAGAAGATTTTGGTGATGTAAAAAAAGGAGATATAGGTGGATGGGTAGAAAGTGAAGATAATTTGGATATATTCTGTGGCCATAGCTGGATATACGATGATGCAATAGTATGTGGTAACGCTATAGCATCAGGTTATTGTCAAATTAGAGAAAATGCGATAATTACAGATAATGTTGAAATTAGAGATTTTGCAAAAATATCAGGAAATGTAAAAATATTTGATAATTGCATGATATGTGAACATGCAGAAATTACAGATAATGTTATTATATCTGGAAAATGTTGCATAAGTGGAGAGACAGAAATAAATAAAAATGTAAGAATATCAGGAAATGTATTTATTCATGGATATTCAAGTATCATAACTGACAATGTGCAAATAATGGATAACGTTGAAATTTATGCGTGTAGTAGCCCAGGAACAAAAGAAAAGTTAAAAATTGAAGAGAGTGTTGTACTTGCCGAAAATTGCAAAATTTTTGGTACAGTAAATATTTGTTGTAGAGCATATATTCACGGTTATGCAAAAATTGATGGCAACGCTTATATATCTGGGGATAGTGAAGTATATGATTGTGTAAAAATATCTGACGATTGCAAGGTTAAAGGAAAATCTAAAATATATGGAAGAGCTGTCTTAAAAGATTTTGCAAAGGTTATTGATGCAAGTGTCTCTGGTAAAGCAATATTACATGATAATACAGGGGCTTTTGATGGAGCAAATGTCTGTGGTACTTTTTTAATGTTTGGTGACCAATGGGTAGATAATGGTCGTTGTGTAAGTAATAATGAAACTCAAAAAGCAACAGACTGGGATATGGAAAATAGAGCGTATCTTAGATATGATCAAATTCATAATCCTGAAAAAATAAGAAAACTTATAAAATATATAGAAGATAGAGAAAATGCAAAGAAAAGTAGAGAAATAGACTTTATTAATAGTATGAGGTTTAATTTAGACTAATGATGGGTATGAATTATTAATTGAGACACTAATTACAGTGTCTCTTTTTTATACTAAAAATGAAAGGAAGTGAGAAGTAGTGGACGAATACAAACAGTTTGATATTGTTTACGCTGATCTTTCTGGTAAAGGAACTATAGGATCTGAGCAGAAAGGTATACGACCTGTGATAATCATTCAAAATGATACCGGCAACATTCACAGTCCAACTGTTCTTGTAATGGCGCTTACAAAGGAACTTAAGAAAGCAAATCAGCCAACCCATTACATAATTAGGAAGAATAATGCGAATGGGTTGAAATTTGATTCGATGGTATTAGGGGAGACTATTACACAGATCTCAAAGCAGCGTATTAAACAGAAAATTGGTGTAGTAGATAATACCGCAGATAAAGATGGAATTATTGGAACATATATGGCTAATCTTACTGGAAAAAGTAGATATGGAAATCCATTATGGACCAAGATTACACAGCTTTTCTGTAAATTGGTTAAGGAGGGGCAAATATGTGCGAATTGAATAAGGTGGAGGCAATGGAACTTATAAAAGGGATTGTAGGAAGTAAAGTTTGTGCAATGTACTATAACAAGAAGAAAGGTATATCTTCAAAATCTAAGAAAATTGGCAAGAGGAGGGTGGAGAAAAATATTCAGAATGCAAAGACTATTACTTATAGCGGTTCTGAATATATCAGGAAGATAGAGCTTCATGGAATCAAAGGGAAATTCAAATTTTCTCCATGCAGCTCTATTGTTATTCTGTTCTGATCGAAAAAATCGAACAAAAGTTCGAAAATGTTAAATTATACCTTTTTATTGGTACGATAAAGTGGTATAATCAAATACATAAAAGAACAAATGTTCTGATTTTTAATCGACATTGATCTTATAAAGAAAAATGCCCTACCAGCAGAAAGTTTGGCGACCGTCGGCTGATAGGACAGGGTTTTCTGTACCCACGGATGGATACATACATATTATGTAGCAATTTAATGGAAATGTCAATATTTTCCAATTCTAATCTCTTGCCATTCTGTAAGAGAAATTCCGTGAGTATAACTGTATATTAAATATGCTATTTGCTAAAAATGGAATTGTTATCTTTTTAAGAATAATTTCATTCTCTTTTTAGAAGCAAATGGTGTATTTAGTATACGAAAATTTAAAATATAAAGGGAGAATGAAAATTATGGGATCAGAGAAATGGAGCAAGAATGAGAAACTTACAGAAGATGAGGTAAATAACATAGTTGACTTTTTCTACAAAGACAAGAGAAAGGAACTTAAAAAAATTTGCAACCAGATACTTCATATAATTTGGAATGATATTCCAGATTATTACAGAGATGATTTTGAATCTTTGGCAGGATATATTATTACATTTTGCTTAGAATCTTATGATCCAACTACTGGTCCATTTAGAGCGTATGTATATCCATATATGCAAAAGAAATTTATCAGTTATATTTATGGAATTAATTCTCTTAAACGTGGTGGTGATGGAAATTGGGATTCTGAAAAACGTGATGAAAATGGTAAAAAAGTTAAGAAAAGCGTGAAAGTAAAATTTGTCAATATAGATGACAAGGTAAAGGAAGATTCAGACTCTACATATGCAGATATTATCAAAGGTGGTAAATCTGTTGAAGAAATTATTTTTGAGGATAAAAAAGATTCAAAACTAGAAGCATGTATTAACAAGCTTAATAAAACACAAAAGAAAATAGTTTCTCTGATGATTGATGGCTACAAGCCGAACGAGATTCAAGAGGAATTGCAACTTACTAACAAACAGTACTTTGATTATGTAACCGACATGAGAACTTCAGAATTTAGATTAGCATTGGAGGAAGACTAATTATGTTATGCATCAGACCAAACAAAAACGAAAAGATGGTAAGAGACCAGAAGTTTCTTAAAACTCTTCTTGGTAAGTTGGATAGAGGTGAAATTAGAAGAGACTTTTGGCTGCAGAGAAAATCTACTCAGTGGAATAATCAGATTCGTGACCAGGCAATTGTAACAACTGTACAGGGTGAAGATATTGATCCAGTAAAAATCTGTGAAGAAATTCGAGAAGGCAAACCATCTCAAAAGTGGATTGTAGATGGTGGAAACAGATTTGAAACATGGAATAATTTCTATAATAATGTGTTTGCTCTTGGGAAAAATCTTGAAAATTACATTGTTCCATACGAGTCAACAAAAAAGGATGAAAACGGAAATGTAGTTAAAGATGAAGATGGCTATCCAATTATGGAAGAGCTTGAGTTTGATCTTCGTGGAAAACGCTATAAAGATCTTCCTATGGAGCTTAAGGAAAGATTTAATAACTACAAAGTAATTTATGTAGAGCATTCAAACTGTACAGAAAGTAGAATGGGGTATCATATTCGAAGATATAACAACCAGAAGAGTATGAATAAAAATCAGAAATCTGTTACATATATGGAGCAGACTGCAAAATGGACAAAGGAAATTATGAATTCCAATCCATTCTTTAAAGAGCTTCCGTGTTATCATGGAGCTTCTGAAAAGAACAGTGATCCAGAGAGAGTAATGCTTGATACTGTAATGATTATCTTTTTTAAAGATGAATGGAAAAGTAATGCAGAGAAAAATGCTTTATATGTGGAAACAAATGGAGAAAAAGAGCAGTTTAATCTCCTTGATAACTATCTTGGAAGAATGTATGCATTAGTTGAAGACAACGATGAACTTTCAAAACTTTTTGAGAAAAAAGATGCGCCAATGTGGATTGCTTTATTCGATAAATTCTCAAAACTTGAAATGGATGATTCTAAGTTTAAAGAGTTTTTAGAGGCATTTATTGGTGGGTTAAGAGAAACCAAAATTAATGGAGAATCTTTCGATGAAATTAAGGGAAATAAATCTACAAAGAACAGAAATACAATCTTTGGAAAATTAGAGTATCTTGAATCTCTTATGATGGATTTCTTCTCTATTAATAAGGAAGATATTGTTGAATCTTTTGGTACTACAGACAGATTTGATGCATTTGCAACAAAATTTGAGAACACAGAGTTAATGGAAGCACTTGGCATTCCAATGGGAAGTGATATTGATCGTATTGCTGCACAGACACTTATGACAGTATGTGGGAAGACAGATTTTTCTGATAAGGCAATTCAAGAATTTATTACTGCTGATGAATATACAGAAGATAACATTGAGGATGTAGACCTGTACCTGGATGAAGTTAATGAATGGAGTCTTGAGCTTCCAGCCGGTACTACACTTCTCAAGGCAAAATACGTTCCTGCAATGGTAGGATTCGTAAAATATACATATGATAACGATACAAATACAGATGCTCTTAATTGGTTTAAAGATTATGCTTTCCAGTGTACAAAACCAGAAAACGATGTTCAGAAACTTCTCAACGATATGAAGGAAGATTTTAATTCATATTTGACATACAAAGAAAATAAGACAGCGTAAGGCAGGTGGTGATAAATATGGCTATATTTTGTAGACATCCAAAAAGTGTAATTGTCGCAAAATCTAACGTAATTCAGTTTGATCAAAGTGGATTTCCTATGAGACTGGAGACTATGGAGTGTTTGGTTTGCGGCAAAAGATATTATGCTTGGAATTATATTAAGAAAAGTGAACTTGATGAACTGAGCACAGGAAAATCTGTGCTCTGTAAATGGGAGAACGTGGAATAATTTGAGGTGATTTTATGATTATTATATGTCTATTGATTATTATATTATGTACAACATTTACACTTCTGGGAACTATAGATGATATAAGTAGTAAATGGATATTCTCTATTTGTGTTATTGGATTTGCCATATCAATTGTAGGAATGATTATTTGTGTACCTGATATGATAATTACACATTGTAATACAAATAAAAAAATTTATACAAAACAACTTGAATATGAATCACTTGTAAAACAATGTCAGACTGTTTCAAGTAATTATGAGGACGTTTCAAAGGCAAACGTAATCCAAAAAGTATACGAATGGAACGTAGAAGTATATGATGAAAAATATTGGGGAAATAACATTTGGACAAATTGGTTTTTTAACAAAAAGGTCGTAGATTCATTAGAATATATTAATTTGGAAGATTATGGATTATAAGATAAAAGGAGAATTTTATGGGTAAATTTAAAATTGGAGACAAAGTTATTGTAGCTGCACATAAAGACGAGATGGAATGTCCATACGTTTTGGGAATAAAAGATCCTTTTAATTTGACTGGAATAATATGTAGTATACATTCTACTTATGGGGACGGAAGTACATCTTATGGAGTTAAATTTGAAAAAAATATTGGTGGGCATGACTGTGCTGGAAATTGTAAATTTGGTTATGGACAGTATATAAATGAAAAATATTTAAAATTATACGATGAAAAGAAAAGTGAGGATAAAACTATGCAGAAAGAGAAACATGAAAAGAAACCACTGGAGCAGCAGATTAAAGAGAAATACGAAAGTAAGAGAAATGTATTAAATGCAAGAATTGGATTTACATGTGGATGCGAACAAACTTTAGTTCCTAAAAAAGTTTATCACGATCCAATAACAAGTACAATTGTAATTGATTTTGGAGATGTTGTTGGAAAAATTAAAGCAAAACCAATTGCTAATGATAAGTATGATCCAAGTGTAGCATTCAATATTATTGCTGCCAAGGCAATTTATAAAAGATTTAGTTTTCCGTTTGAGTCTGATATGAGTTCTTTTGAAGCAAAAATAACTGCAAAATATTTATTACATAAAAATGCCGGTATTGCACTTGATAAATACATTAAGTATCTTAAAAATATGGTGCAGACATTTTTACAGGAGGATGCAGAATTAGAAAAGGCAGAACAGATTCGTAAAAATCAGAAAGCTAAAAACAAAATTCGAAAAGAAAGACAGAAACAGAAAAGACAGAATAGAAAATGAGATTAAATTAAATATTAAATAAGAAGAGTAGAGTGTCAGGTAATAAACTTGGCACTCTATTTTTATATAAGGTAGGTGAGAATATGTGAGTTGCTTAATTAGATGTGGTGAACAGTATGTTCATTTTGATAGAAAAAGCAAAATAAAACTTGGTCCTAAAATATGTGCAAAAACTTTTGAAGAACAAAAAGCAAAAAATCTCATTAAAAATCCTCCAAACAACCTAAAGAAATATAAGTTTGAAATTGAGCCATTATTTGAAGGAAAAACAGAATGTGAGATTAAGCAAGAGCAAATACTTCAAAGAGCTGCAGAACATGCAAAGAAAACTGGATGTTATACAGAGTTGAAAGAAAATCTGATCGTAGAAGCGAAACCTGAAGTAAAACAAGAGGAAAAAATTGAGAATAAGTCAACTATTAAAGAAGAAGATCATAACAACAACATAGATAATTGGCTTAAAAAGTTACATAGCTGTAATGAAATTAAAGAGGAAGCAAGAGAGCGAATGGAATATCTCTATAAGAAACTAAGCCTAATAGATCAGGCACAGGATGTTTTCTTGCATGTTATTGAAAGTAATGAGCATCCAAATGCATCTATGGCATATAAGGAGAGAATGAAATTATCTGAGATAAGGAGAAAAAGAAGGCAAATTAAAAATGAGTTAGCCGTTGTACAAATGATCATATCTCATAATATATCCTCTAAATTATATGAACGAATGGTTGCAGTGTCAGAAAGTATACAAAATCCTCAGAATATTAATATTAAATATACGAATGAGTTAACAGATGACTTATTGAATCAATTTGAAAGGATGTGACGTATTGAGCAGGAAATTTAAAATTATCCGAAACTATTGGGAAGAAGATCAAATATTATACCGGAAGGCAAATATAGAAATTGATCCTGGATTAACAGTCCTGGTTGGATGTAATGGATCTGGTAAAACAACATTGATCAATCAATTAAAAAGGCTATTAGACAAGGAAAAAATTACATATACAAGTTTTGATAATCTTTTTGATGGTGGAGAAAACGCGCGAAGCTGGGCTGGTTATACAGGAGATTTTTCATTTTTAGCTGCTGCAGTAATGTCAAGTGAAGGTGAAAATATTCTAATGAATATTGGAAACTATGCTGCAAAAATTGGTAAAGCGGTAACAAGTGTATTAACAAAAGAAAATAAAGAGTTATGGGCTTTCTTTGATGCAGCAGATAGTGGATTGAGCATTGATGGTATAAAAGAAATTAAGAATAAACTGTTTTCAATAATAGAAAAAGATTGTAAGACAAAGGGAATTGAACTTTATATTGTGGTTTCAACAAATGCTTATGAATTTACAAATGGAGAGCAGTGTTTTGATGTCTATAACTGCAAGTACAGAACATTTGAAAACTACGATGAATACTCAAAATTCATTTGTAAATCAAGGGAAATTAAAGATAAAAGATATGGTGTAAAGAAAGGAGAATGATTATGTTTGTTAGAACACAAGAGGGAGATAAAATTATCAACCTAAATAACGTAACAAATGTTCATTTTGGAAGAATAATTGATAACGGAAAACAGAAATATATATTGTACTTTGATAATTTTTCTGTGGGTGTATTCAAAAAGCAGGAAGATGTTGAAAAAATTCTCATGATTCTTGAAAGAAAAATTGGTGAAAGCTGCAGTGCACAAATTGTAGATGGCGATGGAGACGAACCACCTAAGATTATTTACTATACAGATAGAGTATTCAAGATTCCAGGCGAGGATGAAATTGCATGAGAAAGAATAGAGCAATTGTATACATAATGATGTGGATCTGCTGCAGTATTGTTACCGCAATATCTATAGCAGCTACAAAGCAATATTGTTGTTTAAACACGATGGTAGTACCGTTGGCATTTATATTAATGGATTATATGTTTTTTGGAGGTGGAAAATGAGATCTATAGCATGTGCAATTATTAGTTTTGTTATTTTCTATATGGAAAATAATGTAAAAAGTACAGAAATAAAACTTAGGGCGATTTATTTAATTACATCTCATATATTTTTGATTGCTGCAATTATCTTAATGATGTTGGGGAGGTAGAAAAGATGAGATTGATTAGTTCTAAGGAAATTTGGTACGAAGAAGAATGTGTTGAATATGAAAATGAAGAAGAGTATAAGTCGGATCTTGATAAGCGAAAACATGAATATTGGATGCAGATGAAAATACCTGATTTTGAGAATGGAAAGATGAAACTACTTCAAAAAAAGACAAACAAAGGATTTTGTCAATTTTATAGAAAATATCATAGAATGTAAATCGGAGATAGAAAATGAGAGATCCAAAGAGAATTGATAAATTTTGTGATGAATTTAAAAGCATATGGAAAGGAAATGTTCCTGATTGGAGATTTGGACAGCTGATAGGTAATTTTGAATACTGGCTCAAAGGCAAAGGAATTGATATGTTCTTTCCGGAAGAAAAAGAAATGCTTAGATTATTTAAAGAATTTCTTGGCGTAAATGATACAGGAAATGAAAAAAAGATATGGGACGAAATGATGTTTTGTTCGCCACTTGATTTCAAAGATCTTGATGGAAATAAATATGACCAATGGCCAGAGGGTGTCATTTATACTCCTGGAATAAAATTAACTGGAATATTAAAAAAGAAAGCGAGAACAGGTTATTGTGGAGTGACTACAAAAGATGCAAAAAAGATAATTGACAATATATCTGATAAGCGAAAACAAAATGTAAAAGTTGTTATTGGAAATAGAGCAGAAGTCTGTGATGCAATTTTATATATTATCAAATCTAATTACGGATTAATTGTATCTGTCGATGATGCTGAAGAAATTAAATTCTGTGAAGAACTTTTTGAAAAGGCAACAACTTAAAATTGGAGTTTTATCGGAAAATAATTTTATAAAAGGAGAATGGTAAATGAGTAATTTAGTTGTTAAAAAATATGATTGCCAAAAATGTGTAAAAGATAATGGTTGTGTATATAAGAAACGTTATGACAAATTCAAAAGTAATGTAGAAGGGCGTGAATATGGAAAGACGATAATATTGAAAATAAGTTGTCCATTTTATAAAGAAGTATAAGTTGAATTTCTGGAATAAGTGATAATGAAAAATGGAAGTAGTAATTGTGAGGTGATGATAGATATGATTGATCGAGATTTAAATAAAAACGTTGTTTATTACAAAATGTAAATTAATAGGTATACAAAACCAATTACCAGATTATCATAAATACCTACTGTTTTGTAACCATGTAAATTAAGAGGTATACAAAACCAGATCCCCTTACACGACTGACACGGCGTTGTTTTGTAGTCATGTAAATTAAGAGGTATACAAAAATATGGATGGACGATCACAAGTCCTACAGAAGTTTTGTAACCATGTAAATTAAGAGGTATACAAAACCAAACGAAAAACTCAAAGTTGATACCAAATGTTTTGTAACCATATAAATTAAGAGGCATACAAAACCTCAAAGTATAGTTTTATACCTCTTATTTTAAGGCACTTCTATGAAATAGACTAAGAGAAATCTACGTTATAAAAAGATAATATGTTATGGTGTCGCTCTAGCTGTAATTATATCGTTTGTACCTAAACATACACTGTGCCGAACATGATTGGTGTAAGTGATACAAACATGTAACTTTTTATAACATTGTCGAAGAGCATGACCAATTTTAAATTGAGATTATATTATAAAGGAAATAAAAATATGAATTATATGGATTTTGTATTAATTGTGGATAAAAATAGTAAACCATGTATACCAATAAAAAATGGTAAAGCAGGTTATTTATTAAGAGAACATAAAGCAGAAATTATAAATCACGAGCCATTAGTTATCAAAAGAACTGATGATTATAATTCGGATTTAGAAAATAGAGATATATTTGAATTAAAAGTAGATAGTGGATATTTAAATATCGGATTTTCTGTAAGCGATAATGAGCATGAATATATTGCAGGTCAAGTTGAAATGCTAAACGGAATGAGTAATAGATTGTTAGAAAGAAAATCTATGCGTAGTTTCAGAAGAAATCGTTTACGTTATAGAAAAAATAAGAACATTGATTATAAAACAGTACATAATCCTACTTATAAAAATGGAAATGAAGATGGATGGTTTGCACCGTCTATTGTACATAAAATGGAAACGCATATCAGAATCATTGAGCAATTAAAACAATGGGTTCCAATCGATAAAGTTATTGTAGAGGTGGCAAATTTTGACATTGCTGCAATGGATGCATATTTAAAGGACGGAACTATTTTAAATGGAAAAGATTATCAAAATGGTGAAATGAAAGGATATGAGAATGTTGTATCTTATGTAAGAGCCAGAGATAATTATTCTTGTTACTTTTGCAATAAGAAAAAGAAAAAAGATGGTACACTAAAAGAGAAACCAAAAAGAATAGAAGTGCACCATAAAATACCAAGATCCTGGGGTGGTACTAATAATCCAGGAAATTTGATTTGCGTATGTCAAGGATGTCATCAGAAAATACATTCGAATAATAATAACAACAAATATTTTAAAGAATTATTAGAACAAGCTTTACAAGAAAATACATTTAAAGATTCTACATATATGAATATTGTTAGATGGGAATTATTAAACAGACTTACTGAAAAATATCCAGAGCTTGATATTGAAGCTGAATATGGTTATAACACAAAAATTAATAGAAAAGAAGCAGGTTTGAGAAAATTCCATTATAATGATGCAGTTTGTATAAAAGAATTTAAGAATATAACTTTATCTAAAAAAGTATTTATTGTCGAACAAAAACGTTGTAATGATAGAAAAATGGAAAGTTTTGCAGATGCAAAATATATAGATTCAAGAGATGGTAAAAAGAAAAAAGGAAATGATCTAAAAGTAATTAGGCATAGTACTAAATCAAAACGCTCTACAAATAAAGAACATATTGATAATGAAAGAATCTTTAGAAAAGAGAAAGTATCTAAGGGTAAAATACAATTTGAGTGTCATTCATATTGCGTAAAACCAGGAGATTTAATATACATAAAAGAAGGTAAACATAAAGGGAAAATTGCAGAAGTTTCTACAATACAGATTGTAGGCGAAAAAATTCCTAATCCGATAATTGATATTAATGAGATAAATAATAAAAAAATTGATTTCAACAGAGAGTTGAAAAAAAGAAAAACAACTTCTAATATGACTGATTATCAAAAACGTTTTGCAAAATATCAAATTAGATTTACATATAAAGAATCTGATGCAGATGGACCATCTATAACGCTTACGCAAAAAGAATATGAAAAGCTTAAAGAGAATAAATCAGATAGAGTAAAAATTATTCGTACCAGACGTGGATTAGTTTGGAGAGAGTACGACAGACTTACATATGAAGCCGAAAATATGGATCAGGAAGAAAAGAAATTAGAAGTAAAAAATAAGAAACAAGAATTAAAAGCTGCATAAAAAAAGGAGATGATCATTATAGACTCAGAAGAGAAAAATACTCAACAGTCCATTCTGCGCAAGCATTTTGAGATGCTATATCCGGATAAACTAAAGGATGATGAATGGATAAGACTGGTACGGATAAATAAAATAAGCAATGAAACTTTTGTCGATTACATAAAAACTTATGATGAATATTACAATTATATTCAAACTTATAAATGGAATTTTGATTTATATAATCAACTTGCAACAAATATTGGACGTGATAAAGGAACAGAAAGTCAACAGAGAACAAGAAGAGTTTTGTTCCTGGATTTTGATCAGAAAGATTACGAACGATTATCTGGGGCAAAAGCATTTACAGGCTTCATAAAAAGTAAAATAAAAAAATTGTTTCTACATGCATGTATAAATTCAGGACATGGGTATCACTATTATATATGTATTGATGAAAAAGCTAATAATGCAAAAGAAGTTGTAGAGCTTAATAAAACACTTGCAGATATCTTTAGAGCAGATCTTAAGGCAACATTATCAACGCAAATCGCGCGAATTCCATGCTCTTTTAATCACAAAACAGAAGATGGAGAATATGACTATCAAGATCCAGGTAAGTGGGAATATGTGAGAGTTGTCAATAATGCATATAAAAATGGACCACAGTATAGAGCATATCCATTATCTGAAATTAGAAGTTACATATCAGATTATTACAAAAATCTGGATAAAGAGGTAAATATTTTTGCCCTGAAAGAATGGAAAGAAGCGAAAAGCGGAAAAGAATTTAATTATTTCTGTATTGAGCGTGTTAAACATGAAGGAGCGGTTAAGGGACAGCGTAACTTCTGGCATGGTCGAATTGTTAAAAGTATGCAGAAACAGGGTTATAGTGAGCAAGAAATTTTTGCGGCATGTAAAGAATATAATGCAGCCTGTATTCCACCAAAATCTGATAGTGTAATTTTAGATGACACGGCAAGATTTTTGAAAAAGAAATATAACTTAACAGGATGTTATGGCGCTTTTCCAGAAAATGATGAAAGACATTGGTGGGTCGCTATGCAGTGTGATGAAGCAAAATGTAAGACTTTTAATTGTGGGCTTTGTATAACGGAAATGGATACCGATGAAAAACACAATCCACAAAGGGCTGCTGGAGCAAAAATAAATAAGAAGATTTTGAAGAATAGTACCATTAGAAAGATGACAGGAAACGATTATTTGGTCATAACTCTTATTGATGTTTATGAAGTATTATACGGAAGAAAAGGGTTTAGAGTAAGAGATTTAATTGACAAATTAAAATCAAAATATGCTAAGAGAAGATGTATTGGAGATAAAACGTTAAAGCCTCTTTTACTTAATTTACAAGAAAAGAAATGGATTCAGATTGTCGAAGATAAAAAGAAACCAGGAGTATTTCTTGATTCCAGACTTGTACTGAACAGAAGATTAAAAGAAATCCAGCAAGGCTATATTGAATTTTATTTTAATATAGCGAGAGCATTAATTGATGGTCGAATTGTTGCTAATGAATATTTAGTCTACATTACATTACTAAGAAATCTTGATAACGGAAGACCTGTTACATATGATGAACTAGCTTACGATTTAGATTTTTCGAGACAAAATGTTGCTAAGTATATTAAAAATTTGGAAGATGCAGGATGTATTTTTATCAGTAAAGGAACAACCGATAAAGGATTTGAATGTAATAAATATCGTGTAACTAATCCTCAATTATTTGACGAGATTGATAGAAAGAGAAGAAAAGAATTTGAGAAAGCATCAGTTACTCTTGCAGATGAACAGAGTAATGAGCTTAGTGAAGCAATATTAATAGCGTAGTATCTAATCTATATGACCTATAGGGAATATATATGGGGATTACCCTATATGCCCTGTAGTCATATATTATACATTCTATACAATGGTACTACTAACGGCAGGTAGAAAAATGAGCTACGTCTTATTTTCTATAGCATCTAAGCCAGTCGAAGTATGCAGTTTTTTGTACTACTAACGGCATGTACAAAAACGGCTTAAAGCCTTATTTTATAAGGGATCTAAGGCGATTTTTCGATTTATTTTATGAATGTTGTATAGGATTTGAGGGGTCAAAATTCCCGATGGCGATTTGCGATTAAGTCAATGTTTATAAGGGTTTAAAGCCATTTTTGACGTGCAGTAGAAAATCCGGTCAACCGATTTTTATCAGTCATAGTGACCAAATCGATTTCATACAAAACGCTTTTTAGCCTTATAAAATAAGGGAAAGGTGCTTCGTATGACAGTATGTAGTACGGTACGACATTTGAACGACATACAGGAGTAGTTATGGCAGATATATTTGATTGTGTAAAAGTATCGGACAATATACGTCCAAGATATACATCATATGAAATTATTTATATGATAAGAGAAAAACAAAAGCAGAGTGGATTATCACTTGAAGAATTTTGTGTAAAATACAATTTAACTTTAGAAGGATATGAAAAACTAATATCTTATAAAGGAGTATTTAATTGGAAAATATATTATAAGTGTGCAGAAATTTTAGAAGTGAATGTTGCTGAGTTATTAGAAGAACTTGCTGATGATATTCCTGCTTCTGACGATAGGACATTTCTTTTAGCAAATAAATTGTTTAATGAAATTATTATGCAGGAAAAAATAGCTAAGTAATTAGCAACGATAAAACAACAGTTTTATGGGGAAATGACCCTCGTGAATCCCTTATTTTTAAAGGGATTGCGAAAATGGAATTTTGAGAAAATTCATAAAAAGGAGAAAAAATGTTAGTTGCTATTATATTAACAATTATTTTTACAGTATCATTTAGGTTTTGCTTAAATGAAACAGAAATATCAGATCGAATTGTAATATTTAGCTTTAGCTATTTTGTATTATTTATTATAGGTATTTCTATTTTTATGATTATAGGAAATTCTGTCTTTTCTGGAACTGCTAATCAAGAAATGATTACAAAAGAAGAATCTATTGTGTCGTTTATAGACAATAAGGATAACCCAGTTTACGTTAAATATTCATTTAAGTGGAATGGTGGAAGTACATATAGATATGTAGAACAGAACGGAAAATATCTTGAGTATAAAGAAATCCCAATTAGTGCAGACGTAAATATAGTAGAAGGAAATTATGAACCGGTGTTAATTACTCATAGTTATAAAGCAAATAAAAATTGTGATCTATTATTTGGTCAAACTGCAAATAAGTTTACACATGATACTTGGTATGAATTTTATATACCGGAGGGGACTTTTATTACATATTAATGGAGGATAAGAAAATGTTATATGGGCTTAAACATCGTGATTATAGAACGATTAATTATACAGAAGATTTGGATGAAGCATATAAATTTTGTGCAACGCATCCTGGATATGAGATTATAGCAGCTGAAAAGTTAAAAAAAGACATTGATTATAATGAAACTGAGTTTATTTATAGATATATTGTTTCTTTTAATTTATCAATGGATGAAAAGTCTTATGTCATGATAAAACACTTAGAGAATGAACCAGAATTTAATTATTGTAATTGTTATACTAAAAATTTTGAATTCCATGATTCAGTAGGTGCTTATAGAGAAGGACGGCGTGTCTACTTCAATATTTTTATTGGAGAAAGAAATTATAGCATTGCTTGTAAAATTGCTGAAGAGTATTTAAATAAATTAATTAATATGGGCAATGGAAAAGTTACAAAAGAAAACATTGAGTTGATGAATGAAGAATTACGAATTGCTAAAAAATAAAGTATTTATATAAGGTTAGATATTTTGAAGATGCAATTCGCAAATCGAAAGTTTATATAAAAAATAAAGAAAACGATTTACAGAAATTAAAAGAAGAATATGAAAAAGAAATTGGAAGTAAATAATAGCTGAAAAGCATTATAAAAAATATATAAATAAAAAAAGGAGAAAAGATAATTATGATGAACAATTTTTTAAACGGTATGTTTGGTAAAGTAGGTAACGGAATGTGCAGACTTTCTATGAGTGGCGGTATTGCAGTAAAAACATCTAATGGTTATAAAAGTTATAATGTGAAGACTGGTAGACTTACAAATTGTGACAATTTTGCATTTGATATTGGACAGGATTTCTTCTTTATTATTCCAACAAACAAAGTTAGTGCAGGTGATATTATATTTGCAAATGGAAAGCCTAAATGTGTTATTAAAGTAGAGAAGAATATGATTACTGCAATCAATTATGAAGATTCTACTGTAGAGAATATTATTCCAGAGCGACACGTATTCATGGGAAATACATATTTTTATGGAAAGATTGTTTCTTTACTTGGAAGTAATATTACTAAGGGAAAAAACGGAATGAACAATATTTTCAAATATATGATGCTATCTCAGATGATGAATGGAAATGGTTCTACCGGAACAGCGAACAATATAAACTCAATGCTTCCGTTTATGATGATGGGCGGTAATATGGGTGATATGTTTGATGGTATGTTTGATTTTGATGAAGTAGACGATACTAATGAATTTAATGAAGTAGATACAGAGGAGGAAGAATAATTATGGGATGGGGGAGAATGGAATGCAAATAGTTTTATAAGATATTCAACATCAAAGGGATTAGCGACAGATTCATTAGGGTTTGTTACTTCAAGTGTTTCTAATCAGGAAATGTTTAAGGCAAGATCTCTTGATCCAGTACTTGATCCAAAGAATGTTATTAGAGAATGTTGCGATTCAGAAGATCATCCAAACACATTACCAGTTGTGATTGCACTTGATGTAACTGGATCTATGGGGCAAGCTGCAGTTGAGGTAGCAAAAAAACTTAATGGAATTATGACAAAACTTTATGAAAAAATTGCAGATGTTGAATTTATGATTATGGGCATTGGAGATTTATCATATGATTATAATCCAATTCAAGCATCTCAATTTGAATCAGATATAAGGATTGCAGAGCAACTTGATAAAATTTACTTTGAATTTGGCGGTGGTGGAAATGGATTTGAGTCATATAGTGCTGCATGGTATTTTGGAACTCATCATAGTAAACTTGATTGCTGGAATCGTGGTAAACGAGGAATTATTATTACAATCGGTGACGAGAGATTGAATCCTTATCTTCCAATCCGAAGTAGATGTTCTGGTTTAATTGCAACACTTGGAGATAATTTAGAAAAAGATGTGGAAACTCCAGAGCTATTTGAAGAAGCTTCTAAGAAATTCGACATTTATCATATTCATGTAAATCATGGTAGTAACTATGACAAAGAAGGTATTGAAAAATCCTTTAAGTCTATTATTGAAGAAAATCATTTCAAAGAAGCGACTTTAGACAATATTGCAGAGACTATTGTAAATATTATTGTTGATGCAGCTGAGAACGATGTTAATACAATTATAACACCTGCGACAACACCTACTCAGGTAAGTACAAATGAGAATGGTGAAATTGTTTGGTAAAATAAAATAGGAGATAAAAACGATGAAAGACATTAAGATTGTGGCTGGAGCAAACTGGGGAGACGAAGGAAAAGGACTAATGACTGATTACTTTTCACAGAAACCTAATAGTATTGTAGTATGTTCTAATGGTGGAAGTCAAAGAGGACATACTGTGGTAACACCGGACGGAATCAGACATGTCTTTCATCATTTTGGTTCTGGAACTTTTAATGGTGCTGCTACATATTTACCAAAAGAATTTATTGTAAATCCACTTATTTTTGCTCAAGAATATAAAGAACTGATAAATAAGAGAATTATTCCTAATATTTATGTTCATGGAGATTGTATGGTTTCGACTCCGTATGATATGATGGCAAACCAGGTCATCGAAGAGAGTCGTGGAAAACAAAAGCATGGTAGTTGTGGATTTGGAATTTTTGAAACCATTAAGAGATATAAAAATGGTATAACCGATTTTGATAAAGCAAAGGACTATTATCTTGAAAAATTTGAACGAGATAAAATTCTACTATCAGACGACTGGAAAAGAATATTTAATGATCCAGGAATAAATGATCATTTTATAGAAGATTTGGATTTTATGAATGATCACATTAAATCAATTAGAGATGAAAGCTTTCTAAATATGTTTGACCATATTATTTTTGAAGCTGCTCAAGGACTACTACTCGATCAGAATAATCTAAAATATTTCCCATATCTTACACCATCTAATACAGGTCTGAAAAATCCTAAAAAAATTATTGAAAGAATTGATTGGTATGATGAATTAAATATAGAAGTATGTTATGTGACACGTACATATTTAACGAGACATGGTGTCGGTCCGTTTCCAACAGAGTGTGATAAAGACGAAATTAATTCTGAAATGCACGATAATACAAATGTACCTAATCCTCATCAGGATACTTTACGTTACGGAAAGTTAGATTTAAATGAGTTATATCAAAGAGTGATGGAAGATGTTGGAAATTTTAAATGTAAAAAATCTATTGCCATTACACACTGTAATGAATTTAGAATGGATGAAGATAAGTTTGAGAAGTTATTTTTAGGATGGAATATTTATAAATCAGATGGTGAAACACATAATAGCATAAAGGAGACAAAATAAAAATGAAAACCAAAAATTCAACCTGGAAAGTAGTATTAATCGTAATTGCAATTATTATTGCTGTCGCTCTTATGGCTGTATTTGGAGTCCAGAGTTACATGAATAGGGCAATCAGTATGGAAGAACAGGTATCAACCGCTAAGTCGGATGTAAATGTCCAGGAAAAAAGACGAGTGGATCTACTTGGAAATTTGGTTGATTGCGTAAAGAACTATGACAAACATGAATATGACACATTAAATGAAATTGTAGACGGTCGCTCATCTAATGATGATAAGGCTGCAGAAATCAAAACTTCTATTAAGGCAGTATCTGAAGCATATCCGGAATTAAAATCCAACGAGAATTATAAACAGCTTATGAATGATCTGGCAACAACCGAAAATCTGATTGCAAACTATAGGGAAAATTATAATAAACAGGTGAAAATTTATAATGCGTATGTGAGAAAATTTCCGCAGAGACTATTTCTTAATTTCTTAGGTTACGAAGAACAGGATTATAAATTGTTAGACTTTGGTGACGACCTTCAGGACGCACCACAGGATTTGTTTGGAGAGGATTAATTTATGAAAAAGAAGCAAAAATGTGATAGGCATTTTTATGTGGCACTTGGTTGTGGTAAATATTATGCAGTAATAGAAGAAAATGATTGTCATAAAATTTACATAATTTTACCTTGCATATGTGAAAAATGTAAAGATTTTGAATTTGGATCTTTGAATCCAAGCATATTTCCTCACACACAAGAAGGCTACGAAAATTACAAAAATGCGATTCAAGTTCTTAAGGATTGTAAGTATAAACCATTTGAAGAATTTGAAAAGGAATGCCCTGAATATTACGAAAAAATTGTAGATAAATTGAGGATTGAAAATGAATAACATAAAGTTTCGGAACTTTACGATTACTAAAAGAGAAATTCTTGTAAGTATTGTAATCGCAGCCTTAATGATTATGTTTGGCTTTCTGATCAGCACAAAATGGTCAGAGAGCCAACAGGAATCTGATATTAAATATAACAAGGCAATTCAAATAGATAATGATACAGATCTGTTCCAATATGGAATGGATACAAATGTTGGTAATGCATTTGTTTATGGGGAGCTGAAAGCAGTAGATTCAGTTACATATCCGGAAATTGGTGGAGAATACATGTATGTTCGAAAAGTAGAAGAACATTATAATATGCATACTCGAACTGTTACGACTACTGACTCAAAAGGGAAAAAACATACAAGAACAGAAACATATTGGACCTGGGATTATGCCGGAGAAGAAGATAAAAGTTGTAAAACAATTAATTTTTGTGGAATTGATTTTGATAGCAGTAAAATTCCATTTCCTGGTAAAGACTACATTGATACATTGAGTGGCGGTTATCATATCAGATTTGAATATTACGGTGTTCCTGCAGTTAATAAAGGGACTATATTTACGGATCTAAGGGGAAAAACCATAAATAATACAAAGTACTATAACAATATGGATTTAGAAGAAGCTTTTAGATATGCTACAACTCATTTTCCAATGTGGTTATTTTGGGTACTATGGATTATGTTGATAGGAGCTGCCGTGTTCGGGTTTTGTTATTTAGAAAATAAATGGTTGGAGTAAAAAATATGGATAAAATTAATAACTTAGAATATAGAGGATTCCATGCAAAGCTTAATCACGATTTAAATCAAGAAAAGATAACAGGATGTATTGCTGACATTGAGGATCTAGTAACATTTGAAGCCGAGCATAGCAGTGATATTGAGTTCGAATTTCACAAAGCAGTAGATGATTACATGGCATTTTGTAAAGAAATTGGCAAAAAGAGAATTAAAAATTGTCCTGGTATTGCAATACAGTGTCGTGGAAAAATTGTAATGGCAGAACCACATCCGAGGTTTAAAGGAGCTTGGAGATTTGAACTAAATGGTGAAACTTGGGTTTGTAGTAGTTGGGCGTTTGAAGAGGGTTATTGATGGATATTTTTAATGATAAGAATGTATATGTTTACACAGAAAATGACACAGTGTTTATTCTTCCTAAAGGTCAAGATAAGCCAGTGAAAATTTGTTATGAAGATCCTAATAGACGAATTATTGCAAACAATGATGGCTCTATAACAATTGAAGATACAGTATCATTGGAATGGCTTACAAATCATATTGTCGATAAGGAAGATTATGAAAAAATAGAAAATGCTTTAAAAGAAGCTATAAGTAAAACAAAGTTTACTGTGTATGAAGTACAAGTACGATAAAAGATATGTTTTACGAAAGTGTATATACTTATGGTTAAATTACAAAATATGGGGGTAAAAATGGGCTGTACAGATATCAGTTATAAAATTATGTGCCAACGCTTTGATAAGCTGATTTATAGTCGAAAGGATATTGATTTATCGGCTGATATAAAAGAGTTGGAAAACAGAATTCAAAGTAAAGAACATACGCCGGAATATTATTTTAATGCCGGAGTGATTGCCAGAGGATATTTAGACGAAATACATGAGAATGGTGATGCTGTTAATGCTTACATTGGTGGATTAAATCAATTCTGTTGGCTAATTGGTTTAGATAATGAAGAGGATGATAATGATGAGAATAACTAAATTTCCAGATAAATGTGATCCAAATAAAATAATGATGGATACAATTATAAAAAGAAATAGTGTGTGTCCATGCTGTGGAGAGAATAGACTTTGTACATTTAAAGACGAATTAAATGCAATAAAGGAAGGTAAAAAAGCATCTGGTGTCAGACAAATTTGTGGTGTTTCCCATAGAAGATTAGGATTTCAAAAGCCTTGGTATAAACATATTTTCCAAGGAGAGAAGTGGTGGAATTCATTAAGTTTTAAATGTGAAACTTGCGGAGCAGAATGGGAATCGGAAGAGTTTCCGGATATTGAATGTTGTATTGAGGAATAAGATGGATAAGATTATATATTTTGAACTAAATAATTGGATTCCTGGAATATTCTATCCAGACGATGAACCGTTTAGATTATGGATGAAAAATGATTTACAAATCAAATTTGATGATGAGACTTGGGTAAAGAAAAGCAGATTATGTGTAGTTAGAGAATTAATTGATATGTCTTCAAATTATTGTATTACTGCTACACGAGAATGGGTCGTGAATAATTGTCCAAAACTGCTTACTGATTATGCAGAGTTTATTAGATATAAAGAAGATGATGGTAAGGTATATGGACGGTTTGGGACGGAATTTAAAGAATACAGAGAAGAAAATATTGGTATATGGGATTTGGAGGAAAACTATGAGCGATAAAAATTTTTTGGTTGGAGATACTGTTTGGTTTTATATTAGAAAACACGATTTTATGTCTAAGGGAATTATAAAAGAAATATTTATTTTAGATGAAATTCCTTTTGCACTTATTAGAAATGGACATATGGAAACTAAAATGCCTATTTCTCAAATATTTCATGACGATCTTGAACTTATTGCTTGGATTGAAAAAGAAGAGAAAGCAAATGTAAAACGCATAAAAGATAATATTCATGATGCGAAAGAGCTGGTTGAACTTATGTATTCTGTAATTGAAGACTGTGAATTCATGCCAGTAGCAGATTTAAATGATAAGAAGATTGCTATTAAAGAAAGAGCAAAAGAAATTTTTGATGTAAAAATTTAAAGGACATTGATTATGGATAGTAAAAATTTTAAAGTTGGCGATAAAGTTTGGTTTTGGGAGCGATGGCCAGAAAGACCTGTATTTGGTACTATTGAAAAAATTTATATTACTGGATCAAAATTATGGGCCGAGTTAAATTATGATAATGGAAGACCTGCTGGACGATTTTTTGATTATTTATTTGAAACGAAAGAAGATTTATTGGAGTTTAAAAAAAAAGAATAAAAGAAAAATTTGATTGGAGTGATTTCAAAGAATGAAGAAGAAAATTTTAGCTGCGATTGTGGCCGGATTAATTTGTGTTTCTGCAGTTGGTTGTGATGATGGTAATACAACATATCAAGAAGCTACAAATACATTTGAAGATGATAATGAACTAGCACACATTGAAGGACATATTGAAGGTGATCTTTGTAATGGTTATTTTTCAAGATTGACTAAATGGAAAGACGAAGGCGCAACTTATTATATTGTTTATGCTAATGATACAAAAGTAAAATATTTTATGTATTTCGGTATTAAGAGATTCGGTATCACTCCGCTTTACAACGCAGACGGAACATTGCAAATTTATGATGGAGAATAAATTATGGAACTAAAGAGAAGAAAAATACATGGTGAAGTGCGCAAAGCATGGACCTGTGAAATTACATGGTTCTTGGATCAAGTTGCTGGACTGGATGAACGTCTTCACTATATTGTAATAAACGACCTAATATTGTTCGATGACGAAGACGAGGGTCCTGCAACATATTATATTAGAGTTCCTGGTGGAATAGTCGGAAGCATCTTTTTGGATGATGATCATAATATTAAAGAGATTTTTATTGATCCGAATGATGTGGTAGAAAGTTATCCGGCGAACATTAATAAGCAGGTGAAAAAATTTATTGGTGAAAGGATGATTGAATAAATGGAATTTAAACCAGGTAATATTGTAAAAATGATTGATACATATTGGCATGGATCGTTAAACGAATCAAGAGAAGATATTGGTAAGTTATTTGTAATAGAATATTCTTATGGAGAAAGATTCGGTAACGGAAAATGTTACGGAGGATATTCAATTCTTAGTATGGAAAACGGATCTAGTTCTTCGTGGTGGGATGATAGTCAATTAGAGTTTGTAGAAGATGGAAGTGTCAATCTTATATACGAATTAAAAAGGAAATATGAAGAGATTACTAACCAAACAAAAGACATTAAATGGATAAAAGAACATTTTTCAGAAAGTTTACCTACAAATTCTATATTGACATTATTTCATAAAATTGGATACGAGTCAGCATTTGAACGGAATGGCGAATTCTGTTGTTTAACCCTGGATTGGTTATCTTTTTATTCTGTATTTTTTTTATTATTTAACAAAGAATTTGATTTAATGATAAAAATTCTTAAAACTGGAACAAATGAGAAATATATAGATAAATATTTAAGAAATTTTACTGCCTTATATAATGAAATTCATGGCACAGATAAAAAGGTTGATGAGTAAATGGAGCTGTTAAAATGTCCCTTTTGTGGGAGCGATAAACTAAAAGTTGGACACAAAACAAAATTCAAAGATCCATGGAAGAAAATTGTAAGGATGATTTTTTATGTAATGTGTAATAGATGCCACAAAAGGAAGTACGATTACAAAAGATATTTCGTATAGTGATGAGACTATAGAAATTTCCAAAGCAAAGAATGAAGCTATTGAAAAATGGAATATGAGGGCAGAATAAAAACGATATTTTAAGGAGATCTTATGAAAGAAATTAGAAGTTTTTTATGTGATAAGAGACCGGATTTGTTTGACTATATTGCATCCAGGGATATTGCACAAAAAGACAATTGTGTTATATGTCTTCAATGGATTGTCCCATATTCTGGTACATATAGTGAAGTGATTTATGGTAATGAAAGTGATGAAGACTTAGAAGCAATGGACAAGAAACACTATGTATATCCAGTGTAAGAAGGGAGAAAATAATATGCCAGTAAGCAGTGATAAATATTATAAACCTGAAGAAGCTCTACAGGATCTACAGGTACAGGAAACGATTTTAAATGTGGCAATAGACGTACAGGTGTTACTTAGAATTTTAGTTGATAAAGAAATTATCACTAGAGATGAAGTAGCAGAATATAGAGAAGAAGTTAGAAATTCACCCAAGTACAAAGTGGTAGCAGATGATATTCAAAGACAAAAAACTGGGTTTCAGGCTGCTAAAGATAATCCACAGGAATATCTGAAAGCAATACTTAAAGCTAAAATGGATGGAAAAATTAATTAAGAAAGGATAAGTTCGAGTCCCATGGGTTAAAATGCGCGCAGCTCTTACGATGGTAAGATAGGATGAGAACTTTATTATTATTTCGTGGTGCACCAGGAGTTGGTAAGAGCACTTATATTGAGAAAAATGGTTTAAAGCCATATACATTATGTGCAGATGATATTCGTTTACTTTGTCAGAGTCCGGTATTATCTGTAAATGGTAGTACAGAAATTACACAGAATAATGATGGCACTGTTTGGAAAACGTTATTTACTCTACTAGAGGTTAGAATGCAGCGTGGAGAATTTACAGTTATAGATGCAACTAATTCCAAGACTTCTGAAATGAACAAATATAAGAAATTATGTCAGGAATATAGGTACAGAATTTTTCTTGTTGATTTTACAGATGTTTCAATCGAGGAATGTAAGAAAAGAAATAGTCTTCGTGCCGCAATGAAACAGGTTCCTGAAGCTGTTATTGATAAGATGTACAGTAGATTTAAAACACAGGGGATTCCATCCGGTATTACAGTAATTAAGCCGGAAGAACTTGATAAAGTGTTTATGAAAAAAATTGATTTGTCCGAATATAAAGCGATTCATCACGTAGGAGATATACATGGTTGTAATACAGCTTTACAGAAATATTTGAACGCAATTAGCGGAATCAAGGACGATCACTTCTTTATATTTTGCGGAGACTATATTGATAGAGGAATTGAAAATGCGGAAGTGGTTCAGTTTCTCTTAAGCATTAAGGACAAACCAAACGTACTTTTGCTTGAGGGCAATCACGAAATTCATCTAAGAAAATATAGTGAAGATAAGAAGTCATTCTCAAAAGAATTTGAATTATTTACAAAACCTGCATTAGATAAAGCCGGTTTTAGTAAGAAAGATCTGCGGCAGCTGTGTAGAAAATTTGCTCAGTGTGCCTATTATACATATCATGGAAATACATATCTTGTTACTCACGGTGGTCTGAATACAATCCCACAAAATCTTACTTTTGTTGCAACCGATCAAATGATTCATGGAGTTGGTAGATATAATGATGTAGAGCAAGTTGCTGATACATTTTTCACCACTACCGATGATCATACTTATCAGATTTTTGGTCATAGAAATACTAAAGGATTTGACATTAATGTTAATCCAAGAGTATACGATCTTGAAGGACAGGTTGAGTTTGGTGGCTGTCTGAGATGTATTGATATCGTTCCTGGTGGAAGTATAACCTATGAGGTTAAGAACAATGTATTCAGAGAGCCAGAAAAATCAGCAAGAACTATGAGTAATAATGTATCTGATGCACTTATTGAACTGAGACATAATAAATATGTCACTGAAAAACAATTTGGAAATATTTCTTCTTTCAACTTTAGTCCAACAGCTTTTCAAAAAAATATATGGGACGAGCAGACAACTAAGGCAAGAGGTTTGTTCTTAGATACTGAAAAATTTAAAGTTGTGGCAAGGTCCTACGACAAATTTTTCAATATAAATCAGCGTGAAGAAACTAAACTTGATGCTCTGCAGCGTACATTAGAGTTTCCAGTAGCTGCCTATGTTAAAGAAAATGGATTTCTTGGAATTGTTTCCTGGAATGAGTATACAGATGATTTGTTTATTACAAGTAAATCTGATCCTGAAGGACCATTTTCCGAATGGCTAAGAGATATGGTTTATACGAAAATTTCTAAAGAGAATCTTGAGAAGATGAAGAAGTATATTGAAGAGAACGATGTTTCTTTTGTATTTGAGTGCTGCGACATGGAGCATGATCCACATATTATTGATTATCCAGAAAGTAAGTTGGTTTTGCTTGATATTGTATACAATACTTTGGATTTCCAGAAATATAACTATGAGGATATGGCTCATGTTGGTCGTGATCTTGGGCTAACAATCAAGAAACAGGCTTATGAGTTATCTACATGGCAGGAATTTTATGATTGGTATTTTGAAGTTTTAGAAGAAGATTATGAATACAGAGGTGATAAGATCGAAGGATTTGTAATCGAAGATGCTAATGGATATATGGTTAAGCTGAAACTTACATATTATAACTTCTGGAAGTTTATGCGTGGTATTGCTCATGAGACTTTAAAGAAAGGTTGTACAAACAGGACATCATTGTTGACTACGCCGGTAGCGAATGAATTTTACGCTTGGTGCAAGAAACAGTTTGAAAATGGTAAAGCTGATGAGCTGCCAAGAGATATTGTTACTTTAAGAAAAATGTTTTATGAGGAGAAAGAGAATAATGTGGATTAGTAAGAAGAAATATGAAGAATTAATAAAAAGAATTAATACTATCGAGGAAAAAACTTCTAAGTTTACTCCTTATGGTCCAAAATGGTTCGACCACTGTCGTGATGATATAAATAATATTCAACGAGTTATGAAAAATAGTAAACTTGGAGAAATCGCATTCAAATCAATCTTCGATAAAACATTGTTTATACCGTATGAAGAATACGATAAATCTAAAAGCTATACACTAATTTATAAAGATTTTAAAGAATATAAAATTGATGGACTATATTTATATAAGCCTATTTTTACAGTAGACGAAAATAATAATAATTTGATTTATGTAAAAGATAAATGCTATGTATATGATGGCGAGGTTAAAAAAGAAGCAAATATTGAATTTATTGTAGACCTACAAAATCAGACTTTTATCAGAACAAAATAATAGATAAATGAAGAAGTAAATTGTGTGGTATGATGCCGCAGCTGGCGAAATCACCTATATTATAGTAGTTTGGCGATAATACCAAATACTATACCTATAAAACTGAAGACTAAGCTCCAGCTGTTAAATAATTCCTTTAACATAGGCGACTCCTTTCAAACATAGCAAATTAACAAGTTACTAGCTAATATTTTACGCAGGAGCTGATCCGCCTTAACATCTAGCGGTTCCAATAGGTGATTTTAGATTTTGCCAGTCCCTTGGGTATGTATTGGATACCCAAACACCTTAGCAGGTATTGTACCACATATTTACCATATATTTCAAGGAGAAACTAATGTCAAAGGATAGTACGTTTTCAAATACTAATAAAAAAATTTTCTTTTTAGGAGATGATATAGACAACGATTCTATAGGAAAACTAACTTGGAATCTTTTACATCAGATACTAGATGATGATGAGAAAGATAAAAAGGAAAAGGATTATAAAAGAGACCCTATTAAACTTTATATAAATTCTTATGGCGGAAGTGTATATGATATGTGGGGCTTAATTGATGTTATCCAAAATAGTAAAACACCAATTTATACATATTGTACCGGTTATGCTATGAGTGCGGCGTTTCAAATATTTCTTACTGGACATAAAAGATATTGTTATAAACATTCCACATTTATGTACCATCAGCTAAGTCATGCTTTTGAAGGAAAATTTCAGGACCTTGTTGAAGATATGGAAGAGGTTAGTAGACAAAATAAGATGATTGAAGATTATGTTTTAAGCAAAACAAAATTAACAAAAGATGATCTTAGGAACATTAAAGAAAAGAAAATTGATTTCTTTATTTCATCAGATAAGGCAATTGAATATGAAATTGTAGACGAAATTTTATAACTGTAAAAACACTGTTTTACGGAGGAATAGTATGAGTGAATTAGAAGAAGATAATACAGACGAATATGATGTAGATGAAGACTACGATTATGATTTTGAAGAATATGATGAATATCAAGACGATTTAGATTATTGCGAAGAGTGTTGCATTTATGGAGATGATTATTATATTGACGATGATGGCGAACATGTTTGCCGATGTCCTAAATGCAACATGAATCCTGACAGATTGGATGATGATTATATTGACTAATAAGTATTTTCAATATCTTCGTCCAGGAGATAATTTATTGTATTGTCCTATTAAAAGTGAAGAGGTGGAAAATATGATTGATTTAAAAGAGAAGAATGTATTGTGTACAACAAAAGATGAGGCTGCTGCTATTTTAAAAGAGGCAGAAAAACAAGGATTTAGATGGTACGATGGGAATTTAGCGACTGCATACAATCCATTAATTGAACATGATGGACCTATTGTATTAACTTTTAAATATAATTGCATTAATTGGATTGGCGCAAGTGCTACAGATACTGCTAGAGATTTATTAGATACGGATCGAGAAATGACTGCCCATGAATTTCTTAACAAATTTTTAGATATGGCATATCATTGTTCTAACTGTGAAGAATGTAAAACTATTAAAGTGGATGGATGTGATTACAGATGGTGTGATAGTGATTTATGGACCAAAGATAATATTGATCAGGTTTATGAAATTGTAAAAACAGGGAATAAATTAAAAGAAAAACCTGAGCAAAAAGCTATAAACAATATAACCAATTACTTAGATGGTAAAGAGCAATTGAATATTAATGCACTGAAATTAGCAATTAAAGTATTAGAGGAAAAAGTAAATGAAAAACAGAACTAAATTAAATTTTATACTTGCAACTGTCACTTATGTATGTACAGTGTTAGCCTATGTAATTGAAAAAAGAAGAACTCGTGAGTTCGAAGAGTGGGATTACGAAGATGAAGAATAAAGATGCTGCAGTTATATTGTTATCATTTTTATTTATGATATTGTTTACATTCCTACCTATATTTGTAAAAGCCCCTGGGCTTCAATGGGATTTTGGACTTCTGACAGGTTTGAGTTTTAGTATATTTGTTAAATACGGAGATAAGATAGATGAATAAACGACAGAAGAAAAAAGTTGAGGACAAATTATTAATTAGGCTTAGAAAATTACATCCTGGTAAAGGTGATTTTATTTTTGTTGAGTTTGATCCTGATAAAATCGATATCGATATAGTATTAAAATATTTTGATGCAATATCGAACGCATTTAATAATATTGCAAACTTTGCTATGGTACCTGATGGAATTACTATAAAGAACATGAACAGAGATCGTATATTAAAATATATTGAAAAATTAAAGGAGTTAATTGAAAATGAGCGATAAAACGGTAGTAAAAGAAAAAAGTTGGAAAGAGTTCCAGGAAAGCGGAATGTTATGGATGGCAAATACAATTTTACAGGTGTTTGGATGGTCTATTGCTATTGACCAGGATGCAGATGGAAATATTATTAGCGTGTGTCCTGCTAGAGTAAAATATAGAGGATTTACACACGAGACCAATACCAAGGGGTACATTAAGACTGCCAATTACATGAAAGAGAATGCAGAAGAGATTCTGAAAGAGGCAATGCAGTAATACATAAAATATGTTTTTTATTGGAGAGAATAAATGAAAATTTTAACTAAAAAAGAATTGCTTGAGGCTCCATCCGGTACTGTTTATGTAAGATATACACCTGAAATAACAGATGGAGAAATTAAGATTAAAGTTGAAAATAATTGTAATTTAGATTTGATTCCAGGTTTTGATTGGGTTAATAAAACCAATAAAGAAACTAATTGGGCAACTGATGATCTAAATATTCAAGTAGATTATGACGAAGGTGATTTATTTGCAGCGTTCAGTAAAGCCGAAGTTATGAAAATGATTAATTGTCTATCATGGGCATTAGCAGATTGTGAACCAGATTTCAATATGGATGAAGTATATTATCCAAGTGGAATTATTGGGTATGATCCGCACTGGACTCCAGATGAGGAATGATAATGAAAGAATATTATAAAGATGAATTTAAGAAATTAATGCAGGAGTATCCTGAAGGTGGAATTGTATTTACAGCAGTTGATGAAAGAAATCTTATGGTCACAGATGGTCCGTTTGGTGCAACAGAAGTAATTCCATACGAAGGAGAAGTATTCGATTTTGATTGGAATATTGATGAATACAGAGATGATGATTGGTTCACTGTGTATGATAACAATGATGTACTTCAGATGATTCAAACATTAACTAAAGGATTAAAAATTCCGTTAAAAGATGAAGGTTTACATTTTCTAATCTGACAAATTCTTGTCAGAAAATCCACGTTTTATTTGAAAATTGAATAGAGAAAAGAGGTAAGTGCAATGAAAATTAAAAACATTAAAGATGTAGAAACATTTCTTAAAGTAGTAGATGAGTGTAAGGGTGACGTTACTTTAACATCCGTTTACGGAGATAAGTTTAATCTTAAATCTAAATTAACACAGTATATAGCAGTTTCTGCTCTAATCGGTGATCATGGCGAAGATCTGGAGCTGTGGTGTACTAGCAAAGAAGATGAAATGAAGTTTTTACAGATGTTTAAAGAAAATCCGGAAATGGTGTAAGAGTATTTTAGAAATATATAAAAAATAAGGAGTAGTGAGATTTGCTGCAGCGATAAAATCATGGTTTGCTCCGTATGAAAATGTTAGAAATAAATAAAATTTATAATGAAGATTGCCTTATTGGATTAAAAAAACTTGACTCAGACATAGTTGATCTTACAGTAACAAGCCCGCCATATGATGATTTGAGAAAATATAATGGATATTCATTTGATTTTGATGCAATTTCTTATGAGTTATTCCGTGTAACTAAACCAGGTGGTGTTTTGGTTTGGGTTGTTGGAGATAAGACTAAGAATGGATCTGAAACAGGGACCTCGTTTAAACAGGCGTTACAGTTTATGAAAGTTGGATTTAAGTTGCATGATACTATGATTTTTGAAAAAACCAATCCAATTCCGCAAAATCATAATCGTTACGAGCAATGTTTTGAGTATATGTTTGTATTTAGTAAGGGTAAGCCAAGTACATTTAATCCAATAAAGGTTCCAACTAAAAATGCCGGAAAAGTGTTTAATTGGGGAGATAGAAAAACTGTTATGGATGATAATCAATGTCGTAGGGACAGGACGACAGATTTATACACAGTAAAGTCAGAAAAGATACATAATAATATATTTACGTATAGTATTGGTGGTGGAAAATCAGGGCATCCTGCTGTATTTCCAGAACAATTGGCGAAAGATCATATTTTATCATGGTCAAATCCTGGTGATTTAATTCTTGATCCGTTTATTGGAAGCGGAACTACTGCAAAAGCTGCCATTGAGCTTGATAGAAATTATATTGGATTCGAGATTAGTAAAGAATATTGTGATATTGCAGAAGAAAGATTAAGAGGAAGTGAAAAGGTATGACAATTAAATCAATGAATCATTTTCAGAATGTATGTAAGAACAAATTTGTAGAATGGTATAACAAAAGCAGTTATGCCAATAAAGGACCAAATGACATCCAGGAAATTGGTGTCGATGACGTATTTGTAAGTTGGTTGTGTAAGACTCCGCAGAACTATAAATGTATTATAGGTACTAGTGCTGCAGCCATCTTAGCAGAATATACGTACAATGGTAATGATGGAGTCTTATACGAAGGTATTTATAAGAAGATTGTGAATACAAGTCATTCAGTAGAGTAACAATAGAATCTGGATTTTATCTGGATTAAAAGATCTGGAAAATTAGAAGTAAGCAATATCAAACAATAAAGGATGGAAAATAAAATGCAGATTACAGCGAAAAGCTATTTTAGTGGTGCAGGTGGAATGGATCTTGGAATTGAAGAAGCAGGGATCAATATTCTTGAATCATACGAAATTGATAAGAAATGTTGTGATACGTTAAGAAAAAATTTTAAGCACAAGGTTAACGAAGCTGATATTACTAAAATTACAGTTCTTGATCAGCAAGATGCAGATGTGTATATTGGAACTTTTCCATGTACAAAATACTCGATTGCTGCAGATATTAATGGTACAAGAACCGGTGATGATTTATTTCTTCATTTCTTTAGGCATATTGCATTGGCACAACCAGAAATGTATATAGTTGAGAATGTTCCTGGGATGATTAAGTTTAAAGTAGTTATGGAGGCGTTGACTAAATTGCCAGATTATTATGTAAGAATTGAATGTCCTGTGAACGCAAATATGTGGCTTCCACAAGAACGTAAGAGATTAATTCTTATTGGTAGTAAAAAGCCGTTAACTAATCTTGATTATCCAGATGAAACTCCATTACGACTGAAAGATATTATTCAAACAGATAGTGAAATAAATATTCCGCAGTATGTGTTAAATCGTATTAATGGTAATTACAGAGATAAACCAATTGTTTCTGATCCTGAATGTGATGATCTTGCACCAACATGTGTAGCACACTATTCAAAAGATAGAGGAACTAGATTAATTAAAGACGGTAATAGAATCCGACCATATACAGTCAGAGAGTATGCAAGACTACAGGGTTTTCCAGATTGGTTTGAATTTTGTGGAAGTGATAGTGATGCTTATAGACAGATTGGTAATGCTGTTGCCGTTCCAATGGGACGCTGGGTTGGAAGTCAGATTGTAAAATATTTTAATGGAGCGAGGTAAATAAAATGGAAATTGTACAGATAAAAAATAACCATCTTTATAAAGAGGGTGGAGAAAAAGAATATGGATGTAGATGTAAAAATTGTGGAACAAAATTTATTTTTCAGGAGCATGAAGGAAGTGTGCCGAGATGTATAAATCCAAAACCAGAACAATGTAGTATTTACTGCCCAAATTGCAAACAGATTATCAGATATAGTGAGTGTACTGAGTTAAAAGGAATATTTGAAAAAGCAGATTTTAAAAGGATATGATGTAATTTATGGGTTGGTTAAAATGTAAGATAAAAAATTGGCTTCGAGAAGAAGTATTTAAGGAAGAACTTGAAAATTTCAGATTTATGAAATTACAGTGTATGAACGCATCAGCTCACAGTGATCGCGCATTACATGAAGTCGATGAAATGAAATTATTATATCAGTCAATCACTAATGTTGGTGTTGATGTCGATTATAATAGGCATTCTTGGGCTGTTATATGTATTGATGGTAGACCTGAATATGTAAAATTTGTTGATTTAACTGGAGCTGAAGCACGAGATATAAAAAGTTTTATAAACCGATTTAATAAGAAGAAAGTTATGGTGGATAGTCCATTTGGAACTGCTTTTAGAGACTATATAGATGGATATGAAATGAGGATTTAATGTGAATGCTATTTATGTAATTGATACAGTTGTAAATATCGCAGGACCGATTGGCTGCGTAGTCTGTGCTGTTAAAGCTCATAAGAGACATAATACATATGCTAGAAATGGTTGGTTTGCAAGTGCAGCTCTTTGGGCAGAAATATTTTTCTTGATGCTTAAATTAGATTTTTGTAGATGAGGTGTGAAATATGAATAAAGAAAAAAGACCATATATAATTGGGTATGCACCTGATATGGATATATTTTTTATTACTAAAAGAAATACAACATATCTAGTATTCGGAGAAAAAAGATGATTATTCTTATAATCATTATGGTAATATTATTTATAATTTCATTAGTTATTTCACATTATGATTCTTATGATAATCCAGAGTCAATTATTTGGCCATCATTAACTATAGTCTGTTTTAGCACCATGATTTTTATTATTATTTTATCTTTAGTTGTATTATAAATTGTTTTTTATATAAGGAAAGGATGTAAAATATGCTATTACTTATAATTAAAATATTGGGATTAATTTGCTCAATAGTTTGCGCAGTGTATAATTTTAAGTCTAAAGATAAAAAAGACGGTTTTGGAGCTTATGTTACACTTTTTTATGGCTATATACGATAGTTTCTTTAAATTGGATAAAAGAAACATTTTATGGGAGAAAATTGGAATGAAAATAGAAGAATGTAAAGAAATAGTACATAAGTGTAAAAAATTTAGTGGAAACGAATATACTTTGGAAGACAAAGATATTTTATTAAATTCAATTAAGATATTAGCCCATATAGATTACTTTAAATGTAGTAGAGATGATCTTATATTTAAAAATAATATCTATTTTAATATAAGTAAAATATCTGAAAATAAATATAGAGTTTATATTTCTACTGTTGTCGATTGTAATGAATTCTTTATTAATTATGACGTATTAAGAGATGTCAAAAAAATAACCTTAGATAAAGATGAACGTTCAGATATAACTAAAAAAGAAGATGGAAGCTTAGAAATTGTTTTTCAAAAAAATGTAGGTGAATAAAAATTGATAATTAAAAAGGATGTGTCAAAAACATACGAAAGATTATTTGTGCAATCATCAATATTTCTTGGTAACCATATTGGTATTTATGAAAGACCATATATAACATTAAGTGCATATAAAGATGCCATTTCAGAATGGTATGGTCCATACGAAATCTATATGCATGTTTGTGGATATGATAACTTTGGTTATGCATATGTTTATAGAATGCAAAATGAAGAAGATTTTTTTAATATACTGCATGAGCTTATAAATTGGATGAGAGATCATGAGCAAGGAATTACATACTGGGATGATATTATTAGTGATAATTTATTTCCGGAATTTAGAAATGCTGAGAAGGTGATGTGGTAGATATGAATTTTGGAGTAACAGGTGTTAATCAAAAAGAAGAGTTACTTAAACAATTAAAGACTATTTCAGAAGCACTTGATAAGCAAACTGAGAAGAAAGTATCAAAGATGCGTCCTGTTATAGATTTTAATGGAAATGAAGTATATAAACGTGGAGAATGTCCTGTATGTGGATTTGAATTTAGCTGCTCTAATAATATGAAATACTGCTTTTATTGTGGACAGAAACTTGATTGGAGTGAGAATACAAAATGTTAATACCAACAGTACCGGCTAAAGAATTTAAAAAATTTGGTTTCAAAAAATGTGTAGGAGAGTATGGAAAATCAGAATGTTATTACCTTTGTGTCGCCAGAGGAACCAAAATGCTTTTCGTGAGTAATAAATATTTTGATGTAAATGCTTGGAGAGACGATGATCCGAGGATTCATAAAAAACCAAATTGCAGATACAGAGATAAAAGAACATATCTAGATATTATTTATGAATTGATTAAAGCTGGAATGTTAAAGAGTAAGTTTGATAAGGAGAGCACAAAATGTTAATTAGAAGTCAAGATAAAGCATTTTTATTAAATTTTAATAATTTAACTGCAATTTACGTGGAAAAAATTAATAAAGATTTTGCTATTGTATATAACGATTTTGAAGACGCGTATACACTTGGAAAATATTCTACAGAAGCAAAAGCCATAAAAGCGCTTGATATGATACAGAAAAGATATGTCGATTATAAAACAACACATACTGTTACAAACTGTCTTGCAACAATGTCACTTTTCATTAATGAATCAAACGATATAGATAAAATATATACGAAAGCACAAAATGTTTTAAAAGAAACTGTAGTATTCCAGATGCCAAATGATAATGAGGTAAAGGTATGAGACTGATAGATGCAGACTTATTAATCGAAGAAATGTCAAAATGGTACTGGGATAAAGAAAGGCAGAAAGCTACGGAAGAAGATATAAGTCCAATGGACTTGTTTACACATCTTGCAATTACAACTGTTCAGAAACAGCCTACAGCCTATGATGTTAATAGAATTGTTGAGCAGCTAGAAGAAACAAAGGGTATATATTCCGAACTGTCACTTATATTTAGAGATAATACTGAGATAAAAAAATACATAGGTATGGAACAGGCAATTGCATTAGCACTTGAAATCGTGAAAGGCGGTGGAGTTGAATGAGAGAAATTCTTTTCAAGGCAAAGCGGAAAGATGACGGCAAATGGATTGAGGGATATTATCAGAAAAGATATGACCTTTTAGGCAATGAAGAACATTTAATCTTCCATGCTGATAGTTATAAAGTGTGGGAATATGCGGAAATTGTTCCAGAAACCCTCTGCCAGTTCACAGGTCTGACTGGCAAAAACGGAAACAAGATTTGGGAAAATGATATTATCAAATATCATTTCGGAGAAATCTATGCTCCAATCAAATATGGATATTATCAAAATTGTTTTGATTCTCAGAAAACAGAACATGTCGGATTCTATGTAGATTGGATGGGCAGCAAATGCCTTAGAAAAGATTTAGGATATTGGATTGACATGGTATACGCTATGCCAGTTGGGAACATTTTTGATAATCCAGAATTTTTTGAACCTTAAAAATGCGATTGCAGAGTATGAAAAAGAAAATTTTGTGGAAGTAGACGAATCATGGAAAGCTCATTTTATGA
>ERZ772885.11-NODE-11-length-178587-cov-15.038144_pt1 | contig 178587 bp, 169 predicted proteins | sample MGYA00580580_ERZ772885 | MGnify/ENA primary metagenome ERZ772885 (study PRJEB29015, sample SAMEA2737673) | human gut metagenome | biome: human gut; feature: human-associated habitat; material: faeces | place: China | collected 2012 ...
CAAGATGGATATGCTCCGGGTGAATCCATTGCATTTGACTTTGAGAATGGAAGTGGAACCTATACCTATCAGGGAAAGATTGCAGGATCTTTTGTAAGTGCGGACACTTATCTTGTCATTCCGGAAGGTGTATATCGTTCCATGAATCCGAGAGGAACAGCCTATGGCTATCTGTGGGTGGACTGTGATAAAAAAGATGTGGCATCTGTAGAACAAAGTCTGAATACTTTGATTTCTAATACTTCGCATATAAAAATGGATACTTATCATGCGCAGTTACAATCTGCAGAATTTGCAAGCAGCATGATGAAGCTTGGCTGTTATCTGTTTATGGCTATTGTAGGACTCATCGGGTTTATGAATATGGCGAATACCATGATCATGAATATTACGACAAAAAAGCAGGAATATGGTATATTACAGGCTGTGGGTATGACAAATAAACAATTAAATTTATGCCTGCAGTTACAGGGACTGATTTTTACGGTTGGTACCATATGCGTAGCTTTGATCATTGGTCTGCCGCTCGGCTATGCACTTTTTTCCTATGCAAAACATAATGGAATATTTGGAATGAATATCTATCATGTTCCAATCGTACCAATTTTTATTATGATTTTTTTGGTCGGTCTGTTGCAGATTGTACTTTCCTGCGTTTTAAGCAGTAATCTGAAAAAGGAAACGCTGGTAGAAAGAATAAGGTATCAGGGATAGCCGCCACCAAGTCTTTTCAAGCGGTCATCATCTAATGCAAATCCCTTTTTCAGAGATTCCTTTATTCTGTCGGAGATTAATTATAAAACATTGCTTTACAAGAAGAATAAAAAAGCATATAATTCTTTTATAATATATTTAATAAAAGAGGGTAAGAAAACGGAAAATAAAGATAAAAAAAATATAACAAGAAAAAAAATAATTAATTATGTTCTAAACAATCATGTTACATCCAAGGCGGGAATCGCAAAAGAGTTAAACTTGAGTATGCCGACGGTGTTAGCAAATGTGAATGACTTGTTAGAAAAAAGGGTGTTGGAAGAAACTGGGGAATATGCTTCAACCGGTGGAAGGAAGGCAAAAAGTATAGGGATTAATAAGTCATACTGTCATGCAATGGGAATTTTGATTACAGCGAATCATATAGAAATGGTATTAGTAAATCTTGGAGATGAGATTATAAAAAAAGATCGCATCCGCTTAAAATTTACGGCAGAATTATCCTATTGTACAGAGGTGGCACAAAAGGTCAAAACTTTTCTTGAAGGCGAATTAGCGAAGGATACGCTGCTTGGGATTGGAGTGGCGATTCCGGGAATTATTGATCAGAAAGAAAGGATCGTTTTAAAATCCCATGCTTTAGGTATAGAGAATTATAGTCTGCGCTTTTTAGAACAGGCTCTGGAACTTCCGGTATATTTTGAAAACGATGCTAATGCTGCAATGCTTGCAGAAAAAAAACAAAAGTATCCAAATGCGATATATCTGTCTTTGAACCACACCTTAGGAGGTGCATTCTGCATAGATGGAAAGCTGTTTCGAGGGCAGAACCAGAAAGCAGGGGAGTTTGGTCACATGATACTCGTTCCCGGTGGAAGAAAGTGTTATTGTGGTAAATCAGGATGTGCAGATGCATATTGTGCTGCAAGCGTACTGACACAAGATAACAGGCAGTCACTGGATGCATTTATGGAAAAAATTGAAAGTGGTGATGAAAAAATTTTGCAGACATGGAATGAGTATCTGGATCATCTTGCTGTTTTGATATCAAATCTGCGGATGGCATATGATATGGATATCATACTAGGAGGTGATGTGGGAGGTGTATTATCAGATTATATGATACCTCTGGGAGAAAAAGTGATGGCATATAATGGCTTTGAGCATGATGTTTCATACTTGAAAAATTGTTCGTATAAGAAAGAAGCGTCAGCTGTTGGAGCAGCGAAATACTTTTTTACAAAACATATGGGTGAATTGTAAATTTTTTGATCCTCATATCATATTATAGTGAAAAACGGAAAGAAAACAGTAACTACGGTTTCCTTTCCGTTTTTTTTGCGTGTTAATTGTGAAAAATACACAAAAAATATATTTTGAAATTATGAAATATATAGAAAAATGAAAAAACATATTGACAAATTGTGTTTGCAAGGTAATAATGTAATTACTTTAATAAAACAATTTATAAAACATAAAATAAAACAACATAAAAAAGGAGGAAACAATTATGTTACAGCAGGTAATGACAAATCCAGGAGAAATTATTTTCAGAGAGGTTCCGGTTCCGGAGGTAAAGGAAAATCAGGTTTTGGTAAAGATTATGAATATTGGTATTTGTGGATCAGATATTCATGTTTATCATGGAAAACATCCGTTTACAAAATATCCGGTAACACAAGGACATGAGGTTTCAGGTGAGATTACAGAACTTGGAAAAAATGTCACAGAGTTTCATGTGGGACAGAAGGTGACGATAGAGCCTCAGGTATATTGTGGACATTGCTATCCATGTCGTCATGGAAAGTATAATCTCTGTGAGGAATTAAAAGTAATGGGATTTCAGACGACAGGAACAGCATCTGAGTATTTTGCAGTAGATGCATCTAAAGTAACACCTATTCCAGAAGATATGTCCTATGAAGAAGGAGCTATGATCGAACCTCTTGCTGTGGCAGTTCATGGTGTAAAACAGATGGGCGATGTGGCTGGCATGAATATTGCAGTCCTTGGAGCAGGACCGATTGGAAATCTCGTGGCACAGACAGCAATTGGAATGGGTGCAGCGAAAGTAATGATCACAGATATCAGTGATCTTAGACTGGCAAAGGCAAAAGAATGTGGAATTGATGTGTGTGTGAATACCAAAAATAAAGACTTCGGTGAGGCAATGATCGAAGCATTTGGACCGGATAAGGCAGATGTGATCTACGACTGTGCCGGAAACAATATCACAATGGGACAGGCAATTAAATATGCAAGAAAAGGAAGCACGATCGTACTGGTGGCTGTTTTTGCAGGAATGGCAGAAGTAGATCTTGCAGTGGCAAATGACCACGAACTTGACATTAAGAGCACGATGATGTACCGCCATGATGATTACATAGATGGAATCAGACTGGTAAATGAGGGCAAAGTTCATTTGAAACCGCTCATCTCAAAGACATTTGCTTTTAAAGATTATCTGAAGGCATACCAGTATATTGATGATAACCGCGAGACAACGATGAAAGTAATTATCAACGTCAGTGAAAAGTAAGGAGTTCGTATGGAAAATAAATATGGAATTGTCGGAATTGCCCATGTCGGGCTTCCGACAAACGATTTACAGAAAACAGTTGAGTTTTATAAGAGTCTTGGATTTGAAGTAATTATGCAGTCTTATAATGAAAAAGCAGGGGAAAAAGTGGCATTTTTACAGATAAAAAATTACTGTATAGAAACTTTTGAAAATGGGCAGGCGGCAATGTCAGACGGTGCATACCAACATGTAGCACTTGATGTGGAAGACATTGAAAGTATGTATCAGAAAATCTGCAATGAAAAATACACAGTTATTACAGACGGAATCGAAGAACTGCCATTTTGGGAAAAGGGTGTGAAGTTTTTTATGATTAAGGGACCAAATGAGGAAAGAATAGAGTTTTGTCAGAAACTCTGATAAAAATAGGAGGGACATATGAGTAGCGAAAACAAAAATGGAAAAGTACCGCTGATCAGTAAGATTGCATATGGGTTTGGTGATGTTGGATGTAATTTCAGCTGGATGTTCGTAAGTAATTTTCTGATGATATTTTATACAGACGTGTTCGGAATCAGTATGGCGGCTGTGTCAGCACTTATGCTTTTTTCAAGATTCTGGGATGCAATCAATGATCCAATTGTCGGGGGACTTACGGATAAAACAAAATCGAAATGGGGACGGTACCGTCCATGGCTGTTAGTAGCGGCACCAATTACAGCGATCCTTCTTGTTATGACATTCTGGGCAAGACCCGACTGGCCACAGAATGGAAAAATCATTTATATGGTAATTACATATTGTCTGCTGGTTTTGGGGTATACCTGTGTGAATATTCCATATGGAACCTTGTGTGGTGCTATGACACAGGATATTGATGAACGTGCAAAAATAAATACATCCCGTTCGGTTGCAGCTATGATTGCAATTGGTGTGTTAAATATTATTACAGTTCCACTGCTCAGCAAATTCGGCAGTCACAGTGCAAAGACAGGATATCTGACGGTTGCGGTCATATATGGATGTATTTTTACAGCCTGTCATTTCTTCTGCTTTGCGAAGACGAAAGAGGCAGTGATTATTCCGGAAAAAGAAAAAATTTCTGTGAAGATACAGTTGAAAGCAGTCATGCAGAACAGACCATATCTTCTTGCGTTGGCAGGACAGATATTATTTGGATTTACATTATATGGTAGAAACGCGGATATTCTGTATTATTTTACATATGTGGAAGGAAATGCCTCCTACTACACAACTTATTCGATGTGCATCATTATTCCTTCTATCATAGGGGCAGCCTGTTTTCAACCATTATTCCGCAAGTTGAATAACAAAGGAAGAACAGCATCTCTCTTTGCTTTATTTACAGGAATTTCCATGTTGTCTATGTTTTTCTTTAATGCCAAAGAATCACCGGCTATTTTTTATGCATTATCCGGTCTCACACAGTTTTTTTTCTCTGGATTTAATACTGCAATCTATGCAATTATTCCAGACTGTGTGGAATATGGGGAGTGGAAAACCGGACTTAGAAATGACGGTTTTCAGTATGCATTTATTTCACTTGGAAATAAAATCGGAATGGCAGTTGGAACAGCACTTTTAGCAGGATTACTTGGAAAATGTGGTTATATTGCAAATCAGACACAAAATGCAACTGTACTTTCAATTATGAAACATGCATTTACGACGATTCCAGGTGCACTCTGGATTGTGACTGCGGTTGTATTATTTTTCTACCGGTTAAATAAAAAACGTTATAACGAGATTGTGGAGGAACTGAAAAATGGAAGAAAAAGTTGATATTGTGGCATTGGGGGAATTACTGATTGATTTTACGGAAGCAGGACACAGTCAGGGTGGGAGAAAACTGTTTGAACAGAATCCCGGCGGTGCTCCGGCAAATCTTCTGACAGTTGCAAGTCATTTTGGGTATCGCACCTCTTTTATTGGAAAAGTTGGAAACGATATGCATGGTAAATTTTTAAAGAGGACACTGCAAAATGAAGGAATCAATACAGATGCTATCGTCGAAGATCCAGATTATTTTACGACACTGGCATTTGTGGAAATCGGTGAAAATGGAGAAAGAAATTTTTCTTTTGCAAGAAAACCGGGTGCAGATACACAGTTAAAAAAAGAAGAACTGGATCAGACGTTAATTTCCGGATGCAGAATTTTTCATTTTGGATCATTATCGCTGACAGACGAGCCGGCAGAAAGCGCAACGATCGAAGCAGTAAAAATGGCAAAAGCAGCGGGTGTACTTATTTCATATGATCCAAATTACCGCCCGTCTCTTTGGAAGAGCAAAGAGTATGCAGTGAAAAAAATGAAGTCTGTTGTAGAACTGGTAGATGTCATGAAAGTATCGGATGAAGAGAGTATTCTCCTGACAGGGGCTAAAAGCTATGAGCAGGCTGCAGAAGAAATTCTTGCTATGGGACCAAAGCTGGTTGCCATTACATTGGGAGAACATGGCGTTCTTATGGCAACAAAAAGCAGAAAAGAAATCATAAAAGCATTTCAGACACATGCGGTCGACACGACTGGAGCGGGGGATTCTTTCTGGGGAGGCGTATTATGCAGTATTCTTTCTATAAATAAGCCCGTAGAAAAGATGGAATGGGAAGAAATCAGAAAGTGTGCTGTTTTGGGAAATGCAGTTGCAGGATTGTGTGTGCAAAAGCGAGGTGGAATACCTGCGATTCCGACGAAAGAGGCAGTGTTTGAATTTATGCAGAAATAATGAGTGTATGTTGCAATACTGGTTTCTACAGCAGTTTGTGATGTGCTGTCATACCTTGTGAAGTAGTATCTGGAAAATTGATGATTCCGGCTTGACTTAATTTAACATCTCAAATATAATAATTGCATACATCAGAAAACGTTCACTCTTCACCGGATGAGTGGTTAAAGCGTCTGGGAGCAAATCGTAGGTGCAGTAATTTACACTGTAAGATTTGTTTCCGGACGCTTATTTATTTTGGAGGATAGATGCAATATGAATAAGAAAAAAGAATTATTGGTACAGATTATGTGGGAGCTTGCGGGAAGCATCTTTTATGCAATAGGTATATATAACTTCGCCCTGCAGGCAGAGTTTCCTATGACAGGGTTTTCGGGTATTTCGATTATTTTATACCGGCTGTTTAATATTTCGATTGGTTTATCAACGGTCCTGCTTAATATTCCGGTTGCGATACTATGCTGCAAATTATTGGGCAGAAAATTTTTTGTCAGCTCAATACGATGCATGCTTTTGTCTTCTTTTATTGTTGACTTTGTTGCGCCGTTATTTCCGGTGTATCAGGGCGACAGACTGCTTGCGGCATTGTGCACAGGTGTATTTTGCGGAATAGGCTATGCCATGATTTATACAAGAAATTCTTCAACAGGAGGAGCTGATTTTATCATCATGGCTGTAAAAGCATTGCGGCCTCATTTATCGATGGGAAATATCTCTTTTCTTACTGATGTCGGAATTATTCTGGTTGGAGGACTTTTGTTTCGGGATATTGACGGAATGATTTACGGCATGATAGTGAATATACTGTCTGCGGTTGTTATTGATAAAATGATATATGGCATGAATTCAGGCAAAGTAGCCTTTATCGTCACAAAAAATGGAAAGAGAATATGCGATGTAATTGATGAATGCAGTCAGCGCGGAAGCACTATTCTTAAGGCGCAGGGAGGATATAAGCAGGACGATATTCAGGTGGTAATGTGTGCATGCAACAGTAAGGAAATGTACCAGGTGCGTAAATCCGTAAAAGATGCAGATCCGGACTCTTTTATTGTGGTTGTTGAGTCTCATGAGGTACACGGAGAGGGCTTTAAAATGACAAATATTGGAGAAGCAGAGAACTGAAACATACCTGAAACAAATATAGTGTGAAGATTGTATTTTAGCCTGAAAAAAGCTATACTAATATAGTGATGTAGCGGTTTTATGGCTGAAATTATATATTTGGGAGGTAATTACATGTTAGAAAACTGGATTAAACCACAAATTCCGGAGGAGGAAGAGCTGGATGAGCGCCTGCATGCAGCACGCTCTAAGCTGTCTGTTCTTCAGATGCAGATTAAGGAGCATGGACTGCCTGTACTTGTGCTGTTTGAGGGCTGGGGTACTGCAGGAAAGGGCAGTGTGCTCGGTAAGGTAATCAAGAATATTGATCCGAGATTTTTCAAGGTCGCAACCATGGACGAGCCGACAGAGGAGGAAAGACGCAAGCCTTTTTTATATCGGTATTTTGTAAAGATTCCGGCAAAGGGGAAATTTGAGTTTCTTGATTCGGGCTGGATGGATGAGGTAGTAAAGGACGTACTGCACGACAAGATAGGAGAGAAGGAGTACAAGAAGAAAATTGAAAGCGTGAAGCGCTTCGAGCGACAGCTGACTGACAATGGTTATCTTGTTATGAAATTTTTCTTCCAAATCAGCCGGAAGGAACAAAAAAAGCGTATTGAGGTATTAAAGGAGAATAAGGATACCAGATGGCGTGTCAGTGGAGATGAAGACTGGCAGAATAAGCATTATGACAAGTGTATGCATGTGTTTGACAGATATCTGAATGATACAAATTCGCCTGCAGATCCTTGGTATATAGTTGATGCAAAGAATAGAAAATGGGCAGAGCTTCAGGTGCTGGAGACGCTGGTTAGTGGAATAGAGACAGCACTTAAAAACAGTAATCTTGCTGTGCCGCTGTTACAGAATGTGTTCCCGCTTGAGAAGATTCCAAAGCTTTCTGAGATATCACTTGATAAGGAACTATCTGAGGAAGAATACAAAAAGGAGCTCAAAAATCTGCAGTCTAAGCTTAGCGAGCTGCATAACAAGCTATACAGGCGAAAGATTCCTGTTGTCATAGCATATGAGGGCTGGGATGCAGCAGGAAAGGGTGGAAATATAAAGAGAATCACAGGGGCGCTGGATCCGAGAGGCTTTGAGGTGCATCCGATTGCAAGTCCGCTGCCAAACGAGAAAGCCAGACACTATCTGTGGAGATTTTGGAATCGTCTTCCTAAGACCGGACATATAGCTATTTTTGACCGGACATGGTATGGCAGGGTTATGGTAGAAAGACTAGAGGGCTTTTGCAGCGAGAATGAATGGCAGCGTGCATACAATGAGATTAATGAATTTGAAAAGGAGCTGTCAGACTGGGGAGCTGTCATCATAAAGTTCTGGGTGCAGATTGATAAGGATACACAGCTGGCTCGATTTGAGGAACGCCAGAATACTCCGGAAAAGCAATGGAAGATTACCGATGAGGACTGGAGAAACAGAGAAAAATGGGATCTGTATGAGACTGCTGTAAATGAGATGCTAAAGAAAACCAATACCACATACGCACCATGGCATGTGCTTGAGTCAAACGACAAGAAATATGCGAGAATCAAGGCTCTTAAGATTGTGATTGATGCGATTGAGGCTGCTTTGGATAATAAAACAGATAAAAAGTAAAAACAGATGTATATAAACAGAGATATGTAAAAAAGAAGCCGGAATAAATCCGGCTTCTTTTAAAGTGTTGGTAAATTAATTTGGGTACAAAAAATGCGCCTCCAGGGGCTCGAACCCTGCACACCCTGATTAAGAGTCAGGTGCTCTACCAAATGAGCTAGAAGCGCAAACATCTGTGTGAATATCTGTGTCACACGGACAAATGATATTATACACAGGGTTTTACAAAAATGCAAGTACTTTTTTTGAAAAATTTAAAAAATTATAAAAAAGACTTTAAAACACTAAGTACTCCGTTTTCCCAGTAAGGCGCACAGGTGTGTTTTGCGGCTGCGATAACTTCCTGGCGGGCATTTGACACGGCGTAGCTTATACCGGCATTTTGAAGCATCTCAATATCATTCAGATTGTCACCGAAACAGCATACTTCGTCCGGAAGCAGGTCGAATCTGTCTATTAGGTATGAGAGTGCAGTCCATTTGCTGACACCCTTTGCGTTGCAGTCTACCCATTCCTTGCCGGCGGCTGCCAGGTGAGCTTTTTTATTCCATGCCGGAATGAAAACCGGTGTACACAGCTCTTCGCATTTGTCGGGATGAAAGACAGTGAATTTGATGATGTCATTTCTGTCAAGCCTTGTGATGTCATCAACCTCACGCATCTCAAAGCCGTATGAATCACGAAGCAGATGAAAGACTGGGCTGCCACCATCCTCTGCAAAGCAGAAATCAGGAGTAGCAGCAAAGTAATCGCATGCAGGCAGCTCATCGCGGACCATCCGGCACATGCCCTTCCATATATCCTCGTCCATAGGATAGGTTTTTAGGATTTCCTTTGGAGTGCGCACGACTGTTCCTCCGTCTGTTATATACAAAAGCTTGTGCTTTATCGGAGCAAACAGCTTAAATTCGCTTGAAAACTGTCTGCCGGAACAGACTACAAATATTATTCCTTTGTCTATGAGCCTGTCGATGACAGACATGTACTCAGGATCTATGAGCAGTGAGCCGTCCTTTACAAGTGTTCCGTCTATATCTGTTGCTATTAGTTTTATCATTATTTATCTCCCAGGGCGTATATCTTTTGAATATTCAACTATATCATTATAAGGAATTATAATTTCATATGCAAGGGACTTATAGTGTATTAATTACTGTTTGTGAAAGAAAAAACAGAACAAAAAAACAGAATATATTGAAAGTTTCCTGCTCATATTGTATCATAGTAATACTGGCTTCATCTTCAATGCGTTGAAGCAATGAAAACTAAGGGGACGATATTTACTATGATAGTAGCACTTATTGAAAAAGTTTATTCTTTCTTGTGGGGAGATCTGATACACATTCCACTGCCCGGCGGTGGGAGCGTGGGAATCTCACTGCTCATAATTCTTTTGATTCCGACAGGAATTTATTTCACTGTAAGGACAAGACTTTTACCAATCAGAATGTTTCCGGACATGATAAAGGCGCTGACAGGTAAAAAGGAAAATAAGGACAGCCTGTCCACGTTCCAGACGCTCATTGTCTCTACAGCGACGAGAGTGGGCATGGGTAATCTGGTTGGTGTTGTGGCTGCCATATCAGTGGGAGGCGCAGGTGCGGTTTTCTGGATGTGGATAACAGCCATTATAGGTTCATCCACGGCTTTTGTGGAGGCTACACTGGCACAGCTTCACAAGGAGCCGGATCCATTGTACTCAGGCTATCGTGGAGGTCCGGCGTATTACATACACCATTACTTTGAGGATAAATCAGGCAAAAAGAAAAAACATGTTATTATAGCTGTTTTGTTTGCTATATCCGGACTAATCTGCTGGTGTGGCATAAGTCAGGTGATCAGCAATTCTGTCACATCATCCTTTGAAAATGCATTTGGTGTACCACCTATTTATACTACAATAATCCTGGTGGCAGTGGCTGCTGTAATAGTGCTTAGGAAAAATGCTACGGTAAAGGTGCTTGACATAGTTGTTCCTATCATGGCGGTGTGCTATTTTGCCATAACCATTTTTATCATAATTAAAAATATAGGCATGATGCCATCGGTTTTTTCAAGGATATTCGAGGAAGCCTTCGGTATCAGGCAGGTGGCTGCGGGAGGCTTTGGAGCGGTGCTCATGAACGGTGTAAAGAGAGGTCTTTTTTCAAATGAGGCAGGCTCAGGCTCAGCTCCATGCGCTGCAGCGGCGGCAGAGTGCGATACTCCTGTAAAGGCAGGACTGACGCAGGCGCTCGGTGTATTTATAGATACGATAGTGATTTGCAGCTGTACGGCAATGATCATGCTCACTGCACCGGAGAATATAGTGGCAGGGAAAGAGGGCATGGATTTATTACAGTCAGCTATGAGGTATCATCTTGGAGATTTTGGAGTTATTTTTATAGCAGTCACATTGTTTTTATTCAGCTTTTCCACCTTCCTTGGTATACTTTTTTATGCAAGGAGTAATGTTGCGTACCTGTTTGGGGATAACTGGATTTCACAGACCATGTACAAGGTGCTGGCTCTTGTTATGCTGTTTGTAGGCGGTATCGCGGCATACACATTTGTCTGGGATCTCGGAGATGTAGGAATCGGCCTTATGACTATATTCAATACAGGTATTCTCTATCTGATGGGTGGACAGGCAATAAAGGAGCTGCGAGTCTTTGAGGAGAGTAATAAAGCACAAAGCAATAGTCAATGCTCACAGCAGGGTGATAACGTAACGCAATAACAATAGGAGATATATAAATATGAAAAGAGAATCATTTAAATCACGTCTGGGATTTATACTGGTAAGTGCAGGATGCGCTATAGGCATAGGCAATGTATGGCGTTTTCCGTATGTGACAGGTCAAAACGGTGGCGGTATTTTTGTACTGTTTTACCTTATATTTCTGGTATGCATGGGACTTCCGGTGCTTACGATGGAGCTTGCTGTAGGCCGAGCCAGCAGAAAAAGTGCTGTGATGAGCTACAAGGCTCTTGAGAAAGAGGGCAGTAAATGGCATATTCACGGATGGATAGCCATGCTTGGCTGCTACATGCTCATGATGTATTACACAACAGTCTCAGGCTGGATGGTTGCGTATTTCTTTAAATTCCTAAAGGGAGATTTTACATCAGGCATGAATACTGATGACACGGCAGCTGCATTTGGAAACATGCTTGCAGACCCCAAGCAGATGGCTTTCTGGATGATAGTTACGGTTGTGCTTGGCTTTTTGGTGTGCAGCCGTGGTCTGCAGAATGGGCTTGAGAAAATCAGTAAATTTATGATGAGTGCTCTGCTCTTGCTTATCATTGTCCTTGCGGTGCATAGTATCACACTTTCAGGGGCTTTGGAAGGAGTGAAATTCTATCTTGTTCCAAATCTGGATGCGGTCTCTGAAATTGGAATAAAGAATGTAATAACAGCAGCCATGAATCAGGCGTTTTTTACGCTGAGTCTGGGTGTGGCCGCAATGGAGATATTCGGCAGCTATATGGGAAAGGATTGCACTCTTGCAGGTGAGGGTGCCAAAATATGTGCTCTTGATACATTTGTGGCTATAATGTCAGGCCTTATCATTTTCCCGGCTTGCTTCAGCTATGGGGTGGAGGTAGACGCAGGACCAAGCCTTATCTTTATCACTTTGCCAAATGTGTTTGTAAATATGCAGGGAGGCCGCATATGGGGCTGTCTTTTCTTCTTGTTTATGACCTTTGCCAGCTTTTCAACCGTTATTGCGGTATTTGAGAATATCATGTCGTTTGCCATTGATATGTTTGGCTGGTCCAGAAACAAGGCTGCGCTAATAAATGGTGTGATAATACTTATTGCAAGTATGCCGTGTGTACTTGGATACAATATGTGGAGTAATCTGCACCTCATAGGAGGCAGGGATGTGCTTGACAGCGAGGACTTTATGGTAAGCAATCTGCTTCTCCCGATTGGCTCACTGGTTTATCTGCTTTTTTGTGTGACAAAGTGGGGCTGGGGCTTTGATAAGTATATAGATGAGGCAAATACAGGATCAGGACTTAAGATTTCAAGGAAGCTTAAGCCGTATTTTCAGTTCATACTGCCGCTTTTAATTTTGTTTATTTTTATCCAGGGATTGATATAGTTATGTAGTTTTTGGAAATCAGACAGGAGAGTGTAAAATATGTTAGATCAGAATACCTTTATAGAGACAGTGCAGAGCGTGGCCGAGATTATCAGGACATCAGCGGAGCCGATAGGCAGAGATGAAATCATGTCTTATTTTAAGGATATGGAGCTTAATAAAGCGCAGGAGGATATGGTATTTGAATTTCTCATCACACCACATGAGCAGGAGAATGAGAGTGCAGGCGATTATGAGGATGAATCACATGAGGACGAATTACATGGGGGTGAATCGTCTGAAAATGCTGCATTGAACAATGTAATTTACTCAGAAGGCGATTCGATGGATGCCATAGCAGGTGGAAAGAATAATAAGGCCAAGCAGGATAATGAAGCTGAGCCTGATATAGACGAGGACAGCCTTATCCCGGATTCACCTATGTTTAGGATGTATCTTGAGGAGCTTGAAGAGATACCTGATTACACAAAGGCCGAGCAGGATGATATGTACAAAAAGCTGCTCGCAGGTGATGAGAGTGTGATACACACTATATCAAATTTCTGGCTCAAAAGTGTGCTTGCCATGGCAAAGAAGCTTGCTGTTACATCAGAGGGCTTTGAGGATGTAGTACAGGAAGGAAACATGGGACTTTTCATGTGCCTTACTGAGCTCTGCGGCTGCGGGGATGAGATGGATGTGGAAAAAGAGCTTCTGGATGCCATAGAGGAGTCTATGAAAGAGTGCATCAGGGAGCAGACCGGTGAGGATGAGAGCGAGAATACTGTGGTAGGAAAGGTTTCATTAGTAAACCGTGCAGTGGAGAAATTAAAATCCGATAAGGGTTTCGAGCCGAGCCTTAGTGAGCTTTCAGGCTACACCGGCGTGGATGAGGAGGAGCTTGAAAAGCTTCTGGAGCTTATCAAAAAGGCAGATGTGGAGAAAAATAAACAGGACAGTAAATAATCTGTGGCATTTGTAGATTTGTGTCATATATTAAACCATACCTGAATATATGAAAGGATGGAAAATATATGGCACGATTTACTAATCAGGCACAGCTTCGTTATGGCAACAATGTAGCCAATTCAAATATAGCAGTTGGAGAAATACTGGAGGTGCTTTCTGCTACGAAAACAGCAGTCAAAAACACCTACAATCAAAACGATACAATAACCTATGTGGTGAGCATCGTAAACTCCGGAAATACCGCGATAAACGGTCTGACACTTTCTGACAATCTAGGTGCTTATACCTTTAACACCAACACTCTTGTACCATTAACCTATGTGAATAATACCGCAAAATACTATACAAACGGCACACTCCAGGCAGCGCCTGCAGTAACCCAGGGACCGCCTCTTAGCATCACAGGCATAAATGTCCCTGCAGGTGGCAATGCAACTGTCATCTATGAGGCAGCGTTAAATGAGTATGCTCCTCTTGGCATAGAGGCTGCAGTTACAAACACTGCTACAGTTAGCGGTACCGGAATCACTCCGGTCACAGCAGCAGAGACAGTAAATGCCGAGGCTGCACCAAATCTTGCAATTACAAAGTCTGTAAGTCCGGTGCCGGTAACAGAAAATGGCACACTGACCTATACCTTCAGGATTCAAAACTACGGAAGCGTTGCGGCAACAAACACTACAGGCGTGGTTATTACAGACACATTCGCTCCGGTTTTGAACAATCTGACAGCGGCATTAAACGGTACAGCCTGGACTGCAGCTACAGATTATACCTACAATGAGGCAACAGGCACATTTTCGAGCACTGCAGGTGCAATCACTGTTCCGGCGGCAACCTATACACAGGATAGCACAACAGGAGCGTGGGTTGTCACACCGGGCGAGAGCACACTTGTCATCACAGGAACCGTGTAGTGGCAGAGGTGATTAATAAGGTTTAAGAATTGTTTAATTTAGTGGGATAGAAGTTGAAAAATATATGCAAACTATGTAAAATAAATATAGCTGTTTATGAATAAGATGATGAAGATGATCATCGGCAGTTTAAAATGATTAACCGGGGGATAAGACAAATGAATAATGCACAGTTAGTGATAGACGAAGTAAAAAAGGCAGTAAAGGGCAAGGATGATTGTATCATCAAGGCATTTGCTGCCTTTTTGGCAGGTGGACATATACTGCTTGAGGATGTGCCGGGAGTGGGAAAGACTACGCTTGCAGTAGCTTTTTCAAGGGCGATGGCGCTTGTGAATCACAGAGTACAGTTCACTCCGGATGTGCTGCCTGCTGATATACTTGGCTTTTCTATGTATCAGAAGCAGAACGGAGAGTTTGTGTACCACGAGGGTGCCGTGATGTGTAATCTGTTTCTGGCAGATGAGATTAACAGAACAAGTCCCAAAACACAGTCTGCGCTCCTGGAGGTTATGGAGGAGGGAAATGTCACTGTGGATGGAATAAGCAGGAAGGTCCCGGAGCCGTTTATAGTAATGGCCACTCAAAATCCAAAGGGCAGCGCCGGTACACAGCTGTTGCCGGAGTCACAGCTTGACAGGTTTATGATATGTATGAGCATGGGATATCCTTCACATGATGCAGAGGTGGATATCGCAAAGGGCAAAAGTGTGAAGGCTGATGAGTATACGATAAAGCCTGTTATGAATGCACAGGGACTTGTTGAGATGCAGGGAGAGGTCGAGCAGGTGTTTATACATGACAGTATTTACTCGTACATTGTGGACCTGGTTGATGCGACAAGGACAAGTCCGTACATTGAGCTGGGAGTGAGTCCGCGAGGTACGATTGCGTGTGTTAGGATGGCAAAGGCATATGCGTATCTGAGTGGGCGAAGCTATGTCATACCATCTGATGTGGTTTCTGTATTTGCGGATGTGACAAAGCACAGAATCGTGCTAAATACCAAGGCGAGAGTATCACACGTACCAGAGCTTTCAGTGATAGATGAGATACTAAAGGCTGTTAAACAGCCGACAACTTATGTGAAAAAGGCAGGTAATCGTGATTAGTTTTTTGATAGGAATAATTACTGCGGCAATAGTTTTTTATATGTCGATGATATACGGTAATGTTGCACTGGCACTGCTTGGCTGCTTTATGTGTGTGTTTATGGTGCTGACATTTATAGCATTGCTTGTAAAGGCGCACCGGGCAGTGGCAGCTATAAACATTCCGATAGCTATCGCCACACAGGGCGAGAGTATCAGGGTGAGTCTTTCCTGCAGGCTGAAGGAGGCAGGCTTCGATGGTGTTAAATACCGTGTAACGGTGAAAAATAATTTATCCGGCGAAAAAAGTACAAAATGGCTGTCAGGAGGCAGTGATTTTTTGTACAGCGTAAACCTGTGCGGCAATTATGAATTTGAGCTTGTAAGGATAAAGCTATATGATTTTTCGAGGCTTTTTTATGTCACGAAAAGAGTTAAAAAATATGCAAATGTTGAGGTGATGCCGCAGATTGATGAGATTCCTGTGAGGATAACGGACAGAGTGAGAAATTTCTTTGGGGATTCTGATATCTATGATGATTTAAGACCGGGATATGATCCGTCGGAGCTGTTTGATGTCAGAGAGTTTCAAAACGGTGACAGGTTGCAGAGTGTGCACTGGAAGCTTTCTGCAAGGACTGATGAGCTGATGGTAAAGGAAAACAGCCTGCCAAAGGCATGTGCGGTGGCCATAGTAGCAGATTTAAGGGGGATAAAGAAAGGCAGACAGGCGGATGCTTTTATGAAGCTTCTTGTCTCACTTTCCTTTTCACTTATGGATCAAAAATGCTCTCATTATGTGGCATGGTATGATACCTCAATAAACGATATTGTGAGAGCCAGAGTGGATGACGAGGAGGGCTTTTACATATTTTTGAACAGTTTTCTTAAAATAAAGCCGGATACAAAGAATGATGTACTTTTTTTGTATGAGGAAAAGTACCGGGCAGAAAAGCTTGTGTGTCTGCTTAGCGTGGACGGAAGACTTCAGATAAAAAGGGGAGAGGAGATAGTTGGCAGAGCGGATGAAAAAAACGAGATTGTCATTTAGGAAAAGCAGATGGCAGAGATCTGATACAAATGAGATAAAGCCTGATTATAATAATGCATTTACAGTGCTTGGTGTCCTGCTTACTGAACTTGCCAATGCAGCTGCATCAGTACTTCTTACGGTGTGTGCAGTGTCTGTTGTGAATACGACCGTTTCACATGTGAGATGCCCATATTATGTGTATGTGTGGCTGTTTATTTTTTCGGTGATAAGCGGCTTTATAAACAGGCTTACATCGCTTGACACAAGAAAATGGGTGCGCCATGCGATAAATACGGGGCTGCTGCTTGTATTTCTGCTTGGAGTGTTTATTGCAAACTGGCAGGCTGCAGAGCATATAAAAGACGGCTTTTTGTATGTAAAGGGCAGGTATCTTGAGATAATAAATGTGTACTATGGCACTTCGTTTGTCTGTCCAAAGGGCGATAAAGCCTTTGCGGGGGCATTTGTTGGCTTTGTGTCGTTTATAGTTATGCTTTTGCTGGTGACACTGGCGGTTCAAATTAAAAGAAGACGCATGCTTACATTATTTCCAACGCTTATGCTTGCGGTACAGCTGTGCATAGGCAAAAGCCCAAGTGTCAGCGAGGTTGTTATGCTCACGCTGTGTACACTCTGGTGTCTTATCGCAGATGGCAACGCACGCACAGTGGCAGGATATGATGCAAATGGCAGTGCACAGGGCAATGAGGTTTTAAGGATAGCGTCGTCTTTTTTATATATGGCAGCAGTGTCAGCAATACTTTTCATATGTGTATTTACATTTAAACCTCTTGCTGATACGCTTGCCGATAAAAAGCCGCAGATGCTTGCCTTTCAAAAAGATTTGGAGGGCAGCGTAAAATCATTCTTCAGCGTGGGGATTGATTTACAGGATGGCACGGTTAGTAATCACTATCCAAGCTACAGTGAAAAAACAGTGATGACGGTAGAAGCAAAGGCAGGAGTACCTTCTAATATTTATCTGAGAAGCTTCTACGGTGATACCTATGAGAATGGCAGATGGATTAAAAAGTCTGATTTTTCCGGGATGGAAAAAGAGTATCATGATGCTTCAAGGATGACAGCCTGGCAGACTACAATCGGATTAGCAACGCTGCTCGATGGTTATTATGATGATGAGACCAATCCGGCCACCGAAAAGTATACAATCACGATGAAGAAGCTTTCCACCAAATACGCCTATTTACCGTACTGTATAGACCCATACAGTATAGATGCCAAGGGTGATATAGATTTTGACGAAGACTTTTTTATCACAAAGGATAAAGGGACAAAGACTATCGAGGTGTCGGCGTGTCCCGGCTTTTTCGATGGTAGTCTGGAAACGTCCAGCCTTGAGCCCGAGCAGCCTCTTGAGGTCAACAATGATTTCTATGCGGCATACAATAATTATGTAATGGAAAACTATACTGCAAAGCAGGGTGGTGACGGGATTGTTGCGGAAGATGCAAAGTGGCTTCTTAGGACAGGACAGCTCACAAGCAATATGATGTACACAGGCTATATAAGAGAAAATGATGCCAACAGGATTGCGGCAGCACAGCTGGTGCAGCAGTTTCTGACATCGAAGAATTTTAAGTACAGCAAAAATCCTCCTTCCACAGGCGGTAAGGATGTAGTTGAAAATTTCCTCTCAAATAGCAGACAGGGCTTTTGTGTGCATTTTGCATCGGCTGGCACGATGATACTCAGACAGATGGGCGTTCCATGCCGTTATGTAAGCGGATATTGTGCAAAGGAGGACAGCTTCAAATCCGGTGAAAATGATGAGGATATATGTGAGGTGAAGGATTCGCAGTCGCATGCCTGGGTTGAAATATATCTGGATGATTTCGGATGGATTCCGGTGGAGATGACACCGGGATATTTTGAGTATGTGACAGGTGAGAATCCGTTTGACTATATTGGTGTCAACGGAAAGAAAACAAACACCGGTGCTGCTTATAATGATAGTGAGCATATGAATGATACTGCGGCAGATGAAGATGCTGCAAATGAAGATATAAAAAATACAGATGCAGAAAATGATGACACAGCAAAAGATGATACATCAAAAGCTGCAGCAAACAGTACATCAGGTGATGGCAGTGAGAAGGCTTATGGTTCACAGTCAGGTGCGGATAAACGTACAGATGCTCAGAACTCAAAAAAGAGACTTCATATACCACCGGTGATTTTAAAAACCTCACTCTGTGTGATTTTTCTGACTGCACTTACAGCCATCATAGTTTATATCAAAAGGCGAAGAAATATTTTGTGGGAAGCAAGACTTGCAAAAAGAGTGAAAAAAGGCCGCTACAGCAGGGCAGCAATAATGATAAACAACCGCATCTACAAAGGACTGGGACATCCTTCAAAAAACAGGACAGATGAGCTTTATCTGGCTAACCTTAAGGAAAAATACTGCGGACCGGATTATTGTGGAATCCACTGGGACGAGTACATGCGCATCATACAAAAGGCTGTGTATTCATCAGAGGGTATCACAGGTGAAGAATGCTTTATGGTGATGGAAACATGGAGGCGTCTGGAGAAAAAAGACATTAGACATAATTCACAAAAAAACATGTATAAAAACAGCATGATTAACAAAAAATAGACTCGTAAGGAAAATTGTGTTGAAATAATAAGGCTTCTGTGATATAAACTTAAGCAGACGTGTTACTTTTAGGGAGGCATTTGTCGTACATAACTTTTAACAGGGTTAGTGTATGATAAGTGCCTCCTTTTTGTCGCTGGAGCAAAAAAGAACGATAGGTGCAAATCGGTACATACCCTGCATTTATAGGAGGAAAAGCTCATGAAAGACAAAATTTTTGGTGTCCTGCAGAGAGTAGGGCGAAGCTTCATGCTTCCAATCGCAATCCTTCCGGTAGCAGGCTTGCTTTTAGGACTCGGAAGCTCATTCACCAACACCACAACAATTGAGACCTATGGTTTACAGTGGCTGCTCGGAGATAAGACTATACTCCATGCACTTCTTGTAATCATGAATGCGGTCGGAAGTGCCATATTCGATAATCTTCCGCTCATTTTTGCGGTCGGAGTAGCAATCGGAATGGCAAAGAAGGAAAAAGAGGTGTCAGCACTTTCAGCAGTCATAGCATACTTTGTTATGAATGTATCAATCAATGCGATGCTCAAGATTTCCGGAAAAATCCTTGCAGACGGAAGCATTGCAAAGGATGTGCTTGATGGAACCATCACATCAGTATGCGGTATCCAGTCGCTGCAGATGGGCGTGTTTGGCGGAATTATCGTAGGACTTGGAGTGGCAGCACTGCACAACCGTTTCTACAAGATTGAGCTGCCGAATGCATTGTCATTTTTCGGTGGAACAAGATTTGTGCCTATCATATCAACAGTGGTATATCTTTTTGTAGGAATCTTAATGTATTTTATCTGGCCGACAGTGCAGAACGGAATTTATGCACTCGGCGGAGTGGTGACAGGAACAGGATATTTTGGAACACTTCTCTTTGGTATCATAAAGAGAGCACTAATTCCATTCGGACTGCACCATGTATTTTACATGCCGTTCTGGCAGACAGCAGTCGGTGGAACGATGGAGGTTGCAGGACATATGGTCGAGGGTGGACAGAACATCTTCTTCGCACAGCTTGCTGACTCTGCAAATATCGCACATTTCAGTGCCGATGCCACAAGATATTTTTCGGGAGAGTTCATTTTCATGATTTTCGGTCTTCCGGGAGCAGCACTTGCAATGTATAAATGTGCAAAGCCGGAAAAGAAAAAACAGGCAGGAAGCCTTTTACTTTCTGCAACACTTGCATGTATGTTTACAGGAATCACAGAGCCTCTTGAGTTCTCATTCCTTTTCGTAGCACCGGCTCTCTTTGCAGTACAGGTAGTGCTCGCAGGAAGCGCATACATGATAGCACATATTTTAAACATCGCTGTAGGACTTACTTTCTCAGGAGGATTACTTGATTTCTTCCTGTTTGGTATATTGCAGGGCAATGCCAAGACAAGCTGGATGCTCGTGATTCCGGTGGGAATAGTATATTTCTTACTGTATTACTTTATTTTCAGCTTCCTTATAAAGAAGTTTGATTTCAAGACTCCGGGCCGTGAGGATGACGATACAGAGACAAAGCTCTACACCAAGGCAGATGTAAATGCAAGAAAAGCTGCTAAGGATACAAAAGCTTCTGACGACAAAGCGACTGTAGACGAGCTCTCGCAGACTATATCACGAGGTCTCGGCGGCAAAGCCAATATCTCAGATGTGGACTGCTGTGCAACAAGGCTTCGTATCACAGTAATTGACCCAGAAAAGGTAAACGATGCGCTTCTTAAATCAACAGGAGCATCAGGAGTCGTGCACAAGGGACAGGGCGTACAGATTATCTATGGACCAAGAGTAACAGTGATAAAATCAGATCTGGAGGATTATCTTGCGAGTGTGACAGAGGAACACTTTGAGGATGATGCAGCAGAAAATAATACAGCAGGCGCAGATGAAGCGAAGAACGAAAATGCAGCTTCGGCCACTGATTCAAAAACAGAAGATTCAAGCACCGCTTCAGATAAAGCACAGGAAGCTGCTGACGCCAAAGAGCCGACAAGCACAGTTATCATCTCAAGCCCGATGACAGGAATTGCAGCAGACCTCTCAACAGCGCCGGACGAGGCTTTTGCCGGCAAAATGATGGGTGACGGAGCGGTAGTCACACCTGAGGAGGGCGTGGTTGTAGCACCTGAGGATGGAACTGTTTTATTCGTTTTTGATACAAAGCATGCTTTGGGATTTACAACCGACTCAGGAATTGGTATGATAATCCATGTAGGAATTGATACAGTAAAGCTCGAGGGTAAAGGCTTTGACGTACAGGTTGAGGCAGGAAGCCATGTTAATAAGGGCGATGTGCTCATGAAGCTTGACCTTGACTACTTAAAGGCGAACGCACCATCAGTTACCACTCCTGTCATCTGCACAGAGCTAAAAGATAATCAGAAAATCCGCCTCATCACAGACGGACCGATTAAGGCGGGGGAGCCTCTCTACGCAGTTGACACCTACGAGAAGTAATTCATACTTCATGATAATTGAATTGTCCGGTTATGTTAATAATAAATAGTTCGTATAAATTATCAGGAGTACATTAATAAATGTCAGGGGAATGATATGTACAGAATCACAAAGGTCTTAAATCACAATACAGTGCTTGCGGTAAAGGACAAGAGCGCAAGAGAATATCTTATAGTCGGAAAGGGTGTGGGTTTTGGAAAGAAAATTACACAGTCTGTCGAGCCAACGGAAGAGGATTCACTGTATGAGCTGACCCAGACAAGGGACAGAGGTCCGGCAAAGGACATAGTAAAATCCATCGAGCCGGAGTATCTTGAGATTGCAAACACATTGCTCGATAATGCAGAGCATGAGTTTGGACATATAGACAGAAGCATATTGTTTCCTATGGCAGATCATATAGCATTTGCTGTAAAGCGTATGGAAAACAAAGAACAGATCAGCAATCCTTTAAATGATGACATCCGTGTGATGTTTTATAGGGAGTACAAGATAGCTGAGAATATACGCCACATACTAAAGGATAAAAAACAAATTGATATAATTGATGATGAGATTGGCTACATTACTCTTCATATTCATACATCCTTAAACAATTCAAAGGTATCGGATGCCATGGAGATGGCGGCAGCAGTTCGAAAATGCGCCACATTTATAGAGGAAAAGATTGGAAAGCACATAGATGTCACTACTATGGCCTACAACCGCCTCATGAACCATATCCGCCACATGGTATCAAGAGCCGCGACCGGAGAAAAATTAAAGGTTGATCTCAATCAGTTTATCGAGAAAAATTATCCGGAGTCATTCGCACTGGCAGGTGATATATGTAAGGAGCTTGGAAAGGACTTAAATCATGAATTTTTGGACAATGAGACAGGCTACCTTGCCATACATATCGAGCAGATTAAGTGTGATGAGATGGTAAGTGAATAATAAATGTGAAAACCTTCCTGCACATTAGGTTATGTACAAATCTTCCTTAATGTGGTACACTACATAGTTGTATCAACAAACATCCGATACACAAAATACATATGAAATCAATTTAAAGGAGATATATATACCATGAAACTCGGCATCGTCGGACTTCCGAACGTCGGAAAGTCTACATTATTCAACTCACTCACAAAGGCAGGAGCGCTTTCAGCAAACTATCCTTTTGCTACAATCGACCCAAACGTAGGTATTGTTTCAGTGCCTGACGAGAGAATCGTAAAGCTCGGAGAGCTCTATCACACAAAGAAGGTTACACCTGCAACAATCGAATTTGTTGATATCGCAGGTCTTGTGAAGGGAGCCAGTAAGGGTGAGGGACTTGGAAACCAGTTCCTTGCAAATATCCGTGAGGTAGATGCAATCGTACACGTAGTGCGCTGCTTTGAGGATACAAACATTATCCATGTAGATGGCTCTGTAGATCCTGCAAGAGATATCGAGACAATCAATCTTGAGCTTATTTTCTCGGATGTTGAGATTCTCGACAGGCGAATTGCAAAAATTGCAAAGCAGGCAAGAATGGACAAGACACTTGCAAAGGAGCTTGAGCTTGTTGAGGCAGTAAAGGCTCATCTTGAGGACGGAAAGATGGCCAGAACCTTTGAAGTGCCTGATGATGAGGATGCACAGCTTTGGTTCAAGGGCTATAATCTCCTTACAGCAAAGCCTACCATCTACGCAGCAAACGTATCAGAGGATGACCTCGCAGATGACGGCGCAAGCAATCCGCATGTTGCAAAGGTAAGAGAAATGGCAAAGGAAGAGGGCGCAGAGGTATTTGTTATCTGTGCACAGATTGAGCAGGAGCTTGCAGATCTCGATGAGGACGAAAAGAAGGAGTACCTTGAGGATTTAGGTGTTGAGTCAAGCGGTCTCGATAAGCTTGTAGCAGCCAGCTATTCACTTCTCGGACTGATTTCCTTCCTCACAGCAGGAGAGGATGAGTGCCGTGCATGGACTATAAAGAAAGGTACAAAGGCACCACAGGCAGCCGGCAAGATACATACTGATTTCGAGCGTGGCTTCATCAAGGCGGAGGTAGTCAACTATCAGGATCTTCTCGATAACGGAAGCCTTGCAGCCGCAAGAGAAAAGGGAATTGTAGGCATGGAAGGAAAAGAGTACGTTGTTAAGGATGGAGATGTAATCCTTTTCAGATTTAATGTATAATTTTATGAATAAAACGCTTTTATAAGCACAAAATCAAAAAGAAACGCATAAGATAGACCAAGGGAGGTCTGTTTTATGCGTTTTCTGGATTTATGCGAAAAAGAGGTTGTGAGCGTGGAGGAGGGCAGGTTCATCGGACACGTACGGGATTTGGAGTTTGATCCGGTCTGTGGCAAAATCTGTGCGATTATCGTGCCGGGACCGGGAAAATATATGGGAATATTTTGCAGGGATTATGAATATTGTATTCCATGGGTTAAGATTGTGAAGATTGGACCCGATATAATATTGGTAAATATATGTGAGTCTGATATGCGGCGCAAGCTGTTATGATTTTATAAATACAAAAAAATTATAAAAAGTCAAAATCAGTACAAAACATATTGACAACGAAAATTAGTATATATATACTAAAATATGTATAGGTCTTTTTAAATACAGATGATGATTTGAAGTATTATAATGAGAAACAAAAATATTTTGCTTCTTCATACTATATGATACCTACGGAGGGTACAGCATGAAGTGTCCATTTTGCAGTAGTGACAACACAAGGGTAATAGACTCAAGACCGGCTGATGACAACAGTTCTATCAGGCGCAGAAGGCTGTGCGATGATTGCGGCAAGCGTTTCACTACATATGAGAAGGTGGAGACAATCCCGCTCATCGTTATAAAAAAGGATAACAACAGAGAGCAGTATGACCGCTCCAAGATTGAAAAGGGCGTGCTTCTTGCATGTCACAAGAGACCGATTTCAGCAGATACAATCTCAAAGCTTGTAGATGAGGTCGAGATAGAAATCTTTGCCAGAGAGGAAAAGGAAATCCCTACATCACTCATCGGAGAGCTGATTATGGACAGATTAAAGGACCTTGATGCGGTAGCATATGTGAGGTTTGCATCGGTTTACCGAGAGTTTAAGGATGTCAATACATTTATGACAGAGCTTAAAAAAATGCTTGACACCAAATAGTGTTTAGGCAGCAGGATTTATTTAAAACAGGATGGGAAGGTGCGTATGAACATTTCCGGTATTCGCCCGAGCGAAGGCTTTTATTCATACAATTCCATAAGGGTAAACGAGCTTAGAAACAGCCAGATTATGAGTTCGAAGCAGGCAGTGGATGACACAGCTTCACAGCAATCCATTGCTGATGATACGGCTGATTATGAGGCTGCAAGAGCAAGGCAGAGCTTTACCTCGCTTGATTATGCAAATACATATGATTCCAATGCGAGCTATGAGCTTAAGGGTGCTGACAGTGATATCAGCACACTTGATGTCACAAAGGCTGTATCCGATTTAGACAAGGATAAGGTATTGCAGCAGTATCAGCGTTTTGTTGGCAGTGCGGATGGCATCGTTATGCAGCAGGCAGCCTTGAATGAACAGATTAACAGGGAGACAGAGAATTTTATACTATGAGTTTTTTATACCCGGGAGAGTACATTGACTCGACATACAGCATAGATTTTGATAAATTATATAAGGAGGGCTACAGGGGCATTATTTTTGATATCGACAACACCCTTGTGACTCATGGTTCGCCTGCTGATGAGCGGGCGATTGCTTTGTTTAAGCACCTTAAGGAGCTTGGTTTTTCGTGCCTTGTGCTCTCAAACAACAAAGAGCCGCGTGTGAAGAGCTTTGCTAAGCAGGTTGGGATAAAGTATATCTACAAAGCAGGAAAGCCCAAGCCATCAGGCTATCGTACAGCAATGGAGAGGCTTGGCACAGATACGAAAAACACTCTTTTTGTGGGAGATCAGATATTTACAGATATCATCGGAGCTAATCTTACGGGCATCAGATCAATACTTGTAGCACCTATTGACCCGCATGAGGAGATACAGATTGTGCTTAAGCGCTTTATTGAAAAGCCTGTAATTGCATGCTACAAGAAGCATTTAAAGAAAGTAAATAAATAATTTTTAACTAATAATTTAAAATTTGGAGGCATATATATTATGAAGATTGCAATCGGAAACGATCACGCAGCAGTTGAGCTTAAAAAGACAATAATGGAGTACGTTGAGAGCATGGGTCACGAAGTGACCAACTTCGGCACAGATTCAAGTGAGAGCTGCAATTACCCGGAGTATGGTGAGAAGGTGGCTAATGCAGTGGCGTCAGGCGAGTTTGACTGCGGAATACTGATATGCGGTACCGGTGTGGGTATCTCAATAGCAGCCAATAAGGTCAACGGAATCCGTGCGGCAGTTTGCTCAGACACAGCCACAGCACGCCTTGTAAAACAGCACAACAATGCCAATATCATAGCCTTTGGTGAGAGGATTGTAGGTGTTGAGCTTGCAAAGGATATCGTAAAGGCTTATCTGACAGCCGAGTTTGAGGGCGGCAGACACGCAAAGAGAATAGCTATGATATCGGATATCGAGGCTAGAAACTAATATAAAACCAATACAAATTCATGCAATAGAAAATAAATACTTGAAATGTATTGTTTTTTATTGTAAAATGGACGAATGAGAGAGCTTAGGCTCGCACGATTTAAGGAGGAAGTAACTAATGATTTCAGCAGGAGATTTCAGAAACGGTGTTACTATCGAGTTCGAGGGAAACATCTATCAGATTATCGAATTTCAGCATGTTAAACCAGGAAAAGGTGCAGCATTTGTACGTACAAAGTTAAAGAATATCATCAGTGGTGGTGTTGTTGAGAAGACATTCCGTCCAACAGAGAAATGCCCTACAGCACACATTGACCGTAAGGATATGCAGTATCTTTATGCAGATGATGATTTCTATCATTTCATGGATGTTGAGACATATGACCAGATTGACTTACCAAAGGATGAGGTTGGCGATGCTCTCAAGTTTGTAAAAGAGAACGAGATGTGTAAGGTTTGTTCACACAAGGGCAATGTATTTGCAGTTGAGCCACCACTTTTCGTTGAGCTTACTGTTACAGAGACAGAGCCTGGCTTCAAGGGTGATACAGCAACAGGTGCTACAAAGCCTGCTACAGTTGAGACAGGTGCTACAGTTTATGTACCACTTTTTGTTGAGACAGATGATGTTATCAAGATTGATACAAGAACAGGTGAGTACCTTTCACGTGTATAATCTGTAATTTTATGAGTCTGCACATATTCCGGTATGCCTGGAGTATGTGCAGGCTTTTTTTATTTGTGTGCTGTGTGGCAGGTGAGAATCCCGACAGCAAGTGTCATAAACACATGCGACACAAGCATAGCCCACAGATATGCATCTATCCCATAGTGGGGTACGAGAAGCATAATCATCAGAATTCTTATCGCACAGGTGAGCAGATTGACAAAGAGCACCTGCTTTGCTTTACCCAGACCGTGCAGTATGCTGCAGAGCATTCCGCTTATGTGCATCAGTGGGCACAGAAAACACAGTCTTCTAAGGAAATATCCACAAAGCTTCGATGAAAAAAGAAAATCCCCTATAAAATCCGACAGCAGATAGAATATGCATGTAAAGATAAGACCAAAGCATAGTCCGAATAAGGCACAGGAGTTTATGGTTTTTGTGATTATTGTATCCTTTCCGGCGGCATTTGCTTCAGAAACAGATGGCAGAAGCATCACGCAGGCACAGCTGCAAAGTACACCGGGAAATAAAAGCACGGGAAGGGTAAGACCGGAAATGGTTCCAAATATGTCAAGGGCCAATGCCGGTGATAGTCCGTAGAGTTTAAGAGTTCTCGGGATAAGCACATTTTCGACGGAGGATGAAAAGCTTGCCAATATGTAGTTTAGTGATAAAGGGATGAAAAGCGCAGCCATGCCATAGGCTGTTGTTTTCAGGCTTTTGACGGATATTTTAAAGTATGAGAAATCTTTTTTTATTGTGATAACGGAAAAGACGGTTGCACTCGCTTCGCCTGCCACGATGCCGTATATAGAGTATACAGGCTTAAAGCAGCTGCTACCGTCAGATAGTATTGCGTATATCAGATAGCAGGTGCCAATGCGTGCGGTCTGCTCAATTAATTGAGTGGCAGCTGGAACGGCTGCTTTTTTCAATCCATAATAGTATCCGTTTATGCAGGAATGGATAGCAGCGGGCAGAATGGAAAAGGACAGCGCCTTGACAAGCTCTGTGCAGCGTGACTCACTTAAAATACAAAGGCTTATGTAGTTGGCATTGGAATACATAATAATTGTGAGTAAAAGAGCAATGGTGGCTGACATAATTATTGCGCAAATGAGTATAATCTGCCTGTTTTGAGGCTTTTCGGCAACAAGCTTTGATGTAGCAGTCTGAAAGCCGTTGCAGCAGAGTGACATGCATACAGACATGAGTGGAATCACAAGCTGATAGAGTCCAAGACCTGTTGAGCCCATGACGTTATTAAGAAATATGCGAAAGAAAAAACCCATAAACCGACTGGTTGTACCGGCAAGTGTCAGGAAAATAGTTCCGGTCACAAGTGGATTGGATAAATATTTTTTTACAATCAAAAAATCACCTGTCATATGTTGTCTTAGAAGTATATGTGCTTCTTTGGATATATATGACAGGTGATTATTTATTGTGTGTTAAACAGCTATTTTGCGCTAAACAACTATTATACTCTTATATGACCGGTATCGTTATATTAAATTTGTGAGATTAACCCATAAAGTGACGGATAGCCTTGGCTACGCCGTCATTTTCGTTTGTGTCGGTGACGTAATCAGCCTGTGCCTTAAGCTCATCGGTTGCATTTCCCATGGCCACGCCGATGTGTGCGGCTTTTACGATAGCCATGTCGTTTTCAGTGTCACCGACAGCCATTGTCTCGTCAGCTGCTATATTCAGGATTTGAGCCAGCTTATGAAGTGCCACACCTTTGTCAACGCCTGCTTTTGTGAATTCCAGATTACCGTAGCCACCGCTTACGAGCGTGATTTCAGGGATTTTTTTCAGGTGTTCAAATACTTCGTCGCGGCAGTAGTAGTTATCATCTACATCCTTTGGGAAATTGATGGTCATTTTCTGCATATGGTAATTGTTTTCGCGCATCATTTCAGTGATATCGTTCACGCGTTTTCTGGTTGTCATGATGTATTCCTTTATAGAAGGAGGCATTTTGAGATCCTTTGCATCCTCGAGACACTTGTATGGAGAATAGCCACAGCCGTTTATGAAGGCATCCATATGAACGCGCTTTGTCATCAGGTAATCGATTAGTGAAAATGCTGTCTCATCAGAAAGGCAGTTTTCGTAAAGACATTTTTTGGTGTCAATCTCGTAGATTGCACTTCCGTTTGCAGTGATAGCGTAGCGGATGCCGGTGTCCTTAATTGCCTCAAACGGCAGCCCTCCGAATGGACGGCCGGTGGAGATGACCACATTTATCCCGGCAGCAGTTGCCTCTTTTATAGCTTTTATATTTTCCTTGGATATCTGACTTTTGTTGTTGAAAAGTGTTCCGTCAAGATCTAAAGCGATAAGTTTCATAAGAAATCCTTTCTTTTGTTTGAAAAATATAGTGTTTTAGTATATTATGGTGAATAGACTATTGATTTTTGTGTTTTAAAATCGGTTACAATGATAATATAAATTATCACAAATTTCAAGGATGAAGAGCACATAGCTTTTGCTTTGAAATATTTTACACTGTGGAGTGAATAACAGCTGAAACAGAAAAGGAAACGAAATGACAAGAGAAGAATTCAGAAAATATATTAGAGAAAACATAGTTATCCTGGATGGAGCGACCGGTACAAACCTGATGGCAGCAGGCATGCCGGTAGGAGTGTGTCCGGAGGAATGGGTGATGGAGCATCCGCAGGTGATTCTTGATTTGCAGAAGGCTTATGTCGATAACGGCACGAATATTGTTTATGCACCTACATTTACAGGAAACAGGATTAAGCTTTTAGAATATGGTTTACAGGAGAAAATTAACGAGATAAATACTACACTGGTTGGCCTGTCAAAGCAGGCTGTCGGGGATAGGGCACTTGTAGCAGCAGATATGACGATGACCGGCAGACAGCTTTTTCCACTCGGGAATCTGATGTTTGAGGAGCTTTTGGAGGTGTACAAGGAGCAGGCGAGGATCCTTGATGCGGCGGGCGCAGATGTTTTTGTGGTTGAGACAATGATGAGTCTTCAGGAGTGCAGAGCGGCAGTGCTTGCTATAAAAGAGGTGAGCGACCTGCCTATTATGGTGACACTCACCTACAACGAGGATGGCAGGACTCTTTTTGGTACACCGCCTGAGACAGCAGTTGTTGTGCTGCAGTCACTTGGAGTGGATGCAATCGGTGTGAACTGCTCGACGGGACCTGCTGAGATGATAGCTCTGGTTGAGAAAATGGCAGAGTACTCTACAGTGCCTCTTATTGCAAAGCCAAATGCCGGGCTTCCGGAGCTTGAGGATGGTAAAACTGTATACAAGATGACTCCGGATATGTTTGCCGATGCGATGAGAGGGCTTGTGAAGGCAGGTGCATCCATTGTAGGAGGCTGCTGTGGCACCACGCCGGAGCATATCCGTGCACTGACAGAGGCTGTAAAGACAATGCCTGTTCATAAGCCGCTTGAGCATCATAGAAGAGTGCTTGCGTCTGAACGAAAGAATGTAGAGATTGACTTAGATGGCAACTTTACCGTTGTCGGAGAGAGAATCAATCCTACAGGCAAGAAAAAGCTGCAGACACAGCTTCGTGAGGGAAAGCTTGACCTGGTGCGCCAGATGGCTATGGAGCAGGAGACAAATGGTGCGAGAATACTTGATATCAATATGGGCATGAATGGTATCGATGAGAAGGAGATGATGAAATCGGTTATATATGAGGTTTCATCAACCGTGGACTGTCCTCTTTGTATTGATTCAAGCTATGTGGAGGTAATAGAGGAGGCTCTTAAGATTTATCCGGGAAGAGCTCTCATCAATTCCATTTCTCTTGAGACAGAGAAGATGGAAAAATTATTGCCTCTTGCAGCAAAATACGGAGCGATGTTCATACTCTTACCACTTTCGGATGCAGGATTGCCAAAGGATGTCGAGGAGAAAAAGCAGATTATAAATACTATTTATGACAAGGCAATTTCGCTTGGAATGGCACATGAGGATATCGTGGTGGATGGACTTGTTGCGACAATAGGTGCAAATCCAAAGGCCGCAATCGAGTGCTATGAGACCATTGCGTACTGCAAGGATGAGAAAAAGCTTCCTACAATATGCGGACTTTCAAATATATCCTTCGGACTGCCTGAGCGTATGTACGTGAACACAGCGTTTCTTACAATGGCCATATGCAAGGGACTCACCATGGCTATTGCCAATCCATCACAGGAGCTTTTGATGAATGCGGCATTTGCATCTGATATGCTGCTCGACAGACCTGACAGCGATATTGCTTACATTGAGCGCATGAGCAGGCTTGCGGAGGAAAAGGCCCAATATGAGACTGTTGTTGTGAAAAAGTCGGACAATGATGCGTCTGCTTCAAACGGTACATGCGCAGCGGGCGGTAAGGATGCGGTATTTCAGGCTGTCTTAAAGGGAAACAAGGGCAGTATAATTGATGAAGTAAAGAAAATGCTTTCTGATGGGGCAAAACCTGACGAGATTATTAATAACAGCCTGATTCCTGCTATTAATGAGGTGGGAGAGCTTTTCAACCAGAAGAAATATTTCCTGCCACAGCTTATCGGCAGCGCAAATACCATGAAGCTTGCTATAGAACATCTCGAACCACTGCTTGAGAAGAAAGATTCAGGGGAGGATATGCCGACTCTTGTCATTGCAACGGTGGAGGGCGATATCCATGATATAGGAAAGAATCTTGTCGTGCTTATGCTTAAAAACTATGGCTACAACGTGATTGATATGGGAAAGGATGTGCCTTGTGAGGATATTGTCAACAAGGCGATTGAGACGAATGCGGCAGTTATCGGACTGTCAGCTCTTATGACCACCACCATGATGCGCATGAAGGATGTAGTGGAAATATGTAAGGAAAAGGGCTGTAAGAGCAAGGTTGTAATCGGTGGAGCCTGCATTACACAGAGCTTTGCAGACGAGATAGGAGCCGACGGATATTCAAAGGATGCGGCAGAGTGCGTGAAGCTTGTGGAGAGACTTCTGAATAGTTAAAATTTTTTTAAATAAAATGAAAAAAGTTGTTGACAATAAGGTGCCGACTGTATATAATAATCAAGTCGGTTGACGACATGGGATCTTAGCTCAGCTGGGAGAGCATCTGCCTTACAAGCAGAGGGTCACAGGTTCGAGCCCTGTAGGTCCCATCCTTTTAAAGGATATCAATCAATATGGCGAGGTGGCTCAACTGGCTAGAGCGTCCGGTTCATACCCGGGAGGTTGAGAGTTCGAGTCTCTCCCTCGCTACTTGTTAAGACTTGCAGTTGTTGCAGGTCTTTTTGTTATAAATAGTTACGAAACAGAAAGGGATAAGCATGATAAGACCTAAAATAGGACTTGACTGGGATGATGTGACAGCCCCATTCAACAGTATAGCCATAGATATGGCAAACAAAAAATATAATATCACCCCACCGCTTACGCTGGATGATATAGATTCCTGGGAGAATACCGGCAGAGCCTCTGTCATAAAGGAATTTTACCGGGATAATACACTTTACGAGAGGCAGAAGCCTACAGAAGAGACAAAGCGGATGATAAGAAAGCTCATGGATATCGGAGAGGTATATTTTATCACGGCGGTGGCACCGGGCTTCATGGGAGTGAGGGCGAGTCAGATAATGGAGGCATTTCCTGATTTCCCGACAGAAAATATCATACTTGGCAATGCAAAAAATCTCGTGCAGTTTGATATAATTTTAGATGACGCCATACACAATGTGCTTGAGACACCGGCCACGTATCCCGTGCTCATGCGAAAGCCGTGGAATTCAAAAATGACAGGACTTTTATCTGTTAATAATATCACAGAGTTTGTATATCTCGTGGAGCAGATAATAAATGCGTCATTATATAGAAATAAAAATATAAAGAATCCGTCAGTTGTGGCGCTTGTCGGACCATCAGGCTCAGGAAAAACAGCGCTCTCAGACAGCCTGTGCGCCATGGAGCAGTTTGAGAATCCGAAAACATACTGTACCAAGCCCGGAGATAAGCATAGGTACCTGACGGAGGATGAGTTCAATGCACAGGATTTCTTTGAAAAGACAAGGTACGCAGGAATACAGTATGGCACTAAAATGGAGGATATAGAGGCGGTGCTTGCAAAGGGACACTTTGTCGTGATGCCGCTTGACATGTGCGGCGCCATTGCCATGAAGCGCCATTTTCCTACTGTTATAGTGTATGTGGCACGTGATAAGGAGCTTTTAATCCGGGATATCATAGAACAGGATTACTCAATAGAAGAAAAGACACTGCGTATTCTGTCGATAGATGCAGAGAAACGCAACCGCCAGATATGTGATTATGCAGTAAATAACATGGACGTTGGTGCAGCTACGAGAGAACTTGCAGATGTTTTAAAGAATATGCAGTTATAAAATATGTTTATAGCAAGCTCTTAGTTATAAGTATTAACACTTTTCCTAGAAAGATGATATGATATGATTAGTTCAAGGGAACAGCATCCCGGAATTAAAATTAAAAACAAATAACATTAACATATCATTAATAGGAGGATATTAATATGAGCAAGAAACATTATGCAGACAGAAATTTAAAATTTGAGACATTACAGTTACATGTAGGACAGGAAACACCTGATCCGGTTACAGATGCGAGAGCAGTTCCAATCTACCTTACTTCATCATATGTGTTCCATAACAGTGAGCATGCGGCAGACAGATTCGGACTCAGAGATGCAGGAAATATCTACGGCAGACTGACAAACCCTACAGAGGATGTATTTGAGAGAAGAATTGCAGCACTCGAGGGTGGCGTGGCAGCACTTGCTGTTGGTTCCGGAGCAGCGGCACTCACATATGCTTTCCAGGCAGTAGCACACGCAGGTGACCATATCGTTGCAGCAAAGAATATCTACGGCGGTACATACAATCTCTTGGCACACACACTTCCTGATTACGGAATTGAGGCTACATTCGTAGATCCATTTGATTATGATGGAATCAAGGCTGCAATCAAAGAGAATACAAAAGCTATTGAAATCGAGACACTCGGAAATCCAAACTCAGAGGTAGTAGATATCGAAAAAATTGCAAATATCGCTCATGAGGCAGGAATCCCGCTTATCGTAGATAATACCTTTGCTACACCATATCTTGTCCGTCCGATTGAGTACGGTGCTGATATCGTGGTTCACTCAGCAACAAAGTTCATCGGTGGACACGGAACAACAATTGGTGGAGTTATAATTGACAGCGGTAAATTCGACTGGACACAGAATGATAAATGGCCATGGTTTGTAGAGCCAAACGTATCATACCACGGAGTAAGCTTTGCGAAGGATTGCGCACCGGCAGCATTTGCAACATATATCAGGGCAATTTTACTTCGTGATACAGGAGCAACAATTTCGCCTGTTCATTCATTTATCTTCCTTCAGGGACTTGAGACACTTTCGCTTCGTGTGGAGCGTCATGTTGAGAATGCACTCAAGGTAGTTCAGTACTTAAAGGATCAGCCACTCGTAGAGAAGGTTAATCATCCATCTATTTCAGAGGATAAAGAGCAGCAGGAACTTTACAAGAAATACTTCCCTAACGGAGGCGGCTCTATATTTACATTCGAGATTAAGGGTGGAGCAAAGGAAGCACAGAAATTTATTGACAACCTTGAGCTTTTCTCACTGCTTGCAAACGTAGCTGATGTTAAGTCACTTGCTATACATCCGGCTTCTACCACACACTCAGAGTGCAATGAAGCAGAGCTCTTAGATCAGGGAATCAAGCCAAACACAATCCGTCTTTCAATCGGAACTGAGAATGTGGATGATATAATTGAGGATCTTGATGAGGCATTTAAGGCACTTGCAGAGTAAATGGTTTTTCATGATAAATACTCCTTAAACGAATAAATAGTGATCATTATAAAAGGAATCGGAAAATATTAATCCGGTTCCTTTTATTGTGCCATGAAATATCATGGATTGGATTTTTTTGCGAACATCTTGACAACCTTTTAACAATTATTGATATTCGAGAAAAATAAGTATATTATAGTCAGTGGTGTGAAACCAGATATAGTTTTAAATAATAAATAATATACATAAAGGAGACATTATCATGTTTGGATTTGGTCAGTTAATCGAAATATTAAAGAAAGACCCAAAGAAAATCGTATTCACAGAGGGAGAGGATCCACGTATCCTTGAGGCAGCTTCGCGTTTACTTGCAAGCAACTTCTTACATCCTATCCTTGTCGGAGATCCTGAGAAGATTAGTGCAAGCGCTGAGAAGAGCGGTTTCAATATCCGTGGAGCAGAGATTATAGATCCTATGAACTTTGACCGTATGGATGAGATGGTTGAATTATTCTGCGAGCTTCGTAAGAGCAAGGGTGTTACACCGGAGCAGGCTAAGGGAATTCTTTCATCCGCTAACTACTTTGGAACAATGCTTGTAAAGATGGGTATCGCAGACTCACTTCTCGGAGGAGCTACATACTCAACAGCAGATACAGTTCGTCCGGCATTACAGCTTATCAAGACAAAGCCAGGAAACGCTATCGTTTCTTCATGCTTTATCCTTGTTCGTCCATCTGCTACAGGTGAGAATGAGGTTCTTGCAATGGGTGACTGTGCTATCAATATCCATCCTACAGAGGACGAGCTTGTTGAAATCGCCGGAGAAACAGCAGAGTGTGCTAAGATCTTCGGTATCGATCCAAAGGTTGCATTCTTAAGCTATTCAACACTTGGCTCAGGAAAGGGCGAGGATGTTGACAAGATGAGAAACGCAGCTCACAAGGCTATGGAGAAATATCCTAACCTTCCTATCGAGGGAGAGCTTCAGTTTGACGCAGCAGTTGCACCTCGTGTAGCCCGTACAAAGTGCCCTGATTCAGTAGTAGCAGGACATGCAAACACATTTATCTTCCCTGATATCAACGCAGGAAACATCGGATACAAGATCGCACAGAGAATGGGTAACTTCGAAGCATATGGACCAATCTTACTTGGACTCAATGCTCCAATCAATGACCTTTCTCGTGGATGTAATGCAGGAGAGGTTTACTCAATGGCTATCATCACTGCAGCACTTGCATAAGCATTTAATGGACTATTTCCATTTTAATAAAGACCGCTCCGGTTTGTCCGGGGCGGTCTTTTATTTGAAAAAAGTTACTGAAAATAATATCTTGGCGCAACAGAAGAAATAAGGTATACTATAGTTAAAAACTAAAATACAGAGCAATGACAGTTGACAATAACATGAGGTGTTGTATCTGATAGAAAGAGAGACGATATATGAGAGTAGGAATGGGCTATGATGTGCACAAGCTTGTTGAGGGCAGAGATTTGATTTTGGGAGGAGTGAAGGTTCCACATACACTTGGGCTGTTAGGCCACTCGGATGCCGATGTACTGTTGCATGCGATAATGGATGCACTCTTGGGTGCAGCGGCACTTGGCGATATCGGAAAGCATTTCCCGGATACAGACCCGGCATATGAGGGTATTTCGAGTCTTAAGCTTTTAGAGCATGTGAGAGACCTCATTGCAAAAAAAGGCTATGTGATAGAAAACATAGATGCGACAGTAATTGCACAAAAGCCGAAGCTTCGTCCGTATATTGAGCAGATGGAGCAGAATGTGGCTGATACGCTGCAAATCGCAAAGGAACAGGTAAATATAAAGGCAACGACCGAGGAGTGGCTTGGTTTTACAGGCCGCGAGGAGGGAATTGCATCACAGGCAATCTGCTCACTTACAGGTCTCTATGAGGCAAGTATGCAGGTCGGAGGCGGCTGCAGCGGCTGTCAGGCCGATTGATTTGAATATATAGGGAAAACATGCTAAAATAAAAAGATAGTTATAAATCATCCAAAAGGAGATATAAATAATGGAGAACAATTTCAAGTTTTACAATACACTCACAAGACAGATTGATACTGTTGTTCCGCGTGTTGACGGCAAAATCGGCATGTATACATGTGGACCTACAGTTTACCATTTTGCACATATCGGAAATATCCGCTCATACATCATGGAGGATGTGCTTGAGAAGGCACTTCGCTATGTGGGCTATGATGTAAAGCGTGTCATGAATATCACTGATGTGGGACATCTCTCAAGCGACGGAGATACCGGAGAGGACAAGATGCTAAAGGGCGCAAAGCGTGAGCATAAGAGCGTCATGGAGGTGGCAAAGGAGTACACGGATGCCTTTTTCAAGGATTTCACGGCTGTACACAACAGGATGCCTGATGTCGTAGAGCCTGCAACCAACTGTATTACGGAATTCATCCATATGGTGGAGGTGCTTATCGAGAAGGGCTATGCCTATTTTGCAGGAGGCAATGTATATTTCGATACATCAAAGCTTGATGATTATTTTGTGTTCTCCTCAGCAGTAGAGAAGGAACAGCTTCAGGTTGGAGTGCGAGATGATGTCGAGGAGGATGTAAACAAGAAGAATAAAAATGATTTCGTACTCTGGTTTACACAGTCTAAGTTTGAGGACCAGGCTCTTAAATGGGACAGCCCATGGGGCGTCGGATATCCGGGCTGGCATATAGAGTGCTCATGCATCAGCATGAAGCATCTCGGAGAGTACGTGGATATCCACTGTGGCGGTGTGGACAATATTTTCCCACATCACACCAATGAGATTGCACAGTCAGAGAGCTATCTGGGACACGACTGGTGCAAGTACTGGTTCCATGTCAATCACTTAAATGACAGAGCCGGCAAGATGAGCAAGTCGAAGGGTGCAATCCTCACAGTTTCGGTGCTTCAGGAGAAGGGCTACAATCCGCTTGCCTACAGATTCTTCTGCTTACAGTCACACTACAGAAAGCCTCTCGAGTTTTCGTTTGATGCGCTCGACAATGCAGTTGCGGCATACAATAAGATTGCAAAGCGTGTGGCAGAGCTTAAGGATGAGGGTGATATAGATGAGACAGCTTTTGCTGACTTTAAGAAGAAATTTACTGATGCAGTTTCAAATGATCTGAATACATCAATGGCTATAACCATAGTGTATGATGTGCTTAAGGCTGATATCTCAGACAGGACAAAGCTTGCACTTATCGATGACTTTGAGCAGGTGCTTGATCTGGGACTTAGGGAATCAGGAAAGGCCTTACTTGAGGCATCGTCATCTGTAGACAGTGAGCTTGAGGCATTTATCAATGATAAAATTGCAGAGCGTGCAGCCGCTAAAAAGGCAAAGGATTTTGCGACAGCCGATGCCATAAGAGATGAGCTTCTGGCAAAGGGGGTTGCCATAAAGGATACCAGAGAGGGAGTAAAATGGGAGCTTGTATAGTATGAAGATAGACTCATATATTAAGGAACAGTTTGGAATAAAGGATGTTGATATAAGGACATACTCGCCGCTTACACTTGCATATATCGGTGATGGCATATTTGATATTGTCATCCGCTCAGTTGTGGTGGGAAAAGGCAATACAAAGGCAAATCTGCTTCATAAGCACACAAGTAATATAGTAAAGGCACATACGCAGGCTCTCATGATAGAGGCACTTTTACCTCATCTGACAGAGGAGGAGAGTGATGTGTATCACAGGGGACGCAATGCCAAGTCACCTTCCATGGCAAAAAACGCTACAATGGCTGATTACAGGAAAGCTACAGGGCTTGAGGCGGTCATGGGCTATCTTTATCTGAAGGATGATTTTGAGAGGGTTGTCTCACTCACTAAGCTTGGAGTGGAGCTTTTAGGAATTGAAATATAGCACAAAATAAGAGGAAAATATGGATAACAACAATAAAGAAAAATTTCATGAGAATTATATAGAGGGCAGGAATGCTGTGCTGGAGGCTTTCCGCTCGGGAAAGACAATAGATAAGCTTTTTGTGCTTGACGGCTGTCAGGACGGACCAATAAAGTCAATCACAAGAGAGGCCAGAAAGCATGATGCAATCATAAACTATGTTGCAAAGGAAAGACTTGATCAGATGTCTGAGACAGGCAAGCATCAGGGTGTCATTGCAGTTTCAGCAGCATATGAGTATGCCGAGGTTTCGGACATACTGGAAAATGCCGAAAGAAAGGGCGAGCCGCCTTTTATCATCATACTTGACGGTATAGAGGATCCACACAATCTTGGCGCAATAATACGTACCGCAAATCAGGCGGGTGCACATGGCATCATCATACCAAAAAGGCGTGCAGTGGGACTTACTCCTACAGTGGCAAAGACGTCTGCAGGTGCGATAAACTATACACCTGTTGCCAAGGTTACCAATATCTCAAATACCATAAAGGAGCTTAAGGAAAAGGGTATGTGGTTTGTATGTGCTGATATGGGTGGCACTACCATGTATGACTTAAACCTCACAGGTCCTATAGGTCTTGTAATAGGCAATGAGGGTGACGGAGTCAGCAAGCTTGTAAAGGAAAACTGTGATATGACAGCTTCTATTCCTATGGTGGGCGATATTGACTCACTGAACGCATCGGTTGCGACAGGCGTGCTTGCATATGAGATAGTCAGACAGAGACTTAAGAGTGGAAAGTAGATTGCATGTCGCGGGATGAGTGGTGTGTATTATGAATTGTATATTTATAGAATAGGAAGCATATAGTGGAAGATTACAGCGCATATACGGATGAAGAGCTTATTATGAGGATTCATAATGACAAAAATGACCATGGTGACAACAATGAAATCATGGACTATATATTGGAAAAGTATAAGCCACTTGTGCGTAAAAAGACGAATGCACTCTACCTGATAGGCGGTGAGAATGATGACCTTATTCAGGAGGGCATGATAGGCCTGTTTAAAGCGGTCAGAGACTATAAGAGCGACAAGGAAGCATCTTTCTACAGCTTTGCACAGCTATGCATCACAAGGCAGCTTAGCTCGGCGCTTGAGGCTTCAAACCGAAAGAAACATATGCCGCTTAACACATATATATCCTTTTCACAGAGTGACAGTGATGGTACAGAGTTTGAGGAAATGCTGCAAGATGATATTGCAAGTCCTGAGCAGCTTCTCATAGAGAAGGAAAAATTTAAGGAATTTAAGGAACAATTGTGGAATAAACTGAGTAATATGGAGAAAAAAGTGCTACAATTGTATCTGGAAGGAAATAATTATACATCGATAGCGCATATGCTTGGAAAATCAGATAAATCAATTGACAATGCACTATCCCGTATCAGACAAAAGCTAAAAAGAAAGTAGGTGAAGCTTGTTATGGAGTTTTCAAGAATAGGTGAACACACTATAAAATGTGTTATTTCAGAAGAAGAAATATATGATCTGGGATATACAATGGATGAAATTATGAGCAATGGCGAGCGCACCCAGGAATTCATGAACCAGATATTTGACATGGCTTCAGAAGAGTTTGGAACTGATTTTAATTCGGGAATCAAGACTGTGAGAGCAGATTTTTTGGCGGATCACACACTTTCTCTGACATTTTCTGAACACCCTGCTACTGAGGGAATGATGGAGCATCTTAAAGATATCGTTAATGGATTGCTTAATTCGCTGCCGGCCGAGGCTGCAGAGAATGAGAAAAATAAAAAAGGCAGGACAACTGCAAAAAAGCAGGATATGGTGTCTGTTGTAATGTTCATTTTTGAAAAATTTGATGTGGCTGTCAGATTTGCAAAGATGATTAAAGGACTGCCAATGCCATTCTCACAGCTTTTTAAGTTTGAGGGAGAGTACTTTATGAGCATGGATTTATCGGGCTATGATGAGCATGAGCTTGAAAAGATGTCTGTCATAGCAGATGAGTATGCAGATGATATCATTGCAGGGGCTGACAAAAGGGCTTTTCTTATGGAGCATGCAAAGGTTATTCTTGATGACAAGGCTATTGAGAGTCTTGCGCAGCTGTGAATGTACTGAACAGTTACAAAAATATAATAAAAACAAGGTCTGTCAGCTATACTGACAGACCTTGTTTTGTATGTAAATATTATCCAAGTACTTTTCTGATTGACTCGATAACACGGTCAGCCTGAAATGGCTTAACGATGAAATCCTTGGCACCTGACTGGATAGCGTCAATAACCATAGACTGCTGTCCCATAGCAGAGCACATAACGCATGTAGCATTTGGGTCAGCTGCTTTAATTTCCTTTAAAGCCTGGATGCCATCCTTATTTGGCATAGTGATGTCAAGTGTTACAAGATCAGGCTTGAGCTCATTGTACTTTGCAACTGCCTCATTTCCGTCAGCAGCCTCGCCTGCAATCTCGAATCCACCCTTTGTAAGGATATCCTTCAGCATCATTCTCATAAATGCTGCATCATCAACTATTAAAATTCTAGCCATTTTGTTAAACCTCCTGTTTGATAATCTGTTTTACTATGCTTATTGGATACAACTGTAAGAGATCACTGTCTATTAAATCTCCAACAGTCAGCCTGAATGTCACCTTGACAATATCTGTTCCGTTACACAACTCGTCCGGTATATCAAAGGTCTTCTGATAACTTGAATTGATAAGCGGAAAACCTATGTCGGTTGGCTCGTTTAAGAGCGAAGACATTGATGTAGCTATTGTACCACACATCTGGTTCATAGCCTCCGATATGGCGGAAAGTGTGATTTCATCAAGTGTCATATCAGAAACATTACTTCCGTTGCCTCCCATCATGAGATTGGCAATAACCAATGCATCATTTAATTTTATAATAAGTAGGTTGGTTCCGTCAAGTCCTTTTGTGTAAGGAACCTTAATTAAAATTCGATCATCATGATCGAGAGCATCCTCTTTTTTCAAAACCTCTACAATCGGAGTCGTAATATTTGTCGGTTTTTGTAGAATCATGCTCAGTGTTGTGGCTGCATTGCCTATGCAGATATTGGCTACTTCGCCTATGATATCGGCATTTTCCCGAGATATATTTTGCATTATTTTATCCTCCATATGACTGTGGTACCTATTTCCTAACATATATTATATCAGAGTTTTTAAAAATATCAAAGGAAATGTTTAATTTTTTTGAATTTATGTTAAAATAGTTTCAAAAGGAGATTACAATATGGGTGAAACAGAATATTCAGAAGCATTAAAGCTGGGAAAAAAAGAATACAGGGCAAGGATAGCTAAAGGACAGTTTCCTTATCTGCCAGTGCTTGATGAAATCTTATCAGAGGCAGATATTCAGACAGAGCAGAATATGGGGCTGGTCCAGGTGCCTTTGGATTTCGTTGTAGGAACAAGCACCATGGGAAGGACATATTCATTTGCGGCAAATTTTATGCCGATATTGGACTGGGAAACCGAATTTGCAGTGAAGTGGTCTAATCTGTCAGATGCACAGATGAATGAGGGAATCAGAGATCCAATCAAGGCATTTGAGTACATGAACAGGTATTATGTGCTTGAGGGCAATAAGAGGGTCAGTGTACTCAAGTACTTCAACGCCGTTTCGATTCCTGCAATTGTGACCAGAAAGATTCCAAAGCTGTCGGATGATTATGATGTGAGGCTTTATTATGAGTATATGAAGTTCAATGAAATCACGGGGCTTTGCTCGGTGGAGTTTACGAAGCTGGGCAATGCTGATAAGCTTCTTTCGCTTGTTGGAAAAGAGGGCAGATGGGATGATGAGACCAAGGAAAAATTTGCCAAGGTAATGTTTGATTTTTCAAAGGTCTATAATTTCCGCGGTGGTGACAGGCTGGACATTAAGCTGGGTGATGCTATTACAGTATTTATGGAGGTCTTTGGCATGGATGCCATGCTTGAGATGTCTGAGAATGATTACAACAAAAACGTCATCAATACATGGAAGGAGTTTGCAGCAGAAGGGGAAAAGCACAAGATAAATCTGGTGCTGGATCCGAAAAAGGTGCAGACCAAAAAGAGTCTGCTCAATTATCTGATTCCTCAGACACCGAAGAAGCTTAAGGTGGTATTTTTGTATCCGAGAAAGCCAAAGACATCTGCATGGCTGTATTCGCATGAGCTTGGGCGTATGTATCTTGATGAAACCTTTTCAGACAAGCTGGAGACAGAGTATGTGGCAGGTGTAGATGAGAACAATGTGGAGCAGGTGCTTGAAGATATCATAAAGTCCGGTGCCGATATAATTTTTTGTGTGGGACCGCAGATGATGCCAAACAGCCTAAAGGTGGCAGTTGAGCATCCGGAGGTTTATATACTCAACTGTTCGCTGAATGCGCCTCATCCTTATATCAGAACATACTATGGACGTATGTATGAGGCAAAGTTTCTCGCAGGAATGATAGCAGGAGCTGTCACAGACAATGAAAGGGTTGCATATATTGCAGACTACCCGATATATGGCATGATTGCCAATATCAACGCGTTTGCTCTGGGAGTTGCAAGTGTGAATCCAAGGGCAAAGGTATATCTGGCATGGTCAAAGACAAAGGATTATGACAGGAATAAATTCCTTACAGAAAATGACCTGCATTATGTGTCGGATCAGGATATTATCACTCCGAATGACGCGTCCAGATATTTTGGTCTGTACAAGCTGCAGGATGGACAGGCATTAAACCTTGCCATGCCTATATGGAACTGGGGAGTGTTTTATGAGAAACTTTTGCAGAGCGTACTGGCAGGCTCCTACAAGGCTGAAGGACAGGAGCAGGTTAAGGCACTTAATTACTGGTGGGGCATGTCTGCAGGTGTTATTGACCTGATTTGTTCAAAGCATGTACCTTATGGAGTAAAGAGGCTTGCGGATCATTTAAAGAGCGATATCACAAAGGGCGAGGTTGTACCTTTCTTTGGACAGATATATGACCAGAAGGGAGAGCTTAAAAACAAAGGTGAGCACGAGATGAAACCGTCTGATATCATGAAAATGGACTGGCTTGTAGATAATGTTGTAGGTAGTATTCCGCCTATGAGTGAGTTTGTTGACAATGCAAAGATGGTGGTTGAACTAAAGGGTGTAGAGGAAAATAAACTGTAATGAAGATACTATTCTTAGCTGATGAAGAGTCGAAAATGTACTGGGAATACTTTAAGAAAGAGGATTTTAAAGGAATTGATATTATTGTATCATGTGGAGACTTAAACCCGAGCTATCTGTCCTTTCTGACAACGATGGTTGGAGTCCCTCTTTTGTATGTGCATGGCAATCACGATGACAAATACAATGTAAAGCCGCCGGAAGGCTGCATATGCATTGAGGATGAGATTTACGAATATGAGGGTGTACGGTTTCTTGGCCTGGGAGGCTCAAACCGTTATAAACCGGGAGAAAATCAGTATACTCAGAAGGAGATGACAAAGCGTGTTAAGAAGCTGTGGTGGAAGCTTAAACGTAAAAACGGCTTTGATGTGCTTGTCACCCATTCGCCGGCAAAGGGACTGCATGATGGTGAGGATACATGTCATACAGGCTTTGATGTGTTTAACAGGCTTATTGAGCAGTATAAGCCAAGGTATTTTGTGCATGGACATGTTCATATGAGTTACGGCAGGCAGTTTGTCAGGCTTGACAAGGTGGGAGAAACTACTGTTATCAATGCATACGAGAAATATATTGTTGAAATATAGAATATTTCTGCCGGATTAAGAGTTTGTTTGTAGATATTTACCAAATTTAAGAAAATATTTATCACATGGCTATATTTAGGACACAATTAAGTGTTACTATAATATCATCAAAAGGAGCTGTTGTATTTCAACTATGTGTTGGGGTACACTCAGTTCCGACTAAAAATTATTCATGTGCACAGAATTGACGTCGCATATGCTTTTCCTCATATACATTGAATGCCACAGGCTTTATGTCTGTGGCATTCAATATATAAAATAACTATTTCTTTAAATAAGCTGATGACGGGAATTGAACCCGTGACCCCTTCCTTACCAAGGAAGTGCTCTACCTCTGAGCCACATCAGCAACTATCAACTTGCTAAGTTTACTATATACATCAGCATTTGTCAAGCCACTTTGAATTAAAATATAATTTTATGTGAGTCAGAATACAATTTATTATGAATTATAGTATGCCATAACCTTTGCTACATAGTTCTGAGTTTCTTTAAATGGCGGAATGCCGCCATATTTGGCTACGTTGCCGGAGCCTGCATTGTAGGCAGCTAAGGCCAGTGATTTGTCACCATTATACTGGGTGAGCTTTTCACTTATGTACCTGGCGCCACCCATGATATTCTGGTATGGGTCGTAGGCGTTTGTGACACCAAGTGAGGCAGCGGTCTGTGGCATGAGCTGCATGATACCCATGGCACCTGAACGGCTGGTGCACTCTGTGGAGAAGTCAGACTCGCACTTGGCGATAGCCTTAAGGAATTTGGCATCCACACCGTATTTTGAGGCAGCCTCATTAAAAATTGCATCAAGATCGGCAGAGCATGACAAACCAGAAGCTTCGAGTTTTACGGAGCTGCTGCTAATTCCTGAGGCTCCGGAAGCTGCTGCATTATATGTATTTGTATCTGAGCTGATGCCGGCTGGAGAACCAGAATAAGCAGCTGTATTATTAACTGCGGCAGAAGGAGAAACTGTATTACGGCAAAGCTCGATATTTATACCATTTTGATCAAAGAACCTCTGTACAAGCGATATATCAACTGAGCCACCGTTGCTTTGGGCAATCAGTCTGTCAATGGCAACAGCAGCTTCAGCCATTTTTGCATCGTCAAGCACCTGATCAAAATCAGCACCGGTGCTATTGACAGCGGAGCTGCTATTGGAAGGAATGTTATCACCGGTTACAGCAACCTGACCGGTAGTTATATTATTTTTTGGTGTATTATCAATATACTGAAGTACTTTAATGTTCATTTTCCTGTTTCCCTTTATATCTTAATTTAAATAGTTATATCAGTTTTGAATAGTTATATCAACTATACTTAAAAAAGTAAAGACATTTACCTAATGAGAAATTATACCATAAAAATTCTTGAAAATATACCCATTTTGTTGTAGCATATGTTTTAGTACACTTTACTATGTAAAAGTTAGGAGATAAACATGAAAAAGACACCATTTGTGACAAAACAACAGGTAGAGGAGATTGTTAAACAATTTCCTACACCATTTCATTTATATGACGAGGCTGGCATCCGTGCCAACGCGCAGGCTGTAAAGGATGCATTTGCATGGAATCCGGGTTTTAGAGAGTATTTTGCTGTAAAGGCTACCCCAAACCCATATCTGCTCAAGATTTTAAAGGATTATGACATGGGCTGTGACTGCTCATCATACACAGAGCTTATGCTTGCAAAGTCATGCGGCTTCGACGGAGAGCATATCATGTTTTCATCAAATGATACACCGGCAGAGGAATTTGCATATGCAGACAAGCTTGGTGCTATCATCAATCTCGATGATTTCACACATATTGATTTTTTGGAGGAAACAATCGGACATATTCCGGAGACAATAAGCTGCAGATATAATCCGGGCGGAGTGTTCACACTGTCAAACGGTATCATGGACAATCCGGGAGACTCCAAGTATGGAATGACAAAGGAACAGCTTTTTGAGGCATTCAAAATTCTTAAGTCAAAAGGCGCTAAATACTTTGGCGTGCATGCATTCCTGGCAAGCAATACAGTAACCAACGAGTATTATCCACAGCTTGCAAAGGAGCTTTTTGAGCTGGTTGTTGAGCTTAAAAATGAGACCGGCTGCGATATTAGATTTGTAAATCTTTCAGGTGGAGTTGGCGTGGCTTATAAGCCGGATCAGACACCAAACGATATATCAGTTATCGGCGCCGGTGTACATAAGGTGTACGATGAGGTTTTGGTACCGGCAGGAATGGGCGATGTGGCTATTTACACAGAGATGGGACGTTTTATGATGGCTCCGTATGGCTGTCTTGTGACAAAGGCTATCCATGAGAAGCATATCTACAAGGAGTATATAGGAGTAGATGCGTGTGCGGCAAACCTTATGAGACCGGCTATTTACGGCTCATACCATCATATCACAGTGCTCGGCAAGGAGGATGCACCTTGTGACCATACATATGATGTGGTAGGCTCACTCTGTGAGAACTGTGACAAGTTTGCAATTGACAGACAGCTTCCGAAGATTGATATGGGAGACTATCTGGTAATCCATGATACAGGAGCACACGGCTTCTCAATGGGCTACAATTACAACGGACGACTTCGCTCAGCAGAGATATTGCTCGAAAGCAATGGAGAGGCAAAACTCATCAGAAGAGCAGAAACTCCGGCAGACTACTTTGCAACCTTTGACTGCTTTGATGATATTAAAATAACAGAGTAATCTGCTAGCGCACCTTGCAGAGCACGTGTCCGAATTTTATCCATTTGCTCATATCATCAACATTATCGCTGTCGACATAAAAGGTCTCACCGTAATTGTTGATTGGTGTGAGCTCACATGGGTTTTTCTGATGCAGTTTTCTGATGTATGCACGCTTGTTCTGTGCGTTGATAAAGATACCGGTATCGCCGTCGCGGATTGGGTTTCGACTGATTAGAAGTATATCGCCTTTATTATATACAGGATGTAGATGATTGCTTGTGATGCGGATTCCGATGTGAAGGGCATCACCGAAGGCTTTTCTGTAATTTGAAACATCAAGCTTTTCGACATTGTAGGAGTCCAAAATCATGCCGTCGGTCATATTGCCTGTCGGGATGAGGACGGAAATCAGATCTTCCGTATGACAGCTTTCATCCTTGTAGGCAGATAGCGCAAGCTCAGTGTCTATAATCGAGTTTATAAGTATGCGCTGGCTTTTGGAAAGCTTTTTGATGCGCTTTACAAGGTTTATTACATCATCATTGAAGCCTGTTAGTTCGCAGGAAAACCGTCCTGTCAGCTTGTATATCAGGTAAGCGGTGTAGACGTCTATACGAGAGGATTCTCCGTTTGCTATCCGCTTGTAGGTGGAGAGTGACATATCAAGTGCTTTTGCAAACTGTGCCTGGGACATACCAAGCTTTATGCGTTCGCGCTCAATATTTGTCGATATGTTATTTACTATTTCAAGTCGGTTCATTTATGAGCTAATCTCCCTTCTTTTTAAAAAAATAAACTCCAAATTTGGTCAAGTATTGACATGCGCAATACACTATAATGGTTATTGTTGAAACATAAATAAATATATAAGAAACGTCAATTACTGTCAAATTAGAATGTTTGTTATATAAAAAGGGAGGTGTCCTGAAACTTAATTAGTGTAAGCTGAATGCAGCTTACACTTTTTTTATTTAAACAAATGCAGCTTTATTTATAATAAATATCAAAAAACTTTTTTGAAATAAATGTGTCTGAGGCATTGATTAGAGCACCGCTAATTGGTACAATGTTTTATTATATACAAAAGAGCAGGTGAATATATGTCGCTAAGTTTTAGAAAGTGGCGGGAAATGGCGCTTACTGACTACCCGGTAGTGAGTGATAAGTACTACAAGAAGGTGTACGAAAACATAGCCACAGATCCGCAGACAGGTGAGAGCATACTTGTACAGCTTACATTGCAGGGAGTTTTGGATAAGTGCGAGGGTACTAATTTTGAGGAGCCAATCAGAAAGTGCATTATGAAGTGTGTATACACGGGCTGTAAGCTTGAAAAGGAAATAAATAAGGTGATGAATCAGTATTACGAGGTCTAGATATAAATGAATGATATAGCAATTGATAAAGAACACTTACATTATTTGGAACAGCTGTCGGAGATGTATCCTACAATAGGCAAGGCATCATCTGAGATTATCAATCTGCAGGCTATTTTAAACCTGCCAAAGGGCACAGAGCACTTTGTATCTGATGTGCATGGCGAGTATGAAGCCTTTTCCCATGTGCTGAAAAATGGTTCTGGGGCTGTAAGAAAGAAGATAGATGATGTATTTGGTCTGGCGATGGACAAGGCTGACAAGGCTGCGCTTGCCACACTCATCTACTACCCAAGGGAAAAGATGGAGCTTATTAAGCAGGACGAGCCGGATATGGACTCGTGGTATAAGACGACTCTTTATAAGCTGATAGAGGTGTGCAAGACCGTTTCGTCAAAGTATACGCGCTCCAAGGTGAGAAAAGCTTTGCCGGAGGAGTATGCATATGTTATAGAGGAGCTCATCACAGAAAAGCCGGAGGTGTTAAACAAGGAGGCTTACTACGAGTCAATCATCAATACAACAGTGGAACTGGGGACTGCGGAGGAGTTTATAGTGGTGCTTTCCGAGCTTATTCAGAGACTTGCTGTTGACCATCTGCATGTGCTTGGTGATATATATGACAGGGGAGCGGGACCACATCTGATAATGGACAGGCTGTGCAGATATCACTCGCTGGATATACAGTGGGGCAATCACGATATTATCTGGATGGGGGCAGCCGCAGGAAATCCTGCATGTATTGCAACTGTTGTCAGAAACAGTATCAGATATGGTAATCTGGACGTGGTCGAGGAGGGCTATGGCATAAATATGCTTCCGCTTGCTACGTTTGCGCTGAAAGCTTACAAGGATGACCCATGCACCAGATTTGTGTTTAAGGTGGCTCCAAGTGGCGCAGATAATATGGAGAGTGATCTGATAAAGAAGATGCACAAGGCCATTGCCATCATACGTTTCAAGCTGGAGGGACAGCTCATTAAGAAGTGGCCTGAGTATGGCATGAAGGAACGATTGCTTTTGGAACATATTGATTATGAACAGGGCACTATAGAGCTTGAGGGCAGAACTTATAAGCTTCTTGATACAAGCTTTCCGACAATTGACCCGGCTGATCCTTACAGGCTGACAGAGGGGGAAGAGGAAGTCATACAGAGGCTCAGAAGCTCGTTTATTCATTGCGAGAAGCTTAAAAACCACGTTGGGCTGCTGCTTAAAAGAGGCAGCATGTACAAGGTATATAATGGCAATCTGCTTTTCCACGGATGCATCCCGATGGAGGAGGATGGAAGCTTCGCAAAGGTAAATATCTACGGTAAAGAGTATAGTGGCAAGGCTTTGTTTGATATACTGGAGACTTACGTCAGAAAGGCTTTTTTCTCGGACGACAGGCTGGAAAGACAAAAGGGCAGCGATATCATGTGGTACATATGGACAGCACCATATTCTCCGCTTTATGGCAGAAATAAGATGGCTACGTTTGAGAGATATTTTATAGATGACGATGACATGCAAATAGAAAAGAAAAACTTTTATTATGACTATATAAACAAACCTGAGTGTGCGCAGCGTATACTCGAGGAGTTTGGTTTGCATGATAAAAGAGACCATATCATAAACGGACATGTTCCTGTGCACAGATTAAGAGGTGAAAGCCCTGTGAAGTGCGACGGAAGAGTGATAGTCATAGATGGTGGTTTTTCAAAGGCGTACCGCAGGCGGACAGGCATCGCGGGATATACCCTGATTTACAATTCATATGGGCTGACATTGACAGCACATGAGCCGTTTGAATCACCGGAGACGGCAGTAAGGGATGAGAGGGATATCGTATCAAGGCGTGAGGCTGTAGAGGTACTTGATAAGAGAATACTTGTCGGAGATACGGATGCCGGAATAAAGATGAAGGAAAAGATAGCTGATCTAAAGCATCTCATTGCGGCATATCGTTCGGGTGAGATTGCAGAGCGCGATGATTAGAAAGAGGGAATATGATGTATGTAGTTGATGGGTTTGAGTTTCAGACAAAGGAAGAGGCAAGGCAGGCTAAAAAAGAAAGTGACGGAATACGATATATAAAGGATCAGACTGATATGTCTGACCCGGATACGGTATACAAGCTGTATTTAAGGCTTAACAAGCCGGGGTATTTTTTTACTCCTGTAGGGCTATCGTTTCTTGTTGAACTGCAGGAATATCTGCATACAATCCCATATATCAAGAATGAGGATATCCGTCCGATTTATATTCCTGAGGATAAAAAAGCGGTTGTCGAGGTAAAAAAACAGACGGAAGGCTATAAGAAAAAGTTCCATGTGGCATTGTTTTTTACTATTGTATTATCGGCTGCCATAGTAACTATGTTTGGCATCACATATGTGAGTGGACACAGTCCGTATGTGGTGGACTACGAGAATGAGCTGATAGACAAATATGAAAACTGGCAGAAGGAGCTTGAAAAAAGGGAAAAAGCAGTAGAAGAGAGGGAAAAAGCACTGGATGAAAGGCAGGATGCAACAGAGTGGACAAAATAAAGATACTGGTGGTAGATGACGAGAGCAGGATGAGAAAGCTCGTGCATGATTTCCTTGCAAGGGAAGGGTACGAGGTACTTGAGGCCGGAGACGGCGAGGAGGCACTTGATATATTTTATCAGCAGAAGGACATAGCACTGCTGGTGCTCGATATAATGATGCCAAGGATAAATGGCTTTGAGGTATGCCGTGAAATCAGACAGACTTCAAAGGTGCCGATTATTATGCTTACAGCTAAGGGCGATGAGCGTGATGAATTAAACGGCTTTGACATTGGTGCTGATGAGTACATTTCAAAGCCATTTTCTCCAAAGATACTGGTGGCCAGGGTAAATGCTCTCCTTCGCAGGGCGAATAAACTGGGCAAGGAGGCAGTAATAAGCGAGGCCGGTGGTATTGTTATGGACAAGACGGCGCACACTGTAGCTATTGATGGCAGGAATATTGAACTTTCGGTAAAGGAATTTGAGCTTTTGGATTACTTTATGAGCAATCAGGGGATTGCTCTTACCAGGGAGCGCATACTTGACAGTGTGTGGAGCTATGATTATTTTGGCGATGCGAGGACTATTGATACACATGTGAAGAAATTAAGAAGCAAGATGGGCGCTAAAGGCGACTATATAAAGACTGTCTGGGGTGTGGGATATAAGTTCGAGATACAGTAAGTGTTAAGCTTAGGACTAATGGATTCGGGATAAGAGGTGTCACCATGAAAAAGAAAAAAACGCTATCCACGCAGCTTACGTTTGTGATTTCATTCATTGTACTTCTGATAGTAGGCGTGTTCTGGATGGCTAATAACACACTGCTGGAAAAGTATTATGTATATAACAAGGAAAAAGAGATGCTTGCGGTATACAAAATGGTGGACCTGGCTGCAAAAAATGATAAACTTTCAGATGATACGTTTGCTGTAGCATTTGAAAAGAAATGCGTTGGCGCCAATATAGATGCGGTTGTGTTCAACAAATACGGTAAGGTCATCATTGAGGGAACCACTGACAATCAGGAAATATTCCAGCTGCTTTTGGAGGCAAGCATGTCGTCGTATTCGGCAGACTACAACAACCTGAATATGACAAGGCAGAAGGATAAAAGGCTGGGGACAGAGTATATCATCATAAATAACAGACTGATTGACGGTAACTTTGTATACATGAAGACACCGCTTGAGAGCATTAAGGAGAGCGTGTCCATATCGAACCGCTTTTTTGCAATAGGCACAGTGGCTGCTATTGTTGTGGGAGTGTTTATGGCATATATTGTTGCTCGCAACATGACCAGGCCGATAAGAAATATGACTGAGCTGTCGACAAGGATGGCGAAGCTTGATTTTGATGCGAAGTACATTGATACGGAAAACAGTGCAAAGGAGCTTTATGTGCTTGGTGAGCATATGAATGAGCTGTCGCAGACACTTGAGCAGACCATCACAAGACTAAAGGTGGCAAACAATGAATTACAGCGTGATATAAAGAAAAAAGAAGAGATTGATGAGATGAGAAAGGAGTTTTTGTCAAATGTGTCACATGAGTTAAAAACTCCGCTTGCTCTGATCTCAGGCTATGCTGAGGGGCTCAAAGAGGTCGTAAATGACGATGATGAGAGCCGTAACTTCTACTGTGATGTCATCATGGACGAGACTGACAAGATGAACCGCATGGTTATGAAGCTTTTATCTCTCAATCATCTGGAGGATGGCAGTGATGTGCTTGAGATGACGAGGTTTGATCTGACACCACTTGTCAGAGGGGTTATAGATTCATCTAGGCTTCTGGCACAGAAAAATGAGGCTGCAATTGAGTTTGACCGCACCGATTCCGTATATGTGAGCGGTGATATATACAAGATTGAAGAGGTTGTGACAAACTATATCAGCAATGCGATAAATCACTGCACAAGAGGTGGTACTATCACTGTATCATACAGCATGTACAGCGACCGTGTGAGGGTCAGCGTGTTTAACACGGGAGTGCCGATACCTGATAAGGATATAGAAAATATATGGAATAAGTTTTATAAGGTGGACAAGGCCAGAACAAGGGAATATGGCGGAAGCGGCATAGGACTGTCTATAGTAAAGGCCATTATGGAACTGCATCACAGAGGGTATGGTGTCATAAATCACAAGGATGGTGTAGAATTCTGGTTTGAACTTGAGTTATTTATTGCAAACAATCAATAAATGTGTTACTATATATATTATTAGGATAAAAGTCATAGAATAAGAACGGGTTTATTGCAATGATGGGAAGAAATATAAAAATGGCAGCTGTGGCATTTACAGCAATTATAACGCTGACAGGCTGCGGAACAAAATTATATGATATGACTGATGAGGAACAAGGCCTTATCGCTAATTATTCAGCATATGTTGTTGCAAAACACAATATATACCAGCAGGATGGCATGACTAACGCTACGGAGAAACGTGGGGATATGGAGGATGCTGACGACACTGAGAAAGTGGACGAGGCGTCACCTGATAATTCACTTTCGCAGGATAATAAGACATCTGAAGCTGGAAATGATAAGAGCAGCAATTCGCAGAAAGAGCCTTCTGCCACGCAGGAAAAGAAGGTGTCACTTGCCGAGGCAACAGGCTACGGCAGCCTTGAAATTACATATGATGGAGTAAACGAGTCAGATGTGTACAATGAGGGCTCATACTATTCTATAACGGCAGGAAGCGGTAATACTTTTGCGGTTATGAAATTCACTCTTAAAAATCCGACAGACGAGGATATAAATGTTGATATGTTTGGCAATGCCAGGACATATAAAGCAACTTTCCCCGATGGAAAGGAATACACGGCTGAGGGCACATTCCTTACATATTCCCTTAATACTTTTCAGGGAACCGTAAAGGCGCACGATGCGGTTGATGTGGTGCTGCTTTTCAAGATACCTCAGGGTACGGCATGTGACAATATCAAGATGTCGGTTATAAAAGATAACGAAAAAAGTTTGATTGAATTATAAAACATATGATATACTTAGATTACTAAGAGGTGGAGGTTGTATTATGGATACGAACATATTATTGGAGTCAGGAACAAACGAGCTTGAAGTGCTTGAATTCACGTTGGGAGACAATCACTACGGAATCAATGTCGCAAAGATCAGAGAGATTTTGCAATATATGCCGGTCACTCCTGTTCCGAATACTCATCCGAGTGTTGAGGGAATATTTATGCCACGTGACACAATGATTACGGTTATCAATTTAAAGAATTGTCTTAATCTGCCACAGACGGATGAAAAAGGCTTATTTATCATTACGAATTTTAACAAACTCAATGTGGCATTTCATGTAGATCAGGTTATCGGTATACACCGCGTATCGTGGGAGAATATCATAAAGCCTGACGAGACACTGACGGGCGAGCATGGCAGCACTGCTACAGGTGTTATCAAAATGGATGACAGGCTTATAGTTATCCTTGATTTTGAGGCTATAGTTGCTTCTATTAGTCCACAGACAGGACTTAGGGTTAATGATATCGATGAGATGGAGGCAAGAGATAGGAGTGATGCTACAATTCTTATCGCAGAGGATTCGGCTTTATTGTCAAAGCTCATCACCGAATGCCTTAAGAAGTCGGGATATACCAATCTCATAGTGGAAGAGAATGGTCAGGAGGCCTGGGATGTGATAGAGGCTATGCAGGCAAAGGGCGATATTACAAAGCATCTTGACTGCATTATAACTGATATTGAGATGCCACTCATGGATGGACACAGACTCACAAAGCTTGTAAAATCAGATGCAGAGCTTAGAGATATACCGGTTATCATATTCTCTTCACTGGTAAATGAAGAGATGAGGAAAAAGGGTGAACAGCTTGGAGCAGACGCACAGCTTACAAAGCCTGAAATCGGAAAGCTTGTAGAGGCGATTGACAAGCTGATTGATAAAGCATAATATATTTAGATACAAGGGGTGTGGCTTGTTTAGCTGCACCCTTTAATGGATTATAGATGGAGAATACTAATGAGCGATAAATCGACAGAAAACTATCTGGACAATTTGCTGGATTCAATGAATAAGCTGCAGGATACAGATACGAAGATGTCTGGGGCTGATCAGGATGAATTCCTCAAAAAGTTTGAGGACGAGCTTGAAAATGAGACATATGATGAGTATCTGTCGAACTTTGAAAAGGAACTTGAGAGGGAAAATGAGCAGGCCAAGGGTCAGGCTCTTAATGTACAGACTCCGGCTCCTGATGACAAGGATGCTTCACTTGATGATATGCTCACTGAGTTTGACCGCAGGATGAAGGAACAGGAGACTCAGGGAGATAAACAGGAAAACAAAGCAGACAATAATCTAAGCGATGCGGTATTTAATTTTACACCGGCAGATTCTGGGATAGAGATGATGGATGCAAACATGCCGGAAATGGCTGAGAATCCCAAACAGGAGGAGACTCCGGAGAGTATAATAACAAATGAACCTCAGATGGTTGAAGAAATAGGAGAGCCGGATTTGGCAGGAAATGCATCAAAGGATATACTTGACATACTGGGTAGTGATGGTCTGGATAATATCGGTGATCTGCTTGAAGGAAAAACCGGTGAGACAGGGGCTGATATAGATGATTATGCAAGCAGCCAGATGAAAGTGCACGAGACGGCTGATGCAGCAGTTGATGCACAAGATACTGAAAAAAAGAGCCTTTTAAAAAGAATAATATCATTTTTTACAAAAGAGCCGCAGTCAGATGATGTCACAGATATACAGAGCACAGCAGAAGGTGCAGAAACTGACGCAAAGACACTCTCAGATGAGAATAAGCAGATACTTGAAGCGCTGGATGCTGACGGAGAGCTAAACGAAGCCACAGATAAGCCAAAGAAGGGCAAAAAGCCTAAAAAAGAAAAGAAGCCAAAAAAACCTAAAAAAGAAAAAAAGCCAAAGGCTCCAAAGGAAAAGAAGGAACGCATTGGATGGGAGAAGGGACCTAAGCTTCCTAAGGGACCTGTTATAGTAATCTGGGTATTTGTTATGTCGATAGTTGTGTTTGTTCTCATATGCACCTTTTTGCTCGGAAACAACTCCAAAGTGACTGATGCTCAGAATACGTACAATCAGGCAATAGCTGATCTGGGACAGAATAAAGCTGATTCAATAGAACTGTATACAAAGGCCTACAGCAGGCTGAGCGGCTTGAAGCTTTCGGGTGACGATAAGCAGTTGTACAATAAGCTGTCGGTGCTTGCATCAGTGTCAGGTAAGTATGATGCCTATAAGAGCTTTAGCGATTCAGGCTATGTAACCATGGCAGCGGATTCCTTAGTATGTGCGGCAGGACGATGTGCTGTAAATGCAGACAATGCAAAGGAATACGGATGTGAGCTGCAGCTTGAGCAGCTTAAAAACATTATTTCTGATACCCTGAGCAGTCAGTATGGCTTATCATATGATGATGCCATTGCTCTATATAATATAGATGATAGAGATGACTATACACTGGCACTGACACAGAAATTAAATGAATTAGGCATTAAAGAGGAGACAAAATGATATGATTGCAATCATCGATTATGGAGCAGGCAACCTGCGAAGTGTGGAAAAGGCTCTTACAGCTATAGGCGAGGAGAGTATTGTGACCAGAGACAGGCATGAGATTTTAAATGCCGATAAGGTAATACTTCCCGGAGTCGGAGCTTTTGGAGATGCAATGAATTCGCTTAAAAAATACGAGCTGGACAAGGTGATTCACGAGGTTTGTGACATGGACAAGCCATTTCTTGGCATATGCCTGGGACTTCAGCTATTATTTGAGGGAAGCGATGAGAGTCAGGGCGTTGAGGGGCTTCATGTGCTTGACGGACAGATACTTCGCATACCAGATAAGGAAGGACTTAAAATACCTCACATAGGCTGGAATTCACTTGATTTACAGAACAATGGAAGGCTGTTTAAAGGTCTTTCAGAGCATCCGTATGTATATTTTGTGCATTCGTACTATCTGAAAGCCGCTGATGAAGCAATTGTCACAGCAACGACAGAGTACAGCACACACATTCATGCGTCTGTAGAGAAAAACAATGTGTTCGCCTGCCAGTTCCATCCGGAAAAGAGCAGCACAGTCGGACTTTCGATACTTAAAAATTTTGCAGGGATAGGGGAGGCATAATATGTTTACGAAGAGAATAATCCCATGTCTGGATGTGAATAACGGACGTGTTGTGAAGGGCATAAACTTTGTCAATTTAAGAGATGCAGGTGACCCGGTTGAGATTGCGGCTGCTTATGATAAGGCAGGTGCAGATGAGGTGGTTTTTCTGGATATTACGGCGTCAAGCGACAACAGAAATACTGTTGTGGATATGGTCAGAAAGGTCGCTGAAAAGGTGTTTATACCGTTCACGGTGGGCGGTGGCATCAGAACAGTCGATGATTTTAAGGCACTGCTTAGAGAGGGTGCGGACAAGATTTCAATAAATTCAAGTGCTATAAATACCCCTCGGCTCATAAGTGATGCGGCTGACAAGTTTGGCAGTCAGTGTGTGGTTGTGGCAATCGATGCAAGACGTCGTGCTGATGGAAGCGGCTGGAATGTATACAAGAACGGAGGACGCATGGATACAGGTCTTGATGCCATTGAGTGGGCTGTTAAGGCAAATGAGCTTGGAGCGGGAGAAATCCTTCTTACAAGCATGGATTGTGACGGCACAAAGGATGGCTACGATATCGAGCTTACAAGGCTTATTGCCGATAATGTTTCTGTTCCGGTTATCGCATCGGGCGGTGCAGGCACAAAGGAGCATTTTTACGAGGCTCTGACAGAAGGAAAAGCGGACGCAGCGCTTGCAGCTTCACTTTTCCACTACAAGGAGCTTGAAATTATGGATTTAAAGAATTATCTGGCAGATAAAGGTGTGTCGGTCAGAAGATAGGCGGGAGATAAAGATTATGAGTATGCTTGACGGCGAGTGGGCAAAGGCTGTGGGAGCCGAGTTTAAAAAACCGTATTATAGGGATTTGTACAATTTTGTGAGAGATGAATATGCCACACATGTGGTATATCCTCCGGCAGATGACATATTTAATGCCATGCATTTTACGCCACTTGACAAGGTGAAGGTGCTCATCCTCGGACAGGATCCGTACCACAATGTCAATCAGGCGCATGGACTGTCGTTTTCAGTGCTTCCGTCTCAGAAGGATATTCCACCATCACTGCAGAATATCTACAAGGAACTGCACGACGATTTAGGGTGTGATATCCCGAATAACGGATACCTGAAGAAATGGGCTGACCAGGGTGTTTTACTTTTGAATACGGTACTCACCGTCAGGGCTCATCAGGCAAACTCGCATCAGGGACACGGCTGGGAGAAGTTCACGGATGCAATCATAGAGGCTGTAAATGAGCAGGACAGACCTATAGTATATATGCTCTGGGGGCGTCCGGCGCAGTCGAAGATTCCTATGCTTACAAATCCAAAGCATCTGATATTGACAGCACCGCATCCAAGCCCGCTGTCGGCTTACAGAGGCTTTTTTGGTTGCAAGCATTTTAGTAAAGCCAATGAGTTTCTTAAGGAGCATGGAGTGGAGCCTGTTGACTGGCAGATAGAGGATATATAAAGGACGACAATACCGGCTCATATGTTAGTAATACCGGGCTGGGTAATACCGGCAGATATTATCTTGACATAAATTGGAAAAGCGTCTATATTAAAAATATATAGAAGGTAACGGATTACATGATTATCAAAGGAGTGATATTATGAGAGGAATAGGAATGTGGGATTCGTCATCCATATCCACATTGTTTTCAGGCTTTAGCAGCAGTAGAAGCAGCAATGCAGCGTCGTCTTTTATTGCCAATATGGATATGACTACATATAGTGGCATTAGAAGTGGCAGCTATTTCAAACTTCTCAAGTCATATTATGGAAATAACCTTAATTCAAAGGCCCAGTCTCTTGTCTCATCATCTGTTTCTACATCTAAGGATTCAGCGAAGACACTTGCGTCCATTGAGTCGGAGTCAGAGGACATGGTAAAGTCGGCGCAGGCTCTTTACAAAAACAGCCGCAAGGACGATACAGATGCTACGTACAAGAAGGTGTCAGCTTTTGTGTCTGATTACAACAGCCTCATTAATGCTGCGGATGATTCCGAGACAAAGCAGATTTCGAGAAATCTTGAGTCTATGAAGTCACTTACAGATATCAATTCAAAGTCGCTTGCGAAGGTGGGAATCACAGTGGATTCCAAGTCCGGCAAGCTGTCTGTTGACGAGGATACATTTAAAAAGGCTGATTCGACTAAGGTTGATGCACTTTTTAAGGGGAATGGCTCTTATGCTTACGCAGTGGCAAGCAAGGCTTCAATGCTTGAGTATGCTGCAAAGAATGAGGCAGAAAAGACTAACACGTATGGCGCCAATGGAAGGTATACACAGGCCTATAACAGTGGATATAATTATAATATGTTTTTATAGTCAAAGACAGGCAGGGAATCACCCACCTCACTTTACGGCTTAATAAAAGAAGCATCCCGGTTTGGGATGCTTCTTTTTAATTAATTAGCGTTTAGTTGTCGTTTTCATCGTCCTCGCTCATTGAGTAGACCTGACGCTTACGTGCCATCTCATCGCTCTCAAGATATTCGTCGTAGGTTGTGATCTTGTCGATCATTGAACCGTTTGGCAGGAATTCTATGATTCGGTTGGCGGTTGTCTGGACTACCTGGTGGTCACGGCAGGCAAAGAGGATTACTCCCGGGAATTTTATCATTCCGTTGTTTAATGCTGTTATTGACTCCATGTCGAGGTGGTCTGTAGGCTCATCGAACATGAGCACATTGCTTCCCATGATCATCATGCGGGAGAGCAGTACACGAACCTTTTCTCCTCCGGAGAGTACACGCATTTTCTTTACTCCATCCTCACCGGCAAAGAGCATACGGCCAAGGAAACCTCGCACATATGTGGCGTCCTTGATTTCTGAGTACTGTGTGAGCCAGTCGACGATTAGCTCATCAGTATCAAAGATTGTGGTATTGTCCTTTGGGAAGTATGACTGGCTGGTTGTGACACCCCATTTATATGAGCCCTCGTCAGGCTCAAGCTCTCCGGCAAGGATTTTAAACATAGTTGTTTTTGCAAGCTCGTTCCCTCCGACAAATGCAATTTTGTCATCGTGGTTGACAGTGAATGAGATATTGTCAAGTACCTTTACACCGTCGATGGTTTTTGAAATACCCTCGACAAAGAGCACATCGTTTCCGATTTCACGCTCAGGACGGAAATCAATGTATGGGTATTTACGGCTTGATGGACGTATTTCATCAAGCTGGATTTTTTCGAGGGCACGCTTTCTTGATGTAGCCTGCTTTGATTTAGAGGCATTGGCAGAGAAACGCTGGATAAATTCCTGCAGCTCCTTGATTTTTTCCTCTTTCTTTTTGTTTGCTTCCTTCATCTGACGGACAATAAGCTGGCTTGATTCATACCAGAAATCATAGTTTCCTGCGTAGAGCTGGATCTTACCGTAATCCATGTCGGCGATGTTCGTGCAGACCTTGTTGAGGAAGTATCTGTCATGGGATACAACGATGACCGTATTCTCGAAATTGATGAGGAATTCCTCAAGCCATGAGATGGCATCGAGGTCTAAGTGGTTGGTAGGCTCATCGAGAAGCAGTATGTCAGGATTTCCAAACAGTGCCTGAGCGAGAAGCACCTTGACCTTTACTGCACCCGGCAGATCTGCCATCAGAGTGTAGTGATCCTCAGTAGGTACACCGAGACCGTTTAAGAGAGTAGCTGCATCCGACTCAGCATTCCAGCCGTCCATATCGGCAAACTCAGCCTCAAGCTCGCTGGCACGGATTCCGTCCTCGTCTGAGAAATCCTCCTTCATATAGATGGCTTCCTTCTCCTTCATGATATCATAGAGACGCTTATTACCCATGATAACCGTATCAAGTACTGTAAACTCATCGTACTTGAAGTGATCCTGCTGTAAGAATGACAGTCTCTGTCCCGGAGTGATTGCGATATCACCGTTTGTAGGCTCAAGCTGTCCTGAGAGAATCTTTAAAAATGTAGACTTGCCGGCACCGTTTGCACCAATAAGTCCGTAGCAGTTTCCCTCTGTGAATTTTATGTTGACATCCTCAAATAAAGCTTTTTTACCAATTCTTAATGTAATATTGTTTGCACTAATCATTTTGTCTTTATTCAATCCTTTCCTATTTAATAACCTGTTCGTTTCTGTAACATATCATTTCTATTTTAACGTAAAACCAGTATTTTGCAAGTGTTTTACAGGCGATTTATAGCCATTGTGCCCTTTTGTACATAAATTTTACCTTGTTAATAAATATTTTAGGGTTTTTGTACAATGTATTGCTAAAAAAACTTGATTTTTTGCAGCGCACAAACTAAACTATTATGTAGAGACATTCTGATTCATGTCTATAATTGAACATTTATTTTACAGGAGGAAATATCATGTCTAGAGCAAAACAGTCGATGGATGGAAATACCGCTGCCGCTCATGTAGCATATGCCTACACAGAGGTTGCCGGAATCTATCCTATCACACCTTCTAGCCCAATGGCTGATACAGTTGATCAGTGGTCAGCAGCAGGACAGAAGAACATTTTCGGAAGCACTGTAAAGGTAGTTGAGATGGAGTCTGAGGCAGGTGCCGCTGGTACAGTTCACGGATCTCTTGCAGCTGGTGCACTTACTACAACATTTACAGCTTCACAGGGACTTTTACTTATGATCCCTAATATGTACAAAATCGCAGGTGAGAATCTTCCTTGCGTATTTGATGTATCAGCTCGTACAGTATCTTCACATGCACTGAATATCTTCGGTGATCACAGTGATGTATATGCTTGTCGTCAGACTGGTTTCGCAATGCTTTGTGAGACAAATCCACAGGAGGTTATGGATCTTTCACCGGTTGCACACTGTGCAGCACTTGAGGGAAAGGTTCCATTCATCAACTTCTTCGATGGATTCCGTACTTCTCATGAGATTCAGAAGATCGAGAAGTGGGATTATGAAGATCTCAAAGAGATGTGTCCAATGGATGCAGTTGCAGAATTCAGAGCACACGCTCTTAACCCAGAGCATCCAGCAGCTCGTGGATCACACGAGAACGGAGATATCTTCTTCCAGCATAGAGAGGCATGTAACAAGTTCTATGATGAGCTTCCAGCAGTTGTTGAGAAGTACATGGACAAGGTTAATGCTAAGCTTGGTACAGATTACAAATTATTCAACTACTACGGAGCACCTGACGCTGATCGTGTAATCATCGCTATGGGTTCTATCAATGATGTAGCTGAGGAAGTAATCGATTACTTAACAGCAAAGGGAGAGAAAGTCGGACTTATTAAGGTACGTCTTTATCGTCCATGGTCTTCAGAGGCTCTTCTTAATGCTATTCCAAAGACAGCAAAGAAGATCGCTGTATTAGACCGTACAAAAGAGCCGGGATCACTTGGTGAGCCATTATACTTAGACGTTGCTACAACACTTCGTGAAGCAGGAATGAACGATGTTGTATTAGTAGGCGGACGTTACGGATTAGGATCTAAGGATACACCACCTTCTTCAGTATTTGCTGTATATACAGAGCTTGAGAAGGATGCTCCTAAGCACAGATTTACAATTGGAATCGTGGATGATGTTACAAATCTTTCACTTCCAGAGGTTAAGCCAGCTCCTATCACATCTGCACCTGGTACAAAAGAGTGCAAGTTCTGGGGTCTCGGCGGAGATGGTACTGTAGGTGCTAACAAGAACTCTACAAAGATCATCGGTGACCACACAGACAAATACATCCAGGCATACTTCCAGTATGACTCAAAGAAGACTGGTGGTGTTACAATTTCTCACTTGAGATTTGGTGACAACCCAATCAGAAGCCCATACTACATCAACCAGGCAGACTTCGTAGCATGCCACAACCCTGCATATGTTATCCAGGGCATGAAGATGGTTCAGGATGTTAAGCCGGGCGGAGTATTCATGATCAACTGTCAGTGGTCAGATGAAGAGCTTGCTCATCACCTTAACGCTGACGCTAAGAAATATATCGCTGATAACAACATTCAGCTTTACACAATCAACGCTATCGACAAGGCTATCGAGATCGGAATGGGTAAGAGAACTAACACAATTCTCCAGTCTGCATTCTTCAAGCTTGCTGACGTAATGCCTATCGATAAGGCTGTGGAGTACATGAAGGCTGCTGCTAAGAAGTCATACTCAAAGAAGGGTGACGCAGTAGTAGAGATGAACTACAAGGCTATCGATGCCGGTGTTGACGCTGTACATAAGGTAGAGGTTCCTGAGTCTTGGAAGAATCCAGAGGCAGATGCTCCTAAGGCAGAGCGCACAGGACGTCCAGAGGTTGTTAAGCTTGTTAACGAGCTTCTTGATCCAATCGCTAAGATGGATGGAGACAGCCTTCCGGTTTCAGCATTCGCTGACAAGGCAGATGGACAGTATGTAACAGGTGCTTCTGCATACGAGAAGAGAGGAACAGCCGTTACAGTTCCACAGTGGGATCCAGAGAAGTGTATCCAGTGTAACAACTGTGCATTTGTATGTTCTCACGCTACAATTCGTCCATTCTTACTTACAGATGACGAAGTAAAGGCAGCTCCTGACAATATGAAGGTTGCTGATATGAAGCCAAAGGCAGGCGCTTACAAGTATACAATGAGCGTATCTCCACTTGACTGTATGGGATGTGGTGAGTGTATCACAGTTTGTCCTACAGCAGCTATCTCAATGCAGCCACAGGAGTCTCAGGCAGCAGAGCAGCCAGTATTTGATTACTTAGTAGCTAACGTTTCTAAGAAGACAGATGCCGGAATGGTTGATACAACACCTAAGGGATCACAGTTTAACCAGCCACTCCTTGAGTTCTCAGGCTCATGTGCAGGATGTGCTGAGACATCTTACGCTAGACTTATTACACAGCTCTTCGGTGAGCAGATGTACATCTCTAACGCAACAGGATGTTCTTCTATCTGGGGTAACCCGGCAGCTACATCACCATACACAGTAAATATCAACTCTAAGAAGGGACCAGCTTGGTCTAACTCACTCTTCGAGGATAATGCTGAGCATGGTTTAGGTATGGAAGTTGGACAGAGATATCTCCGTGACCAGGCTATCGAGCTTGTTAAAGAGATCGCTGCATCAGACAAGGCTACAGCTGAGTTCAAGGCAGCAGCAGATAAGTTCCTTGAGACAAAGGATGACACAAAGGCAAATGTTGAGCCAACAACAGCTCTTATTGCAGAGTTAGAGAAGGCAGCAGCAGCCGGATGTGAGAAATCTAAAGAGGTACTTGCTAAGAAGGATTACCTCGGAAAGAAATCTGTATGGATCTTCGGTGGTGACGGATGGGCATATGATATCGGTTTCGGTGGATTAGACCATGTACTTGCTTCTGGTGAGAACGTAAACGTAATGGTATTCGATACAGAGATGTACTCTAACACAGGTGGACAGGCTTCTAAGGCTTCTAACATCGGTGAGGTATGTCAGTTCGCAGCAGCTGGTAAAGAGACAAGCAAGAAGTCACTTTCAGAGATCGCTATGAGCTACGGATATGTATATGTTGCACAGATCGCTCTTGGAGCAAACCCAGCACAGGCTGTTAAGGCTATCACAGAGGCTGAGGCTTATCCGGGACCATCACTCATCATTGGATACGCACCTTGCGAGCTTCACGGTATCGCTAAGGGTGGTATGAACCACTGCCAGGATGAGATGAAGAAGGCTGTTAAGGCTGGATACTGGAACCTCTTCTCATTCAACCCTGCACTCAAGGCTGAAGGAAAGAATCCATTCACTCTTACATCAAAGGCTGGCGACGGATCTTACCAGGAGTTCCTTAACAACGAGGCACGTTATACTCGTCTTATCAAGCCATTCCCAGAGAGAGCAGAGAAACTCTTTGCTAAGTCTGAGGAGACAGCTAAGGCACGTTATACACACCTTGAGAAACTCGTTAAATTATACGGAGAGGACTAATTCATTAGTCACGGTATATATTTTATCCCACAGGGCATTTGCCCTGTGGGATTTTTGTTTTTTCTCCTGTGATTACACTATATTTCGTGGTTTTTTTGTTTACAAATACAATATGTAATGGTACAATATATATGTTAATGGTATTTAATTAAACCATCGGAGGAATACGAATGTCAGGCATATTTGATAGACGTGCAAAAAGATTTATATCTACAGAACAAGCGGAGCGGGCAGTACCTTCAAGAACAGTAATGGCATCCCGTGTAGCAAGAGACGATGTTAACCGTAGTGAAAGAGTGCAGAAAAAAGAGGATAATATACAAATGGATAAAGATGATTTTTTGTTAACACAAATTGATGAGTTTCGTGAAAAGGCAAAGCGTCTTCAGGAGATGCTCAATACGAAAGAATCAAAAGCAGAGGAGCTTTCAACCATAGTTGAGGAGAGGGAAGCTAAGGCAGAGGAGTTGCAGCAGATACTTGACGAGAGACAGGAAAAAGCCGATGGAATCACTGCACAGGTTGCTAAGCAGATAGATGTGCTTATAGAAAGTGTTCATGAAAAGATGGCTGAGATAGAGCAATCTATGAATGCAGGCATGGACAGCTTAGGCCGTCAGGTAAGCTCAGATATGGATAATCTTGGACGCTCGGTAAATGCCAATATGGACAATCTTGGTAGTTCGGTGTCCGGACAGATTGGAAATCTCGGACAGTCACTTGGCACTGAGATCTCGGGCATCAGCCAGAATATAGGCCAGAGTCTTGATTTTGGTGACACATTAGAGCAGACAAGGCGTATCACAGAGGAGGGCACAGCAGCAGTTACATCAGCGGTAAATGAGGCGAATGCCCATATGCTTCAGTCGCTTACAGAGCTTAATGATCAGCTTGTTTCGTTAAAGGCGGAGCTGTCTGACAAGGTACATACAGAGAATGTTAAGTGCTTCAGGAATATTCAGGATCTCTTTAAGGTAATGGGAGACAAGGTGGACACAGTGTCAGAGCTTGAGAAGCAGGTAGGAACAACAAAGACTTTTGCAGTTATTTCTACGATACTTGCAATAATCAATACATTTGGTTTTGTTGCAATCGCATTGTATATATTCGGTTTTTTTGGTTCGATTTTTTAATAAATATTATTGTAATAGGGTGGTGCAGTTCCCGGTTAGGGAGTTGCACCATATTTTGACATTTTATAAGGCAGGCAGAGAGGAAAACTAAATGGCAAAAAAGATTGTAAGAGTTGTTGGACATAAAAATCCCGACACGGATTCTATCTGTGCAGCAATAGCGTATGCAAACCTTAAATCACATACAGACGATACAATGGAATACATACCAATGAGAGCAGGCAGCATCAGTGCAGAGACAGCATTTGTGCTGGATTATTTTAAGGCAGATACGCCTGCCCTTTTAAAGGATGTTGGCACACAGATAAAGGATATACATATCAGAAGGACTGAGGGTGTCAGCAGTAATCTATCCTTGAAAAAGGCATGGGAGATGATGAAGATACTCAACGTAGTCACTCTTCCGGTTGTCAATAAGAAGGACAAGCTTGAAGGGCTTATTGTGACAGGTGATATAGCAAAGTCATATATGGATGTGTATGACAATTCTATTCTGGCAAAGGCGAGGACCCAGTACAGAAATATTATAGAGACGCTGGATGGCAAGATAGTTGCAGGCAATGAGCATGGCTATTTTGTGAAAGGAAAGGTTATAGTTGGAGCAGGTACACCTGATACCATAAAGGGCAATGTGGCTGAGGATGATCTGGTCATCATATCAGACTGTGAGGAGTCACAGCTTATATGTATTGAGGCAAACTGCAGCTGTATCATTGTGACAAGCGGCTTCGATATATCGAAGGATGTCATAAATGCTGCAAACGCTAAGGATGTGGTAGTGATAAGTACACCATATGATACGTTTACCACATCGCGTCTGATAAACCAGAGTATGCCGATAAAATCATTTATGACAAGGGAAAATCTTATTCATTTTGATTTGGATGATTATGTGGATGATGTGCGTGATACTGTTTCAAAAATCCGACACAGGGATTTCCCAATACTTGACGAAAACCAAAATTATGTGGGGATGTTTTCACGCAGAAATTTAATGAATGCAAGGAAAAAACAGGTGATACTTGTGGATCATAATGAGACCTCACAGGCAGTGGCCAACATTGATGAGGCTGAGATTCTTGAGATAATTGATCATCATCGAATTGGTTCTCTTGAGACAATAGGGCCTGTGTATTTCAGAAATCAGCCGCTTGGATGTACCGGAACCATCATCTATCAGATGTATATGGAAAAGGGTGTGGAGGTTACTCCTCAGATGGCGGGGCTTATGTGCGCTGCAATACTCTCTGACACACTGGTGTTCCGTTCGCCTACATGTACCCAGGTTGACAAATCTACAGCACTTATCCTGGCGGAGATTGCGCAGATAGATGTAGAAGAGTTTGCCCAGAAAATGTTCGAGGCAGGAAGTAACTTTGCTAACAAGACAGAAGAGGAAATATTAAATCAGGATTTTAAAATCTTTCATTCAGGGGATTATACATTTGGAGTATCACAGATTTCTGCTCTTTCGAGAACAGAGCTCGATAAGGTACAGGCAAGAGTGGTGCCTCTGCTTGACAAGATGCAGGTGGAAAAACAGCTTGATATGCTCTTTGTTATGCTCACGGATATACTTAATGAGTCTACATATCTCATCTACAGTGGTGCAGAGGCAGCGTCAATAGCAGCTTCAGCATACAATCTGCCACAGAGCAGGGATGGAATTATGCTTAAGGGAGTAGTGTCGCGTAAGAAGCAGCTCATACCTGAGCTTATAAATGTGATTAATGAGAGATAATGCAGCATTAAAAATAATTAAAAGCTTCCTGTGATATATCGTGAAGCTTTTATGTATTTGTAGGGGTAGAATGGAATTGCTTGCGGTATGCACGGATAAATGAGGAATAGCTTCCGAATCCACAGGCATCGCAGGCGGCAGACACACTGCTTCCGTCGCGAATCATATCGCGGGCGAGCAGCAGACGCTTTGTTGTGATATATGAACCTATGGTGCAGCCGGTTTCTTCCTTGAAGGTGTGCATCAGGTGATACCTGCTCATATAGAATTTATCTGCCAGTTCATCAATAGTTATACGGTTTGTTAAATTCTTATTTAAGAAATCCAAAATCTCTACAATTTTTTTGTTTGAGGAAAATGTGTTAATATATTCGATACCGCCATGCAGGGTGATACGATTGAGCTGTATCAGAAACTCTAAAAACAGGAGCTTCTGATACAGCTCATTTGCGTATTCAGTGGTTTCTCTAAGTGTAGAGTCCAGTCCCTTGATTGTATCAGCCAGACGGCTGCCCTTGGTCGCAGCGAGTCTTAGTACATGTGACTGGTTAGCATAGGCCTGCTTGAAACAGCATGCCAGATCATAGCCTTTGCTCACATAATCGTCAATAAGCTGCTGTGACACATATATAATGATTCTTTCATAAATTGAATCATCATTTAATATTGGCTTATGAACCTCGCCGGCATTGACAAGCACGATATCATGTTCTTTGAGCTCATAGCTGCGGCCCTCAATGCAGTAGGATACATTGCCGTGCAGATGAATCAGAATTTTGTGGAAATCATGGTAATGGAAATCTATATTTAGCTTGTGTTCATCTCTTAGATGAAATATTTTAAAAGGCTCCGTCAGGTAGCCTGCTTTTGTATAATTTGAATCCATGATATGCTCCTTTGATGATAAAATGTTACTATAAGCATAATCTATAACAGCACAAAACGCAACATAAAACGCACAAAATGCTATAGAAAAACAAGAAAGTGCGCTGTATAATATAGTTACCAATATAAAACCAATAACGAGGTGATCACTATGAAATTTACAAAAATGCACGGCTGTGGAAATGATTATGTATATGTAAACCTTTTTGAGGAGAAGTTGGATGACCCGGCAAGGGTGTCAATATATGTCAGTGACAGGCATTTTGGAATAGGCTCAGACGGACTAATCACAATAGGTCCGTCAGACAAGGCTGATTTTAGAATGAGGATATATAATGCAGACGGTTCGGAAGCCGAGATGTGCGGAAACGGCATACGCTGCGTGGCGAAATACGTGTATGACCACAAACTTACTGACAAGACTGAAATATCGGTTGAGACAGGAGCAGGCATTAAGTACCTTACACTATATGTTGAGGAAAATAAGGTATCACAGGTGCGCGTGGATATGGGTGAGCCTATTCTGACGCCTGGGGACATTCCGGTTGTGAAAGCAGACGGAAGTGCTTATGATGATGACTACAGGGTAATAGATGAACCGATTTCAGCAGGCAATAGAGAGTGGCACATGACCTGTGTTTCAATGGGAAATCCTCATGCGGTAGTGTTTGTCGATGATGTGGCAGGTTTTGAGCTTGAGAAATACGGTCCGCTTTTTGAGAATCATAAGATGTTTCCAAAGCGCACCAACACGGAGTTTGTAGAGATACTTTCAAGGAATGAGGCGAAAATGAGAGTATGGGAGAGGGGCAGCGCTGAGACCTGGGCCTGCGGTACAGGAACCTGTGCGACCGTCATGGCATGTATACTTAACAAAAAGACTGACAACAAGGTGCTTGTGCATCTAAGAGGCGGAGATCTGACTATCGAGTATATACCAAAGACCAATCATGTGTTTATGACGGGACCTGCTACTGAGGTATTCTCAGGAGAAATTGATATCATGTAAAGCACAAGTATCGTGCGGTTTGGCGAATGTGTGTGGATGAATAGTTACAAATCTTTAAGAAACAAAATTAACAGAAAATATATATCAAAAATATAATAAAATATGGGAGAAAATAAAATGAAGCTTGAAAAATTACTTGAAAGAATGGATTATAAAGTATTATCAGGAAGCACGGATATAGAGATTTCCACACTCGTGTATGACTCACGCAAGGTGGAGAAGGCATCGGTATTTGTGTGCATATCGGGAGCTGTGTCAGATGCACATGATTTCATCCCTGATGTGGTAAAGAAAGGTGCAGCGGCAGTGGTTGTCGAAAAAGATGTGACTCCTATCGAAGGGGTGACATATATTAAGGTAGATGATACAAGGCTTGCACTTGCGTGTATGTCAGCAGCTTATTTTGATTATCCGGCCGAGAAAATAAAGACTATCGGTATTACAGGTACAAAGGGTAAGACCACCACCACATATATGGTAAGGTCAATTCTTGAGTCAGCCGGCATAAAGACAGGACTTATTGGTACAATAGAGTCTATATGTGGTGACAAGAGAATTCCGTCAGCAAATACCACACCTGAGTCATACAGAGTTCAGGAGCTGTTTAAGGAGATGGTGGATGAAGGCCTTGATGCAGTTGTTATGGAAGTGTCATCACAGGCTCTCATGCTTCACAGAGTATCGGGCTTTACCTTTGATATTGGTGTATTTACAAATCTTGAGCCTGACCACATCGGAGAGCACGAGCACAAGGATTTTGCAGACTACATGCATTGCAAGAGCCTTTTATTCAGACAGTGCAGGCTTGGTATCTTTAACGGAGATGATGAGCACTTAGAGGGTATTATGAAGGGACACACATGCCAGGTGGAGACTTACGGCTACAAGTCCACAAATAACCTGGTAGCAGAAAATGTTGAGCTTAAAAAGGAGCATGGAGCACTCGGCATTAAATACCATGTATCAGGGCTTCTGGATTTTGATGTGGAGGTCAATGTGCCGGGCAAATTCTCAGTATACAATTCACTAACAGCCATTGCTATCTGCCATCATTTCAATGTGGATAAAAAGGCAATCGGGGAGGCTCTTCATCATGTGAGTGTAAAGGGCAGAATAGAGATTGTTCCTGTTACAAAGAGATATACCCTTATGATTGATTATGCACACAATGCGATGGCACTTGAAAGCCTTCTTACCACGCTTAAGGAGTATGAGCCGGGAAGACTTGTATGCCTGTTTGGTTGTGGCGGAAACAGGGCAAAGTCACGCCGTTATGAGATGGGAGAGGTGTCATCGAGACTTGCAGACCTTACTGTTGTCACATCCGATAATCCAAGAGATGAGGAGCCTATGGACATAATCAATGATATTTTACAGGGTGTACACAAGGCAGATGGAGAGTATGTGACAATTCCTGACCGTAAGGAGGCTATCAGATACTGCATGGAGAATGCCAAGGATGGTGATATCATAGTACTTGCAGGAAAGGGACATGAGGATTATCAGGAGATAAAGGGTGTAAAGCATCACATGGATGAGAGAGAATTAATTGCTGATATAATAAAAGAAAATCCTGATATCAGGCTTTAATATTTTAGTATAGGTTAAATAGTTTAGTATAAAATAGTTTAGTAAAATAGTGTATTTGGGAGGTATATATGTCTCTGTTTAAGGGCGCCGGAGTAGCGCTAATTACTCCTTTCAATGAGGATAACAGTGTAAACTATGAAATGCTTAGGACGCTGGTGAGAAGGCAGATAGACGGTGGCACTGATGCAATTATCGTGTGTGGCACGACTGGTGAGCCTGCCACAATGACAGAGGAAGAAAAGCTTTCGGTAATAAAATGTGTGGTAGACGAGACAGCCGGGCAGATTCCTGTAATAGCGGGAACCGGTGCCAACTGCACACAAAATGTGATAGATTTCTCACAGAAGGCTGAAAAGCTTGGTGTAGACGGTCTGCTTGTTGTCACGCCTTACTACAATAAAGCCACACAGAATGGTCTTTATGCGCACTATGCAGCGATAGCAGGGGCGGTTGGGCTTCCAATCATTATGTACAACGTGCCATCGCGCACAGGCTGCAATATACTTCCGCAGACTGCGGCAAGGCTTGGCAGGGATTTTGAAAATATAGTAGGAATCAAGGAAGCTAGTGGCAATATATCGCAGGTTGCAAAGCTAAAGAAGCTGGCAGGAGATGACCTCGATATTTATTCGGGAAACGATGACCAGGTCATCCCAATACTCTCACTCGGTGGAATCGGTGTGATATCAGTGCTGTCTAATGTAATGCCGGCTGCAGTGCACGATATGGTAATGGAATACCTGAATGGAAATATTAAATCAGCACTTGATATTCAGCTTAAATACCTGGATTTAATAGAGGCACTGTTTTGTGAGGTGAATCCGATTCCTGTAAAGGCTGCTATGAAGCTTTTGGGATATAATGTGGGAGGACTTCGTCTGCCGCTCACGGAGCTTGAGGATGCAAACCGGGCAAGGCTTAAAGAAAGCGTGGAAAACCTAAAGGAAAATTAGTGGATATAAAAGGATATTAAAGAAAAATTAAAGGATAAATTAACATATGGGAAAACAAAACTGGAAGCCGGGTAATATGCTAAACCCGGTGCCGGCTGTGATGGTGAGTGTCACTGACAAGGCCGGAAATAACAATATAATAACAGTGGCATGGGCGGGGACGGTGTGCACTAATCCGCCTATGCTTTCGATATCTGTAAGGCCGGAGCGCTTTTCTTATAACATGATTAAAGAAACCGGAGAGTTTGTGGTAAATCTGACCACCGAGGAGCTGCTTAGAGCCTGCGACTACTGCGGAGTGAAAAGCGGCAGGGATGTGCACAAATTTAAAGAACTGCATCTGACACCGCTTGCGATGCAGCATGTGTCAGCAGTCGGAATATCACAAAGCCCGGTAAATATTGAGTGCAGGGTAAGAAAAATCGAGGAGCTCGGCAGCCATACAATGTTTATAGCAGACGTCGTCGGCGTGACAGTGGATGATAAATACATGGACGGGACCGGAAAATTTCATATAAATGATACCGGCCTCGTGATGTACTCGCACGGAGAGTATTTTGGCTTTGGAGAAAAGCTCGGAAGTTTCGGCTACTCTGTAAGAAAAACTAAAAAATAATCTATCGAAGCAGCATATCCATGAGGTATGCGTACACATCCTCGTTCTGATTCTTCCAGTTGCTGCAGATGGCCTCGGCCTGCTCCTTTGTGCCGACTGAGAGAGTCAGGTCGATGATGGTGGTGCTCTCTGAGCGCACCTGACAACGTACTGCATATTTGCGGTCAGTTGTCCTGTAATAGTCGGCAAGAATGGAGTTTTCCTGCCTGAACTCGAGCTTGTTGTCAGTAAAGAAGCTCTTTACATCGGACTCAATACCGTCGGTAATTTTGTCTTTGAAGAAACCGAGAGTCTCTTTTCCGGCAGCAGTCAGAGTGTACTGTGTATTGGAATGAGTAGACTCGAAATTAATTAAATCAGCATTTACTAAATCACCGATGACCTCCTGTACACGGAAGTAGTCGGTGTATTCTTTTTCCAAAAAGAAATTGGAAATCTGTGTGTTTGACAGCGGAAAGCCCGCTTTGTCGAGCATGTATAAAATTGTAAGCTTATATATGGTAAATGGCTCAGCCATGATTTTCTCCTTTAAAACAAGTTTAATCGTCCCTGATATGTGTCTCGAACTTCAAATCTTTTATTGATTGTGTTCAGAACCCGTTTTTTATCTGTGCTCCAAAGAGGTGCAACAAGTAAAGAACGTGGTCCGTCACCGGTCATGCGGTGGATAACCATATCCTTTGGAAGTCTTTCTATACAGTCTACCACAAAATCGCAGTAATCATCCAGCGTAAAAAGCTCAAATGGCTGTTTAATATATATATCAGCCAGTGGTGTGCCCTTTAGCACATGCAGCAGCTGAAGCTTAACTCCGAAAATACCGCTTTTAGCAACAAAATCAACGGATTCAAGCATCATGCCCCGTGTCTCATGAGGAAGCCCGAGTATGAGATGTGCAATAACCTTTATGCCACGGCGTCTAAGTTCATCCGTTACAATGATGAAATCCTCAACACATGTATGTGTATTCATGGCATCAAGAGTAGACCGGTGAATGGTTTGAAGGCCCAGCTCAACCCAGACGGGCTTTATTTTGTTTAATTCTGAGAGCAGATCATATATTTCGGTAGAAAAACAATCTGTTCTTGTGCCGATGGAGAGCACAAGAACAGATGGATCTTCTATAGCCTCATAAAATATGCGCCGCAGATAATCTACCGGCGCATATGTGTTGGTAAAAGCCTGAAAATATGCGATAAAGTGCTCACAGCTGCTCTTTGAAGCAACCTTTTCCTTAGCGGCAGACAGCTGCTCCTTTATGGAAAGGCTGCGGTCCGCCGCAAAATCACCGGAGCCACCGGCGCTGCAGTACAGGCATCCAAGCGATGAGAGTGTGCCATCACGGTTTGGACAGGTCATGCCTCCATCTAAAGAGAGTTTGTAGAGCTTTTCGCCGAATGTATCGCGGCAGTATCTGTTGAGTGAATAGTATCTCATATTAAATATGTGACTTTACAGCTTCGCTGACAACAGCGGCAACACGCGGGTCAAATGCCTCAGGCATAATAAAATCATCATTTAATTCTTCGTCCGAAACAAGACCGGCCAGTGCTTCTGCGGCAGCAAGCTTCATTTCCTCAGTGATCTGTGCAGCGCGTCCTTCTAAGGCACCCTTGAAGATTCCGGGGAATGCAACCACGTTGTTTATCTGGTTAGGAAAATCACTTCTTCCGGTACCGACCACTCTGGCACCTGCAGCCTTTGCCACATCAGGCATAATCTCAGGAACAGGATTTGCCATGGCAAAAAGGATAGCGTCCTTGTTCATAGAAGAAACCATCTCGGCTGTGACGATATTTGGAGCGGAAACACCTACGAATATGTCAGCACCCTTTAAAGCATCTGCGAGAGTACCCTTTGCATTTTCAAGGTTTGTAACCTCTGTCATTTTCTGCTGCATCCAGTTGAGGTTTGGATAGTCCTTTCCTATGATGCCTAGACGGTCACACATGGTCACATGTGTAAAGCCATATGTCAGAAGAAGCTTAGTGATGGCAACACCTGCTGAGCCTGCACCGTTTACAACAACCTTGCAGTCCTCTTTCTTTTTGCCGGTCAGGCGCAGAGAGTTGATGATACCGGCGAGTACGACGATTGCAGTTCCGTGCTGGTCATCGTGGAATACAGGAATATCGAGCATCTCTTTAAGTCTCTCCTCAATCTCAAAGCAGCGCGGAGCAGAAATATCCTCTAAGTTTATTCCGCCAAAGCCCGGTGCGATATTTTTGACTGCAGCAATAATCTCCTCAGTGTCCTGAGTGTCGAGACAGATAGGAACAGCGTTTACGTTTCCAAACTCCTTGAAAAGTACGCATTTACCCTCCATGACAGGCATGGCAGCGTAAGGACCGATGTTTCCAAGACCAAGCACAGCACTTCCGTCTGACACTACGGCAACGGTATTTGCCTTCCAGGTGTATTTGTATGCAGCCTCCTTATCCTCGGCTATGACCTTACATGGCTCAGCAACACCGGGGGTGTATGCAATTGCAAGGTCCTCTCTCGAATTAACCTTTGATTTAGCGATGGTTTCGAGTTTTCCGTTCCACTCTTCGTGGCATTTCAGTGCTTTTTCTTTATTATCCATGGTAATTCTCCCTCTAAAAATTCTTTTGAATAATCATAACATTGCAGGTGATTTAAATCAAGTAACTATGCAGATAACCGATTATATAAAAATATGATAAAAAATAAGAAATCGCTTTATATTTTTAAAGAAATGATGTATAATCAATAATTAATAATTCAAAAGTCAATTCAGGCGTTATTTCCCAATAGCTACACAGATATATTTGTTAAATAATATTGTTTAGACGAATTGAATAAATACTGTTATCAAATTTAAGGAGAAGACGAAATGGAACAGATGAGAGAAAAATATGAAAGTTTGTCGGCATTTGTGCTTAAGGATCTGGCGAAGGCAAGAGGAATTAAGGGCGTTTCATCACTGAAAAAGGGACAGATTATTGAAAGAATGCTCGAGGAGGATGCAAAAGAGGCTGAGGAGGCTGAGAAAAACGGTACAGCCGAGGAGCGTGCCAACTCTTTTAAAGATGATTATGCAGCGCTCGACAGTGGAGAAGAGGCAGAAGGCATACTTGAGGTAATGCCGGAGGGCTTTGGATTTATCCGCTGTGATAATTATATGCCGGGAGATCATGATATTTATGTGGCACCTGCGCAGATACGCCGCTTCAATTTAAAGACAGGTGATATCGTAAAGGGTAATATGAAGGTGAAGTCTGAACGTGAGAAATTCCAGGCTCTTTTATACCTGACCACTGTCAACGGATATACACCGGATGTAGCACAGAAGCGTACAAGCTTTGAGGATCTTGTGCCTATATTCCCGAATGAGAGACTGCGTCTCGAAAGACCCGGAGCAAGTGTTGCGATGAGAGTTGTAGATCTTATCTCTTCAATAGGAAAGGGACAGCGAGGCATGATCGTTTCACAGCCTAAGGCCGGAAAGACCACATTACTTAAAGAGGTTGCAAAGTCTGTCACTGTAAACAATCCTGAGATGCATCTTATTATTCTTCTTATTGATGAGAGACCGGAGGAGGTTACAGATATCAAGGAGGCTATAGAGGGGGACAATGTCGAGGTAATCTACTCTACATTTGATGAACTTCCTGAGCATCACAAGAGAGTGTCAGAGATGGTAATAGAGAGAGCAAAGCGCCTTGTAGAGCATGGTAAGGATGTCATGATACTCCTTGACAGCATAACAAGGCTTGCTAGAGCTTACAATGTGACAGTTCCACCATCAGGCCGTACACTTTCAGGAGGACTTGATCCTGTAGCGCTTCATATGCCAAAGAGATTTTTCGGAGCAGCACGTAATATGAGAAACGGCGGCAGTCTGACAATACTTGCAACAGCTCTTGTTGATACCGGAAGCAAGATGGATGATGTAGTATTTGAGGAGTTCAAGGGAACAGGAAACATGGAGCTTGTGCTCGACAGAAAGCTTTCAGAGAAGAGAATCTTCCCTGCTATAGATATAGTAAAATCAGGAACAAGGCGTGAGGATCTGCTCCTTGATGAGGATGAGCAGGCAGCAGTCGATAATATGCGTAAAGCCTTCAACGGCATGCGCTCTGATGAGGCTGTTGAGAACGTACTCAACATGTTTGCACACACAAAGAGCAACAAGGAATTTGTTAATCTTGTAAAGAAAAACAGAATTTTATAAAAATGTCTTGCAATTGACAGATTCATGTGCTACAATAACTAAGCTGTTTATCGGGATGTAAACGGACGCAACGTGTCGCTCTTGCAGCAAGTATCATATGCGGATCGGGCATACGGGTATAAAGAGTGAAGCTAAAGAAATACGATAAGAATATAAAAGAGGTGAAAATCATGAGAGAAGGAATCCATCCAGATTATTATCAGGCAACTGTTACATGTAACTGTGGTAACACATTCGTTACAGGATCTACAAAGCCGGAGATCCACGTAGAGATTTGCTCAAAGTGCCATCCATTCTATACAGGTCAGCAGAAAGCTAACCAGGCTCGTGGACGTATTGAGCAGTTCAATAAGAAATATGGTATGAAATAGAATCATATAGTTACTTGAAAGGTTGAGGTTGCAATATACCTCAACCTTTTTTGGAATATAGAGAGGTTTTATGAAGTATTCAGGTATTGGCGGTCAGGCTGTCATGGAGGGCGTAATGATGCAGAACAAGGACACATACGCAGTAGCCGTGAGGAAGCCTGACCATGAAATAGATGTCAAGGTGTCAAAGCGTAAGAATTCAAAGACGCTTGATGCAGTTAGAAAGATTCCTATTTTAAGAGGTGTGGTGAGCTTTGTCGATTCGCTTTATCTGGGCATGAGCACACTGATGTATTCAGCGTCATTTTTCGAGGACGAGGATGATGAAGGTACCTTGGCTTCAAAGAAAAAGGAAGAAGAACTCACAGCGGAAGAAAAGAAAAAAAGGGCTGCCAAAGAAAAGAAACAGGAAAATGCCATGCTTGGAGGTACAGTGGTACTGTCAATTGTCATAGCACTCGCACTTTTTTTTGCATTGCCGTATTTCCTTTCAGGGTTTTTTAAAAAGGTGATAAGCTCACAGATGCTCATAGCGTTCATAGAGGGCGTTATAAGACTGGCAATATTTCTGGGGTATATAGCAATTATATCGCTGACCCCTGATATTAAGCGCACATTTATGTATCACGGCTCTGAGCATAAATGCATCAACTGCATAGAGCACGGACTGCCTCTTACAGTGGAAAACGTGAGAAAAAGCTCAAAGCATCACAAACGCTGCGGTACAAGCTTTCTGCTTATAGTAATGCTCATAAGCATATTGTTTTTCATGTTTATCCGTGTGGATTCAAAGCCACTGCAGTTATTGTTACGACTTGTGCTTATTCCTGTAATCGCAGGGGTATCTTATGAGTTTATCAGGCTTGCGGGCAGATATGACAATCTGGTTGTCAACATGCTTAGTATCCCGGGGCTTTTAATGCAGCGAATGACCACAAAGGAGCCGGATGATGAAATGATAGAGGTTGGCATCGCATCGGTTGAGGCTGTGTTTGACTGGAAGAAATGGCAGGAGGAAAACAATGTGTGTGCACATTGACCGCCGGATAGAAGGTATATATGACATATAGAGAAGCAATTTTACTTGGGGAAAGCATATTACAAAAAGCAAAGATAGTTGATGCAAAAAACGATGCATGGCTGCTTTTAGCCATGGCATGCAGGATAAATCACACATATTACTATGTGCATATGGATGAGGAAATGTCGCAGGAGCAGATAAGTGAATATCAGGCATTGCTGAGTAAGCGCGCTGAGCGTATTCCGCTCCAGTACATAGTCGGAGAGCAGGAGTTTATGGGACTCAAATTCCGTGTGAACAGCAATGTGCTCATACCGCGTCAGGATACAGAGACTCTTGTAGAGGAGGCACTCAAGGTGATAGAGCCGGGTATGAGAGTGCTTGATATGTGTACAGGAAGCGGCTGTATAATTATAAGCATCTTAAAGAACACGACTAATGTGGACGGCGCAGCCTGTGATATCTCAAAGCAGGCGCTCAATGTGGCAAAGGAAAACGCAAGGCTTAACGGCGTGTTTGTTGATTTTGAGAGAAGCGACCTGTTTGAGCATGTCGATGAGATGTATGATGTGATAGTATCCAATCCACCATATATAAGAAGCGACGAGATACCGCATCTGATGCCGGAGGTGTCGGTATTTGAGCCGCATGAGGCTCTTGACGGCTCTGAGGATGGACTTTTATTTTACAGGCGCATCATAAAGGATTGCAGGGCAAATCTAAAGCCACAGGGCAGGCTGCTTTTTGAGATAGGCTGTGACCAGGGCAGACAGGTGTCAGAGATGATGCAGTTTGCCGGATTTAGCGATGTACATGTGATAAAGGACCTGGCGGGAAATGACAGGGTAGTATCGGGAGTGTTTGACAGCAAGGAGGAAAAACATGTTTGATAAGTTAGAAGATCTTATACACCATTATGAAGAGCTGATGAATCTGCTCAGCGAGCCGGATGTGGCAAATGATGCAAACAGATTTAAAAAGCTTATGAAGGAGCAGAGTGACCTTGCTCCTATAGTTGAGACATATAAGAAATATAAAGAGTGCAAGCAGAATATCGAGGATTCACTGGCTATTTTGGATGAGGAATCAGATGAAGAGATGAGAGAGCTCGCAAAGGAAGAGCTTAAGGATTCAAAGGAGCAGGTGGAGGAGCTTGAGAAGGAGCTTAAAATACTTCTTCTGCCAAAGGACCCTAACGATGACAAGAACGTAATTGTCGAAATCCGTGCCGGTGCAGGCGGAGAGGAAGCAGCACTTTTTGCGGCGGAAATCTACCGTATGTATGTGCACTACGCAGAGAACAGAGGCTGGAAGGTGGAGACACTTGATGCCGACGAGACAGGAATTGGCGGCATGAAGTCTGTCGAGTTCATGGTAAAGGGCTCAGGTGCATACTCTATCCTAAAGTATGAGTCGGGAGTACACCGTGTGCAGCGAGTGCCTGAGACGGAGTCGCAGGGACGTATCCAGACCTCTACATGCTCAGTTGCTGTAATGCCTGAGGCAGAGGATGTGGATGTCAAGATTGATGACAAGGATATCCGAATTGACGTAATGCGTGCTTCTGGAAACGGTGGACAGTGTGTCAACACAACAGATTCAGCAGTCCGACTGACACATTATCCAACAGGTATTGTCATCTACAGCCAGACTGAGAAGTCGCAGATACAGAACAAGGAAAAGGCTTTTGCACTTCTTCGTACAAAGCTCTATGACATGGAGCTTCAGAAGAAGCAGGATGCAGAGGCAGAGGAGAGACGAAGCCAGATCGGTACAGGAGACCGTGCTGAGAAGATTCGTACCTACAACTTCCCACAGGGACGTGTGACAGATCACAGAATCAATCTGACACTCTATAAGCTTGACAAGATTCTTAACGGAGATATCCAGGAAATAATTGATGCCTGTATCGCAGCCGACCAGGCGAAACGCTTAAGCAGACTTGAAGAAGATGTCTAAAAACGTTGATTTTTCGGGCTTTCTAGCATTTTAAAAATTTATATGAATACCTAAAAGTGGTTCGATTTTTGAAAAATTATCGAACCACTTATTTTTTTTACAAAATTTGGATGCACTGATTGCGTCAGTTTTATATGAAATATGCACTGATTGCCTAACCTTTTTTAGCATTTTAAGCCTACACAAATATGAAATTATCTATAAAGACACTGGTGTTTTACAACTAGTGTCTTTTTTAATTCAAGTAATAAAAGTTATTTAAGTCATATGCCAAGTATTCAAATATTAAATTATCTATCCTATAAATCAGTGGAGGTGATTTAATGGCAGTAATAAAGAAAGAGCAATATAGGCAAAAAGATGGTACAGACATCTTGAAAGTTTATACGAAACCTACGAGTAAGTTTCCCAACGGAGGATATTTTTATGTAGATGCAGAGGATGAAGATATTGTAGATAGTTATACTTGGGGTTTATGGAAAAATGCTAAAAATATTTATGTTTTAGCTACTAGATTAGATAAACAGCATAGACTTCATGACGTTTTATGTATTAAATATTTACACTATAAGCCAAATTACATAGACCATATAGATGGTTGTGCTTTAGATAATTTAGATGCAAATTTAAACATAGTAACAAATGCGCAAAATCAATATAACTCTTGTAGTAAAGGTTATTTCTATAGTGCGAGTAAAATAGGTTTTATAGCTCAGATAAGGATATGTTGCATTCATCATTATCCTTATGGTCTAGTCCATTCAGAGATTGAGGTTTGTCAATTAGCACATTTAGTTGAGACAGAGTATCTAAAACTGAAGTTAGATTCTGATTACTATATGTATGATTTTCTAAAAGACAGGAGAAACGACTTAGATATACTAGACCTTGAGCGAACAGGTCAAATCAGTTCCGATGAAGCAATCTATAAACATGTAGTTAGGTATGCAAGTGATAATGCTTGGTATTACTACAGATATAATCTTGAGCAATACTTCAAAGACAATCACTTAAAAGTTCCAGATTACAAGTTAGATGAACAGGGTTATATGATTCATCCAGTGACAGGTAAAAAGTTATGTCTTTTCTAAGGGGTAGTTATCAAGGCACTAAGTGTAATAGCTTAGTGTCTTTTTTATTTCAAGTAATCAAAGTTATTTAAGTCTTATATCAAATTTCTAAATCTCAAAATATTCTTTTCAAAATGCAGGAAAATTATATTTTGAAAGGAGACAAGTGATATGACAACAAAAGTATTAACAATTATATTTGCTATTTTAGCAGGAGTATCTGTTGCAATTTGTTTTGGAGGCATTTTATTTGGGTACATTTTACTTGCAGTTGGTGTAAAAAAGGATAGAAAGGAGCTTGTAAATGTAGCTTTGAAAATGAAAGAAATAGGTGTAGGTATTTGCTCTAAGGCATTTATCTTAACATTTATCTTTTTATTTTTGATGAGTAAGTAACAGGGGTAGTTCGCTGAGAAAGGAGTTTCAATATGTTAGTAGAAGTAAAAGAACCACGCAGTTTAGGAGATTACATGGTAATGCCAGAGATGCCAAGTGTTTATCTTATATATGATGATGGTAAAGAGCTAAAACTTCCATTAGGTTGTAAGGCATTACATGAAAGAATAAAGTTTGCACCATTCAGTATTAAAGAGAAGATAGACGCTCTTGAAAAACAATATGTAAAACTATAATCATTACAGGGGTAGCCTTTGAGCTACCTCGTTTCTATTTAAGGAGGGTAAACAATGAAGAAGTCATTAGCAAAAAAGATTAGTTTAGCGATTTCAATGGTAGTTCTTATTACCAGTATGATACTTATAGGTATTTCAGCATTATCTTTGAACGAGATGGAGTCAAGAGTAGAGTCTATTTTATATGATACAACTCTTGAAAGCTACAAGACAGAAATTAAAAGTGAGATTCAGTCAGCATTAACCATAGTTCAGCATTATTATGATGAAAGTGTTTCAGGGGTAGTTACTGAGGCTGAAGCCCAGAAGCAAGCCTTAGAAGCATTGAGAGTATTAAGGTATGGTGATGATGATTCAGGCTATATTTGGGTGGATGACAGTTCTTACAATCTTGTTATGCGTCCTATATTACCAGAGCAAGAAGGAACAAATCGTTATGATTTAACCGACCAAAATGGTGTCAAGATTATTCAGGAAATCATGAAGGTAGCGGATAAAGGTGGATATAATACTTTCTATTTTACAAAGTCAGATGGAAAGACTGTAGCTCAGAAAGTGGCATATTCGAAGTTATTTCCTGAGTGGAATTGGGTTCTGACTACAGGTGTTTACACTGATGATATTGGTGGTATTGTAGCAGATTCTAAAGGTATTGCACGAGTTAAAACAATTAGTAGGAACAGTATTTTATTTTTAAGTGTTACAGGGGTAGTTCTCATCGTAGTTGTCCTTACTATTGTAATGATAGTAGTAAAGAGATTTATGAATATTTTAAAAGTATTCAGAGGAGAACTTACAGAAATATCTAAGGGTGACCTTACTGGAGAAATAGATGAAAACTTAGCAAACAGAGAAGATGAAATCGGAGAAATGTTAAAACATACTAATGAAGCTCTCACATCTTTCAGGGGTAGTATTCAAAAGGCTAAGTCAACAGCAAGCATAGTAAACTCAGGTAGTTCTGATATCCAAAGTATGACTGATTCAGCACTTGAGGCTACAACTCAGGTAGCTGAGGCTATTGATAATGTAGCACAGGAAGCCACGAAGCAAGCAGGAGTTGTTAGTGAAATGGTAAATAGTGTTGATACGATGAATGTAAATGTAGGAGCTGTCTTAGGTGCTATGAATGATATTAGTTCTTATGTAGAAACACTCAATACTACAAGTGCAAATATGAAATCAAAAATAGATACATTATCAAGGGGTAGTTCACAGATGTCTGATAAAGTATCTGATATAGCCAGTCAAATCGAGAAGACTACAGAGTCAATTAGTAAGATGCAGGATGTATTAAATGTAATTCAGGAGATAGCTTCACAAACAAACCTTTTAAGTCTTAATGCAAGTATTGAGGCAGCACGAGCAGGAGAAAGTGGTAGAGGTTTTGCTGTAGTAGCTAATAATATCAGAGATTTATCTGAGAACACCTCAAAAGAGCTGAATAATATTAAAGCCATCATCGAGGAGCTTACAAGTTCTTTCAAAGAATGTAACGAAGCTATTGAGTCTGTAGTAGACACGAATACATCTAACAATACATATACAAGTGAGGTTATTAACTCATTTGAAGATGTATTTAAAGGTATTGAGTCTGCTAATGAAAAGGTGGCAGATGTAACAAAGCTTACAAGTGAAATTTCGGAGCTTATGTCAGGGGTAGCATCTGGTGCTGATACAGTACAAGATGGAGCACAAGGTATTGCAGCAGCATCCGAGGAAGTCACAGCATCATCTGAGGAGCTTGCAGCACTAATGCACAATATAGCAGATAATTGCAACAATATGAATGTTGAGGCTAAAAACCTTGTAGAGGATATGAATAAGTTCAAAGTTGAGTGATTTATAGAGCCAGTTCTAAAAGGAGCTGGTTCTTTCTATGTCAGGGGTAGTTAAAACTGTGATTTTATGATATACGAAAAATTCAATGAAAATCAACACCAACTATAACAGCCACTACAGAAAATACACCAGTCAGATAATAAGAGAGATTACTAGGAAACATAGTATTCTCTCTTATTTTTTATGTAGGAACCAATTTTAGGTAGCATATTTTCCCAAAATTTCAAGGTAAAAGTGATTTAGTAAAGTCTTGTTTGAGCAATAAGTTCAATGGTGTTTTTCTGGTATTTTTGAGTGTTTCAGGGGTAGTTATGAGAAAGGCTTTATTTATAAGTTGTTTTTAAGACTACACCAAGAAATCCCACAACCAAAATTCAGTTTGTATATGGGACAAAGCAAGGATAGCTACCCTTAGTAAGAAATCCCATAACCAAAACCTAGTTTGTATATGGGACAAAACCAAGTTAAATATAGGATTGAGAAATCCTATAACCAAAATCCAGTTTGTATATGGGACAAAACTAAGTTAGCTACCCTTAATAAGAAATCCTATAACCAAAATCCAGTTTGTATATGGGACAAAACTAAGTTAACTATCCTTAGTAAGAAATCCCATAACCAAAATCCAGTTTGTATATGGGACAAAACTAAGTTAATTTACCACTTACTAAATATCAAATTATATTGTCAAACGGCAGAGGTATTGTCATTTATGAATTATGAAAGTGAGGTAGCAAATATGAGTTTTGTAGATAATGAAATTTTTGACAATGTTATTGTAGGAGAATACAGAGATGATAATGGAAAAATCATTAAGAATGTATATACAACTAAAGATGATGCAGCATTAGTTATAGGTCTTAGTACTTTGGAAAATTTGCTTGCAAAGGCTAACTCAGGGGTAGGTAGAAGTTTCACATTTATGACTTTTGATGAAGCAGATGCAATGTATGGTGACGAGATTCGTGCCAATTATAGAAAGGAATTAAAAGCCAAGAGAGAAGCCAAGTTAAAAGCCAAGCAAGAGCAGCAGGAGGCATTACAGGTAGAACAGGAACCAGTTGTATCACAGATAACCTATGAAGAAGCTAATAAGTTATATGGAGATAAAATTCGTCAGGAATATCAGGAAGAACTCAATAAATCAGGGGTAGTTCCTAAGCAGAGTCGTAAGGATGTTGCAAAATTAAATCTTGATGTAGCTATTACTGCTAAGAAGTCACAAGCAAATAGAGATAAAACTGTAATGATAAAGCTAATTTCTTATGGAAAAACTAAGAGAGAGATTATAGAGGCTCAGAGATTTAGTCGCACTAAGGTAGAGAAATTTGTTAAAGATTTAAAGGATAAAGTAGAGAAAGATGGTTTAGAGAAAGCACAAGAATATGTGTTAAATTTAGTAAAGAATAATTCAGGGGTAGTAATTGTAAACCCTTATGAAGATAACAAAAAGGTAACTAATTTCGTTGATTTGTATCATTGCTCATATAAAGAAGTTCAAGATGCTGTATTAGAGAAGAAAATGAATGAGGAAATTAAACAGCGTAGATATGAGGAATATCATAACAAGGTACAGGCAGAAGCCAATCAAGCAGCAGAAGAACATATGAAGCATGTAGATGAAGAGTTGGCAAAGTTAGGTATCACAAGAACACCAGAAAAGCCTGTAGCTAAATATGATAAAGATGGAGATGAAATAGCTGATATTGATTCTATATTAAGTCTTGTTTCAGGGGTAGATACCACACAGGTTTCAAAGCCTGTAGAAACACCAGATACATCAGCAGATGTCAACTCTTACATTGATAAAATGAATGAGTTACAAAAGAAAGCTAACAGAAGAGAGCAGATATTACCTACAAGACAGGAAGTTTATGTAAGCGATAGCGAAGCTGATGATTGGGGTGAGTAATATGTTCATAAAGTATATATTTGGCTGTCCTTTGCAGGAACATATTTACGAACTAGAAGATACAGCCACAGATAAAGACATAATAAATTTAGGTAGGTACTTGGTAACTCAAACAGGTATCTTCAACGAGGATGCATTTATACATGAGCAAGTAGAAAGTTTTGAGAAGCCAGTAACGAAAATATCAAATATTAAGCCTATTATTGTAGGTCTTACAAGTAATGAAATAGAAAGTATGCTTGCAAAAATAGTATAGGAGATGTAGAAGTTAGTCGATAGGTTGGCTTTCATTTATTTCAGGGGTAGTTCTAAGACCGGTCTTATGATATAATATCTTCCGAAAGGAAGGTAGTGTATCGTGGCAGCACAAGATATTTTGGATAGTATGTTCCCAGTTGCATGTGCAGGTGTTCAGAACATTAATAAAAACAAGGATTTAACAGAGCAGGAAGTAAATATATTATATTCTGTTGTAGATGACTTTGACAATCAAAAAGAAAAGTATGATTGGAAGTCAGCAGTTCAAACTATTTCAGGGGTAGCATCTAGGTTTGTTGCCAAGTCTAATAGTAAAAATAATCAGATAGCTATGCCTTTACTTATACAACAAATGATATTCTTTATGGCAGTTAGAGGGGAAGATTATAAGTTATATAAGCAAACAGAGCTGATGTATGAATTTACAGGCAAAGTAGAGTATAACCCAGAAGGTAAATATGTTTGCAACAATAATACTACATTGAATATAGGTAAGGTATTTAGTAAACTACCATACGACTATAAGTATTACAGGAGTTGTAGGGATTATAAATTTGAATACAAGTCCTTGTCAGGGGTAGCTTACTCTCAGCTAGCAATACTATTTAGCTACAACGGTCAAAAAGATAAAGAATTAGGTGCAGTTATCAGAAATCTAGCTTATCAAGCAGGAAAATATAAGCATTTCGTTGACGTATTTGGAGGAACAGGTTCAGCTACATTAGCTGTTCCCAAAAGAGGATATGCTTTCAATCAAAGAGGCTATGTTTCCTACACATATAATGATTTAGATGAAAGACTTGTTAATTTATATAATGTAATCAAATCAGATGATTATAAAATCCTTGTAGATGAAATGAACCAGCTTAAGTTAGCTTTGTCATATGGTAGCACTTTTGATGAAAGTATTGATTTTGATAAGGAAATGAATAAGTTCTTTACAAAAGATACAGGTATCAATAGAGAAAGCAGACTTGAACAACAGAAGGACTCAGGCGAAGTAGATATCCTTGATAAAATCGATGCAGAAACTACATACGAAATTAAACCTGTTGCAGATTATATGAGAATGATTGAGTCAAGTATACCCAAAATGTCAGATAAAAGAACTATTTCAGGGGTAGCTTATTCTAAAGACGATATTCAAGAAAAATTTGCAAGTTTAAATTCTGACTCAGAATATTTCTATGCTTATATTAGGAATAGAGCATTTTTTGATGAACTTGGATTTAAGATTGCTGAGACAACCTTGAAAGTTGAAAGAAAAACAAGTGAGGGTAATATTGACGAATTAGCAGATACATCACAAGGTAGTAGAATGCGTGACTTACAGGCAAGATTTTATCAGTATTATGCTTATTTTTCAAACGTATTAGCTTCAGGGGTAGATACTCCAGTTAGACAGGCTTTAGCTTTCATATTTATAAGTTCAATGAAGACGAATGGAAGTGAAGATATAAATAGTATAACAGGTATAGTTCCAAATTTTAGCTATAAAACTATATCTAATTCTTGGAGACATTTCCTTGAACCAACAAAGAAACAGCAAGCAAAATCTCCAGAGCAGGTAGATATAATCGAGGAGTTACATGAGCAGTTCCAGAGAGTAGATATAGTAAATAAGGATTTCAAAGAAGTTATTAATGATGTAATAGAAAAAGTCAAAGCTGAAGCAGAGCTTGCAAAGAAGAATTACAGTAAAGCAAACTCAGGAGCCTTGTTAATAGTTGATAGTCCTTACATAGCAACTAAAGGTTATAAGAGAGGAGGAACTTTTGATGGAGAAGCTATGCACGATTTAATTAGCTTGTTAGGGGTAGCTTCAGATACTAATTGTAAGTTTATATTTTGTTGTAGAGCTTGTGCAACAAGGGGTAAAGATGTATCAAAGACAGATTTAAAAGCGATAGATAAGGCAATAGTAGAAACAGTTTACACTTATTTCAATGATATTTTCTTAGCAAATAATAAGCCACTTTGGGTGACTACAATATCAAGAAACAATAAATATGATTTCTTTGAAGATGCTGTAGCCAACCATAAAGAGGCAGAGATAATGATTACAAACTATAAGGTAGAGCATATAGAAGCAAGTCCTTTATATCCAGATGCTGGATATGAGGTATATACATTCAAAGATTTCATTGAAAAGTTAGGTAAATATCTATAAATTATTTCTTTAAAAGGGGTAGTCATCTACCTCTTTTTTAGTATCTAAAGTTATTTCAGTCATTACCCAAAATTCTCAATCTCAAAATATTTCTTGTATCCACGGAAAAAGAGCGTGTAAAACTTAGGATAGGAGTGATGTTAATTGGTCGTAAGAGGATTTAAGAAACTAACAATTTTATATGGAGAGGAGATTGATAAGCATGAGAAATCTAAAATATGTAGCTTTCTTAATAAGTATTGGTCTTTTGGGTTTTAGTCCTACTATTGCGTATGCAGATGATACCGATGTAGCAATCATACAGGAAAATCAAAACAGTTCAGAGGTAAGTCCATCTGAAATTATCAATGTAGGGGTAGTAACTGACTCAGCTATAGAAGTATCTGTACCGAGCAATCTTGTATATGAAAAACAGGAAGTACAGCTTGATACAATTCCAAGTGATTTGCATGTGGATTTACCTACAGCAGTAACGCTAGAAGTCCTAAACGATAATCAGTACGGCTACACCGACAAGATTAAAATTTCCTGTGATAGCGATAATGAGTATCGTGTAGAGTTATCTATTAAAGATACAAACATTACTTATGTCAGTTCTGATGGCAGCACAGTTTCAGGGGTAGCTACTATTGGAGATTCAGTCAGTTATTCTTGGAGTTATGAAGATGTCACTTCAGGTATGGAAATTCCTTTATCTGTTGTAGTTGATAAACCAGAATATATAGGTAGCTACACAACAACATTGAATTTTAGTATTGATATTTATCAGATGCAGGAGATAGAAGTTAAAACTGAAGAAAATGCTTCAGATACCAAAGATATTGAAAAAATAGAGGATACAAAGGTAGACGAAATCAAGGAGAATACAGAAGTAGAGGTCGAGGAAGATACACAGGTATCTGATGAGTCAGAAGTTCAGCCACCTACAAGTGAAGATAATATTGTAGTCACTAATGACCCACCAATTGCAGGGGTAGCTTTTGAAAATACTGATACACTTTTTATCAGCAAAGATATTACAAGCATCGATGCAGATGCTTTTGACAATTTAGACCTTTTAAAGGTAATCAATTTTGAGGGAACAGAAGAAGAGTGGAGCAAAATTTTCACTGGTTCTCTTAATGCAGGGGTAGTTCTGAACTTTAGTTCATCAATAACAAACGATTTTCAGGAAATTCCTACAGAGTCAACATTATCTGATGTCGAGAATAGTCAGTTGTTAAACGATAATAGCTCTAGTCAAGACCTAGCTATCGAAGACAACCAGTCAACTACAGAAGTTGAGCCTGTAGAAGATAATCTTAGCGGAGATAGTTCTGAAATCATTGAGAGTGCAGACTCAATGGATGCAGACACTGAAAGTGCAGAAACAGTATCTGATAGTATTGATGAGTAACGGTTCATCTACATATAAGTCTTATTCATAATCTAAAGCCATTGCATTTTGCAGTGGCTTTTCTCATTTTAACCAATTTTGAAACAATTCCCAATGTTTTTATAAATTATGAGCATCTACAAATATTCTTTGCGATGGCAGAAAGTATGTTCTTTTATCTAAGAAGTATTAGAAGCCATAAAAACTATGAACTTATTTCCAAGTCATGTAGTTTTATAGCAATTTATAAGGAGGTACAGAAATGAGTAAATATTGTGTAGTAAATGGACAGATAGCTATCTTTAAAGGTGAGGTCGATGAAATGCTTACAATCGAGCCTATACAAGGTATAGATTACTTGTTCGATGAAAAAGACCTTGTCGAGGTAACAACAGGGGGTACAACTTATTCAGGGGTAGTAACCACTAAAGGTAATGAGATTGCTATTGCTGTTTTAGGCAGTAAGAAAGCTGATGAGATAATCGGAAGAGTTATCTCATACGAAAATGGTGATGCCATTTGTAAAGGGGTAGTGCTTGATGTAGCTGGAGAAGTATATGTAACCCATCAGACAGACGATGAAATTGTATATATTCCGAAGGAGGTAGCTGAATTATGTTAGGAGTTTTAGTTACAGATTTTACAGCAGAGAAGGTGGATGTAGCAACTCAGACAAGTAAAGAGTTACAAGTCAATATCAAAGATAGCAAATATGTTTTTGATATTGACGAGGAAGTAAAGGTTATTGTAAATAACAAACTTTACTCAGGGGTAGTTACTAAGGTTATGACTGTTATGATTTTTATAACTATTAAGTCAGAGAAAGAAGTTCCTGATATTGTAGGAAAAACAGTTAGTTATAAGGATAAATCAGGAGTAGTCATTGATATTAATGACTTCAGTATTATTGCTGATGAAGATGCACCATATCTTCCAGATGATAAAAGCTTTGAACCAGATACAGATTATTTGACTATCCAGTTAAATGCTGATAGGTGCTATGCAAAGCGAGAGGATGTGGTGGAGTTGTGATTGGAAAATTAAAGGTAGGAGACAATGTGAAGTGGCACTTTGGTACAGAAACGTATACAGGGGTAGTCAAGCAGGTCAACGGAAAAAGCATAGTTGTTGATACTGGAGAGGTAGTTTTAGAAATGAAGAAGAAGGAGCTGAAGAAGATATGAGTTTTTGGAACATTCATGTAAGAAAAGATGGGACAGCAGTCATTGCGTTAACAGAGCAGTTTGGTGTAAAACCAACACAGATTATTAGACCAGCCAATAAAGATTTGATTTTGACAGACAATTATCTGGAGGTAGATTATAAAGGTCAGAAGTTATATCTGCCTTTTAATAAGGTTTGGTATCCTAAGACACCAACACCTTATGGTATCCTTGTAGCTCAGGGGTACTTGCAGAAACAGCCCATGAGTTTACTTAATATGTTGTATGAGTTGTTTTCTTTGATTTTGTACAACAATAATCCTGTGGTAGTCAATAAGTTACCTATTGATGTACAGGCATTGTTTTATAAGTATGAAAAGATTGCAGATAAGTTTGACTTCGTAGACTTCGCTGTAATCGGGAATTCAATTCCTTTACCTTATTAAGGTGGTGATTATAGTGAAATTGAGAAATGAAAAGGATGTAGACGAAAAGACAGCTAAGGCAATCCGAGAGATTATGTCTATAAGCTCTTTATCAGGGGTAGTTGATAAGCTCTTTTTGGATGATATGCTTTACACCCACTCAATAAGAGTTTCAAAGTTAGCTACTCAGTTAGGTGTAACAATGAATTTATCTGATGAGTTAGTATATAAGATATGTGTAGCTGGCTTGCTACACGATATTGGAAAAATAAAAACGCCAGTTACTATTCTTTATAAGCCAGGTAGTCTTACTGATGAGGAATTTGAGGTGATAAAGAAACATCCTGTAGATGGTTACAATTTTTGTAAGCAAGCAGGGGTAGATGATACTGTTTGTAACATGGTTTTAAAGCACCATGTGAAGAAAAACAGTAAGGGATATCCAGAGGGGTATCCCACAAAAACTTTACTAGAAGAAATCATAACAGTAGCGGATATTTTCTGTGCATTGAGTGAGAAGAGAACCTATCACTCAGCCCTTGAATATCGACAAGCATTAGATTTTGTCGATTCTTTCGAGGATTTAGACAAGCAGGTTCTTAAAGCATTAAGAGAGGCATTCAATGATTAAGTAGTCGCACCCTACTTGATTATAGAAAGGAGGCAGAGGGGAGAGTTCTAGGCTCTCCTCTTAATGTTGGAAGGAGTGATAATAAATGAAAGTAATCGTATCGAAGGTGTTAGAGGATAGATTTAATGAGTTTGTAGTAACAGATTCTTTAAAAAAGGTTATTGATTTCACAGGAGTTACAACTCTTATTATACAGAGTTGTATCGAAAGTGATTTTGATGCCGGTGTTTTTATTGGAGATTTAAAGAAAAAAGGTGTAGACCTTTTTCTATATATCAGCAGTAACCCATCTGCTGTATTACAAATGGTCATCAAAGGGGTAGATGGTTACTACTACGAAGATGAGTTTTATTTTGATGACGAAGAGGAATTACAGGTTCTAATCTCCGATATTGAAGAAGAAAGACAGGAAGCCAGTAATAATACTTCCGCTTTCGAAGCAGTAGCAACTCCAGCATTGAATATCATATCCACTTTTATGAAGGGGTATGTTGCAGGAGATAAGCTTGTCCAGACACCTATGTTTCTGGAGCAAACAAATTCTGCTATTGCAGATTTGACGAATGTATTTCGGCAGCAGGAGTTAGAATTGCAAACAATGGGTAATTCTGCTCTTGAAGTTTTTGAGAAGGCAAGTGCTATTATCAGAAATATGAATGAGCAGAAGAAAGCTATTGAAAAGCAGTTAGAACAGCTTGAGCATGTAACAGCAAACTCAACTGCGAATAGACCTGCTTTTGGTAATAGTGTTTTGTTTTTCTCTTCATACAAATACATAGGAAACTCAAGGGTATTAGTTCTCAAGGAGTACTCACCTACACGATACCTTACAAGTTTTGTAGTAGGTTTTGCTCACTACTTACATTATGCATTAAATAAACGAGTAAAGGTTATTTTCTGCATACAAAAGGGGTACTGCACAGGCAAGAGATATGAGGAGTTCACAAGCATTGACGAAACTACAAAGTCAATGATGAGCTTGTATGATAATGAAATTATCGTAACAAATAGTCCTAAGAAAGAGGTAATGAAGGAATTACTTTCAAAGCCACAGGATGTTGTTATTGTAGTCGATAGGCTTTATGGAAAAGAAGCTATCGTGACGGGTAGATGTACTACATTGAATGTTGTGAGTGCTCGTTCAGACATTACAAGATTTGGTTTGAAAGTGCAGGATACAATTACTTCGGTGACACGAATTCCAGATTGTTTTGCCTGTATTTCTCTTATCAGGAACTATATGACTGAAAAGGATGCAAGATTAGCAGCATATAATCAGGTTTTTGAGAAAGATTTCAGGAAAATTTGTGAGCGTATACGTTTATAGAAACAAGGAGGCAGGTCCTACAATGAGACCTGTCTTTTTTCTTGCAGTTAATTTTTTTATATACAAGTCTTTTACGATGTTTCAAAAGTAATCTTGAATTCTGAAGCGTGAAAGCACGATTACTATCAGCTTTTTAATGAGTCTGCAAAATATAGGTTTTTCAGGTTGTTTTAACTATGTGAGTCAGTGTAGTTTTCTTTCGAATAAATTCTCCCAACTTTTTCTTCTTTCAGGGGTAGTTCCTATGAAGTATCAAGACCCTAAGTTACTAATAAGATTGAGTCCACAATTGAGATATTATATAATAAGTGTAATTTATTATTGTTATTAAAATAGGAGGATTCTCATGAAGAAAAGATATTTACAGGCAGTAACTAAGGTGTGGACAGTTGATAACAAGGAGGTAAGATATTTAATAGCGTATAAGAAACTTCGTGGATACGCAAACGAAAATGGTGAGGTTACAAGACAAGATTATGAAGTGACAGGTTTTGATTATTTAGCTACTGAAGAAAATATAAAGCTAAAATTGGATTTTGATGATGTAGAAAACTGTGAACTTGATGCCGAAGAGCATATTGTAGTGGATAAAGAAGTACCTAGAGAAGAACTTACAATAGATACGGTGCTTGAGTATGCCGATAAATACAGACACTATGAAGTTGAGTACGATGTGTTATTGGAGGATTTTAATAAGCTTACAGATAAGTACAATAAGCTTTTAGACGATTATAATAAGGTTGCTAACGAGGAAGAAAACTAATCAATTCAGGGGTAGATACTTTTAAAGTTATCTACCCTTTTTAAGTTATTGAAGTTTTTCAAGTTCTATTTTCAGTCCATACATATAAAAATATTCTCTTTATGAAGCAGTAAATTATGTTTTATAGAGAGGCAGGTATGTGTAAATGATAGCTAGTAAGTTATTTATCAGTAAAGATGGCAAGCGTGTTATTGCAGTTGAGGTATTTGACAAAGAAACTAATTTTTGCCAGATAATGCTTAATCAACCAACAAGTACTTTTTCCAGTTTAGTAAGCTCTGGACAGATTGATAATGCTCGTTGGACTAAGGATGGAGCATCTTTTGTTGGTAGCATTCCAAAGTTTCCTTATGATTCTATGTGTGCTAAGTTTAAGCGAGCATTAAAATGTAGTGGGAATTTTTATATTGTAACTTTTGAGCAGTTACGACAAGCATTGAGCGAACTGGCAAATGGTATAGATAGCTTTGCTTTTTACTTCACAAAGTATGATGGTAAGTATTGGATTACAACAAGAAGAGATATTATGGTACATCAGATAGCAAGTATATGTAGAAGAAATCCTGCTTTTGCACAGACAGTTAATCATGGTACTCGAATGATGATTGATAGTGTAAATAGCAAGGGTAAAATTTCTACAGTTAATGTTTCAAAGGAAGTCGAAGCGGAATATAAGAAGTTTGTCAAGAAATCAGCAGACCTTAGAGCTTATGGTCAGCAGATGTATCAGGGGTAGTTGTATGATTATTCAGGTTAGTATAGAGGGAAAAGATGTAGTCCTACAAGATAATAATTCAGGGGTAGTTAGACTTTCCTCTGATTTATCAACTGACAGCTTCGAGTCAGCAATAAATAAGTTGGATTTTGCCTATGGATTAAAAAGATGGGCAGAGAAATATTATCATTACCTTAAAGGAGGATTTTAAATTATGACATACGCACAGTTTAGAGAAAGAAACAGTGAAAACAAGGCTAGGTTTACAGAAGCCAAAAACAAGGGATTGATTAATCTTGGAGCTATCAATCCTTATACTTCATTTAGGGTTGAAAAGACTAATTTTACTAATGGAGATGGGCAGATGGAGATTTGTAGCAATATTAAAGGTTGTTATACAAATTGTGAAATCAGAAGTTTCCTGCAAAATATGGTAGCTGACCCTTATATACATTGTAGTAACCCATCGAAGTTACGAGGATATCGAGGGTTCTAAGTGTTTCAGGGGTAGTTGTTCAAAGCCAAGCCTTTACATAGGAGTTAATAAATTGCACAGGTTACAATCCTATCGTTAAAACTTATTTAGATTGAGTTGATGATAGAGGTCTTGTATAGTAAGTGTAATTTACTAAACACAAATTAGGAGGATTTTTTATGGTAGAGAACAGATGGGAAGGCTTTGACATTACAGGTAAGAAAAAGGCAAATAGTAGTAAGGTTTCTTCTGATATATCTAGAGAGGATATTTCAGCAACAGCAAAGAAGCCTACAGGTGTATTAGACTACAAAGGTGATATCACAGGTTTCTTAAAAGATGGTAAATCTATAAATGTATTAGATACATGGTATCCTAATTTACAGGAGCAGATGATGAGTAATCCAGTTATTCAGACAAAGTATATTCCATCAGGGGTAGTTGTTAAGTCTATAAATAGAAGTTTACATAGGACATACATAGACCCAGCAAAAGCTTACAAGAAATATACTTTCCATGTATCAGTAGCTGAAGCTAAGAAATATGGTAGTCCAGTTAGAGTTCCTAAAATCGAGAAATTTAGAGATGAACATGATACTGATAAGACAGTTACTTATTGGGCTACAGATTGTATGCATACAACTTGGTTTGATGAAGATATGTATTGTGGTTATGATACAATCACAGTTTGGGTATATGTAGTAAATATTATTCCTAATTTAGGGGTAGCTGATAGTATGGCATATTTGTCTATGTTTAATGATGTTATAGATACAATGCAATCAAGGTTAGATGATGGTTGTCCATTATATAAATATTCAATTCCAGGTGGAGAAGTAACTTCTTTAGATATGACTCCTTATTACATTATAGATGATACAATGATTTTCTATGATGAACGCATTTATAAGAAGTTTATGGCAACCGTTGCAAGATATAGTAAGCTTACAAAGTAAGTGTTTCAGGGGTAGTTCTTCAAGGAACTACTCTTATTTTTTATAGGTAGGTGATAATTTTGGTAAGATGGAAGGTAATAGGTATTGTAGGTCAAAGTGGACATACGATAGGCTATGATGTTATATCAGAGCATGGCGAGAAGCGTACAGTTACTATACAACAACTGGTAAATGCTATCAATGCAGGGGTAGTAGTCAACGCAAGGTTAAATAATGGTCAGATAGAGTTACAAGGTCAGTTACCACGAAGAGTAATTGAACAAGTGATAAATATTCAGCTCACAGAAAGTGAGTTTAATACTTTGTATCCTTGTTTGATGGAGATATATACGAGGTTACGCAAGGAGCATCCAGAGAGAAATAAGAAGGAGTTAAATGTATTACAAAAGTTTGTAGGTTACAAAAACCTATTGTCAGAGCATAATCATGCAAATAAATCACAGTCTTAAGGGGTAGCAAGTCTACCTCTTTTTCTTTAGGTTATTTTCTCTATATAAAGTCTGTATCAACAAGTCTAATAATTCTGTATTTTAATTGTACAATACACGCAAGTTTAAAACTATTCTCAAGGAACATCTCAAAATTCTAAATCTCAAAATATTCTTTGTATGAATGCAAAGAGTATGTTCTCAGAGAGGAGGTTTTGAGATGGCAAAAGAAAAACCAAGTAATAAGGAACTATCAAAGGTTCTTGATATTCCAGAGGATATCGTAGCCCAGATACAAGATACAGGTGGCTACATTTCTACAGGGGTAGCAGCACAGTTATTGTGTATCAATCCACAGACATTAAGAGATTGGGGAGAGCGAAAGGAGTTAGTTCCAGACAGGATTTTAGCTAGTGGTCATAGACGATATTTATTAACCACTATTGCAGATTATATTAAGAAGGAGCGTGTTAAAGAATGAGAAATGGAAAAAGATTATTAGCAGGTATTCTTGCTACAATGACAGTCTTTACAAGTATTCCAGTCGATGCAATAGATATTAGTGTTCCAACTACATTAAATGCAGACCAAGTAACTTATAACACTAATTTCAATATTGTAGTTCAAGCAGTGCAGTATGAAGATGATTCATTTACTACAAAGAAAGATGATGTAGCAGGCTTACTTCAGACAGCAGAGCAAACTTATATCTGTCATACAGGTGATGATGCAAAGGCTAATTTTGATGTAGATATTTCAGATTTGATGAGTCAGCTTGAAAGCTATACAGTAAATGGTACATATAAGCTTGGTACAGCAAGAGTAGAGCCTACTTATGTCAATGGTATTAATTACTATGACGGTTCAGGGGTAGTTATCAATGGCTCAAGCTTAAGTGTTACAAATCTTTCAGGTTACGATGATGCTTATAATACTAACTCACAAAATTATACAGATTATCATGGAAATCTTCAGGTAATTATTACCATTCCTTATTGTCTTACTGATAGCTCAGTAGACCCTAATTTTAAAGGAACTTATAATCATGGTTACATAGGTAGTGTGCATCATTCATACGATTTAGGTGTTTACAATAAACGTTCACAGACATTTACAATGCCTACAGTAAACACTAAAGATAATCCTACAAAAATTCCACTTTTACTTATTGAAGCAGATGAGACTTCAGCAAAGCAGGAACTTATATGGTTAGAGACTAATTATATAGGTACTAGTCATCTTGGTTATCAAACAATCGATACAGGGGTAGCTGTGAGTGATACTTCTTTCTTAGATGATTTTGATACCAACCCAAACCCATATATCGAAAGAGACTTTACTTGTAATTCAATGGATTTAGAGGTATTGAGAAAGTTTAATGAAAGTGTATATGATACTGATGGCTGTTCAAATCCTAATGCTACAGGTAGTTTTGGTTATCCTTTAGTCTTAAAAGTTACAGGTTCTGACCCAGTAACTATTGATGGAGAAGTGTTATATACAAAGTTCAATGTTAAAATTAAAGCTCAAGCACAGCAGGCTTGTCGTTCATACAGTGATTTCCTCAATAGTGGTGGTGCTTTCTGGTCAGAAGGTTATGGTATGACACCTAGTTATATGATGTGTGTACAAAATTCTTCTTATGAAAAAATTGTAGATTATTACAATGTGTACAATGGAGATAAGGAAAATGCAGAGTTTATTACTACAATTAAAAATGATTCAGGGGTAGTTCCTAGTACTGATAAAGATGGTTGGATTTATAATGGTTATGATTCAGAAGTTATAGAAAACACATACACAGTAAATCATACAAGAGTAAACAGATATTATATTCAGTCACAGGACAAAACATTCAGTTATAAGTTAAAATATAAAGCTGTGTACGATGATGGTACTCCAGCCGAAGGAATTAACTTGAAAGGAGAAATTACAGGTGCTGATGGTTATATTTCAGGGGTAGATACCTACAGTATTACTCTTAAAGATATGCTTGAGAAAGCTGATGGTTCTTGGCAGACAGCTAGTGGAGTAACTGACTACTATGAGTTAAATCCTAACGAAACAGATTCAGTTATTGATTTTACTGGTAATGGTAACAGTTATTCAGTAAAGGCTTCGTGGAGCATTCAAAATCGTGACCAAGTTATTGATACAGATGGCAAACCTAAGTATGCTTCACACTCTTTCACAACAGCACAGAGATATAACGATGCAGAAATCAACAGAGAAGATGATTTCACAAGTGTCTTTGTTCTCAATGTAGGTGCTAAGAAGGATACAAAGGTAGAAAATATTCCTATCAAGGTAAATTACTATTATAAGGAAAATGGAAATAGTACATTAGTTACAAGTGAGGATACTTCGATAAGTGTAACTGTTAAAACAGCTAATGATACAGTTATTGAAGCTCCAAGTTCTTATGAATTGAGTGATTATGATATTACTTCAGGTTTACAGGCTGTAGCAACAAATGCAGGGGTAGATATAGATGCTCTTAGTCTTGTCAGTTGTTTTGAAGGTGTAGGTCATCCAGCAGCATATAACCAGACACAGAAAGTAGATATGTCAGCTAAGACATTGTTAACTACATTTACACCACCAATGTATAGTGAGATTGATGGTTTAAATTATGTCAAAAACAATAAGTGGATTGTAAATATAACTCTTAAATCAGCAAACAAAGTAAATGTTACTGTACACTATAAAGATTTGCAGGGAAATACATTACATGCGGATAATGAGTATCAGTTTGTAGAAGGTGTATCTAAGAAAGAGTATATTGTTGAAGCCATCGATGAGTATGTTCCACTTGGTAGTGTTGATGGTTATATCCCTTATGATTCAGGGGTAGTTCTTAGCAATAGCAGTTCAAAAGGTACAGGCACAAACGGAGCTTACTTAGAAAATAATTCAGTTACTAAAACAGCTAGTTATGAGCTTACAGTTTACTATGAGTATGACCCATATGTAAGGATTTACAATGTAATTAACTATGATTACGATAATGCATCTTATGTAGGTACAGCATCTTGTAATCCAAATACAAGTTATTTCTTCTCAGTCGGTGACTACGACAAAGTAGATATTCAGGTCAATACAGGCAATGACACAATCGTTGTTCCACAGCTTACAGATAGCAGTCTAAAGCTTAAAGGTTATACGCTTGATGAAGGGGAAACTTACCCAAATAGTTTGAATAAAAATACAATGATTTCTACAGATACTGAAGATATGGTTGTTTATATCTGTTATGTTACTCCAGCTAAGTTGAAAGTTGTAGATGAATTTTACAAGTCAGATGGTGTAACATTAGTTTCATCAAGTGTTCGCTCAGAAGATACTTATGACGCAGGTTATGAATATAGTGTTTCTGCTTTATCTTACAGTAACAGGGGTAATTATAAGAACTTATTTGATGAGCCATCTAATAAGTATGGAGTTCTTACAAGCGATACAACAGTCACATTCAAATATAAGGCTTACCCATCATATATCTATGTGTATGATTATTACTTTGATGAAGATGGTAATTTAGTAAATGATATCAGTGGTCAGAGAACTAAGGCTACTGTAGATATAGGAGATACTTATAGCTATACCCCAAAAGTTACAGCAGGTTATGACCTTTGGGAGGATTGCAGCATAGATAATGATGATATTTATGTAGTTGCCACACCGAAGGAAAATTGGTCAGGTACTGTAGAGAAGTCTTATAGTTATATTTATTTCTGTTATAAGGCTAAGACAACAATGTACACATTGACGGTAAAAGACAAATACCTCGATGCTTCAGGGGTAGAAGAGAAAACTGACACTCGTCAGATTTCTAGTTTCCCTAAAAACTCTAAGTATTCTGTATCAGCTTTAAATCCTGATGATTATGAAGTTGTAGGACAGACAAAATATGAAGGTACTCTTACTGAGGATACAGTTGTTACATTTGTATATCAGAAGAAAGCCAAAGACTTCAAACTTACTGTAAAGGATAAGTACCTTGATGAAAATGGTGCAGAGGAAAAAACAGATGTTAGACCTACACAGACTATCAAGGAAAATGAAAGTTACAATGTAGATGCTTTAAATCCAGAGGGTTATGATGTAATCGGTGATAAGAGCAAAACAGGGGTAGCTACTTCAGATGTTACCATTGAGTTTGTATATCAGAAGAAAGCATTTACGATTACTGTCAAAGATAAATACCTTGATACTGATGGAAAAGAGGAGAAAGTTGATACAAGACTTACAGAAACAAAGGGTTATGGTTACAGGTATAGTTATAATGCTTTAAATCCTGATGGTTATACTTTGTTAAGTCAGACAACTTACTCAGGTACTCTTACAAAGAATACAGAGGTTACATTCATTTATCAGAAAGATAAATATTACACAGTCACAGTATTAGATGAATATGTATCTGTCGATGGAGATATCCAGAAAACTGATACACGATTTACTACTTCAAAGAAGATGGGCGAAACATATAGCTATAATGCATTAACTGTAGAAGGTTATGTAGTAACTAGTGAAGGTTCATATTCAGGGGTAGTTAACTCAGATATAACTGTAAAGTTTGTATATCAGGAAGATGCAGCACGTTTTGTCACTGTTAAGGGTTACATTACTTACACAGATGGAACACCTATAGCAAATAAGCGTATTGAAATTCATTCCACACCAAGATATGCAGTTACTGATGAGAATGGTTATTATGAAATCAAGAATGTTGCAGTTGGTGACCATAAATTCAAGATTTTTGCTGATGATACAGATACACCTTTAGTTACATGTGATTTATCTGTAACAAAGCCTGATGAAGATACAGTCAAAGTCACTTTCAAAACAGATGATTGTGAGGTTGAAACCGATACTTCTGTAACAGACGTATTAAAGATTGATGCAATCTTACCACTTTACAAGATTACTGTAAAAGATGAGTATTATGACGGAACTACATTAGAAAAGTCAGATATTCGTGTAGAAAAAACTGTTAAATCAGGTGACTCTTATAGCTTTGATGCTTTAAATCCAGATGGTTATACAGTTACATCTGCTTTGAAGTATGAAGGGGTAGCACTTAGTAATCTTACCTTAGTATTTAAGTACACAAAGAAAGTTGCACCGCCTACACCACCAGCTCCAGAGCCTGACCCAGTAAAATACAATGTAAAGGTTATTGATACTTACTATAGTGCTTCGATGGCTCTGATTAAGTCAGAAGTCAGGGTAAGTGATACAGTAGTTAAAAATACACCATATAAGTACGATGCTTTAAACCCAGTAGGTTTTACAGTTACAAGTGATAAGTCTTACTCAGGGGTAGTTACAAAGGATTTAGTTCTTATCTTTACCTATAAGGAAAATGAAAAAGAAGTAGAGCCAAACAAATACAATCTTAAGGTTATAGATAGCTACTATGATGCAGATGGAAACCTTGAGAAATCTGATGTTCGTGAGAGCAAAGTTGTTACAGAGGGTACAAGTTATTTATACGAAGCTTACAATCCAGCTAAGTATAGTGTAATCGGAGCAACATCTTATAATGGACAGGTTGTAGCGGATACAGTTCTTGAGTTCAAATATCAGGCTGTAAAAGTTCCAGATGAGCCAGAGCCTACGCCGACACCAACACCAGAGCCAGAAGAGCCGAAGCCAGACCCTAAAGAATATACAGTTACAGTTATTGATAAGTATATCGTAGGTATTAAAAATGTATATAGTGATTCAGTCTTTGGTGGATTGACTGATAGTAGTAATGTTACTATTCAGAAGATTGAAGGTGCTGATGATTACATTGTAACAGTTGAAAGAGTTGTTAGATGTAAGGATGTCTACAAAGAGGGAGCTACTTATAGCTATAATGCAGAAGCTCCACTTGGTTTCACTGTTATAAGTGATAAGGCATACTCAGGGGTAGTTACTAAGGATATTACTTTAGAGTTTGTATATATAAAAGGTTTTGATTCTCCAGAAGATATTCCAGAGGAAATCATCAATTCAGACCCAACTCCAGTAGTTCCTTTTGACGAACCTAAAACAGGTGATACTTCAGTACCAGTTCTTCCAATTATTTTCTTTACAGCTATTATCTTTGTAGCCTACAAGAAAAGAAAAAGAGTCTAATCTCTTACAAATAATAGGGCTTCACTCAAAAGAGTGAGGCTCTTTTATTTTTGTTAGTTATTTTCATTTCTGTGTAGTCCTCATAATCAAATTAACAAATTCCCAATTTTGCAAATAAATAAAGCAATCTGAGTATAAAAACCAATATCAAACTTGATTTTCTCAATATCTGATTATACTAATCAAACGCTAGAAGGTTGGTGATGAAAAAATGAAGAGAAGAATACAGAGAAGTAAAGAGAAGTCTGCTAAATATTATAGAAAGTTATTTAAAAAATTGATTTTAGAAAGAAAGGATTTCAGATATGTCTAGCATAGCAAAGCGAAGTATTGTAGTTGCTTCACTTATAGGTGCAGGTATTTATTTACATTTTTCAAATGTGTCAGGGGTAGATACACGAGTTAAATCTTACATTGTTGAAGAAACCTCTGAAGAAACTATTCAATCACAGGAAACCACTAATCAACCACAGATATTAACCAAGTATTCAGAGCTATATCAAGTCAATAACGATTTAGTAGGTTACATATACCTTGATGATGAGCATGAATACCCAATAGTTCAAAGAAAAGATGACCAGAATTATTACTTATATAAAAACTTCTTTGGAGAAGATGATAAGTCAGGAACCATCTTTTTAAACAGCCAGTGTAATCTTGGAGATAAAGGCATCAGCCTAGTTTATGGACACCATATGAAAAATGGTTCTATGTTTGGAGATATTTCTGAATTACAACCTCAGAGTAGACTTCAATTAGATACTATCTTTGAAAGCTGTGAGTATGAAGTTGTAGGTTCCTGTATCTGTAATCTTGATGATGATTTTAAATATTACAGTTATGTTGGGCAGCAGTCGAGTTACAGTTTCGAGGTCTGGAAACAAAATATGTCAAGCAAGTGTTTGAGGGGTAGTCTTAATTCTCTTACAAGAGATGATGTGATAGTAGAGCTTAGTACGTGTAGTTATGAACATAAAAATGATAGATTGGTAGTCATTTTAAAGGAGGTTTGATAGAGATGGCATTAAAGGTTAGAGACCCTAGCAATAAAGCAAAAACTGTAGAGGTAAATGCAAGTAATTCAGGGGCAGTCGATGAAGTAGAAGAGTTGAAGAAGAAGCTATATACAGATTCAGTTTTAGGCTGTAATAATCGAGCTAAATATGAGGAAGATATAAAGTCTTATTCAGGGGTAGCTACTTTGTTTAGTGTGGATGCTAATAATTTGAAGTATATCAATGACACTTTTTCCCATGAAGCTGGTGACTTCTTACTCTCAGTTGTAGCAAAAGCAGGTATGAAAGTTTGGAGTAATCATTTTTATCGCTCAGGCGGTGATGAGTTTTTGGTATATATTCCAGATGTAGCTCAGTCGAATGATGATTGCGATGCTCAAACCAAGGCATTCAAAGATGAATTGGTAGAGTTAAACAAAGAAAAGCCTGAGTTGCCGGTAAGTGCAGCAGTTGGGTTTGCTTATACTTCTTCAGGGGTAGATTTAAAGGCTCTCTTAGAAGAGGCAGACCAAGCTATGTACGAGGATAAGCGAGCCTACAAAGAAAGCCACCCAGAATATGATATGAGACGAGCTAAAGTAACAATAGATACAGTAAAGCAAGCCATTGAAGATGGCACGTTTCATGAATATGTAGAGCAGATGCGAACAGAAAAAGGCGAAGAGCCAAAACCAAAGCCTGTAGTAGAGGAAATTGATGAGGGTTTCGATGCTGTTGAAGAAGATGTCGCTGAGGATATGAAAGACATGTGGAAGTGTTCAGGGGTAGAAATCGATGAGTCAGTTGACTCTATTGCAGAAGATGAATTACCTGTGCCAGTAAAGAGACCACTTTCATCTGTCCCAGAAGTATATGAGGACTTGAGTGCAGCACATGAGGAAGAAGCCTATCGTGAGGAAGAATTTTCAAAGAAAGTAAATCCAATATTACACGAGACTACAAAGAAAGCTGTAGCTGAAGCTGTAAAAGCTCAAAACGATAAAATGAAATTAGAAGTTTCAGAGGTACTCCAAGACGAAGTTTCAAGTCGACTTAGTAAATACGAAAGACGTAGAAAGCGTAGGGATTTAAAGGAGAAGATAGGTTTCTGTATCAAAGGGGTAGTTCTTATCCTTATCTTTCTTATCATTTTTGGTAATAAGCAGATAAGGATGCGAATTTCTATTGTAGCTAAGGATGCAGGTGAATTAATATCTGACCTCTTGCAAGGTAAAGAAGCCAGCAGTAATAAGTTGGTCGAGGATTTATTCAAAGACTGGGGTAGTGATATTAATAAAATAAACACCATAGATACAACAAAAGACAAAGGTTTTGATATTAATAGTGAAGAAGGAGCAGAAAGTAATGAGTAAACAGGATTTTATCGAAAGTCACAAGGAAAAATTACTACAGATTTACAAAGAAAAATCAGGTAGCGAAGAAGGTTTTGAGCAGTGGATCACAACACCAGAGGCTGATGAAATTATAAGTAATTTAATTCAAATTTCAGAAGCTATCAGGGGTAGTTCTGAAGTCGATAAGAAACTTCGAGACATTTATAAAGATTATTACAGTCTTTCAGGTCTTTTGTTCGAAGCAGATTATCAGAAATGGTTACAGTCAGAAGATGCACAGGTAGAGTTAAAACAAATTGAGGAGGAGAGCATGAGTAAAGCAGATGAATTTCCTAATCCAGATAACAGTTTGGGTGTAAATATCTTTAATGATATGCCATTAGACAAGCAGTTGTTTATAAATGAAAACAGAAGTAAGTTAGAAGCTATATATAGAGTAAATCATATTTTGGGTTCTGATGATGATTTTGAGTATTGGTTAAAAGATGATACAGATGGTGTTGTAGCTTTTCTTATGCAAGCACCTAGTGATGTTCTTACTTGTATAACTGAAACAAATGATATATTCAGTCAATCAGGGGTAGACCCTATCAAGGCTTCACTACATAGGATTTCACAGGGAGTCAAGGAACCAGAGGATAGAAAAATTGATGATTTACTTGACAAGGAAGGTGAGCCTGCTTGGGAGTTACCATTCAATGGTTGTGAAGATATGATGCAAAACGTTCAGTTAAATGAATTAGCATTAACTTGTATGCAGAACATTGAGGAGCTTGGTAAATTGTATCGCAGAGCAGGAGATAAACACTTCTCAAAAGAGGCTAGGTTGTTTGATTTACTGGTAGCTTATATTAAGAATGTCAAAAAAGCAGAGGATGCCTATGAAGATTTAAATTTCATTCTTCAGGGGTAGTAAATGTTAGTCCTATGGATAATACTTCTTCTTTCGGCAGTGTTTCACTTTATTTTGGTAAAAGCCTTGAAAAGGCTTAGGAATGATTATCTGCACTTCAAAGGTCAAAGAGGTATTGATGAAGAATATAAGGCTTGGAGGACATTGATTCTCCAAGCAATATTTGAAAATTTTATGGTGTTTGTTGTTATAGCAGTAATAATATTCACAATTTTAACAGGAAGGTAGGTAGTAACTATGACAGAAAAGGAAATGGCAAGCAAAGCTGTTAGCACAGAGGCAGTCAATGAGGGTGTAGAACAGGCTTTCAAAGGGGTAGGCACTGGAGAGCATATTGATGAACAGGTAGGCACAACTGTAGAAGTAGCTGGTGTAGCAGCAGAAGCTGAGGATTTGGATGCTACAGTTGATAAACTAAATAAGAAAATCAAGCATACTAAGATAGCTAGTATTATTGTTTGGTTAGCTTGTGCAGGATTATTCATTGGTCGTTTTATTCTCTAAAGGTGGTGATAGCATGGATAAAGATTTAGAAAAGAAGGTTAGAGAGCTTGGTGCTATTGAAAGAGCCTATGATTCAGAGGATTGGCGAAAGAGTGAGAATTTAGCCAAAGTTGTTATTATGAATGAAAACTATGAAGATAGCCTTGAAAGTATCCGCAGTTTGAAGAAAAAACTGAAAGCTAACAGGGGTATCCTTATAACAGGTATTATTGTTTTTCTTATTTTACTTTTATATATGATTTATACAGCATTTAATAAACCAGTGCCAGTTCAGCCAGCAGTTGCAGAGCCTGAGCCACAAATTATTACTCAGCATATAGTTAATAAAAATCTAGTATTTGCATTAGATATTCCAAGCGTGTCTATAGATAGTTATTCAATAGGTGATTTACTTGATAATAAAAAGTCAGTTAACTTATCTGATGGTTGTTTATATGAAAATTATGGTGCAGATGGTTGGGAATGCGTTTTAGGTAAGTCACATCAACATGATTTAGATACAGGGTTAGTTGTCTATAAGGTTTCTGACTTAGAGAAAGCAATTGCTTCAACTCCAAAGGTTTACAGCTTTGTAGATAGCTTACCTACAGCATCAGGCAGTACAAAAGAAATGCTTGTTGGTTCTATTACAGGAGATGATGAAACTATCAAAGTTTATAATAAAGACATAGCTTCAAAGTCAAATGTGCAGGAGAGTGATTTAGTAGCTAAAGTTGATACAACTGATTTTAGTTTTACATTCTATGAAATGGTAGATGAAAATGAAATAAAAGAAGTTATTTCAAAAGTATTCAATGAGGGTGGTTACAATGTTAACTTTTCTGATGAAACTACAGTTAAAGATGCTCTTGCCGAAGTATTTAACCAATTAAAAGAGCTAAATGTGAAAATGTCTTACAGTTATGGTGATTTAGCCTATGATTACTATGATAGTGCAAAGACAGATGGTGATGTAAAAATTTTCACTAAATCAGGGGTAGATGAAGTTCCTGAGTACATTTACAATTACACTGTTACTGATGCGGAAGTTATTTATAACACACTTGCATGTGCTTATTATTATGGATGGGAGTGATAAGTTATGGATAAGGGTATGAAAAAAGATGTAGAAAGACTTGGACAGGCATCAAGGCTTATCGAAGAGGAACAAATGCATGGGGATAATATTGCAGGTATTATTGAAATCAATGAGAGAACAGAAGATACAAATGAACTTATTACCAAACTTACAAAGAAACTCAAGGTTTGGAAGGGAGTTCTTATAGCAGGTATCGTAGTTTTCATTTTAATACTTCTATATATGCTATTTACAGGGGTAGTTCATAAAGAGCCAACTCCAGTAGCTCCAGATTATAAGAAGTCAGACTCTAATATTTCTACAGAAGTTACCAAAGTAGAAGAACCGAGGGATGAAACAATCTACTGGTATTATAAAAATTTAGCCCCAGATATCGATGTATCGCAGATAGAAACTTCTACGGTGCATGGTATTTATAATCAAGGTTATGATGTTTGTTATCTTGGTTATAAGACAGATAAGTATTGGGGAGATATGCTTTACCCAAATGCTGATTCTGTATCTCCTTTAAATATAGATGCTGTTCCAGATGGTAAAGTTTATTTATTGGATAGCTTGACAGAACAGTATAATTCAACTCAAAGAACATATGAGAAACTTGATGAGGAGATATCATACACACCAGTTACTGAGGCACAAGATTACAATTTTTGTTGTGCTTTAGCTATAAATGATAAGGATACTCTTGTTGCAGCAGATAGTATCTTGTTTGAATTTTATAATGAAGCTTCTTTACAGGGTATAGAGTCTACGCAAGCTTATGGAGAGTCAGGCTTAGTTATCACAGTATATGATGATGTAAGTGATTCAGAAATCCGATCAGGGGTAGAAGCAGTTCTTGACTCATATAGCAATAAAGAAATGTTTTATCTTGGTGATACAGATGTATTTGATAAGGCAGTTGAGCAATTCAGTTATTTAGGTGACAAGGTAAAGGTTTCTTATATTTCAAAGGATAAGAAGTCAACCGATAATGAAGCTCCTGCTGATACAAAGGTTACAAAAACCTATATCATCAAGATTTATGATTTGTTGGAAAGTATGATTCAAATGGCAGCATTAAATCATTGGTATTGATATGATAGGGCATCGGGCAGTTGCTCGGTGTCCTACAGTTTTTGAAAAGGTTTTTAGATTGAAAAATAAGAAGTTTTTAAATATGTTATTTGCTTCAATAAATAAAAAAGAAGTGTGTAAAAACTTCAAGGTTATTTGCTTAACCTAGTCTTTATGGAGCAAGGAAATGTAATTTGAATTTTTGGAAAAATAATTGTGAGAGGTAGGTATTTGTTATGCTAGTTAATACAGAGTATATGTCTAGTTCAGAAGTGAGAAATTATTTGCATGTGAGTCAGAGTGTTTTAAATGGTCTTGAGAAGAATGGAAAATTAAAGCCCCGAAGAATTCTTCCAACCAGTCATAAAAGGTTATATGCAAGGGAAGATGTAGAAGTCTTTGAAAAATCTATAATAAATAATTAATTTACGAGTCCTATGCAGTGATGTGTAGGACTTTATTTTTTATGTTTCAGGGGTAGTTTAAAGGCACTTGTGCAGACTGATAGTCTTTGGAATGAACATCTCTAGTCATAAGTATTTCAAAGTTCAAATAGCATCTTTGTTAGTCTATTTTTCATATACTCAATCTCAAAATATTTCTCTCAACAGGGAGGAAATCTACATTTCTCTCCGAGTAATTAAGTTATTAAATTTCAGAAAGGTAGGTATTTAATTATGGCATTAAATCAGTTATTACAGTTTGAGGTTATGAGTGATATCCAGCGTATCCAGGCAATCGAGAGTATTTTAATGGCTAATGGAGCAAAAAGAATTGAGAAGACTTCTCGTAAGAAGAAAAATTTGATTAATATTTATTATCTTAGAGAGGGTATTCCTTATGTATTTGTAGTGATTATCAATCGAGATAAAAATTATCATACTTGGACTTTGATTGATTACTTTACATATCAGGAAATTGTTATTAAGAAGGATTGTGTTTTCAGAGCTGAGCAGTGTCATGATATCAGAAAATGGGCTATTCAATTTGGTGCAGCCAATGTGAGAGTACATGATTTTGTATTACCTTATGCAAAGGCTGTTGACCATATCTGTAGTAATAAATCAGTTAATATTAGAGAGTTATTAAGACCTTGTACACCACAGGAGAACATGAAAAACGTATTGAGATACTGTAATGTAGATAAGAAAAATAAATCATTTTATATGAAAGACCCTAATACAACACCAGAAGAGAGAATTCGCCTTGCACAGCTTGGTTTTAAAATCAAGCATTTATCTAAAGGAGATTACATTTATAGCCCAAGATATAACACTTTAGGTGAGTGTTACACAATGATTAACCAGTTTGAGCGTCATTACTTTGGAGCTTTTGCTTTTAATCCTTTAGTAAATTACGAATACACATGGTATGCTTTGATTCTTCAGAAGATGTTAGGTTGTATGTCAGACCTTGAGTTGATGGAATACAACAGAAGTTACTGGATTAGACATCGTTCTGAGGACGCTGAATATTACATGTTATAAGTAATCTATAAACACCCTTAGTAAAGTAGGTTTTAATATTTCCCCCACTTTATCAGGGGTAGCTATCAAGGAGGTATATTTTATTGGCAATACAGGAAATTAAGGAATATAGACAAAAAGATGGTATAGATATTTTAAAAGTTATTACGAAATCCACTAAACTTCTTCCAGAAGGAGGGTATTTTTATTGTGATACAGAGAATATTGATTTAGTTGAAAAGTATAATTGGTATGTTGAGTATAAACTTTTTTGTGTAACTTATAGAACTAATGACTATTTTTATAGAAAGCATTTATTGTTTCATCAAGAATTGGCTTATAAGTATTTAGGTTACTATCCAGACTATATAGACCATATAAATGGGATAGCATATGATAATACAGATATAAATTTGAACGTAGTTACTAATCAGCAAAATGCTTTTAATAGACCATCACGAGGATACACCTACAATAGTGATTATAAATATTTTCAAGCATACACTAAATTAAACTATAAGACACTAAACCCTTATAGCTGTGTTCATTCAGAGGTTGAAGCTTGTCAGTTAGCACATTTAGTTGAAACAGATTATCTTCGGAATATTCTTAAGGAAGATTATTATATATACGATTTTCTAAAAGATAGAAGAAATGACCTAGATATTCTCGACTTAGAGAGGACAGGTGTTATAAGTGAGGAAGAAGCAACCTACAGACATGTAATTAGATATGCTAAAGATAATGCTTGGTATTATTACAGATACAATTTAGAACAGTATTTCAAGGATAATCATATACCTGTTCCAGACTTTAGTTTAGACGAGCAAGGCTTTATGAGACATCCTATAACTAATCAGTTATTATGCCCATTTTAGTATTGTAGTTAATAAGAAAGGTCGTGAGAAAATGGCAGATATTAAGGAGTTAATTGAGAATACAGATGTAGCTACTCGCCAAGTTCTTTGGTTTTATGAGCTATGTAAATCAGGGGTAGTTAGGTTCTCCCTCAAGAATGAGGAGCATATAAAAATACTTACAGACATAATCAATAAAGTAAATGATTATGATGCAGAGAAGTATAAAGATGAACCAGAGTTAATTCAGACAGAAATGGCATCCAGACATCAGTTACTTTATCTCATTTCTTTACAACTCTTGAAATTCGTGGAAACATGATATTTCAGTAATCGTAGATAGGAGTGTATTTAAGAAGTGTGTAGTTTACTTGTAATTGATGAAAATGGTAACAGAGTAGAGTCCAAAGACTGTGAGATAAAAAATTACTCGCTAAGTGTGAATGAGCAAAATAAGCTAACTCTTAAAATTACAAGGAGTGATAATAAAATACTATCTTATTCAGGGGTAGTTAGTTGTTTCAGTGACTCTACCTGTAGTGTATTCAAAGTCAGAGGTAACTCATATGTTATTTGTAACTAAGTTCTAGGCTATCTTAAGTAGGGAACAGAGCTGTAGTATTGGTAGTGTTCTCTTTTCTTAAAAATATATTTTACCACTGTAGGGGAAAAGTCATGTAGTTTACATGGCTTTTTCTCATGTCAGGGGTAGTTCTCGAAGTTTACACATAAGATTTATAGAAAGAGTCAGCCAGTCGGTTGGCTCTTTTTTCATGCTTTCAGGGGTAGGTGAGAAACTTTTAGAAATTATTTAGACAATCTTGGCAGAATTGAGTTTTAGAGGTAACATAACAGCCACTATAAACCTATGGAAAGGAGAAAAATTGTTATGTTACTAAATACTATAACTGAAAAACACCCAAATTCTTTTGTATTACTTATCCCAAATACAAGATATAAAAACCATTGCGTGAGGGACTGGAAAGTATTGAATACCTCAAGGCATTACGATGAAATCCTAAAGGTAGCAAAATATTATCGTACCGAGGGTATGAATAATGCAGTCATATGCAGCACTTGTGACGATTTGGTCGTTCCACCAGATGAGTCTGCAAAGTTCTTTCGAGTGTACTATTCAATGCTGACTATTGCAGGGGTAGTTATTCATTTGCCTATACAAGGAGTTGAGTAAAATGGGGTTAATTGATAGAGCCAGAGACATCTATTTTGACAGGGCGAGGGAGCGTTGGAAACATAAGGGTTTTGATGCTGATATAACAGATATTCTTGATGACTATCGAGAAGAAACAAATAAAAAGATAACTAGGGATAGAGTGAATGTTCTCACAACATTTTTAATTAATCTATATGATTATGACCACGAAGCTTTGCAGTTAGATATTACAAAACTCATTGTTCTTCAACCCAAGAGAGAGTTTCCTGCTAAGGATAAAAGAAAGTTGTTGCAAATTCTTTGGTCTACTATTCAAATGCTATATGCCGATGATTGGTCTGAAGTATTGAATGAAGTCAATCGACTGGGTGAGTGGGCGAGGGCAAATCCAGAGGAATTCCCTGTAAAATAGCCAATCTTGGGGGTATCCTATAAATTTTTCTATGGAAAAATTTCAAAAACAACTTGCAATTCACATCAAACAGAGTGATAGATAACACACGAAAAAAATTAAACTCATGAAATGGAGGATTTATTATGGTTAAGGTTTTAGTTAATGGAGGCTTATTTGAAATAAGCAAGGTTGAAGAGATTGTTGAAAAGAGAGTGCCTTTCAATGGAACAAATATAAGATTGGTGCAGATTGCCAAGGACAGTAAGCAAGCTGTAAGTGGATTACACTTTCAGGTAAAGAATACTGAGTGCAACGTCTTTGCCATCGGTGAGTTCACGATTGGTAATCTGCCAACAGCTAAGGTCAAGGAAATCATGAAGCAGTTATTATCTGATGGTTATTATGATTTCTCTGATTGTGATTTCCAGCCGATGATGTTTGTGGAAAAGTATAAGTTTGATGAAGGTAAGAGTAAGCCATATTTTTGTCAAGGCTCACTCATCCAGTTTTATGCACCAAACGATGTGTTTAATTATCCTGCAAATACAATCGTTCCACCAGTTAATATAGCAGCACAGGCTGAGTGTAATGATTGTGATGACCTTGAGGATATCAGGGATATGTCTGATGAGATATTGAGAGCAACAATCTATGAGTTGGAAGATATTCCTATGAAGACTCTTGTAGATATGAGCAGAGAAGAACTTGAGGCTGAATATTTAGACATAAAGGTAGGTGACTGCAATGAATAGGAGTAGTCTACCAGCAGGTTTATCTACTCTAAAGAAATGGAAAGATGAAAAAGATACTTTACACTTTGACCTCGCATACCAAAGACATCAGGGTATGTGGGGACAGATACAGAAATCTATGCTTGTTTGGAGTATTCTTGCTGATAGTTATATCCCACCTATTGTGTTAGTCAAAGCTGATGAGGACAAAGTTGATGAAAAGGGTAAATCAATGTCTGTATATTCTGTGTTAGATGGATTACAGAGATTAAGTAATCTGTTTGATTTCCTTGATAATAAATATCAGTTACATGGCAGCACTCCAGATGTAGATATTGATGGTGATACTTATGAGCTTGCAGGAAAGTATTTTGAGGATTTACCACAGGATATACAAAATCTGATTAACTCATACAAATTTAGTATACAAGTTATTGCCAATGCTACTGAAGATGAGTTAACGATGCTTTTCACAAATATAAATAGTGGTAAAGAGTTATCTGTAATACAGAAGGCAAAACCTAAATTAGGGGTAGCTCTTTGTAATTACTTTGCTGAGATTACATCATCTGTTTTATTTAGTCAGGGATTAAATCTTACAGCTAATCAGGCTTTGCGTGAAGAAGACCTTGCTATTGCATTACAGTCACTTATTCTTATGAATGAGAATTATGATGATTGGAAGTCTGTATCAGTAGCCGAGTGTTTAAAATATGCTGTATATCTCAGGGGTAGTATGACGAGTCAGATGCAACAGGACTTCAAAGATGTTGTTGACTATATGGGTGTCTTTGACTCTAAGACCAAATATCTTAGGAAAAATAATGTAGCTGTTATATTAAAACTTGCAGAGCAAATGCTTCTTGAAGGTATCGAAGCAGAAGCATATAAGGCTTTTCTTAATGAGTTCTTTAGCACTGATAATGAAGATTACAAGGAGCATTCTGGAGCTGGTAATGTCAAGAGAGTCAATGTAGAGGCTCGATACGATATTTTAAAATGTGAGTGTTATAAGTATTTTAAATTAGGTGATGCTGAAAACTCTGATGTAAATGAAGAACAGCCAAGTATGGAAGAAGACACACCAGTGGAGGAGAGTATTGATGAAGCAGTCTAAAATACAAGCATATCTGCTGAGAGTGAATAAGCTGTCGGGTGTAGTTTATAAAGGCTATCTTGCCGAGGTTGATAATACTTTGGAGGCTGAGCAGAGATATGTTAATTTTAATGAAGCCAATGGTCTTATCGCAGTAGTTAGTATCAGCAATGAAATTGATGTAATCTGCAATGATGAGGGTAAACTCAAAAATCTTCCGATTAATAGATTTTTGATAAGTGATGATGGTGTTGTTCTTGATATGTTAGTTGGAAATATCATGTGTGTAAGACATAACAGTGAGGGCGAATTCACATCAATAAAAGAAGATGATATTCCTATTATTGAGAGTCGGCTAATACCTTTGATTCCAGATAAAATGATAGATTACAAGGAGACAAAGTAATATATGTCATGTTCAATCAATAAGAAAGAGGTTTATTCTGCGAGGTATCCTAAAGGAACTATTATTGAATTGACTGAACCTATAGATGACCCTTATAGTCTTAAGCCTATTGGTAGTCGTTTTAAGGTTGAAAGTGTTGATGATGCTTATCAATTGCAGGGGTACTGGCTACCACCTCATTCAGGTAGTATTGCAGTTATAATTGAAAAAGACAAGTTTAAAATAGTTTCATAATTGGCAAGCGACTGTTATTTCTAAGATGATAAGAAGAGCAGTCGCTTTAATTATGCAATCTATTCAGGGGTAGTTGTATTAGGCTTATTGTATTCTATGAGTGTTGAAATATCTACATCGAGGTAGTTACAAAGTTTGCAGATTAAATTGGTATCCATTCTTTGAAACTCATCTCGACAGTATCTGTTGAAGTTACTACGTGGAATATCCAGGTCTTTGCATATTTTATTTTTAGAGATACCTTTATCTGCAAGTATTTCATTTATGCGTAAGTGTAAAGAACCATAGTTGCACATGAAAATTCTCCTTTACTTTTTACCATAAATTGTATATAATAAGTGCTGATACAATAACTCACTATATAGATACTCACTATATAGTGAGTGCGAGCATAAAATATGTAGAATTATGAGGTTTTACAAATTATTCAAAAGAAGGAGAGATTTATTTTATGAGAAAGAAAAAGTTTGCAGCCACAGCAGTTGCTTTGGCTATGGCAGCAGTAACTGTATTTTCAGTTGGAAATACACCAAGTGTTAAGGCTGCTGATGTAGCGGATAAGTCAGCTATTGACTTGGAAATTAATGGAAGTTACGAGGAAAAGAAAATTTCTACAGCAGATTCAGATGTTATTAATAAAGCATTTGGATATGATAGTGGTACTAATAGTGTGCTTGTGTGTGGGGAAAACTCAAAAGGTTATATTGACTGGAACAAGAGCAGTATTCCACATTGGAAGGTATACCAGACAGAAGTATTTACGCCTGTTTTATCAAGAGATACAGAAGGAAATCTTGTTGTTAAAACGGATAGCAATGGAAAACTGGCAACAAAAGAAAATGGCTTATACGGTAAACAGACAGTATATGCTAGGTATGATGACCCAAGTACATTCGTATATAAAATTAGCTGGGGAGATAATCACTTTAGTCCAAGTCAGGGTGGCAACAAATCTGATGATGGTAAATACTATTATGCTGACAATGAAATAAATCTTAATATGGGATTGAAAACATATGAATTTGCAGCATATGATGGATTTACTTATCTGGGCAAACAAACCCAAAATATTGAAGATGTATATATTGTAAGAGTTTGTTATACAGCAGATGATAAAATGAATTATACCTATACCAGCTCACTGCAAGACAGAGGTGAAGGTGGATATGATATAAATGGAAATTATGTGGACTTTAGTTCCGATGATGCATGGGCAGAATATAATAAAGACAGAACACTTAGATACATAGATTTCTGGATTCTCCCAGAAGGTGTATCAACAGTATTAAACTTTGAAGATGAGACTCCAGCTCCAACACCAAGTGAGGATAATTACACAGTTGACCTAGGTGCTTCACAGACAATCTCTGCTGATACATTTGCTACAATCTTAGCTGAGAATGCTACTAAAGATGTTATTATCAAATCAAATAACAATGTAACATTTACATTTGCAAAAGGAACAATGGCAAGTGTAGATGGAAAGACAGAATATGATTTCTCTACATCAATCAACAGTGCTTATGCAGATACAATGCCATCCTATATTACAAAGGATAATTTTGTATCACAGATTAACTTCAACTACTCAGGCAAGTTACCAGCAACAGCAAACATCCGCTTCTATGCAGGAACGGAGTATGCAGGTCAGACACTTTATTATTCACTCATGAATGCTGACAATACTTTTGCAGAGGTACAGGCTGTAGTTGTAGATGCTGATGGTTATATGACTGTAAAGCAAGACCATTGTTCAAGCTATGTTGTAACAAAGACAGAGCCAAAGTTACCAAGCAACGATGATACAAAGACTGATGATGGAAATAACTCTAATAATGGTGGTTCATCTGATAATGGAAATACTTCTAATAATGGAAATGCTTCTGCATCAGATAACAATACATCATCTGGAAATACTACTGTATCAACAGATAATAACACATCATCTGCAAATACAACAGCTACATCACCAAAGACTGGCGATATGACACCAATCGCAATTTATGTTGTGATTGCAGTTGCAGCTATGGGAGTAATCGTATTTGTAAAGAGACGCAAAACAGCTTAATTGAATATTATGAGCATAGTCAGACCAGTGATTCTTCGGAGTTACTGGTCTTTTCTTATGTCTGCATATCTGACAGTATCAGGGGTACTTTTTATTGGTTTTTAGCTTGCATTTTCGCCCCATACAGCCCTTTAAATCGTGTTGCCTTGTAATTGTGCCACCTGCTATAAAAAGTGGCACAAATCGGCTTTAGCGAAGTTACGCCATTTTCTATCTTTTTACGACCTCTAAAACCTATAATTTATTATTTGTTAGGGTGTAGGTCTTATTCAAAATAAAATGTTTTTCTGAAAGTATAAGTTAAATAGCTTGTTATAAAGTCTTTATCACGGATAAGAGGTTTCTTGAAAGTTTGTACCTGCAAGTATGTCTAATTCTTTTTCTAAACTATAAAGGGACTGCATCCACGAGCAGTTGCCAGTGTAGTACAGATTGAAATTTTTATATGATTTTCTCTGTAGTTTTGTGAAGTGTGATAGCTTAAGTTTTTCACTGAAAATTTGAGGTGTTATTTGTGGTGTTTATTATTTCAGGGGTAGTTTAAGTTTTTATCCACGATTAAGAAATCCCACAACCAAAACCTAGTTTGTATATGGGATAAAACCAAGTTAGATAGAGGACTGAGAAATCCCACAACCAAAATCCAGTTTGTATATGGGACAGATTTGAGTCAGGATAAGCAACAAAGAAATCCCATAACCAAAATCCAGTTAGGGTTTGGGACAAAACCAAGTTAGATAGTGAATTAAGAAATCCCGTAACCAAGTCTTAGTTTGTATATGGGACAAAACTAAGTTGAATTTTCGATGTAATAATATAGGAATTTTTTCAGTTAAATTCACATTCGTTAGTCATTCGTGTGAACCTACTATAGATGGTTATTTTGTTTTGATTTTGATAGCAAATCAAGTCTTACAGAATTAGTTTAAATTTTTTATCTCTCATATTATGTAAAACACATAGATTAAGACTCATTTTCGAGTAAGAAATTGGAGCAGTTATCCCAATTCGAGAGTTTTTGGTGTGAACATTGAAAGAAGTTCTTTCCTCTCAATTTTTAGTGGATTTTCAAGCTTTCAGGGGTAGTTTGAGTTGATGAGAGGCGGAAAGATTATTCTTTTTATTTCCTAGAAAGAATAGTATAATAATTTTAATTACTTAAAATAGATTAGTCTGAAACTATATAAAGAAAGGATTCAGGGGTAGTTATATGTACACAATAGATGATTTTAATATAGCTTTTAATGATTCAGCTGAAGTTACTTCACTTACTTTTAATGAGTTAGATTTTGAAGACCTATTTAGTTTAGACATTTTTGGTAAAGATGAATTTAGCTCTATAATATATGTAGGTTATACTGATATTACCAATTCTATAATAGCCAAATTAAATTATGTAGATAATTCAAATTTTTGTCCGTCTTTTCATATAGAGTTGAGTGAAACGGATGATTTAAAAACTTCTATTTTAGATACTTTTAATAATGTGGTAGAACTTTATAATCAAGAAGTAGCTGATTTTTTCCTATCTAATGAATACAGGGGTAGCGAGTTGTATCGTTTTATTTCTAATTTACTTAATATAACAAATGAAGATATATTACAAATAGCAGAGATAATTAGAAAAGGTTGTCTAGATTTCAAACTTGACCCTAAATTTGATTTACACTTTACAAAATATAGGGTAAAGAAACCAGATGAAATAGTACCTATTGATTTCGAAGCTTTCTGTTATGAACATATATTAAAGGTTAATTATTAAATATAAGAGACATTGCTCTTTTCGGGAGTGATGTCTTTTTTGATTTTATAGGTTCTCAATATCTCAGTTAATCAGGGGTAGTTTCTCATGCAGAAGCTACCTCTTTTTCAGTTATTCAAGTTATTAAAGTCATCACTCTAAATTCTCAATCTTTAATTATTCTTTGCATGAACGCAGAGAGTCTGCTTTTTATTAAAAAATGAAAGGATGTGCTTATATGTTGATTTTACTCCGATTGTGCGTTGAGGCTTTTAATACCATTCGAGGTATGAATTTATTATCAAATAAGAAGGAGGTGCTATTATGCAGAGTTTAGTTAAAAAATTGAAGTTAAAAAGAGTCGTGGCTATGCTTCTTCTAGTTTGTACAGTTATGTCTACTTTTCTCACTTCATTTAGCAATATAGGGGTAGTTAAGGCTGACTCAAATGACTTGAGAAAGACATATATTCAAATGATGGCAGGAAGAAATGCAAGTCAAATTGAAGGTATTTCAGATTTAACTACTGATGATTTGAGGGCATTAGCTCTTTATTTGTCAAATTTTTATGTACCATTTAGTACAACTTTGGATTCAGATTCAGAAGATGATAATAAGGAAGTCATGATTGATGCTTTAACTCTTTTAGGTATTAAGAAAGAAGTAGCAGAGCCAATGATTTCCGGCGTCTATTCAGCAAGTTTAAGTTCTGCACAGAAGTTGTATGTAAAAGAGTCTGATTTATGGGCAATATCAGGTCAGGATTACATCGGCTGGGGAGGAACAGCAATGGCAGAGCAGTTTTTCCACTATACTACAATTACATTTAAAACTGATAAGTATAAAAATCTTGTTGGAGATTCTGTGACTGTAGGTTCAGATACATATGTACCGCTTACAGCAGGTTTGTGGCAGTCAATTTGTAGGTTCTTAGGTGAGAAAAATGAAGCTGGTAGAGCTTCAACAACTGGTGGCAAAGATGCTTGCCCTTTGTTTTATATTGATGATTCAAACAATGCAAAAGAGTGTTTTAATCTTAATTACACCACTATGATGCTATTAGCTAAGTATTTGGATGCAAGTAAAGTAGATACAAATGGTAAGGCTATGAATGCTTTGCTTAATATGGATGGCTACAGCTCATGGGATAAATTAAACGATAATGAAAGGGGTAGTTTAACTCTATTCTTTGAAAATATTTATGTAGACTGGGTAGGTAATATTATTTACGATGCAGGAGACCAGAGAATAGTTATTTACCCTGCTTGTATGAACCCGTTTGTTTGGACAGCTATTGAGGGTGAGTCGGATTCACAGTATAAGAGATTTAATGCAGTATCAACTTGGGGTATTTGGCTTATAAATAACTCCAAAAATTATGAGGATTGTGGCTATACGACTGAAGACTCAGTAGGTAATGTATATGCAGACGATAACCAAGTTGTAAAATTATATGGCAGACACTATGAGTCATCTATAAAGCAGTTTAGAGGTTCTTCTGATTTAGCTACTTTTGACTCAACTTGGGGATTTTGGGGTACAGGCGAGGCAGGAACAATAGGTGATTGGATTAAAAAAGATAGTGGCTTTGCCACAAATGGAAATAAAGACTTAGGGGGTAGTCCTGCAAATTCAATATGTTACTGGGGTAGCCCAGGCACTATAAGGGGTTCTTTCGATTTTACACGATTTTTAACATATGATTCTTCAAAGACAATGGATACAACTTCAAACAGTCAGTTTATAGAGGGTAATTTAGTATCAAAAAGTTATGAGGATAAATTTTTCACAACATCAAGTAAGTTTTCAACTGGAGAAGAACTTAATTCATTTATGACTTTTGGTTCTGTCGATAAAGAGATGTTAAGTAATATTTTTATTACTTATGCATTTTGCTATGCAAATAAAGGAGAGACTTCATTTGATAAAACTAAGAATTATATCAACTTCAAATTTAATGAAGAGGTTTTTCCTAAAGTAGATTCATCAGCAATCGAGTGGGGTACTGTTTCAACTATTGATGACCAGTTGAAGAGTTATGTTAATTTTTTACTTAATCCAGTAGAAGGTGCTAAATATGTAGCAACTCTTTTAAGAAATAAGCTTACAGCTATATTAATTGATGGACACGAACATATAGTCGGTGGCACAGACTCTAATGTTTCAACTGGTATGACTAAATATCTAGGTTTTAGTGGTTATGCAACATCACCAAGTCTAAGTGACGTATCTTGGCTAGATAATTTACTTAAGTTTTATAATAGTATTATAGTTTATTTTATAATTTTTATGTGTTTACTGTTATTATGTTATGTATTAACAGGACAGTTAACATTACAAAGAGGAATAATAGGGGTAGTTATTTTTGGTTTATTAGCATTTGCCCCACCTTTAGCTATAAATACTACAGTAGATATTTCAAATAAGGTTGCTTCACAAATTTATAGTAATAAGTTTGAGTATTGGGCTTTAGTCCAGATGGAGCAGTACTTAGGTGATTTAAAGAGTAAAATAGAGGCAGCAGACTCAGGTAATACAAATGACTATATTGCCCAGTTAATGAATATTGAGAGCAATTCTGTATCTTCTTCTATATCATATACTGGTACGAAGTTAAAATGGATGACTCCTAAGAAGTATAATGATTTAAATGAGGTTAAGACAGAAATTGATAACTCGAATGTAGGCAGTACATTTAGCAGTGCTTTTACTAATTTGATGATAAATTCAATAGCTAATAGTACTTCATCGGAGAATTATTCAGAAAGTGTAGGACAGACTTATTTGTATCGAGATATGTGTGATATTTATCTCTATGGTATGGAAAGTTATCATATGTATAAGGGTTATTGGAGTGAGTCAGATTCTTTATTGCAGTACGATTCAGCAAGGATTTCTTCTACAGTTAATGATACTTCTACGAATAATAAGACAAACTTTATTGGTACTTTGACTGGAACTAAGAATTTAGTGGATTCTTTCAAGAATATACAGACTTCCAATAATAACTTATATTTGTATTTAGCTGTAAATGAACAGAAATTAAGTAATAATGTGAACAGCACAGCAGGGGTAGCTATCGCTGACACATCTTCTCTGAACGCTATAGATAGAGGTTTTCTGTACGATACAGTAGATGTAAAAAATAATGGCACAAGTATAAATTATTTTATGTCAAATACATTAGCTACTACTTACTTGGTAACATACAGAAATACTTACATGGATATCAATAATAATTTAAGTAAGTTACAAAATATTGTGGAGGGTACATCAACTGTTGATATTACTTCGACAAATATGCGTAATGGTAGTATTTTATTTGGTCTAGATACCAGTATTTTTGATATGTCTATCAATGATATATCTAATGGGGGTAGTAATCTGAATACTCTAACTACAAAGAACTTAGATAAACTTAGTGGTTATTATTATTCTTTGTATTGTGAGTCACCTTATTATTTCTTTAATTGGAACATTCGTGACCAGTTTAAAGCATCTGGATTAGAGAATTTTAATAAGAGTAATTTAGCTCAGTCAGCAGGCGATGGAAAATTTAGTAAGATGCTTTTAAGAAATAATCAAGAATATTTCTTCAATCTTGCTGAAAATTCAGGAGATGGTTATGGTGAGTTACGAGACTTTATGAATTTCCATGATTTATTCTATTATGTTATTCCAGCTTTGAAAGATGGTAATGACTTAGTAAATATGTTTGACCAGTTGTTTGGTATGTACACATATGATGATTGTAGCCTGACTCTCAGTGCAGATGGTAAGTGGCATTACAATAATCAAGAGTTCAAAGATGCAACAGACTTCGTTGATAATGTATTAGACGAAAACGATATTGATGAAGATGGAGATAAAACAGAGAAGCTTTGGAATGCAATGACTGAGGAACAGCGTTATAAGTTTTGGCATGATTATAATGTTTGGACTATCTTTAATAACTATGTTACTTGGTTAGATACTATGCAGGATTGTAATTATACTAAGTCAGAAACAATCAGTGTTATGGGCGATAAGTTTGTTGTAAGTAACCCATTAGACCCTACTTCTTATTATCAGACAGATGATAGAGGTAATATGACAGCAGGTCGTTATATGGTATTCTCAGAGTCAGAGATGAAGTATTATGGTTTAAGTACTGCAGATTTAACTACAGTTGAGCAAAAGATTATCTCTATTCAGAAGAGTGTTTATAATACTTCGTTAGATTTGATGAATTACTATACTTTATCAGATGAAACTCTTATCAATGCATTTTCTTTAATTGAGTTATTCGAGTTTAATAAGGAGTTTAGTCAGGAAAGTATTGTAGGTCAAGATTATATTCTTTATCCACAGGGGTACGAATTAAAGGCATTTACATATGATGCTTATTTAAGACTTATTGTTTCAGAAGCAAGTGGCGAGAGTCTTATGTCAGATTCTGAGGATACATCAAGTATTTACCAAAGAGTTGCTAAGAATACAAGTTTATTCTTTGGAATTTTCCTTGTATTAAATGATTTAGTAGCTGTATATATTGTACCAATGTTAAAGTTATTTATAATTTGCTTATTGTTCTTGACAAGTTTACTTATTATTATAGGAGCAGCAGTCAAATTAGAGTTTAATTTCTTTAATGTTTTATGGAAGAGTTTGCTTGCACCGTTGCTTTCTTATGCAGGTTTGAGTTTAGGTCTTGCTTTCGTAGTTAGTATGTTTATGTCAAATGGAACAGAAGGGGTAGTAAGTTCTACACCAGTCATTAGTCTTGGTGACCCTACAATGGCTTTGATTTGTATGTTAGTTTTGAATGTATTCTTTACATTTATGTATTTTAAGATTGTAAAGAAATGTATTTCAGATTTCAAGACATACTTTCAAGCAGTTGCTAATAGTATCGGTTCAGCAGTTACAGGTGTTGTCGGTGGTACTATTAGAGGAGCATTAGCTAGTAAATTTAGAAGACCTACAGTTACTACAGTTGCTTCAACAGCAAGGCAACGTGGTATTGATAATAACCCTAGAAATGGTAAATATGGTTTAGGAACAAGTGCTTTTGCAGGGGTAGGAGCAGGTTTAGGCATGAGTGCCTTATCGAAGGAACAGCAACGTAGTATTGAAAATGCTAGAGATAGAGCAGATGCTTCACTTGGTATGAATAAATACAATAAAAAGGTTTATGCCAATGCCAATGCTAGAATTGATAAACAGCAAGCTAAGTATGATGCAATTAACCATAAAGCAGAAATAGCTAAAAACTCTAATATGTCTGAGTACAAGAAGAATAAATTGGAACAGGCTAGACGTAGACAGGAGCTTAAGCTTAATAGAGCAAAAGGTTATGCAGATGATATTGCTAAAAAGGGAGTTCTTAGAGCTAATGCTAAACGTATAGGCTCAGCTCCAGCAAGAGTAAGTGGTAGCTTAGGAAAAACTATTGGTCGAGTTCAAGCTTTTAACACTAATGTAAATAGTAATGTTACTAGATTTGGTGGAGCAGTAAAATCTCTCGGCAGTTCTGACGGAAGAAAGCAACTTGGCTCAAGATTTACTTCAAGTATGAAGAAGGGGACAGGTAGTTTGAAAACATCTGCTTCACATGTAAAAGGTAACTTCCAAGCTGGTAGAAATGAGTATAGTAAGAGATATACAGACTCAGATGCTAGGGGTAGAGCCGAATACTACAGGACTATAGCAATAGCAAGTAAAAAACAGAAACAGCGTCAGGCAAAACAGAATAAATATGCTAAATAATCAAGAAGCTCTATCTATTGCAAAATAGATAGGGCTTTTTTAGTTATAAAAGTTATTTCAGTTTATTATAAAATTTCCAAATCTCAAATTATATTCTTTTGACAGCAGAAATTATGTCTTTTGAAGGGTGATGATGGTTTATATGAATTTACGAGGTGTGAAAATATTATTAAAGCCTACTAAAGAGCAGGAACAGAAATTTTTTGATTCAGCTTTTTATGCAGATTTGATGTTCAATACAGCTTTGCAATGGAATATAGATTATTACAACTCTGAAGGTAAGTTTTACAGCTATTTTGATATGTTAAATAAATTACCAGCTTTTAAAAAAGAAAATCCAGATTTCTCTATACCATCAGTCATTGCACTACAAGGTGCATGTAAAGATGTGAGAAATGCTTTAGATAGGATGAAATCAGGAAACAGATTTCCAAGATTTAAGAAAGCAGGTAAGTATTTATCTTTCTTAGTGCAAAATGGTAATTTCCCTTACATTCGTGCTAATTATGTTGAGTTACCAAAGATGGGAAAAGTTAAGTGTAAACATTGTCATTGGCTAACAAAAGACAAAACAGAGTGTCAATATATACGAATGAAGACTTATAATTCAAGAGTTAAGTATGATGGAAAGTATTGGTTTTTAATCTTTGCAATAGAAGTGGATATAACTGCTGATAACACTACAGATGAAGTTGTAGGTCTTGATTTAGGTATTGAGAAAACAATTACGACTTCTTCAGGGGTAGTTTATTCAAACATTAATAAAACTCGTAAGGTGTTAATTTTACAGCGTAGAAAGAAAAGACTACAACGAAAAATAGCTAGAAAATATGAGTTAAATAAAGAGGGTAAAAGATTTATCAAAACAAAAAATATTAAACGCCTTGAAAAGCAGGTGCGTTTGATAGATAGAAAGCTAAGTAATATAAGAGAAAATTACAATCAATCAATAGTAAATGACATTATATCTAAGTATCCAAAAAGAATTATGATTGAGGACTTAAATGTAAAGGGTATGATGAAAAACAGGCATCTTGCACGAGCTATACAAGAGCAACAGTTTTATCGTATCAGACAACTATTAACAGAAAAGGCATTAAATACAATAAATATTCAAATAGGGGTAGTTAACAGGTTCTATCCATCCAGTAAGTTGTGTCACACCTGTGATTTTAAAAATAAGTATTTAAAGGTGTCAGATAGAATATTTAGATGCCCTAATTGTGGTTCAGTAATTGATAGAGATTATAATGCAGCATTGAACTTGAGAGATTGTGATGATTATAAATTAGCATTTTAAGTCAAAAAAGACTTCATAAAATTCTACCCAAGTTTGATGGGAAAGTTAAGCCTTGATAAGGCTGCTAAAGTAGCTTTGGCAAAATAGTTAGTCAGGATAGGAACTGTCTAAGACAGGGTTCAATATATTTTTTCTAACTTCGCAAGGAGTATATTAAAAAATAATTTTTTGAAAGGAAGTGGTCTTATGTTAGATTTCACAAAAAATAATGAGGAGTTTAGTGATGTAGGTCAGACAATGACTGCGAAGGAGGTAGCAGCATTGTTTGGTAAAACAGTAACCACAATATATACGTGGCGAGATAGAGGTATCATTAAACCTATATATTCTTCTCCATCCCATCGTGGAGAGGAGTATTCAAAAAATGAAATCTTGGCACTTTACAACTCAGGTTTTCGCAGAGCATAAGGAGATAATCATGATTAAAGATGTTAGTGTTAACGAAAGTAGTTTATTTATTACGATAGAGACAGGAGATTTAATGGTAGTGCCGATTAATTCGGCTCATGCCGTTGAGATAGCTTGTTGTAGGCGAAATCTTATCTATTGTGCTGATGCAGGGGTAGTCAATAAATTAAGGTCTATCGCAGAACATAATATTCCTAAGGAGGCTATTACTTCTTACTTTCAGGGGTAGCTATTTTTAAGTTATAAAAGTTGTTAAAGTTTTTACTTCGCTTTCCAAATCTCAAACTATACTTTGCAAAGGGCAGGAAATCTGTCTTGAACTAGATTTAGAAAAGGAGTGATATTTTTGTCAGTTATTTATTGTGAGCATTATAGACAGCAAAATGATGCAGACATTATCAAAGTATTTTGCAAACCAACTAAAAATTTTCCTATAGGCACAAATTATTTTTATGCACCAGCAGAGTATGAAGATTATATAATGTCAAAATGTTGGTATTTAATTAAAAATAGTGGTTTTTATGTAGGAAGACATGTTAAAAGTGGATTTGATACTACTTTATCTTATCTTCATATCGAAGTAAAAAACTTACTAAATGAAGATACTTTTGGCTACGATGTAAATCATAAAAATTTATGTGAGTTTGATGATACTTTTGAAAATTTAGAAACTATAGAGCATAAATTAAATCAAGTATGTAAGATGAAGCAGGTTTACGGTATTATAGATAATGCAAAAGCTCATTATTTTACACCTAGTATAAGAATTGATGGCGAGTTGATTTTGGGTAGTTCTAAGCATGATGAATTAAGTGTGTGTTTAGCTCAGCGAGATTTAGAGTTATCTAAAAGAAGTTATAATGTAGACCCACTAAATTACTTCAGGGGTAGTGATGATATTTTAGATTTGCTTCGAACTGGGAAAATTGATAGTGAGGAGTCAAAAGTAATGTTACTTCAGAAATATGCAAGAAATGTTTGGTATATTGCAAGATATAATCTATTTGAAGAGTGTGAAAAATATCATATTGATATTGCACCTTACAGATTAAATGTGGATGGTTATTTAATTGATTCTAGTGGGGATTTATTAAATCCTTATAAGAATAAAAAGGCAAGTGTTTTTAATTAGACATTTGTTCTAGTTTCTACTTCTAGTTAGCAAATAAAATATTTTTAGGAGGTGTTTGTATGAACCGCACAGTCAAGAAAGTGTTCATGTTAATTGCATTGTTAGTTGTTATTTTTATTGCTTGGCAGTTGACGTTTAATGATGAAGGTATCTTAAAAACAGGATATAACGCCATTGTTAAAGGTATCAACGGTCAGTGGGCTAAGGTAGCTGGTTCAGGACAGAGTTTACTGCCTGAGTGGGGAAGCACAGGAGCTACAGATAATGGACAGGGCTTCGATATCGATACGAAGTAGAACTGAATATTCTAGTTATAATCAGGGGTAGCCATCTAGTTGTTGAGCTACCTCTTTTCTATAGAGAGGAAGGTCGATAATAAATGAGATTTTTTAAAGTAGCCTATGCGATTGCATTCTTTTTTCTTTTAATAGGGGTAGTTAAACACTTTTTCCCCGATACATCTTACAATAAAGTAAGTGATTATATTTATGCACAGGATAATATTTCTGATAACGAAATAAATCAGGTAGCCACATATATTAGTTATATGCCACCAGTAATCAGAAATAAGTTCACAGATGGAGATTGGAAAGTTTATATAACAAATGATATTGAAAGTAAAGTAGTCGGTAGAACTGTGATAGAGGATAAAATTGTCTATATTAAGACAGGTTTTGTAAATCAGGAATTATTACATGAGTTCTTCCACATTTATCTTTATGAGCATCCATTTGTTGATGATTTTAAAAATATATACGAAGAAGAAGCAGAACAAATGATGAAAGCTTATTACGGTGACGATTCAAAGTATAAGTATTCAGATATTACAGAGTTTTATTGTAGTGCAGCCAATGTAGTTTATTGGGTAAAAGAGGACTCCTCAGGGGTAGCTCCTAAGTCTTTTGCCTACTTTACAGACCTGTTCAACAAACTATATAGTGAAGGGCAATAGCAAATTATATATTTGGAAATAAAAGTCAGCATTAATAGCTGGCTTTTTCTTTTATTTAGAGGTAACATACACAGCAGACTACAAGGAGGAGAGCAAAAATGTGTTATATACAACTTAGCAAAGGTAGATATTATAAAGGCTTTGATTCTTGTATCAAAATAAACGAGAAAGAAGTGATTGTTACTGAAATCAAGGATAATATTGAGTACACTTATATTTTAGGTAAATGTGCTTTTGAAGAAGCAAAAGCCTTTCTCAGGGGTAGTCATAAGTCAGGCTATGCTCTTAGTCGTTATAAGATGTCACAGGATATTTATAATGCAAGGCTCATAAGATTTGTAAATCAGGTAGCCACAAACTATGAAGATTTTACCTTTACAGACACAAGTAAGATAATTCAAAGTAAGTTTGCAATCTTAGGTTATTTCAGGGGTAGTCTTGAGCTTTCTTCCGAAGCATTTTCTCACAAAATAATCGAAATCCATGCAACAAAGAACTCCAGTCTGTAGAGAAACTGTGATATAAAATTCAAAACTTCCAGTTTATAATCTTTACAACAAGTCTTGTACGCAAATAGGTTACTAACTGCAATTTTAAATCACAAGAAACCATTAAGTAAGCATCTATCTATAAAAGGTAGTCCATATTTCTTAATATCGAAGATTTCATAGATTAAAAATAATATATGATTTTATGTAGATTTTTTTGGAGTAAAACAGGTTAAGTTTTATCAAATATTTTTGACTTCTTCAGGGGTAGTCAAGTTGATTTGAAAGGTATCGTTAAGTTGTAACACTTAAGAAATCCCACAACCAAAATCCAGTTTGGATATGAACATATTTTGAGAAGTAATAGTTATCAAGAAATGTTCACAAGCAAAGTCCAGTTTGTATGTGGGACAAATTTAAGTCAGAATGGACAACTAAGAAATCCCACAACCAAAATCAAGTTTGTATGTGGGACACTTTTTGAGTTGGATTATTTAAGAAATGTGCATAAGCAAAGCTGAGTTTGTATATGAACATTTTTCAAGATTATAGCAACTAGCAACATTATATTTTACCTGTAAGCAGGAAGTATAGAGGTAAATCCCAAAAGCGTAATTTTCAGTGTGAACATAGCATAGTAGTCAAAATAGCAGGAGAATATGAGTGGTTTTCAATTATTTCAGGGGTAGTTGTTTTTTCAAGCTTAAAAGACTACTATAAATCATTCATTTTAGAAACTAACTATAAACAAGGTTTCTCAGGAGCTATCCCAAATTTGGAGCTACAGTGTGAACATATATCAGTAGCCAAATTTGTTTTAATTTTAATCGTAAATTGAGTTGTATTTCCCAAGTTTTTTGTTATTGAAAATCCCAAAAGCATTAGTTTCTTTGTGAACATATATCAGTAGCCATTCCATAGCCAACCTTAATAAATTTTCTTGCATATCTCTTATTTTTTGTAGTTCAATCCCATCTTTAGTCCAAAAATCAGCCACAGTATAGTTTATATAAGTGGACTTTAGAAGCTAGGTCAAGGGCAATATTAAATAAATTCTTGTAGACATATAAATTCTAGGTCTATCAGGGGTAGTTATAAAGGCTTTCAGCCTACACCCTACGATTCTGTGCAGTAGCACCACAATCTTTCCACTTAAGCAAATATCAGTATTTTTCCCAATAACAAACCCCAATATTAAAATATCAAAATATGTTCTTCAAACGCAGGGAGTATGTTTTTGTATTTCTAGTGACCTTTGATTTTATTCAGAGTTTTACACAGTTCTGTAGAGTAAAAGGTATCTATCACACAATCAAATCAAGGAGGAAGGTGATAAAAATGGTAGTTGAAAGAAGAGAAAGTGAAAGAATTTTAGTTGATGAGGATTGCATCATCTTTATCAGGGGTAGTTCTATCAAGACTCAGCTTCATGATATATCAGGAACCGGTGTTTCTTTCTTTGTAGATGACCAGCACCCATTTCAAGAAGCTAAGCAATACGAAGAAGTTTTAGCATTCCAAAGTGAAAGTTATTCAGGCTGTTGCGAAATAGTTAGGATTTATACCTTTAATGTGTTGGAAAAGGCACTCATAGGTTGCAGGAGAAGATGATTCTGTAGCAAGTCATTTAGAGAAAGGTTGTAGGTTATGAAAAAACAAGTGATTATAGGTCTTTTAGGGGTGATGTTGTTAACTGGATGTAGTTATGATAATTCGAGTGTTTCAGGGGTAGTTCCAGTTGCTTTTGATTTACAGACAGTAGCAGGTCAAGATTACAACATACAGGCTTGTAAAGATGAATATTATCAGAGAGTTGTAGATATTTTAGATGAAACTTTTTCAGAAACAAGTAAGTCATATTTTACAGGCAGTAACTGGCAGGTCAAGGTGGTTGATGAGCCTTTAGGCTCTGGAGCAGGTTACATACAGTCAGGAAAATGTGATTACAACAATAAAATCATTACAGTCTATAGTCTGGATTTAGAGTCATCTTTGAAGCACGAATTAGGTCATTATTATAGCTACATATATAAAACCTACATACAGGATTGGTCAGGTGTAGGAGATGAAGAAGCAACGGCTGAAGCCTTTGCTAGGGGTAGTTCTGAAGTCACTGAAATTAAAGAGGCAGTTGATAGCTTTAATACAGTTGTTGACTTTTTCAGCATAGAAGAGGTAACTGGAAATCTTAGAGGTATAAATGGGAGTAGTGATTTCTTAGCAACCAGTGAAGTAAATGTAAATAAATTAATAGATTTGTGTAAAGCAATGTCTGATGAATTGAGGGGTAGCATCTCTGAAAGCTATTATGTGATATTAACTACGCAGGATATAACAACAGAAAATCCTCATTATATAATAGTTAATGCTAATTTACCAGTAGAGCATCAGATAGAATTTATAAAAAGAAAGGCGATTAAATAATGAGTTCATGTAGAGAAAATATTAAGGTTTTTGAAAACACTTTGTGTCTATGTAACACAGTTTACAAAAATGATACAGCAGAGGCAATGAGAAACACCGAGGTAATTTTTAACGGTGCAAGTCTTATTAAAGAAAAAGGAAATAAGGAACAAAATATAAGAGTTGTGACAGCAGGAAGTGTTTCAGCTATTGAAGGGGTAGTTGCAGGTCGCAGAGTTGCAGCACTTAATTTTGCTGATGCACTCACTCCAGGCGGTTTAGTTTGGGAGGGAGAAACTACTCAAGAAGAGGACTTATGCAGATGTAGTAACCTCTATCCTTGCATCAGTCAGGATAAAGTCTTTGATAATTACTATGGTTATAATCGAAGTCTGGAGAATGACATCTATTCAGATAGGTTGATTTATAGTTCAGATGTTTTATTTTTCAAAGACGAGACTTATTGGTGTTTATCAATACCAGTTAAGTGTGATGTGATAACTTGTCCAGCTCCAGTAGAGTGTAATGACATTAATATTTTTAAACAGAGAATAAAAAGTATTATTGGTGCAGCGTACAAAGCAGGGGTAGACCGATTAATCTTGGGAAAATGGGGTACAGGAAGTTTTGGTAACGACCCAGTTCTTGTAGCCACTGCTTTCAAGGAAGTGTTGGATGAGTACAAGTTATTTGATGTAGTATATTTTCCATTATTTGATGATTCAGAAAGTTCAGATATATTTCAAGAAATTTTGGAGGGTTAATTATATGGTAGAAAAGATAGAGAGTTACACACAGAAGAATGGAAATGAAATTTTGAAGGTTTATATGAAAGTATCAGCAGATACACCAGAGGAGTTGAAATATTTTTATACAGATACTTCAAATTTAGATTTAGTTGAAAAATATTCTTGGAGAGTGAGTAAAGGTTATTGGGTTAATCCTGTAGTGACAAGGATAAATAGCCATACACCAAATGTTAAAACACTATATTTTCACAGAGAATACGCTTGTAAAGTATTAGGTTATTATCCAGACTATATAGACCATATAAATGGTTTGGAGATTGATAATATAGATGAAAACCTAAATATAGTTACAAATCAGCAAAATGCTTTTAATAAAGCTACAAGAGGGTATAAATATGACCCAAGAAGGATTAATAGTTTTGCAATAAGACTTTTGAGTAACGGCAAAGAAAAATCGGGTGGTGTTTATCCTAATGAATTTGAATGCATAAAGGATATAACTCAAAAAAGGGCTGATTTCGGAATTACTTATGATTATAGCTTTCTTAAGGATAGACGTGACGAATTGGATTTATTGGATTTAGAGCGAACAGGGGTAGTAAGTGAGGAAGAAGCTACATACAGACATGTTAGAAGATTTGTAGATACTAATCCTTGGTATGCTTATCGTTATAATCTGCAGGAGTATTGTAAGGATAACCATATAGTTATCCCAGACTTTAGATTAGATGAGCAAGGATTTATGATTCACCAAGTCACAGGTCAACGATTTAGTCCTTATGAAAAGGAGGTGTTTTTATGATAGCAAGTGTAGCAGAACTAATGCATATTGATGGTCTTTATAATGAGACTATTCACAGGTATGAGTGTATGTCAAACCCAGATGAAGATACGAAAGAAGCCTACAAGAAGTTAGTAAAAGCAAAGCAGGATTACGATGCAGGGGTAGTAAGTTGGAATGATTATACTATGTGTCTGACTTATCTTAGAGGTAGCTTACTTCGTGAGGGAGAGTCAGTAATGGAATTCTGGAGGTAATTATATGTCGGAGTTAGAAGATAAGCAGAAAGTATATGATTTAACGAGTGAGTTAGAGGCTTTAAAACCTAAAGCAGAAGCCTATAAACAGATAGTTACAGATATTGTAGATATTATTACAGGTTATGTAGAAACAAGTAATAATCCAGCAGATGCTTATGAAGTGATACAGGCTATTGCAGATATTATTAAGGATGATTTAAATATTACTATTGAGGATTGTTTGAGGGGTAGTTCTGATTTTATTTTGCGTAGAGAAATGGTTAAAGCATCTAATAGGATAAGTTACAGTTTAGCTCATAGTAATGAGCATTTTATCAGTTCTTGGGACTTAGTTTCACTATATGAAGTTGAATTAGAGTTTGGTGATGAAGATTATTCAGTATTTACAACAGAAGTGGGTGATATTAGTGAGATATAAGAAAGCTACTAAGAAACAGGTAAACAAAATCAAAGATTTAGCCGAGAAAAATCAGTTGAGCATTGATAATATAAATAAATTAAGCCAAACCGCAGCGAGTCAGTTGATTAGAAGATTGGAAAGGAGTAGTACAAATGCACGAGCTTTTGAAGATAGTTAAGAGTTGTAAGATTTTTAATGATATACGAGCATTACCTGCTGAAGATAAGGCAAAAATACATAATATTGTAGCACTTGATAGTCAAATAGAGGAGTGATATTTAGAGCTATACTCAGGGGTAGTTCAAGGCTTTACCCATGAAGAATGGTGGGAACTATACAAGTCTTGGGTAAATTTTAAACTGTATTATGAACAGGAGATGAAGAAAGATGTTAGATTTCAGTAAGGACTGTAGAAGTCAGATTTACGAGATGAGTAATGAGGAATTGTTTCAGGAAAATATACTGTTACTTGTCGCATTAACTAATAAAGCTGATGCTCAGGTAGTGCATAACAATCTACTAACTTTCACAGAGGAATTGAAAAGGAGAAGAAAAAATGCTTAATATTAAGGATTATATAGACAAGTTCAAACCAGCAAGAAATATCAGTTATTATGCTTTTGTATGTAAGATACCAGTAGGTAGTGTTGTAATTGATAAAGTCAGAAATAGTAAAGTCTTTGATTTAGTAGGTCAGAAACAGGTACTTACACCTTTAGAAGTAAGAGAGATTAGCATGAAAAATGCTAATCTTTTTCAGTTACTCAGGGGTAGTATTATTACAAACGCTCAGTTTGTTATCAATATTGCAGGGAACATAGAAGTTATTACTGCTCAGGAGCTGATGTCTAAATATGAGTTTCCTAATGGCACACCTATCACTCAAAGTAGACTACTTACTAAAGCATATATTTGTGAAAATCAGCAAGGTATTAACACACCAGTAAATATTACACTAAATAGAGCATATAAGCTTAAAATTTCTAATCCAGAAAGCAATATTGTAGTGAATTGGTTTAGAGTCGTAGCTAAGGACTCTGTTATTGAGCAAGAAGCTATGTATATCAACCGAAGAGAAATGCCTGAGTTTAATATGTATCTTCCTTTGGATAACAAAGATTATCTTGTAGTTGTCGAGAATGGAGAAGTTTCAACTGCAAAGTTTTTATCAGTTGAGGAATTCAAATATAAATATGATTTACATGGTTGGTCTAAGATTTTAGGTAGTGACAGAGTTACAATGGTGCAGCCAAAGCCCTTATTTACCTTGACTGAGAGTACTCATGGAGTTAAGACTTTTGCTGTAATTATTGAAAATATGATTGCTGAGTTGTATAAAAGCTCTATAGCAATCAACTCAGGGGTAGTTACTGATTTTGTCACAGAAACTTGGTCTAAAAATGTTATAGCTATTTCTTTTAATATTACTTGTGGAACAATATATGCTTTAGCATATAAGAAGGCAGATAAGTATAATTTAGCTTTTGGAAATGAAGATGTTTTCAATGGTTTTAGTCAGAATGTAGAGCAGTATATAGATTACCTAGAAAAGAACCATTTTGTCACTTTATCTCTCAAGGATTTCAAGGTTTATAAAGAGTTATTTATTGCAATCTTAAGTTTATTCAACTCATCTGCTCTTGCGAACTATAAAATGCCATTATTATCTAATGAAGAAAGGCAAAGTTTACGAGAGTACACTGGTATAGAATATCAGAATATAAATATGTATCTTCGAGGAGAGATGTCAACTGATGCATTTGGTAGTTACTTACATGCAATGCATATTTCAGAATACTTAGATAGATGCCAAGTATTGAAGAATTCATGGCATTTTAGAGGTATGACTATTTCTAATAAACTTCTTCCAAGCGAGCTTAAATCAGGGGTAGTTATTCCAAGCGATAGCTTTGTTTCAACTACAATAACATCTCCAGTAGCTTTTGATTTCGCAGCAGATGGTGGAAAAGATGAAACGTCATTCCTTTTCTTATTTAAAAATACTACAAAGAAATATGGTGCTTTTATTGATTTAATATCTGAGCATAGAGGTAATGAGTATGAGGTTCTATTTAATATAGGAACTGGCTTCAAACTTATAAAGCGTCTTGGTTGGTATCATGAGGAGGATGCAAAGCCAGCACAGGTTTGGCTTGTTGAAATTGTAGAGGATAAAGAGGCAGGTATCCGAAAATATCAATATAAGCAGGATGAAGCAGAGAAACTTGTTAGTATGCTTCAGTCATCAGAGCTTATGAAAGCTTTCTATATTAATGAGGTTGATGAGCAGGATACAGGGGTAGTAAAGGTTGTCTTATATCGGTACAATATAAACGATTTAGCTATTTATATTACATTGTATAAGGGAGCTTTTACTGTTGAATTCTCTGGAACAATCAATAGTAGGTACCAGTTCTCTATTAAAGAGAAAGGTTACAATCATTTATTCCAGTATATATTTGCTATAATAAATCAAGAAGGGCTTAGTAGTAATTTCAATGAAACTGCATTATCTTCATTTTCTGAGCAATTTATGTTAAATCTTTTGAGTACATTTACAGCAAATAATTTTATTATATCTTCCCAGAGAGTCAACATTGGTTATATGCAAAATCCTTTTACTGGTGATGATTTCTTACTTCCAGAAGAAGCAGATAGTGAAAGCTCTGAAATTAGAAGTTCAGAGTTTACAATTCTTACATCTGAGCTAAAGATTTTGAATGTTAGTATTGATTTGGAAGTTCTGAAGAGTTCTGCAGAATTACAGGCTAGTATAAAAGCATCTGTTGATAATGGAAGAGTACTTACGAAGATAGTTACAAGACCATTGAACAAGCGAAATAATCTGTATTATGATGTATATACTGTATTAGTTCAAAAGTTTTCTCTTGATTCTACAAGGAGATTGAAGCATATATTTAGCTTAGTTTCAGGATACTATGAAAAATACCTTGAGTTTTCTGGTAGTAATGGTATTTATCAGGTGGTTTTTGATGATAGGGTATTTAATGTAACTCAATCAGGGGTAGTTATCCATGTTGCTTATGAAGATAGAGGTATCGACTTAAATTATTATGATGATGTCTATTCCCTTGCTTCGCAGGTGCAGACGCTTATTTAAGGACAATGGGAGAGTCTTGTTTCAAGGCTCTCTTTTCTTTTGGCTTATAAATTATAACTAGCTTCGTAATCAAATAATAACTGGGATTTGTCTTTCTTCTATGTTATACTGCTTATTGGAGGAGTGATTATGCGAACAAATTTACAAGCTATAAAGGATAAAGCAATAGCATTATTATATGTTGAACCTGAGCCAGTTCCTGAGCTACCTATCTTTTTAACTCATCCGTACTTTGAAAGCAGAGCTACAGTCTTACCAAACAGTAATGAGTTGGTAGATATTATTGATGATTCCGAAGCGTTACAGAGTGTAAGAGAGGAAATGAAAGTAAGAATAAATAATGCAGATAATGCTGAAAGAGTGTTTATGTTTCTCAGACCACAGTATAGGTTGACTCTTTTTAAATATACAAATCAGTATATGAGTTCAAAGGATTTTGAAGAGGTATTGCTTTTCTCTTGGATTATGGTAGAGCATCAGCTGAAGGATATAAATGTTACTAAGAGCGAAATGTTAAAATGGTTTAGTGAGCTAGGTTATGTTTCTGACTTATCAGGGGTAGTTACGATTTATCGTGGAGTAGGCTCTGAGAAGTATCGTGATGGAATAAGTTGGACTCTTGATAGGGAAAAGGCTGAGTGGTTTGCAACTCGATTTACAGAAGATGGTGTTGTATATTCTGCTAAAGTCAAAAGTAATGATATACTTTATTATATATCTGATAGAGGGGAGAAAGAAGTTATTGTTGACCCAAAGAGATTAATGCAGGTGGAGCGAATATGAATGAAATAGCAAATAATATTGATGTTTTAATCAGCTTAGAAAGAAAAATTACAAGTCAGTTAGATAACTTGATTAGCGAATGTGCTAGAGAAAATCATATAGATGATGATTACCTTAATCAAGTTAAAAGAAGTATCACTAATACGATTGATACTGATTTTCGATTTCTACAGTAAAATTATAAGTTAAATAATGAACGACCAAGTCTTGTAGGTGCAACAGCTTACAAGGCTTTTTTGTTGCATTTTTATTGAGATAAGTGTGTGAGGTGCTGTTTGTTTTTGTGTAGTTACAGGTGACTTTAGAAAATTTCCTCATTCTTCAGGGGTAGTAATAGCTTTAGGTTTTGTAATTGTATATTTTGGGTGAGGTAGGGGAGTAAGTTTGATATTCAATAAGTTTTATATAAAGATGAATATTATAAATTCTCTCTGAGTTGTTATTTCTCTCAAGTGGGGAGTTAGCTCATTTGTGTGAAAACATATATTTTTCTTTTGACATAATAACCCGATTGAAGAAATTTACAAAGTTTTCAAATGAGTAAGTACCTTAGAAGAAAAAATTTATCAATCTTTCAGCTGACTTAAGATTACAGAAGAAAAAAATTATATATTTTTCAATTGTGATGTTTCACCACTAGCAAAAAATCTCAAATTATTCTATTTATCAAACAAATCGTTTGAAAAAATTCTTAAATTATTTTGGCAAAAATCAAAAGTCAAGGAGGTATTATTATGGCAGAGAAAGTTTATACACAGCAGGAGTTTGCAAATCTAGCAGGTATTTCAACAGCAACAGTAGTTAAAATGTTAAATGAAGGCTCTCTTAAGAGGGAGATTTCAGGTAGGATACCATCTTCGGAATTGTACAAGATATATACTAATTATATTAGAAAGTATGCAAATAAGGGAACTTTAATTATTTGTATTGGAGATACAACAAATACAGTTGATAAAATTAAGACAGAGTTTGAAAATTATAGTAGTTCTTTTAATAAAAATGGTTCAAAGGCTGTTTGTATTGATTCTATAAATAGTCTAATTGATAATATGCTAACTAATTTTGATGGGGCAAGTGCAGATATCAAACAGCTTCAGAGACAGTTTAATTATAATAAGAAAGTTATTGATTCTTTTATAAGTCGTTATAATACTGTTGTTATGAATAAATTAATAAAATTACTTAGTGACCCAGATTGCTATAATTTAATGAAACTTCCTTTTGAAGTATTATGGAAATTATTTCTTTGTGGGGAACTTAAAGATACACTTACAACTGAGCAACAGGCTATTTTGGATTCATGTAAAACACAAATTAAAAGTAAGCAGGGTAAACTTAATGAACGATTTAATGCAATTATGACAGATTTATTTTTAACAAATCCAGAGACAGGTGAGTTTTTGTTTAGACGTAGTGATATTACTACAGGTTTTATGACTAAGACTGGAGATGAATATAAAGATTACTTTTACGATAAGAAGGGTAATATAGACCCAGTAAAGTTATGTGGTTCTTTACATATAGCTCATCAACTTGATAATAGAGATACAGGTTCCAGATTTAAGAGTAATATAGATAAATATATTAGCTCAGGTTATTATTTAGTATATAATATTGGTGCTCTTGAAGGTTTAGAGAAATTCAAGGATTATAATGATGTGGATTTAGTGGAAAAATTATCAAAAGATCCAAGTAATTTACTTGTGCGAAATCAGGAAGATGAATTAGCAAAGTTAATTAGCAGTAATTTGTTTACTAAAATACTTATAAATTGTAAAGAAGCTGATATGCAGGAGGTTTTAACTAAAAAGATTAATACAGCTTTGGAACTTGTAAAGTCTAATAATTTAGCAATTGTAGAAAATATAAAACAAGAGGAGGAGTAGCATATGTCAATGAGAGCACAATTAAGTCTGTTATTTGATGATGAAAATCTATTTGATAATTTTATAAAACCATATAAAGAGGAGAAGCTTTTAAACAATCTCATTATTAAGTGTCTAAGTGCTTATTACTATGATGAGGATATAAGAAATGGAGTTGAAGGTCAATCAAAAGACCTTTCAGGGGTAGATGAAGTTACTAGCACTCAGAGTCTTGTGGATGGTATCAGAGCTTCTCTTATTATGCAGGACTTTTTAGCCAGTGAATTACAAGACACAATTGATGCAGGTACTCCAGATGTATCTCAAATTTTAAATAAAACTAATGAAGCAGCAGAGAAGTCATGGGTAGCTAAAACTACTAAGACTGAATATGGTGCATCAGTATTAAAGCTAGAGCAACATGAAACAAATATGAGTACTGATGAGTCAGAGCAAAAGCAGTCAGAAGATGATTTATCAACTAAAGTCATTGATTTAGTAAAGAGTTTGGCTGAGTCAGGTAACGATTTATCAGCTATCAAAGAAATTTTAACTATTTGTCTTGCAGTAGTAAGTGGCATCAAACAAGTAGAGAAAGAAGATGACTCTGAACCAACCGAGCAAGGTCAATTACCTGTAGATATTGAGATTGAAAATCCAAATGAGTCTAATACAGGGGTAGTTAAGTCCTATGCTACAGTTCAGGAGAAGGTAAAGGCAGAAGCAGAGCAGACAGCTAGAGAAAATAAAGCTTTTCTTGGAAGAGGTCATTATAGTATGTCAGCCGATGCAGTTATAGTTCCATCTGATTCCATTGAGCGAATACAGGTTGCAAATGATAATTTAAATCAAGCTTTACAACAGCATAATGAAGCAATAGCAAGTTTACAGGAAGTAGCCATGTAATATTTCCTTACAATGTAATAAGTTTTATGAGGAGAAGCATCCAGTTTGGGTGCTTTTTCTTTAGTCTTTAAGTAAGCACATATCTTTGTAACTCAATATTTTATTGTAGTTATCTTTTATTTTCCACTTGTAAGTCCGGTAGAGAGATTTTGATTAACCTGTGTAGTTTTGAGGTTTTTGAAATTGCTGATTGTTTCAGGGGTAGTCAATGTGCTTTTGCACTTTTGTTGAGTTCTATTTCTTAGCACTTGAGTTGAAATTATATTCACTATGAAAACGATACAGGTTTTCGTTTCGCTTTTGGTTTTTCTGAAACGACATGACCCTGCATTTTTCCTATTTTATTTTTAGAAAAATTAGAAAAATTAAGTAAATTTGAAAGGAGATTTTAACTATGACTAAGAATGAGTTGGCAAATTTAAATAAGTCGGGTTTAACCAAACATTCAACATTCAATAATAATGTTTTCATGTTTTTAGCTTGTTTTGAGGAGCATTTGGAACATGCAAGAGTATATTCAAGGGTAGTTGACTTAAGTGAGGGTGCTACAGACAATAAGAAACTCTCAGTTGCTGAACAAGAACATCTGTTAGAAGTTTGTGACAGATTTCTTGAGGCTTTTCAGGGGTATCTTCTTAGTGGGGCTTGTAGTACAAAACCAGTTGATACAGATATTATTAAGTTGAAATTTAAAGGAGTAAAAAATGGAGAGGTTTGTGAGAAACTTGGTTTAAAAAGTTCTACATTACGAGTTCGTTGTAGTCGTTTGACTAAGAGAGTTTATCGAAAGGTATTTGCAAGTGAAAATATTACAGAAGCTATTGCTAAATGTGTAGACTTAGATGCTATCGAGAAAGCCTATAGACGAATTTGTAAAGAAGATTACACGTTTTTAGTTAAAGATATTTTTCCATATGAGTATAGCAATAAAGTTGATCAAGTTATTGCTTCAGGGGTAGGCTATAGAAATTCATTAAAGACTACTGAAACTGAGTATTTAAAGGCTTTGAGATTTTATTTTTTATATTCTAAGGATGTGTTTAACTGTTATCTTAAAGCTATTGACCCTAGAATGTTGGCTCTGGCAAAGAAACAGCTTGAAGCAAAAGAGGTTTCTGATTTAGCAATGAAGTATAAACAGGCTTTAGACCATTCAGCAGAGTTTATTTTGAACAATGAAAAAGACTTTATAAATGCTTTAATTGATGGAGAGTTAGATGAAGAAAATGAAAGACAGGAGATTTTAAAGACAGCTTTTGTAGAGCCAGTCATTGAGGAAGACGAGATTGTAGAGCCAGTACAGATTTATTCAGGGGTAGCTTTTAATCTTCTTATTAGCAAGGAGTTATCTGATGAGTTTGTAAAGGCAATTAAAAAATATGAAACTTATGAGCGAAAGTGTTTAGATGGAGGAACAGTTGATAAGTATTATGAACGTGCTAATTCAGACACGAGAAAAGAAGCTAAGTTATTTTTTGAGTCTTTGACAACTAAAAACTCAAAATCAATAGAGGAAATTTTACGACAGGCTAAACAGTTAAATCCTTATGATTTTGTGTATTTATTAAAAAATGATTATAAGATAGGTGATTAATATAGAGTTTTCAGTAAGTTTAAGCAATTTACAGGTTTGTGCAGTATTTAGAATAGTAGTTTTTATTTCAACTAATGCAGGGGTAGTTCTTTGAAACATCAGTTTAGAAAGGTAGGTTTTATTATGATAAATAGAGGCTTTAGTAGGTAAGGCAAAGAAATATTACGATGTGAGACTTGCAATAGATGTAAGTATTCTGTGGTTTTGTTTCCAGATAAGCATAAAACTAAGTGTACTATAACAAAGCGTGATGGCAATATTATTAGAGCAGAAGTTTGTGAGCATTTTGAATATCGTTGCCCAGAAGTAAATAATACATTAGCGGATGATGGTCTTAGATATAGGAGTAAACAGGGAAGAGAGCTTTTGACAGAGTCACAGTGGAATAGCTATGGTTTTGTTCTTAAAGACAATGCTGTTGGTGAGCCTATGCATCCAGTGAGGGCAACAAATAAAGTATGTATTTATTACAGTATAGACCAAGTAGAAAAATGTTATTAGTATTTTTCAGGGGTAGTTCTTCGGAGCTACTCCTTTTTTATACTCAGAAAAAACGTGTTTCTTCCTATTTATATATGTATATATCTTGGCACTTGTCTTTTTTCTATATGATTCCCTTGCTATGAAGCACAACTAACAAATACCCTGCTACATTTTTGTACAGATTAGCGACTGGAATAGCTTTTCTTTCAGAGTTATAGTAACACACGCAAAGAGGTCGTATAACGGTTAAATTTTGTCGGAACTTTGTATAAGGCTCACACAGGGCTTGTATTTCTCAGTGGAGAGTAGTTCCAAGCAGTGCAGAAAAAGCCCACACGAGCCAATATACGAGGTTGGTTTCAAGGTCTTAAAATATGTATTAATCGACCTTTGCGATAAATGCGGTGTTTGTGCAATCGTACCTTTATCAGGGGTAGTTAATCCGCACTCCTATGCGTGTTTATACGACTTCAGCAAATCATAAGAAGAAAGGAGTTGCCTGTTATGAACAAGAGATGTGTTGCTCTTACAGATGAGCAGTATCGTGAGAGTATCAGCTTATTGCGTTCAGGATTTATTCTTGATGAAAGACTTATCAAACCCAATGAGAGGATTGCAGCAGTTGAGGTTCTCCAAGCTACCTTAGGTTTACGACTTGGAGATACTTTGAAACTTAAAATGTGTTCCTTTATCAAGGATGGTTCTCGCTACCGCTTAGATATCAAAGAGCAGAAGACTGGAAAAATGCGTACATTTACAGTTCCTATTGAGGTGTACAGCTTTATTCAGGATTATGCTATTTCCAACAACATAGGAGCTGATGCCAAGCTCTTTGATATTTCTGAGAGACAGGTGGAACGTCATATGAATAAGGTATTTACCAAGATGGGACTGCCTTTAAGACAATATGGTACGCATAGTGCAAGAAAATTATTTGCCACTAAGGTCTATGTAGAAAATGATTACAACATAGAGCTGGTGAGAGTATTGCTCCAGCATTCCAGTGTGGTTACGACACAAAGATATATTGGTATCCAGCAGAAACAGGTTGAGGATGCCCTTGCTGGTACAGTTGTAAATTTAGTTTAGGAGGTGCAGCAATGACAGTAGAGGAGGCAATAAAAAATTTTATTAATGAAAGCGAGCAATATGAAATATATGAAAATTATTCAGGCAGAGGTATGTTTGGCAGGACTTGTCTTGGTGTCATAGTTCAACAGAATGACTCATTCATGGACTTTATTATTAAGCTCACAAAGTATCTGGATGACAATGATGTTGATGATGTAGATTTCAAGCTGGAGGGAGCTACATACGATAATCTTGGCTTGGATACTATAGTTTATTTTCCAAACATAGGAGGTAGTCATGACTAAGTTAGCAAAATGGCATGTTGAAGAAATGTTAGAAAATTTTGTGTTGGGAGGATTCCCTGTAAAGGATGATGATAGGTTCTTAGCTTGCTCATCTATTCTTACATCTATGATTGATAATGTTGAGGTCGATGAGCCTAATAAGGCTTTCATTTTCCATACAATGTCTGGCAGTGAATACCTTTGTCCATTCGAGGATATTAGATGGACTTCTAGGTTTGCTGAATTTTCCAAAGATAATCTGGAGCGTTTGAAGGTTTCACGAGGCTTTGTAGATGAAGCAATAAAATTAGCCCATGAAAAAGAAAGTTCTTTTGTTACTTGGTTAGAGAAGGAAATCTTTAATGGAGATTTATTCATAGAAATAGGGGCAGGTGGTATTTTGAATGTTCATTTTAAATATGAAGATAAAGTTTACCGCATAAGTAGTCAGATACACATGGGTATGTTTTCAGACTCATATTTATATCGCTTGTCAGGGGTAGTCGACTTCAGGCATTATGCATTTGTTGGTGGTTCAGTAAACACATATCATATGAGTGATTCAATCAAGAGATTGGTTGTAAACAATATAGGCAGCAGACCTGTAACCATAGACAATGTAGTTTATAAGCATGGAATAAATGTTACTCTTGTAACTGAAGAAAACCATCCAGAGGGCTTGTTTAGTCCTGATGCATTCAATGGAAAGAGTTTAATTAGTGATTTTATAAAGGAAGGTGATTCTAATGTTTAAAATTATTCTTTATCATCCGGGACAATATGGTGTATTTAGTGATGATACATACCATGTATGTGAAGATGTGTATGCTAGATTTGAAATGCTTGTAGGGGATGAAGAATTTCCTTTTCGAGATGAGGCATCTATAGCTTTTCTTAAGAAGAGAAATTGCAGTTTTATAGAAGGTGATAGATATGCGATTCGTGATGGAAATGATATTAATAGAGTTTTTCCTATCACATATATCAATAGGTGTGAGCAGGAAGGTCTTATTTTAATTAGCAATTCTCAAAGGGGTATCTATACGCATACAAAGCATCTTGACCGCTTAGTTATCAATGCTTTAAAGAAATTAGATATTGATATCCTGCTCGCAATATGTGTAGATGAGGATGATATGTACAATCTTTTATTTGCAATAAAGGATTTTGAACCAGTTAATTTTGACTACGGCAAGGATTTATTTAATTATTGTAGGAAGTTTGAATATGACTGGAGACGAGATCTGCCAGATATAGCTCGATTCATAGACATGAAATATCCAGAGGGGTGTGAAATTATCTTAACTTACAGAGAGTGGTTTGAGGCTGGTGTAATTTGTGATAAGAAAATATTTGCAAAAACACTTTTAAAAGAAAAGCTGAGAAGTAGAAGACTTGCTATTATGTTGATTGATTTTATGAAAGACGAGTCAGTCAGGTTGTCAAAAATCAATTCAACAAAGAACCCAGATACTAGACTTCTCTTTGATGACCTACCATCTGTTGCAGATGATGTAAAGAGGACATTTTATCTAATTATTGATATTGATGAAACTATCCGCAGTGAAAGAGATATAGTTGATTATTGTATCTATGGTGGTTGGATAAATAAAGAGTTTGTCGAGGTATTGGGTAAGGAAGAAGTCTTACCTATATTTGAGGATTTGATTCCAGATATTCTGCGAAGGGAGATGATTCTATGTGGTTAAGCTACCATATTCCTTGTTTCTACTTAAACAGGGGTAGTGTTTGTGCCTGTTTCAATAAAGATTTTAAAGCACAGCTTTTAAAAGGCTTAGAAAAAGAGGAAGTTGTCTATATTAAGCTGGAAACAGTCAAAGTAAAAATGGGTGACGATTTTGTTGATGAGGAGATTTTAAGTTTTTACACAGATGATACTAATACACATGAAAAACTACAGACTTTCCTTGATATTTTTGATGATGCAGTTAATAAGTATGAGTCAGATTTAAAACAGGATTGTTATTTCTTCGAGTTTGATGGTTGCATGCTATATGTGCATTGTTCAGGGGTAGCTACGAGAAAACGTAGTCGCATTACACCAGTAATTAGAAAACTTGAAGAAGTGTGGAGAGAGCATCCAGACCTGCGTTTAGGACAGCTTTTGATTGATTGTGCTGGAGATAAGGATTTATTTAACTTGGAAGATGATGAGCTGATGGAGGCTATGAGAAGGTTTGGTGATAATGATGACTTTGGACAAATCTTATGATATTCTTGAGAGGTATTTTTTGTTATTAGATGATGTAAGTAATATGGCAGGTTATGATGTAGACTCTGAATATACAGGGATTGAGCTTGAGAAGGTATTAAGCGAGCGACCATTCTTATCAATCAGGGGTAGTTCTTTTCTTAAGGAGCTTTTAAGCGATGATATTGGAGAGTCAGTTGAAGAAGCCATACATACAATATTGAATGAAAATCTATGAGTTAATTATTAAGTAGTAAATCTTTGTAGGTTTAGTAAATAATACCATAAGTTTTGATAAAGACCAGTGAGTTATTCATTGGTCTTTTTCTTTACATTTTATTGGAGTTGTTTTACACCCATTCAGGGGTAGTTAAGTTCGGTCTTAATACGGAAATAAATAGGTTGATTAGTTGTTGAAGCAGAGTTATAACATGACACAGCTTATTTAGAAGCCTTGATTGCTTATAGACAGGCTGAGTTTTACTCAATACTGAGTTCGTTTTTGAGTCACCGCATTAACAGTATCTTTTATTTTTGGAGGTACTGCGATGTCAGGTATTGAAGAGTTGCTTTCTAATAAGCAAGTTGCTTTTAAGCAGCATCTATTAAAAGTTCTTCTTAAGGAGGAACTTATCACACAGCCAGTATATTATAAGGCTTTGGAATTATTGAAAGAGGAGGAAAAGTCGAATGGGATTGTTAAGTAAGTACACAAGTTTACAGATTGGTAAGCTCGATAAGAAACAATTTATGAAAGAAGCCAATTATGATGACATTTTTACTGATTTTGGTATAGATTTAAATGTCATGGTTATGTGTCGTGAGTCTACTGCTCATGAGGAGCAACAGAAGGCTTTATGTGACCAAGTAGAGCGAATGAAAGCTATTATTGATAGCCACAGGCAGTTTAATCTTGTCGAAGATGGTATAGTTATTGAGGATGGCAAATCAGGTTTAGCTATGGATATTCGACCAAAGTTTAAAGCTACTATTGAAAGAGCTGTATCTGAGGATATAGATATTATTATAGTACAGGAGGCTTCACGTTTTTCTCGTAATGTTGGCGATTTCTTTTATAATATGAATATTCTGCAGAATGCGGGGGTAGGACTTCTTATTATGGAAGGCGAATTTTGGACATACTTCATGTCACCGCATGACTATCCTAGACTCGCAAATGAGGTAGCAAAAGGACAAGCTGAGTCATTAACTACTTCAAAGCGAGTTTTCAGAGGAATTGAAACCTATCGAGAGCGAGGTCAATTGGTTAGTGGTAGTATGTTTGGTTATGACCTTGTGAAAGCTGTTGACCGTAAGGATAATACATATAAAATTAATCCAGTTGATGGTGCCACTGTTCAGTTGATATTTGATATGTATGTAAATAAGGGAAAAGGAACAGCACTTATTGCAACATATTTAAATGCAAATAATTATCCAACCCATGACCGTAAAGGTGAGTGGTCAGCATCGAAAGTTCGCAGGGTTTTAATGCATGAGAAGTATGCCAATCTTATATTATATGGAAAGTTTAAGATTATTAACACAAATACCAAGAAGAAGGTTGCCACGCATATTAAGCCTATAAGATATACTACTTATGATAAAGATGGTAATGTTATTCAGGAAAGAAATGTAGTTTATGGAACATGGGAACCACTTGTAGATGAGGAAACGTGGTGGAAAGCTCAGGAAATTCTTAAAACTAGGTCAGAAGAGTATAATATTACTAAGGATGGTAAAACTATTAGGCAGAATTGGGGCAGACGTCAATCTGTCGATGCTTATGCAAATAAAGGGTATTGCTCATGTGGTTATACTTTAACTCATGTATTAAGACATAAAGCTACAGACGAAAGATACTCTCAGTATGCTTATGAATGTAGATGGCAGAAAAACTCTGGTACAGAGAGTTATAGAAAGAAACATGGATTAAAACCATCCGATTGCACCTGCAAACTGCCAGCAGTTACTGATGTAGCTATGAAATTGATGTCTGTAAAGGTTTTTAAATATTTGCTCACAGATATACGAGATACTATTGAGGATACGATTAGAATTATAGAGATGGCAAATGAGCAAGCACTTGTTAATTTAACAAACTCAGGGGTAGCACTTGAGGAGCTTGAGGCTACCTTGGATAAGTTAAATAATAGATTGAGTAGGTTTGCAGATATGTATGCTGATGGCGATTTGACTAAGGAGCAGTATAGAGCTAAAAAGGAGTCCACCGAAAATGAAATTAAGCATACAGATGAACTTATTAAGTCTAGAAAGCTTGCAATTAGTGAGCAGAAAAAGAAAAAGTTAGATGTAGCGTCTATAAAAGAGCGACTAAATACATTTGTTGATTTGAATGGTTATGGAGTTTCAAATGAAATGATTGAGTTCTTTGTAGAGCGTATAATTCATAGAGATAATAATGAATTTGTATGGGAATTAAATCTTACAGGTCAGCCAAGCAAGCCTAATAAATATAAAATTAAGGAGTATAGTAAAGAGTATAGCGATTCATTAAAAGATGATAGTAATTTCAATATTATAAAGACTTTTGTTATTTCTCTTGATGAATGTAAAGAGTTTTGTGAGACAATGGCACATCGTCAATTCAAGGGAGCTTACTGGAGCCAGATTACTGTGAAAATCGCAGTTAAATAGTTTTATATGGAGTGTTGTAGCTAAAAGTTGCAAGACTCCATATTTTTTGTTATATTTTAGAAAGAGGTATATGTGTATAGCCTTGTAAAGAAAATTTATGAAAAGAGGTCTTTGCTGACTGCCTATACCTTAGAGGCTTATGCTGACTGAAGGAGATCAGGCGAAGAAGTTAAGCAACATGGAGCATGATGCATAAATATTTGGTATAAAAGAGTCTGAGAAAATCAGGCTCTTTTATTTTATAAACTAATATGATATAATTGTGAATAAATATTTATACAGAAATGAGGAATAATATGAAATCCATTAAGAAAAAACCGATTATGATTTTGCTTATGGCAGCATTAATGGCCACATTCATTGTTGGCTTATGCGCATGCGGCAAAAGCGACAGCAAAAAGGTCGCATGTGTGGACGATCTGGAGGGCGCAAAAATAGGTGTCCAGCTCGGTACCACAGGAGATATCTATGTATCTGATTATGAGAACGACGGTTCAGGCACCAAGGTAGAGAGATACAACAAGGGTGCTGATGCAGTCCAGGCATTAAAGGTCGGCAAGATTGACTGCGTGGTTATTGATGCGCAGCCGGCACTTGCCTTTGTAAAAGAAAACAAAGGACTTAAGATACTGGACGAGGAGTTTACCAACGAGGACTATGCATTCTGCCTGAAAAAGGGTAATACAGAGCTTCGCGACAAGGTAAACACTGCGCTTGAAAAGCTGCAGCAGGATGGAACAGTTCAGAGCATCATCGACAACTATATCGGCTCTGAAGATCAGGTGGGAAAGACTCCCTACGTGAAGAAGGACATTGACAGGTCAAACGGTACACTTAAGGTAGGAACCAATGCAGAGTTCCCGCCATATGAGTACTATGAGGACAACAAGGTCACAGGAATTGATATGGATATCATGCAGGCCATAGCCGATGAGCTTGGCATGGATATGCAGGTAGAGGATATGCAGTTTGACGCAATCATTGCCGCTGTATCATCAGGCAAGGTGGATGTCGGGGCAGCAGGCTTTACAGTGACAGAGGACAGACAGAAAAATGTTGATTTTACCGATACGTATATCACCACAAAGCAGGAGATTATCGTAAAAGACAGCCAGTCGGGTTCTTCAATCGGTATAAAGGAAAAGCTCTATGACAACTTTGTCAAGGACAATCGTTACATGTATATTGTAAAGGGTCTTGGCAATACAATAGTTATCACAATATTTGCCGTAATGCTTGGTATTGTGCTGGGATTTTTAATTGCGATAGTCAGAACCAGCCATGACAGAAACGGCGGTCTTGCCATATTAAACGGAATTTGCAAGGCATACCTGACCATCATCAGGGGAACACCTGTCATGATACAGCTTCTTATTATATACTATGTAGTACTTGCATCTGTGACCAACAAGATACTTGTAGCAGTCATTGCTTTCGGCCTCAACTCAGCTGCATATGTGGCAGAGATTGTGCGTTCGGGAATCATGTCTGTAGATATAGGACAGTTTGAGGCAGGACGAAGCTTGGGACTCAACTACAGACAGACCATGAAGCTTGTTATCATACCGCAGGCTGTCAAAAATATACTTCCGGCGCTGCTTAACGAGTTTATCAGCCTCCTGAAGGAGACATCAATCAGTGGTTATATTGGTATGATGGATCTGACAAAGGGTGGAGATATCATACGAAGCAACACATACGAGGCATTTATACCGCTTATTGCTGTAGCCCTTATTTATCTGGTTATAGTGATGCTTTTAAGCCACGGAGTAAGCAAACTTGAGAGGAGACTGAGAAGCAATGAAAGATAATAACGTGATACTAGAGGTAAAAGACCTGCACAAGAGTTTTGGAGAGCAGGAGGTATTAAAGGGCATAAGCACAGAGGTCAACAGAGGTGATGTAATTGCCATCATCGGACCGTCAGGCTGTGGAAAGTCTACATTTTTACGCTCCCTCAATCTGCTCGAGACACCTACATCAGGACAAATCCTTTTTGAAGGAACAGACCTGACAGACAAGTCGACAGACATCAATGTGACCAGACAGAAAATCGGCATGGTTTTCCAGCAGTTCAATCTGTTTGCCAACATGACAATAAAAGCAAATATCATGCTCGCACCGGTGAAGCTTGGTGTGATGACGAAGGATGAGGCATCAAAGAAGGCAGATGAGCTTCTCACCAGAATAGGTCTCCTCGATAAGGCAGATGCATATCCGGCGCAGCTTTCCGGAGGACAGAAGCAGAGAGTGGCAATTATCCGTTCACTTGCTATGAATCCTGATGTCATACTGTTTGATGAGCCTACATCGGCACTTGACCCTGAGATGGTAGGTGAGGTGCTTTCAGTAATGAAGGAGCTTGCAGAGGCAGGCATGACAATGGTAGTCGTGACACATGAGATGGGCTTTGCCAGAGAAGTGGCCAACAGAGTGATGTTCATCAATGAGGGTATCATAGCTGAGGAGGGCACACCTGAGGAAGTATTTGGCGCACCAAAGAGTGAGAGATTACAGGAATTTTTGTCAAGAGTGTTATAGGAGAAATAAAGCATGGCATCAAAATACTATGCAGTAAAAAAGGGAAAGGTTCCCGGGATATATTTCAACTGGAATGATTGCAAAGCAATGGTTGACGGATATCCGGGAGCAGTGTATAAAAGCTTTAAGACAATAGAAGAGGCAGAAAAATTTATTAACGGAGAGAAAATTATTTCCGGAGAGAAAACTATTACAGGTATGAAATCATCCGGCGAAAATAGTACATATGCGTTTGTAGACGGCTCCTTCAACAAAGCAACACACACCTATGGCTATGGAGGCTTTCTTGTGACTGACAATGAAAAATACGTGCTGCAGGGGGCGGATAATGATGCCGAGATGGCCACAATGCGCAACGTAGCCGGAGAGATAAAGGGCGCGGAGGCTGCCGTAAAAAAGGCTATAGAGCTTGGAGTTAAGGAACTGGTCATATACTATGACTACAAGGGCATAGAGATGTGGGCCACAGGGGACTGGAATCGAAACAAGGCAGGCACTATAGCTTATCACGAATACATCATGTCAGTTAAGGATAAAATAAAGCTTACCTTTGTGAAGGTAAAAGGACACTCAGGAGTAGAGGGCAACGAAGAGGCAGATAAGCTCGCCAAGCAGGCGGTGGGGATACTGTAGCAGTTTCCCACATAAAAGAAACAAAAATATAGCATAACAGGAGAAAAAATGAGCATATTCAATGTAGAACTCAAAAAAGTAGTAGATGACACATATGATATTGAGATAGGCTACAACCTCTCAGACACCCTTGTATCTGACCTGGAAAATGGTCTTGTGGGCAAGATAAAGAAATTTGCAGTGATTACAGATACAGATGTGCGTGATCCTTATGCTCTTCCAATCTGTGAGAAGATAAAGCATGCGGGATACTCAGTGGATTTGTTTGTTTTCCCGGCTGGGGAAAAGAGTAAGTCACGTGAGACAAAGGCAAAGATAGAGGATGCCATGCTTAAAAAGGGGTACAGAAGAGACTGCTGTATTATTGCAGTCGGTGGCGGTGTGGTAACCGACTTATCAGGCTTTATTGCAGGAACCTACGGCAGAGGAGTGCCGTTTATCAACTATGCAACCACCCTTCTAGCGGCGGCAGATGCATCGGTAGGTGGAAAAACAGCAATTGATACACCTCTTGCTACCAACACCATAGGTCTGTTCAATCAGCCCCAAAAGGTATATATAGACATAGCTGCCTGGAAAACACTGCCACAGCGCCAGATGGCAAGCGGTATGGCAGAGACCATCAAGCATGCATGCTTAGGCAGCGAGGATATGTTTGAATTTATAGAGGAAAATCTGGATGATATATATTCATTCAAGAAATTTGCATGTGAGTATATCGCAGAAAATAACTGCCGTATCAAGTACAATGTGGTCATGAAGGATGAGCGAGAGGCGGGACTTCGCGAAACCTTAAATCTGGGCCACACAGTAGGCCGGGCAATCGAGACAGTCAGCGACTACAAGCTGTTGCATGGAGAGGCACTGTCGATTGGAATGGCAGCACAGGCACTTATGTCAGCACGGCTTGGCTATATGTCAGAGGAGCAGGCAGAGCGCGTGATAAAGCTCTATGAGAGAGCCGGTCTTCCGACACGTATACCTGACTATATAGACAGGGAGGCACTTGTTAAAAAGCTCTACACCGACAAAAAGGTGAGAGATGGCAAGCTGCGTTTCGTGCTCCAAAAGGGCATAGGAGCCACTGTTGAGTTTGCACCGGGAGTGTATGCAAAGCCTATAGAGGAAAGTCTGGCGCGAGAAATTATAATGGAGCTGTAGATTAAATAATTACAACCCCATGTGTAAATTCATTTTGCTGTGAATGACACAGCCTGCCATACAAATCAGCGGCAAAAATATCCTTGGAAATAAGCTCGTACGGAGCATCAGCGACTTTTGTAATAATAGGCGCTGATGCTCTTTTTTTGAGGAGATGCATAAGCTCTCCTGATGATTTTTTGAAACCGAGTATGCGCAGATAAGGATTATCCATACATATATTAAAATCATCATTCTCAATACCAAGTAAAATATGCGTGAGGACTCTCGAAATACGCGTATAAGTCAGATTTTTACTCTTCAGTAAGTTACAAAACTGCGTAAAACTTTCATATTTATAAATATTTTTAACTATCTTTGCAGAAAGCTCCTTTGTACAGTCTGCATACTGCGCAAAGCCTTTATCCTTCCCAGTCAGCAGGCGATAGTAAAGCATTTCAGAAATATCATCCGGAAACACAATATGACCGCCTAAAATACAATTGACAAGAATATCGGCGCAGTCTGATGGCATTAGCTGACTGAACTTTGTGGAAATCCATGAATTATCAAGCTGCGTATTAGTAATAGTGTTGTGTTTGTCTATATCAATTAAGGTCGAAATCACCCCGCGCACAGCCGTAGCGGAAGAAAACTCACTTGTCGAATCCGTGCTGTGATATCCTTCCCCGATGCGCTGAAGAGGGAATCCCGTAATATCACAGTCCATCAAAGCCTTCTCATACTCAATGGCCAGAATATTATTGGGTGAAGCTATGAAAGCATCTATTTTCTCGGAAGCGCTGTCATAGGTATCTTGAAAATATTCACATAGAGCTCTGCTCCTGGCCGTAGGAAAGCTCATCCCACCCTGAATCAGCCGGGCAAGAGAGGCGGAATACTCAGCAGGCGGATTCTTAAGCACGCCAGCCACAAGCTTTGTAAGTTCATGGTCCACAGACTCCACACCATAGCACAGCGTATCCACAATACCTGTGTTTTGGAGTACACTGACTCCGCCACCGGCAAAAAACTCGGCAGAAGCAGTGGCGAAGACCGCTGGAAGCTCAAGCACCAGGTCGGCACCGCTCAAAAGCGCCATGCGTGTGCGCTCGTATTTGTCAATGATGGCAGGCTCACCTCTTTGCACGAAATCACCGCTCATTACTACGACGATATAATCAGCAGATGTCTGCCTTTTAATCTGCTCTAGCTGATATTTGTGCCCATTGTGGAATGGATTGTATTCGGTAATCACACCTGCGACCTTCATGTTTTGCTGCTCCTTTAATCAATAATGTTTTTTTTAGAGTTCAAAACCATAATACCACAAAAACACCCTTGTCGCATTTGAAAAATAAGTTTATACTAACAATAGTATTGTAATTTTAAACCAAAGGAGACAAAACAATGAATGTATTAGTAATTAATTGCGGTAGTTCATCACTGAAATACCAGCTCATCAATTCAGATTCAGAGGAGGTACTTGCAAAAGGACTCTGCGAGAGAATCGGAATCGATGGCAGACTCGTATATCAGAAAGAGGGTCTTGATAAGGAAATCACAGAGGCACCTATGCCAACACATAAAGAGGCCATCCAGATGGTACTCGATGCACTTGTAAATCCAAAGACAGGCGCAGTAAAATCACTTGCAGAGATCGATGCAGTAGGACATCGTGTAGTGCACGGTGGAGAGAAGTTCTCAGACTCAGTAGTCATCACAGAGGAAGTAATAGCACAGGTAGAGGAGTGCAACGACCTCGCACCTCTTCACAACCCTGCAAATATTATCGGAATCAGAGCATGCCAGGCACTTATGCCAAACGTACCAATGGTAGGAGTATTTGATACAGCCTTCCATCAGACAATGCCTGAGAAAGCATATCTCTACGGCCTTCCATATGAGTACTATGAGAAGTACAAGGTAAGAAGATACGGCTTCCACGGCACAAGCCACAGCTTCGTATCAAAGGAGGCAGCAAGCTACCTTGGAATGGACTTAAACAACTCAAAGATTATCGTAGCACACCTTGGAAACGGAGCTTCAGTCAGCGCAGTATTAAACGGTAAATGCGTAGATACATCAATGGGACTTACACCACTTGAGGGACTCGTAATGGGAACACGTTCAGGTGATATCGACCCATCAATCATGGAGTTCATCGCAAAGAAAGAAAATCTCGACATCGATGGTGTTATGGATGTGCTCAACAAGAAGTCAGGAGTAGCCGGCATGTCAGGAGTATCAAGTGACTTCAGAGACCTTGAGGCAGCCTACAATGAGGGCAACGAGCGTGCCATCGCAGCAGTAGAGGTATTCAGCTACAGGGTAGCAAAATACATCGGAGCATATGTAGCAGCAATGAACGGAGTAGATGCTATCGCATTCACAGCAGGAATCGGTGAGAACACAAGCTTTGTAAGAGAAAAAATCATGGCATACTTAGGCTACCTTGGCATAAAGATTGACCGTGTAACAAACGACAAGACACGCGGAGTGGAGGCACTTATCTCAACAGCAGATTCAAGCGTAAAGGTATGCGTCATCCCTACAAACGAGGAGCTTGCAATCTGTCGTGAGACAGTAAAGCTTGTTGGCTAATAAAAAGCAAAAAGTTGTGGATAAATTATAAAATTTTGTTGACAAACACCACTCCAATATGTATAATTGGTTAGGTGTGAATAGGAGAGAACTATGATTGATATATCAACCATTGTAAAATCTATCAATAAAGAGACAACAATTGAGACAGAGCTTACGCTCACATCATTTGAGTCGCGGCTAGGAGATTATCCTATTCTGAAAAAGCAGCCGATATCACTTCATATCTCAAACGTGGAGAATGCAGCAGTGCACATCACGGGAACAGTAGATATAGACATAGCGATACCGTGCAGCCGATGCTTGGAAGAAGTTCCAACAAACATGCATTTTGACATTGACAAGACTCTGAAAATCACAGACGGAGCATTAGTCGATGAAGAGATGGAGGAAACTGACTACCTGATTGGGTTTGAACTCGATGTAGATAAACTTGTCTACGCCGAAATTCTGGTGAACTGGCCAATGAGAGTTCTGTGCAAAGACGATTGCAAAGGTATTTGTAAAGTCTGCGGGATGAACTTGAATAAAGGCACCTGCAGTTGCGATAGTTTTGTACCGGATCCAAGAATGGCAGCGTTCCAGGATATATTTAACAAGTTTAAGGAGGTGTAAACAAATGTCAATTTGTCCAAAGAATAAATCTTCTAAGGGAAGAAGAGATAAGAGAAGAGCAAACTGGAAAATGTCTGCTCCTACTTTAGTAAAATGCAGCAAATGTGGAGAGCTTATGATGCCACACAGAGTTTGCAAGAACTGCGGATCATACAACAAAAAAGAAATCATTCCTCAGGACTAATAGTAGAAAACCAGTAAAATTAAGGGATTGAACGATATCGTTCAATCCTTTTTTTGATTGATTTTATCCCTTTTTTATCCCATAATAAAATGAAGGTACTTTTTGCTTGTATATAGCTTGCAGGGATGTTATTATACTGAGAGGATATTTAGATATTAAAGAAAGAAGGAAGCAAACTATCATGAATAATATAGACGATTTAGTTGAAATCTATGAGTGCCCGCTCTGTGGCGGTGCCGGTATTCTCGAGGAGGACTGCGGCAGCTCATATTATGTGACATGTCTTGAGTGCGGATGCCACTCAGTAAATATTGATTTCAAGTCAGACGATGACAGACTTGATGCAGCAAAGCGCACTGCTGATTTATGGAACTGTGGCAAGGTTATTTCAATGAGTCCGGGAGAATGATGGAAGCCATATAGAGTAGTGAATTGGTTATTGATTTATACCTATGATTATAGTATATTTTATTTAATCAATTAGTAGTTTGCTTTTTAGCAGGCACAGGGAGGTCACAATGCAAAGTACAACAAGGGTCGCACTCGATGCAATGGGTGGCGACAATGCACCCGCAGAGGTAGTAAAGGGTGCGGTAGATGCGGTTAGCAAAAGAAATGATATAAAGATATTTCTTGTAGGACAGAAGGTACCGGTAGAGAGGGAGCTTTCTTTGTATACATATCCTAAGGAGCAGATAGAGATAGTAGATGCGCCTGAGGTTATAGAGATGGCAGAACCACCGGTTATGGCAATCAGACGAAAGAAGCAGTCATCAATCGTTGTTGGCATGAATATGGTCAAGAATAAAGAGGCTGATGCATTTGTTTCGGCAGGAAGCTCAGGTGCTGTACTTGTCGGAGGACAGGTAATAGTCGGCAGGATAAAGGGCATACAAAGGCCGCCTTTGGCACCGCTTATTCCGACTGAGAGGGGCGTATCTCTGCTCATAGACTGTGGAGCCAATGTGGATGCCAGAGCTGAACATCTGGTACAGTTTGCCAAGATGGGCTCTATCTATATGGAGCATGTTGTCGGCGTGAAGAATCCAAAGGTTGCACTGGTCAATATCGGTGCAGAGGAGGAGAAAGGTAATGCCCTGGTAAAGGAGACCATGCCGCTTCTTCGAGAGTGCACAGATATCAATTTTGTCGGAAGCATTGAGGCAAGGGATATTCCAAAGGGAGATGCCGATGTTATAGTCTGCGAGGCTTTCACAGGCAATGTCATATTAAAGCTATACGAGGGTCTCAGCTCAACACTTATCGGAGTTATAAAGAAGGGGCTCATGAGCACACTAAAGAGCAAGATAGGCGCTGCACTTGCACTTCCGGCTCTTAAGAATACGCTAAAGTCATTTGATGCGACCGAGTACGGCGGAGCACCGCTTTTAGGATTGAATGGTCTTGTGGTAAAGACACACGGCAGCTCCAAGGCAAAGGAAATCACTAACTCTGTTTTCCAATGTGTTACATTTAAGGAAAAAGAGATTAATGATAAAATTAAAGAATATATTATTAATAAGCCGGCTGATTAGATAGCAGTACTGCTGTATGATTGGTCAATATAAACAGAAATGAGAGGTATTAAAAATGGAATTTGAGAAGCTTAGAGACATTATTGTCGAGGTACTTAACGTGGATGAGACCGAGGTTACTATGGAGTCAACCTTCATTGATGATCTTGGCGCTGACTCTCTGGATGTATTCCAGATTATCATGGGTATCGAGGAAGAGTTCGATATCGAGATTCCTAATGAGGAAGCAGAGAAAATCGTCACTGTAGGCGATGCTGTTGAGCAGATTAAAAAAGCTGTAAGCGAGCAGTAGTATGTTTAACTAATGAAAAGCCCTTTATTATGAGGGCTTTTCGTTATACTCACGGAACATGTAAAATGGATAGATATAGAAATAGAGGAAAAATTATGGCAGATTTAAATGAATTTCAAAGCAAAATAGGCTATACGTTCAAGAACCGACATCTGCTTGAGCAGGCGCTGACACACAGCTCGTATGCCAATGAAAAGCACATGAAAAAGCATTCTGATAACGAACGTCTGGAGTTTTTGGGCGATGCTGTTTTGGAAATAGTTTCAAGTGAGTTTTTGTTTATCAATTATCCGCAAAAGCCTGAGGGTGAGCTTACCAAGCTGCGCGCAAGCATTGTTTGTGAGCCGACTCTTGCACTTTGTACAAAGCCACTTGACCTTGGAAAGTACTTACGTCTTGGCAGGGGCGAGGATCATACAGGTGGAAGAAAGAGAAAATCGATTCTTTCTGATGCACTTGAGGCAGTGATTGGAGCAATTTATTTAGATGGTGGTTTTACTAATGCAAAGGAGTTTGTGCTTAGGTTTATCATGACTGATATTGAGAATAAGCAGCTCTTTTATGATAGCAAGACTATCCTTCAGGAGCTTATACAGGGCAGACACGAGCAGCTTTCCTATGAACTTATTGATGAGAGCGGTCCGGACCATGACAAGCAGTTTACAGTTGCGGTGCTTGTGGACGGCGAGCGTGTCAGCGAGGGAGAAGGCCACACAAAGAAGGCGGCGGAGCAGCAGGCTGCATATCAGGCACTTCTTTTGTACAGAAACAGGGAATAGGAGTTTTTAATGTATTTAAAGAGTTTGGAAGTACAGGGCTTTAAGTCCTTTGCCAACAAAATTGTTTTTGAGTTCCACAACGGCATCACAGGTATTGTCGGGCCAAACGGTAGTGGAAAGAGTAATGTCGCCGATGCGGTCAGATGGGTGCTCGGTGAGCAGAGCGCAAAGCAGCTTCGTGGTGCCAGCATGCAGGATGTCATTTTTGCAGGCACTGAGAACAGGAAGCCGCTTGGATATGCGTATGTTGCCATCACTCTTGATAATTCAGACCATTCGCTTGCGATTGATTTCAATGAGGTTACGGTTGCCAGACGTGTTTATCGGTCAGGGGAGAGTGAGTATCTAATCAATGGCAATCCGTGCAGACTCAAGGAGGTTTCGGAGCTTTTCTATGATACCGGTATCGGTAAAGAGGGCTATTCCATCATTGGACAGGGCCAGATTGACAGGATTTTAAGTGGAAAGCCGGAGGAGAGGCGAGAGCTGTTTGATGAGGCTGCCGGCATTGTGAAGTTTAAAAAGAGAAAGCTTACAGCACAAAAGAAGCTCGATAATGAGCGAGAGAACCTTGTGCGTGTCAATGATATCCTGACAGAGCTTGAGAGACAGGTAGGTCCGTTACAGAGACAGTCCGAGAGGGCTCATACATATCTTAAAAAGAGAGAAGAACTGAAGAACTACGATGTCAACATGTTTTTGCTTGAATCAGCGCGTATTGAGACCGAGCTTAAGTCAGCTGATGAGAAATACGCTATTGCGGATGACGAGCTAAAGGAGACCAACGCCACATACGAGAGCATCAAGGCAGAGTATGAGAGGCTTGGGAACGATATGCAGCAGATGGATGAGCGTATCGAGTCTCTTCGTGAGAGCATTACAAGCACTTCATCCACCAGACAGAAGCTTGAGAATCAGATAGAGCTTTTAAAGGAGCAGATTCACACGGCCGAAATGACGGATGAGCATTTGCAGTCGCGTCTTTTAGCTATCGAAAAGGAAAAGGCGCAGCGTCTTAAAAGCAGGAAAGAGTATGATGACAAAAAAGCTGCACTCGAAGCTGATATAGAGCAGATGAAGCAGAACGAGCTTCTTGCGGTAAACGAGCATGAGGCTGTACTTGCAGAGGTTAACCGCTGCAATGACGGACTGGAAAAGGGCAAGAATGAGCTTATCGCCCTGCTTCAGGAGCGAGGCAGTATCCAGTCAAGGCAGCAGCGTTTTGCCACTATGCTTGAGCAGATTAATATCAGAAAGGCAGAGCTTACCAAGCGTCTTTTAGATAGAAAGACAAGGGAAGCAGGGCTTGATGATATATTGGATGAGGCTAATAAGAAGCTTAATGCTGTCAATGAAGAGATAGCCGGTTTAAAGGAAAAGGAGTCGGCTCTTTTGGCAAAGGCCAGGGAGTGGAGAGATAAGTCCAGAGAGAATGCCCGCCTGATGGAGGAGGCTTCCACAGAGTATCATAAGTCTGTTTCCAGGCTTGAGTCACTTAAAAACATTGCCGAGCGCTATGATGGCTATGGCAACAGCATCAAGCGTGTTATGGAGCAGAAGGCTAAAAATCCGGGGCTTCTCGGAGTGGTTTCAGATCTTATCCAGGTGGATAAGCGCTATGAGATAGCGATAGAGACAGCCTTAAGCGGTAATATCCAGAATATTGTCACTGAGGATGAGGCCACAGCCAAAAAGATGATAGGCTTTTTAAAGACCAATCATTTTGGACGGGCTACGTTTTTACCTCTTACGAGTGTGCGTGCAAACAGAAATACTAAAAATGAGGCGGCACTCGGCGAAAAGGGTGTGCTTGGCATTGCAAATAAGCTGGTGAAGTGTGATCCGAAGTTTGATGAGGTTGTTGCATACCTGCTTGGCAGAGTGATTGTGGTGGACACAATTGACAATGCCATTGCGCTTGCAAAGAAAAATCACTATTCACTCCATATCGTGACTGTCGAGGGCGAGTATCTGGCACCGGGAGGCTCTATGTCCGGTGGTGCGTTTAAAAATTCATCCAATCTGCTTGCGAGAAATCGTGAGATTGAGGAGCTTGAAAAGAGAGTTGATCAGACTAAGACAAAGCTTAAAGAGCTTAGAGCCAGAAAGGATGATATTGCGACTGCTATTGCGCTTGGCGAGGAGGATATAGCAGCCACAAAGACCTTGCTGCAGGAGAAGTATATTGAGCAGAATACAGCACAGATTTCTGTTGACAGGGCAGACCAGCAAAAGAAGGAGAGTGCGAATGTCTACGAGGATCTGCGCACAGAAAATGCCGGGATTGAAAAACAGCTCGAAGAGATAAATCAGGGCAAGAAGGATATTGCAGCGCAGCTTGAGGCATCAAAGCAGCGTGAAAAGCAGCTTGAGAAGGAAAACAGCTCATACAGTGAGATACTTGAAAAGCAGGGAGTACTTGAGCAGGAGGCTTCACACAAGGCCGCTGCCATTTCACTTGAGCTTGCAAATATCACAAAGACGGCAGAGTTTGCTATAGAAAATATCAATCGTATCAATTCAGAGATAGAGAAATTTGATGAGCAGAAGGAAAGCCTTGTGGAAGGTGCAGCTGCTGCAAAGGATGATATTAAAAAGAAGCAGGCTGATATTGATGCAATCACACAGACCATTCTGGCATCAAAGGACAACAATTCTAAGCTTGACGAGGAGCTTAGGGAGAGCCTTACAAAAAAGGAAAAGATGTCTGAGGATTACAGAGGCTTTTTTGCAAAGCAGGAGGAAGTTTCAAAGAAACAGGCTGATTTGGATAAGGAGCTTTTCAGACTGAACAGCCAGAGAGAGAAGCTTAAGGAGGCTTCAGAGACTCAGACCAACTACATGTGGGATGAATATGAGCTTACTCCGCATGCGGCAGCAGAGCTTAGAAATGATGCATACGATGATCTGCCTTCATTAAAGAAGCTGATTGCAGGCATAAAGGACGAAATCAGATGTCTCGGCGATGTAAATGTCAATGCTATCGAGGAATACAGGGAGATTTCAACGCGTTATGAGTTCTTAAAGGGACAGCATGATGACCTTATCGAGGCTGAAAAGACTCTGGTTGGCATCATTGATGAGCTTGACAGTGGTATGAGAAAGCAGTTTACAGAGAAGTTTGCCGAGATTCAGAGAGAGTTTGACAAGTCCTTTAAGCAGCTTTTTGGTGGTGGACATGGTTCCCTGGAGCTTGTGGAGGATGAGGATATACTGGAGTGCGGCATAAGAATCGTCGCACAGCCGCCCGGAAAGAAGCTTCAGAATATGATGCAGATGTCCGGTGGAGAAAAGGCGCTCACCGCTATTGCACTTTTGTTTGCCATTCAGGCACTTAAGCCATCACCGTTTTGTCTGCTTGATGAGATTGAGGCGGCGCTTGATGACTCAAACGTTTCGCGCTATGCAAATTATCTGAACAAGCTTACAAAGAACACACAGTTTATCGTTATCACACACAGACGTGGTACGATGGCGGCTGCGGACAGGCTATATGGTATTACGATGCAGGAAAAGGGTGTTTCCACACTCGTTTCAGTAAATCTTATAGAGAATGATCTGACACAGTAAAATTTTATTTATGGAGAGTTGAAATGGAAGAAAAAGAAAAGAAGCCGGGCTTTTTTAAGAGGCTCGTTTCAGGACTGACAAAGACCAGAGATAACATCGTTTCAGGCATAGATTCACTTTTCAGTGGATTTTCGCATATAGATGATGATTTTTATGAGGAGCTTGAGGAGATTCTCATCATGGGAGACCTCGGAGTGAGAGCTACAGAGAGTATCATCGAGGATCTGCAGAGGAAGGTGAAGGAACAGCACATCAAGGAGCCGGCAGAGTGCAAGGAACTCTTGATTGAGAGTATCAAGGAGCAGATGAAGGTGGAGGAGACAGCCTACAGATTTGAAAATGAAAAATCTGTTGTGCTTGTAATCGGTGTCAACGGAGTAGGAAAGACTACCACTGTCGGAAAGCTTGCAGGAAAGCTCAAGGAACAGGGCAAGAAGGTAGTTATTGCAGGTGCCGATACCTTCAGGGCGGCAGCAGGAGACCAGCTGAAGGAATGGGCAAACCGCGCCGGAGTTGATATGATTGGCGGTGCCGAGGGTGCTGACCCGGGAGCTGTTGTATATGATGCGGTTGCAGCTTCTAAGGCCAGAAACGCAGATGTGCTTCTCGTGGATACAGCCGGAAGGCTCCACAACAAAAAGAATCTGATGAATGAGCTCGGAAAGATTAATAAAATCCTGGAGAGTGAGTATCCGGATGCGTACAGAGAGACTCTCGTCGTGCTTGATGCGACCACAGGCCAGAATGCACTGGTTCAGGCGAGAGAGTTTTCTGATGTGGCAAAGATTTCGGGCATCGTGCTTACTAAGATGGATGGTACGGCAAAGGGCGGTATCGCTGTAGCGATACAGTCGGAGCTTTCAGTGCCGGTCAAGTATATCGGAGTCGGTGAGACCATCGATGATTTGCAGAAATTTGATTCGGACGAGTTCGTGAATGCATTGTTTGACACTAAAACGGAATAATTTGAGAATATCTTTGAGCGTATAAGTTATATTGTTTATAATAATCTGATATAGCAGTTTATATATATCTGTACGGAATTTTTGGTATAATATAATGAAAAATAACTATTCAGAACCACTGAGAACAATGCATTTTTGCGAATAATGTGTGGGTGGGTATGAATAGTTATACCGAAGAAATGAAAGGAAAAACAAATATGCTGACATTAGATAAATTTGAAGAAGCAAGTGAGAAGGTCAAGGAGGTCACCCTTGAGACAAAGCTCATTTACAGTGACTTTTTAAGTGACCAGACAGGCAATAAGGTATATTTGAAGCCTGAAAATATGCAGTTTACCGGAGCTTACAAGGTCAGAGGTGCGTACTACAAGATAAGCACACTCACAGATGAGGAGAGGGCAAAGGGACTCATCACAGCATCTGCAGGAAACCATGCGCAGGGTGTTGCGTATGCTGCAAAGTGCTATGGCTGCAAGGCTGTCATCGTGATGCCTACCACCACACCTCTTATCAAGGTAAACCGTACAAAGAGCTACGGCGCTGAGGTAGTGCTTTACGGAGATGTGTATGATGAGGCATGTGCTAAGGCATATGAGCTTGCAGAGAAAGAGGGCTACACATTTATCCATCCGTTTGATGATTTAGCTGTCGCAACAGGACAGGGAACGATTGCTATGGAGATATTCAAGGAGCTTCCTCTTGTTGAGTACATCCTCGTTCCAATCGGCGGCGGCGGACTGGCAACAGGTGTATCCACACTTGCAAAGCTCTTAAACCCAAAGATTAAGGTTATCGGAGTGGAGCCGGCCGGCGCTAATTGTATGCAGGAGTCATTTAAGAATGGAAAAGTGACCACTTTACCAAGTGTAAATACTATTGCAGACGGAACAGCAGTAAAGACACCGGGCTCAAATATTTTCCCATACATAAAGAAAAATCTTGATGATATTATCACAGTGGAGGATGACGAGCTTATCGTGGCCTTCCTTGACATGGTTGAGAATCACAAGATGATAGTCGAAAACTCAGGTCTTCTGACTGTAGCTGCGCTTAAGCATCTCGGTGTAAAGGACAAGAGGGTGGTTTCTATCTTAAGCGGAGGCAACATGGATGTCATCACCATGTCATCAGTTGTACAGCAGGGCCTTATTTTCAGAGACAGGATCTTTACTGTTTCAGTGCTTCTGCCTGACAAACCGGGCGAGCTTGCAAAGGTTGCGCAGACTCTCGCTGATGTACAGGGAAATGTAATCAAGTTGGAGCATAACCAGTTTGTCACTACAAACAGAAGTGCGGCTGTCGAGCTTCGCATCACGCTTGAGTGTTTTGGTACAGAGCACAAGGAGCAGATTATTGCTGCGCTCGAGAAGAAGGGCTATAAGCCAAGAATTGTACGCACTATGATATAAAAATAAAAGTATCAAGTATTTTTACTTGACACCAGGCAAACTATGTGTTATTCTACCATAGGTTCGAGGGAAAAAGAGGATACTTGATATGGAAGAAAAACTTGAACAGGCATATTTATATGATTTCTACGGTGAGCTTTTGAATGAGCATCAGCGTCAGGTATATGAGGATTTTGTCTTCAATGATTTGTCACTCGGTGAGATAGCATCCGAGGAGGGGATTTCCCGTCAGGGTGTTGCCGATCTGATTAAGAGGTGCAATAAGAAGCTGCTTGACTATGAGGCAAAGCTACATCTTGTTGAAAAGTTCATGTCCATAAAGAGTGACATACGAAGGATTCATGAGCTGACAAATGATTTTAAGAAATCACATAATGAGCTATTAATGAATGAAATCGAAGCTATTTCGAATCAGATACTAGAGGAGCTGTAATATGGCATTTGACAGTTTATCAGAAAAACTGCAGAACGTTTTTAAGAATCTCCGCAGCAAGGGAAAGCTTACTGAGGATGATGTAAAGGCTGCTCTTAAAGAGGTTAAGATGGCACTCCTTGAGGCCGATGTTAACTTCAAGGTTGTTAAGCAGTTCACAAAGAGTGTTCAGGAGAGAGCAATCGGACAGGATGTCATGAATGGTCTCAATCCCGGTCAGATGGTCATCAAAATCGTAAACGAAGAGATGATTAAGCTTATGGGCTCTGAGACAACAGAGATTGCTTTCAGGCCGGGCAAGGAGCTTACCGTTATCATGATGGTAGGTCTTCAGGGAGCCGGTAAGACAACCACCACAGCAAAAATTGCCGGAAAGCTTAAGAGCAAGGGCAAGAAATCACTGCTTGTAGCCTGTGATGTATATCGTCCGGCTGCGATTGAGCAGTTAAAGATAAACGGTGAGAAGCAGGGTGTTGAGGTTTTCTCAATGGGTGACAAAAACAAGCCTGCCGACATCGCAAAGGCTGCTGTGGAGCACGCTAAGAAAAACGATTTCAATGTTGTTATCATCGATACTGCCGGACGTCTTCATATTGATGAGGATATGATGGCAGAGCTTATTGAGATAAAAGAAGCTACTGATGTTTTCCAGACCATCCTCGTGGTTGATGCCATGACAGGTCAGGATGCGGTAAATGTAGCAGGTACCTTTGATGAAAAGATAGGAATTGACGGAGTTGTCATCACAAAGCTTGATGGTGACACCAGAGGTGGAGCGGCGCTTTCAATCAGAGCCGTTACAGGAAAGCCGATACTATACGCAGGTATGGGAGAGAAGCTTTCAGACCTTGAGCAGTTCTATCCGGAGCGTATGGCTTCAAGAATCCTCGGCATGGGCGATGTGCTTTCCATGATTGAGAAGGCGCAGGAGAACATTGATGAGGAACAGGCCAAGAAGCTTGAGCAGAAGATGCGCAAAAATGAGTTTGATTTTGAGATGTACCTTGATTCGATGAGTCAGATGAAGAAGATGGGCGGTCTTTCAAGCGTGATGGGCATGATGCCGGGCATGGGTATCGGTGGAGGCAAGATGCCGGATATTGATACAGATGAAGCTGAAAAGGGCATGGCCCGCACAGAGGCAATCATCTATTCCATGACACCTGAGGAAAGACGAAATCCAAAGCTTCTTAATCCAAGCCGCAAGGCTCGTATAGCAAGAGGAGCAGGTGTGGATGTATCAGAGGTCAACAGACTTGTAAAGCAGTTTGAGCAGACAAAGAAGTTCATGAAGCAGATGCCCGGTATGATGGGCGGCAAGAAGGGACGCCGTGGAGGCGGTGGTCTTGGAGGCTTATTCAAAGGACTTCCGTTTTAATGGATTTCATTAAAGGAATTTCATTAAAGAATTTCATGTTTTGTTAACAAAAGTATTTATTTTACTTTTGATATATATTATTCAATAAACCTATGAGGAGGTGAAACAAAATGGCAGTAAAGATCAGATTAAGAAGAATGGGACAGAAGAAAGCTCCTTTCTATAGAATCGTAGTTGCAGATTCTAGATCACCAAGAGATGGAAGATGCATCGAGGAGATCGGAACATACGATCCAACTAAGGATCCTAGCGAGTATCATGTAAATGAGGAATTAGCTAAGAAATGGTTATCAAACGGCGCACAGCCAACTGAGACAGTAGCTAGAATCTTCAAGAGTGCTGGTATCGAGAAATAGGATAAAGAGGTGGCGTAATGAAAGAATTAGTTGAAGTAATTGCAAAATCTTTAGTTGATTATCCGGATGAGGTTAATGTAACTGAGACCGAAAACGAGAAAGCAATTGTTTTGGAATTACGTGTTGCACAGTCTGACATGGGCAAAGTGATCGGCAAGCAGGGACGTATTGCTAAGGCTATTCGTTCAGTTGTTAAGGCCGCAGCCTCTAAAGAAGACAAAAAGGTTATTGTTGAGATAGTACAGTAACATAAAGGCATCTCTTATGAGATGCCTGTTTTTTTATAATTTATAGTAACTATTCAGAACCGGTATTGTATGGTTTTGAGAATGTGCGTGGGCTGAATAGTTATGATTTATATTAATATCAGGAGACAGAGAATGGAAGATTTACTACAGGTAGGTGTAATTACGAGCACACACGGCATTCGCGGTGAGGTAAAGGTGTTCCCAACCACTGACGATGCTGCCCGTTTTAAAAAGCTTAAAAATGTCATTCTGGATAATGGCAAAGAGCGCAGGGATTTGGAAATAACTTCTGTCAAATTTTTCAAGAACCAGGTTATCTTGAAATTTAAGGGCATAGATGACATAAATGATGTAGAAAAATATAAAAAGGCACCTCTTTTTGTGACAAGGGAAAATGCGGTGCCGCTTGAGGAAAACGAGTACTTTATAGCTGATCTTATCGGGCTTTCCGTCACATCAGACGAGGGAGAGGAGCTTGGAGTCATAGATGATGTACTCCAGACCGGTGCCAACGATGTGTACGTTGTTAAGAAAGCCGGTGCAAATGATTTGCTGATTCCGGCAATAAAGGATTGTATACTGGACGTTGATGTGGAAAATGGCACGATGAAGGTGCATCTGCTGGCAGGTTTGAGATAGTTGCATCTCAAACTGCAAAAACCGTAAAATGAGATATAAAATTGAACAAAATCATACATTTTAAATCGTAAAACTGTAAAACAGGATGATATAGGAGATATAGGAAATGAGATTTCATGTGCTGACCTTATTCCCACAGATGATAGAACAGGGACTGTCAGAGAGTATCACAGGCAGAGCTTTAAAACAGAATATTATATCACTCAATACGGTAAATATCAGGGATTTTGCGCACAATAAGCACAATAAGGTTGATGATTACACATATGGTGGCGGTGCAGGGATGCTTATGCAGGCAGAGCCGGTGTATCAGGCTGTGAGCAGTGTGGTGAGTCAGATCAATAAATGTAATCAGGTCCATTCAGGTGATAATTCCGGGAAAAATATCGCCGATGAAAATATATTATATGAAAATACAGCATATAAAAATACAGCAGAAGAAATAAAAAATCACAATGCGCGTCTGATTTATGTTACTCCACAGGGTAGCGTGTTCAACCAGCAGATGGCAGCAGAATTTGCAAAGTGTGATGACCTCATTTTTCTATGTGGACACTATGAAGGTATTGACGAGCGCGTGCTGGAGGAGACGGTAACAGATTATGTTTCTATCGGTGACTATGTTCTAACTGGCGGAGAACTGCCCTCGATGGTAATGATAGATGCAATTTCACGTCTGGTTCCTGGGGTGCTGCACAATGACATTTCGGCAGAGACAGAGTCATTTCATGGCAATCTGCTCGAATACCCTCAGTACTCACGTCCTGTTGAGTGGCATGACAAAAAGGTGCCTGAGGTACTCATGTCAGGCAATCAGAAAAAGATAGATGCATGGCGCCTTGAAAAGTCTATTGAGCGCACAAAGGAGCGCAGGCCGGATTTGTATGCCGGGTTTAAAAGACTTGATAAATGCAGAGAGTTTCTTATGAAAAATAAACTGCTTCATATTGATATGATAGAGCTTATAAACAGGGGCTGCGCCGAGATACTGTTTGAGGCAGATGGCGAATATCTGCTTCGGGACATGGTCTCAAAGGTATGCTTTCATACAAGACCGGATGAGGGCGAGTCGAAGCTTATTGATTTGATGCAGGAAGATGCCACAAAGCCTGTTGATAAATACAGCAGTCAGCATATTCCAGAAAACGTTACAGATCAGATCACAAACGGCATAGTGCTTCATCAGCAAAGGTATGTTGAGCTCTTTACAGCAAATGGATTTAATGAGACTGTAGAGTGCATGCAGGCTGTATATACAAACAAAGAAAAGCTATCTGTCAGCGGACTGTACAGACCGGATGGAAGGCCGATGCCGAATGGCTTAATTATAAGAAAGCTGGATGCAGCTGATATACAGGAGGCTGCGCCAATGTACCCGGGCTTTGACAATCCGGACTATATCATAGAAAGAATAGAGGCAGGGGCAGTCTATGGCGCTTTTTTTGGTGATAATACTGCTAATGATACCATTAATACCCTCGCTGGAATTATCGGAATCCATGAGGAGGGCAGCATAGGCATGCTCTATGTAAAGCCGCAGTACAGGCATCAAAAGCTTGCCACAGCACTTGAAACATATGCATTCAACAGGGCACTGGAGAACGGATGGATACCATATGGACAGATAATCGTGGGCAATGATGCGTCTATGAGGCTGCAGGAGAGTATGGGATTGCATTTTTCAAAATCACCCGTATACTGGATGACTAAAAATAATGCATGAGGTAGGCAGAAGATAGTAAAAAATACTTGCAAATCCCATGAATCTGTGGTAAAGTACCAATGTTGTGAATAAAAGAGATGGTCCTCTGTTGTGAAAATAGTAGTAGCATTAAGAACGTCAAAATAATTAGGAGGTCACAAAATGAACGCAAGTGAAATTATTAAGAGCATCGAGAACGAGCAGTTAAAGGCCGAGGCACCTGAGTTTTCTGTAGGAGATACTGTAAAGGTATACGGAAAAATCAAAGAGGGTAACCGTGAGCGTATCCAGGTATTCGAGGGAACAGTAATCAAAAAGCAGAACGGATCAAACCGTACAACATTCACAGTTAGAAAGCTTTCTAACGGTGTAGGTGTTGAGAAGACATGGCCACTCCACTCACCAAACGTAGAGAAGGTTGAGATTGTACGTAAAGGTAAAGTACGTCGTGCTAAGCTTTACTACTTAAGAGACCGTATCGGAAAAGCTGCTAAGGTTAAAGAGCTTGTAAAATAATATTTTTACGCGAAAGAGACCATTTTCTGCGAGCAATCGTATGAGAATGGTCTTTTTAGTTTTCAGGGTTACAGCTTGCAACAAACATGAAAACAATATATAATTAAGATTACGCAATAAAATATTAGTTAGCAAGAGGTGTAAGATGTCCAGAAGACGAGCAGGACTTAGCTTTAGAAGGCAAAGAAGAAAATTTAATCTGCCATTGTTCAAGGAAATTGTTTCGTGGGTAGTGGAGCTGATTGTAGTGATAGGTCTGGCATATGTGCTGGTGTCATTTTTCGGTATACGTACAAATGTAGTGGGCCAGGCTATGGAGCAGACATTGGAGAACGATGATAATATTCTTGTGAACAGGTTTGCATATATCATGTCAAAGCCAAAGGCAGGAGACGTGATAGTATTTCTGCCAAACGGAAATAATAAGTCGCATTATTATGTCAGGAGAGTGGTAGCGGTGCCGGGAGATACTGTTCAGATAAAAGACGGCGCACTGTACGTGAATGATGAGCTGTACAAGGAATCAACGGACGTTGCCTCAATGGAGGATGCAGGGATTGCCTCAGATCCTATAGAGCTTGAAAAGGACGAGTATTTTGTACTTGGAGACAATCGAAACAACAGTGAGGACAGCCGCTATGCCAATATTGGCAATGTAAAGAGAGACTATATTATCGGCAAGGCATGGTTTAGATTTTCAGGCCTTGGAAGCTTTGGAACCATCAAGTAGCAATAGTTATAACATATATAGATAAAGGACAGGTGAATTATGAATTTTCAGTGGTACCCTGGGCATATGACCAAGGCAAAGCGTCAGATGCAGGAGGACATTAAATTAATAGATCTGGTTATAGAGCTTGTGGATGCAAGAATTCCGCTATCCAGCCGTAATCCGGACATTGATGAGCTTGGAAAAAACAAATACAGGCTCATTCTGATGAACAAGGCGGATCTGGCCGACAAGGAGCGCACCAGGGAGTGGAGTGCATTTTTCAAGGAAAAGGGCTTTTTTGTAGTCAGTCTTGATGCTAGAAGCAAGTCAGGCATGAAGAGCATCACAGATATCGTGATGGAGGCCTGCAAGGAAAAGATTGAAAGAGACCGAAAGCGTGGTATCAAAAACAGACCGGTAAGAGCTATGGTGGTTGGTATTCCAAACGTCGGAAAGTCCACATTTATCAACTCATACGCCGGAAAAGCCTGTGCCAAGACAGGAAACAAGCCGGGCGTGACAAAGGGCAAGCAGTGGATCAGACTCAATAAAAGTGTTGAGCTGCTCGATACCCCGGGCATACTGTGGCCGAAATTTGAGGATCAGTCAGTGGGACTTAGGCTTGCGCTCATCGGTTCGATAAAGGATGAGATTTTAAATGTTGATGAGCTTGCCGTTGAGCTTGTAAAGTTCCTAAAAGCAGAGTATCCGGGGCTTTTGGCACAAAGATACGAGGTGAGCGAGGAAAATGATATCATAGAGCTTATAAGTGCTGTCGCTGTCAACAGAAAATGTCTTTCAAAGGGAGGAGAGCCTGATTACAGCAAGGCGGCTGCACTCATCATAGATGATTTCAGAAGCGGTAAGCTTGGCAATATCACTCTTGAGAGACCGGAAAAAATAATAGGATAATAGTTACGAAAAATAATTAAGAAGAAAAGTTAAGAAGAAATATTCTGAAGAATAGACGATAGGACAAGGATATGTCAGCAGAAAAAATAGGCGATATTAAGGAACAACTGAAAAGCATCACAGATTCACAGCTTGCACAGTTCATTGAGGCATATGGCTCAGATGAAAGAGGCGGAGTGATTAAGCTTGTAGATAGTGCAAAAAAGCGTCTGGACAAGTATGAGAAGGAGCTTATCCGCACTGAAGGTCTCAAGAAATATGAGCGCGAGTACGCATCATATGCTTATATTTGCGGCATAGATGAGGTGGGACGCGGACCGCTTGCAGGTCCGGTTGTGGCATGTGCGGTTATTCTGCCAAAGGACTGTGATATTTTATATATCAATGATTCAAAGAAGCTTACGGCTGCAAAGCGCGATGAGCTTTACGATGTCATAATGGAAAAGGCGGTTTCTGTTGGAATAGGTATGGCGTCGCACGAGAGGATAGATGAGATAAATATATTGCAGGCTACATATGAGGCAATGAGACAGGCAATCGGAAAGCTTGATCCGGCACCGGATTTGACACTTAACGATGCAGTCACAATCCCGGGGGTGGATATAAAGCAGGTTCCGATTATAAAGGGAGATGCCAAAAGCATATCAATAGGGGCAGCCAGCATTGTGGCTAAGGTCACAAGGGATCGGATGATGGTTGAGTATGATAACATATATCCCGGCTATGGATTTGCATCAAACAAGGGCTATGGCTCGGCAGAGCATATCAAGGCACTAAAGGAGATAGGACCATCACCGATACACAGGGCGTCGTTTATACACAATTTTATTTAAGATGGAGAGAAAATGACACTTCAACAACTCAGACAGGTACTTACAATTGCAGAATCCAATTCCATGAACGAGGCGGCAAAGAAGCTTTTTGTTTCACAGCCCAATCTGTCCGCCACAGTACGAGAGGTGGAGGAGGAGCTTGGAATCACGGTATTCATGAGAAATAACCGTGGAATTACAGTCACAGCGGAGGGTGAGGAGTTTTTAGGATACGCCAAACAGGTTGTGGAGCAGTATCATCTGCTTGAGAACCGGTATCTGAATGTGGAGTCCAAAAAGAAATTCTCGGTTTCCATGCAGCACTATTCATTTGCGGTAAAGGCCTTTGTACAGCTTGCTAAAGAGGTGGGCATGGATGAGTACGAGTTTGCTGTCCACGAGACAAAGACGAAAGAGGTAATAGACAACGTAAAGAACTTAAAGAGTGAGATTGGAGTTCTTTATTTAAGTGATTTCAATGAAAAGGTTTTAAGAAAGCTTTTTAAGGAATGTGACATCGAGTTTAAAGAGCTCTTCACATGCAATACATATGTGTATCTCTGGAAAAAACATCCGCTTGCCGGCCAAAAAGAGATTACACTTGATGATTTGCAGGAGTACCCGTGTCTGACCTTTGAACAGGGCGTGAACAATTCCTTTTATTATGCGGAGGAGATGATGAGCACGTATGAGTACAAGCGTGTCATAAAGGCTGATGACAGAGCCACAATGCTCAATCTCATGGTGGGGCTCAACGGATTTACACTGTGCTCAGGTATTATTTCTGAGGATTTAAACGGTGATGACTATGCGGCAATTCCACTTAAGGAAAGTGAAATAATGCATATAGGCTATATCAAGCACAAGGGCACGAAGCTTAGCAAGCTCGGTGAAATATATATAGATGCGTTAAAGAATTACGAGAATAAAGTTTTATAAATGAAAAATTGTAAAAAATGAATTTAAATTAATTAAATATCGTACCATTTTTATAAGAATTTCACAGTTATATTGTTTTTTAAAAAAAACATGCATGAAAATATAGTGAAAAATCGGTTACGCAAAAGATATTTATTAAAAAAAATGACATGAATTGACGGAAAATGACGGATTATGATTTTTTTGACAAATGAATATCAGATGTTATAATAGGCGCAACAATTGATTGGCATGTGCGAAAGCACTATGTTTTAGATTATAAAGGTGGTGTTAACTATGTACAATAAGGAAACAGTAATCAGACTTAACACATTGGATGATGTTCAGGAATTTGTTGGGGCTGCTTCTAAGTGCGATTTTGACATTGATCTCAAATATAGACAGATTCTTATTGATGCGAAATCACTTCTTGGAGTGATTGGAATTGGTACAAACAATGACTTTAAGGTCTGCTATATGGGCGATGACCAGGCATTTGATAATGTGGTTGATAAATTCACTGTAGCGTAATACAATTGAATAAGGTCCTTTGGGAGAGTTTCTTCTTGGAGCTCTCCCTTTTTTTTGTTCAGTGTATTAAAAATATCTGGAGTTAGACTGAAAATATTGTCGGAACACAAAACCGTTGACATAATCCGAAATATGCAGGGAGAGTACATGACAGAAGCTGGAAATAACTATAGTGAAAAGAAAACACAATTACATATTTCGGTCAGAAACCTTGTGGAATTTATTTTCAGGGAGGGTGACATAGACAACCGGTCATCCAGAGCTATGAGTGCCGATGCCATGATGGAGGGAACACGCATTCACAGGAAAATCCAGGGCAGCATGGGGAAGGAGTATCAGGCAGAGGTACCGCTTTCACTTGTTGTTGAAGGTGATTTGTATGAGCTGACTGTCGAGGGCAGGGCAGATGGCATCTTTACGGAGGATGGCAAGTGTTTTGTCGATGAGATTAAGGGAATGTACAGAAGGGTTGAGCTGTTTGAAAATCCGGTTTTTGTGCACCGTGCGCAGGCTATGTGCTATGCATATATTTTTGCTCTGCAAAATAATATGGAAACGATAGGCATTCAGATGACCTACTGCAATCTGGAAACGGAGCAGACTAAGTATTTTCGCGAGGAGTTCTCATTTGAAGAGATAAAAAAATGGTTTGATGACCTGATGGAAGAGTATGGCAAATGGGCAACGTTTCAGTGTGAAATGAAAAATCAAAGACAGGCTTCAATTAAAGAACTTAATTTTCCGTTTGAGTACAGACCGGGGCAGAAAAAGCTTGTTTCGGATGTCTACAGGACAATTATGCGTCAGAAGCTTCTTTTTATGCAGGCTCCGACCGGTGTGGGAAAGACTATCTCTACTATTTTCCCGGCAGTGAAGGCGGTTGGTGAGGAGCTGGCAGACAGAATCTTTTACCTGACAGCGAAGACAATCACCGCAACAGTCGCAAAGGAAACGTTTGCACTGCTTGAAAAAAATGGTTACAGGGCAAAAACCATTCAGATAACGGCTAAGGAAAAGCTGTGTCTGTGTGATGAGATGGAATGCAATCCGGTAAACTGTCCGTATGCAAAGGGGCATTTTGACAGAGTAAATGATGCGGTTTTTGACCTGCTTCACAGATGTGAAATGATTGAGAGGGATGATATTTTATCACAGGCGGATAGGTATACCGTTTGTCCGTTTGAGCTTTGTCTTGATACGGCTAGCTGGTGTGATAATATCATCTGCGATTACAACTATGTGTTTGACCCAAATGTTTATCTTAAGAGATTTTTTCAGGAGGGGATAAAGGGAGATTATATTTTTCTCATTGATGAGGCTCACAATATGGTCGAAAGAAGCAGGCAGATGTATAGCGCTCAGATTTATAAGGAGGATTTCCTTACTGTGAAGCGCATTATGAAGGAGCACAGCCGTTCTATTGAGAAAGCGCTTGAAAAGTGCAATAAGATACTGCTTGGGATGAAGCGTGAGTGTGAGAATTACACGGTATATGATACGTTTGGCAATATGGTATTTTCCTTTATGAGGCTTATGACACTTCTGGATGAGTTTTTGCAGAAGGCTAATGAGTTTCCGGGGAAAAAGGATGTTATGGATTTTTATTTTGAGCTTCGCAATTTCCTGAACATTTATGATCTGGTGGATGAGCACTACGTTATGTATTCCGAGCTTGAGGCTGATGGCAGGTTCATGCTAAAGCTTTTTTGTGTGGACCCGTCGCTTAATATACAAAAGAGGCTGGATAAGGGCAGGTCGGCTGTGTTTTTTTCGGCGACATTTTTGCCTGTAAACTATTACAAGAGCCTGCTAAGCACCAAAAAAGACAACTATGCCATATATGCTGACAGTACGTTTGACAGCAAAAAGAGGCTGCTTGCGATGGCAACCGATGTGAGCACGAGGTACACGAGGCGCTCAAGGAGTGAGTATGAGCGGATTGCAGGGTATATTAATGCTGTTGTCACGCAAAAGACTGGAAACTATATGGTTTTCTTTCCGTCATATAAGATGATGAATGATGTGGCAGATATTTACTGTGAAAAATATGCAGACGAAACAGAGCTTATGCTGCAGAAAAATAATATGTCAGAGGCTGAAAGGGAGGAATTTCTGGACAGGTTTAGTGAGGAATCGGACAGAACACTTGTGGCATTTGGTATCATGGGAGGCATATTCGGTGAGGGCATTGATTTGAAAAACGACAGACTGATAGGTGCTATTGTTGTCGGAACGGGACTTCCGCAGATCAGCAATGAGAGAACTATATTAAAGGATTATTACGATGCCGAAAACGGCTGTGGCTTTGACTATGCTTTCAGGTATCCGGGCATAAATAAAGTCCTCCAGGCGGCCGGAAGAGTAATCAGGACGACGGAGGACACAGGTGTCATTTTGCTATTAGATGAGAGATTCTGGCAGAGAGAATATGATTTGCTCTATCCACGCGAGTGGAGTGACAGAAAGCCATGCAATATAGCAAATGTCGGAAAACTAGTTGCCGACTTCTGGGAGCAGATTTAAAAATTCCTCAGTGGATGCTGACACGGGCATTGTAGTGTTTACAGACACAACAATCTGGCGTGGAGGCATCTTTTCTTTTGTCTTCAGCACGAAAAGCTCCTTATTCTCATGGTTGATGCAGTAGTCAGGCACGAATGCTATACCCAGTCCGATTTTGGCCAGGTCTATGAGAAGATCGTTACTGCTTAGCTCAATTTCCGGAATCAGGTCAAGCTGGTGCTGTAAAAACAGATTATGCAGGAATTCACTGGTGGTGCTGTTTCGGTCGAGCATCATGATAGGATATTTATTGAGCTCAGAAAAAGCTATCTCCTGCTTGCGAAGCTTGAAATAATTGGGATTTGCCACAAAAACATCGGAAAAGTTGCATATGGTTTTCTGTCTGTATGAGTGATTGAGGTGCGAGTTTGGAAAATTCGTGACAATCAGGTCAACCTTCCTTTGCTCCAAAAGCTCCACACACTGGATAGATGTGGCATTTGTGACCTTGATAGGCACATTCGGAAACCTCTGATGGAACTGCTTTAAGTAAGGGACCAGCAGATAACGGCATATGGTATCGCTTGCGCCGATGTGAAGCTGGCCAAGTCCAAGTGTGCCTGAGTCTAAAAGCTGGCTTTCACCGCGGGCAATAAGATTCATGGCAGGCTCAATGTGCTTTAAAAGCAGGGCACCGGCTGCGGTGAGCTGTACCTTCTTTGTGCTTCTGATGAAAAGAGTCTGTCCCAGCTTCTTTTCGAGAGTCTTAATAGACTGGCTTACCGCGGACTGTGAAATAAACAGCTTCTTGCTGGCTTCAGAGAAGCTTAGGGACGTTGCCACGTAGTAAAAGACCTTGTAAAGCTCATAATTTATATCCATTTTGTTATCCTCCGTATAAATATGGTTATTTGCATCTGTTTTTATCAATGAGGGGCAAAATACCTTTTGACCCTTATATCATTATATAAGAAAACTATAATTAACGCAACTTATAAAACAAATTAAATATATTAATTATACTTATCATAACTAAAGTGTTATACTACAACCATAGTTTTAAAGTCCGATTGTGCAAAAAGCCGGACGGTAACGAATAATTGGTTACATACTCTCGAATTGAAAGGAGAACATATGAGTAACGTACGTCGTGTATATGTAGAGAAAAAACCTGACTTTGCGGTAAAGGCAAAGGAATTAAAGCATGAGATTAAGCATTATCTGGGAATCACAACTGTGGAGGCAGTACGTGTATTAATCAGATATGATGTGGAAAATATATCAGAGGAGACATACAAGAAAGCCTTGTATACAGTTTTCTCAGAGCCGCCTGTTGATGATATCTATGAGGAGACATTTGACTATGGTGATGCAAAAGTATTTACTGTAGAGTTTTTACCGGGACAGTTTGACCAGAGAGCAGATTCAGCCGAGCAGTGTGTGAAGCTTCTCAATGAGAATGAGGAGCCGATTATCAGAAGTGCTATCACATATGTGATTGAGGGTGCTATCACGGATGAGCAGTTTGCTGCTATTAAGAAGCATTGCATCAACCCTGTTGATTCGCGTGCTATCGGCATGGAAAAGCCTAAGACACTTGTGCAGGAGTTTGATGATCCTGCTGATGTCATCATATTTGACGGCTTCAAGGATATGGCAGAGGACAAGCTGAAGGAGCTTTATTTATCATTGAACCTTGCCATGACCTTCAAGGATTTTCTTCATATCCAGAATTATTTTAAGAATGAGGAAAAGCGTGATCCTTCAATGACAGAAATCCGTGTGCTCGATACATACTGGTCAGATCACTGCCGTCATACAACATTCTCTACAGAGCTTAAGAATGTCAAGTTTGACGATGGCTTCTACCGCACACCGATTGAAAATACCTACAAGGATTATCTCAATACATTTTCAAATATCTACAAGGACAGAAATGACAAATTTGTCTGCCTGATGGATCTTGCACTTCTTGCC